>Ga0105055_10003798_pt1 | contig 22571 bp, 11 predicted proteins | sample BON03_FD_78090 | JGI IMG/M metagenome (GOLD analysis project Ga0105055, IMG submission 78090) | Freshwater microbial communities from Lake Bonney liftoff mats and glacier meltwater in Antarctica - BON-03 | ecosystem: Environmental > Aquatic > Freshwater > Ice > Glacier meltwater | place: Lake...
AGAAGGTACAATCTACTTGCAGAGCAAGATAAATCATCTAGAAATGAAAAACAGGTAATGGAGAATGAAATGATCCAATCAGAAACAGCCCTGAGAGAACGAGTGTTGTATCTCGAGGAGTGGAAAGCTGGAGCTCAATTCCAACTGGATATGATGGAAAAACGAGTCGTGAATCTAGTACCAAAAGATTCGCATGAAAGTATCATGAAGAAACTAACGACAACCAAACACAAGTATCGAAGTCTAATGTTTAGATACGCGTCGTCGTTCAAAAATCAAGCCGCATCAGATACTGTAGATGACGAAGTAAAACGATTGCAAGAACAATTGTCTATCGAAGCGTCGCGGACCGAGGAAGCGGATAGGATAGTTCTGAAACTCGAACAAGAACTCAATACTCTGCAAGACAAGTTTCAAGGTGGGGCGTCCAGATGCGAGCGAAAGATGTTGGAGGATCGAATCGAGGAGCTGGAAAATTTATTTCAATCTTTGAAGTTGGAGCTCGAAAGGTACAAAGAACTGACTGAAATCGCCAACACCCAAGTGCAATCTTACGCCAATGCTGCGAATGCAAAGCAAACGCAGTACGCCCATTTTCAAGAGCAATTGCTTCAAGTGAATAGTCGAACCGACGATGATGCCATTATCGGCAAATTGCAGCATGAATTGGTCACCACCAAGGTGAGTTACCAACTATTCGTTCGAAAATTTGAAATGTCCAAAGTCGCTCTAAGGCGTCAAGAGCTTACCATTCGCAAACTGGAGTTGACACTTGATGAACGTAATAGGATGCTTCACGAATCGCGTGAGGCATCAAGGGCCAGGATACTTACATTGGAAGGAGTTCTGGAACATTTTGGAGTCTCTCCAAATGACGACAAGATGGACGAGTTCTCATTGCAGTCGATGGAGCGACTTTCAGAAACTATTGCCAATCTTGGTTTGGCAGCGGAGCAGTCCGAGGAGGCTTTGAGGAGATCAGAAGCTACCAGACGAAATTTGGAACTGGAAATCGCGACACAAAAAGTCCTGGTGGATTCTGCCAATACGATGGTAAAAGATCTTAACGGCACCAAACCTCTTGCGGATAGATTATTACAATTGAACGACGAGTTGAAATTGTGTCAATTGCAAAGTATGAGACAGAAACGAGAATTACAGGTTCTTCGGGAGGAAAAACAATATGTGGACAAGTTGCGAGACAAAGATGAAGAACACATTCGTCGCTTGGAAGAAAGTGTTTCCCTGACTGAAAATGCTTTGCGTCGCCGAGATGATGAGAAACACATTAGTGATACTGTTGTGGTGTATCCTGAGAACATCGCGGAGGACTCGGATGAAAAACCTAAACTAGTTACCGTTTCTAATAATTCAGAACTTGTCGAAGAGCTGCAAAGACAAGTGCGCCAAGCTGATGAAAGAGATGAACAATCCACGAGGAAAATAGACCACCTTTCAGAGCAGTTAAGATATATGTCGAAGCGTCTTCAAGTGGAAGGTCTTGATATGGAGAATTTCAACCCACAAAAAAACAAGGGTGATGAATATTACCAAGCAGATGCCAGGAGGATGCAAGCAGCCGCACAGCAAACGATTGCCTCTTTAAAAGACATTGTGAATAGAAAGAATCAAGTTATTGATGGGTTCAAAAACAAGTTGGAACTTCAGAGAAGAAATGCAATGGCAGAAAGAGAACGAGATCAAGCAGAGATAGAAAGACTCACTGAGAAATTGTACGAGGACAATCAGAACGCCATTCAAAAATTACGGAATGCATACCAAGATATCGGAGAGTCATCTAATAATGAGATACCAGAGATGCCTCAGGAGTGGATGGAGAGAATGGAGGAAGCGGATGTTATGATCGAGCGCAAGGATCGCCGCATTTTGGATTTAGAAGGTGCCGTGGAAGAACTTGAAACTATTCGACACCGAGCTGAAGGCAAAATTGCACAAATGGCAGAGATATTGAGACAGAAAATTAAAAAAACAGCTCCGACAATTGAGGATCCTAATATAACAGCAGCATTGAGAACTCAAATTCTGGCCCAGGAGAAAAAAATGGCCGGACTTCGAAGTGCGGTGATTGCGCTAAAGACTGAATTCGTTGCGGCCGAGGAGGAGCACGAAGAAGAACTTATTCAAAAAGACCACCAGATATCCATACTTTCTTCATCCTCGAAACAGCCTACTGATTCTTCATCCTCGAAGCAGATTCAAGGACTTATGGAACGAGTGGAGAATACGAGGTTAGATCTTATACAAGCCCAAAAAATCGAAGAGAAATTAAAGATGGAAAACAAAAACCTGCGCAGACAATTACGCGAGTCCCAAGATGAGAATAACGATAATTCCTCCGCAACGGACGTCATGCGATATCAGCGCCAAGTAGATGAATTGAAACGTGAGGTCATGAGATTGAAAACAAAACCAGAAAGTAAACAACCTGCTGACGATGAACGCTTAAGAAAGCAACCTACTGACGATTTGAGAAAACAGTTGCAAGTGTCACAAGCGCAAAATACGGCATTGAGGTCTGCGCTTGAGATGAACAAGAACGTTGAAAATACTCCGGCGAATCCCCATCGGGATTTGAAATCAAAATTACAAGAACGAACTAAAGAACTTGTTGCAACCCAAACAAAACTGGAACAAGCCAAACGACTCCTCGATAAAAAAACTAAACCAGATGAGTCATTGCTGCTGCAAGAAGAGCGAAAGAAAAACGCCGAGTTGCGCAGAATCGTACAAGTAGAAAACAAAATAGAAATACAGCACTTGACTTTCGAAGTGGAAACTACAAAGAACCGAGCTTTGGAATTGGAGGAAGAATTGGACGCTATTAAATCAAGAAGAAAAGGGGTTTCCATCGAAGACGAATTACGAGGACAGCTTGCCAATGTTCGGATTGAAAAAAGTGACTTGGAAGCAGAACTTCTTGACAGAGAAAACACAATCATTGAGCTTCGATTTAATCAAGAATTCAATCAGGCCATTGACATTCAACCAGCAACGATCGTCCAGAAGCCGCGGGTCTTAAACCGAGAAAGAGATTTAGAGAATGTCGTTGAAGCAATGAAAAAGGTTGTTACCAAGTTGAAGTCTGAAAATGAAAGGTTGAAGCGATCCACGAATTTGAATACGAAATACACTGATGCAACCAAAAAAGTCAAGATATTACAATTAGAGAATGCCCAACTTCAAACAGCGAACGAGGCATTGAACAAGCGGCTTCAAGGGGCAGCAGAAGCTTCAGGGAAAGTTATCCGTCTTGAAGATGCATTGCGGTCAACCAAAAGGCAGCTGAAAGAGAAGGAAATAGTACTAGGAAGGGATCAATCGAGACTGAAAGTTATATCGGATGAAAATGCTGCATTATTACAGGAGGTGGAACAAGCGAACAGAAGAGTGTCAGGGCGAAATAATGACGAGCAACTCAAGGCAGAAAACAAACGTCTTCTTAACGAGCTAAATGCATTCGACCTGGATTTTTTCGAGGAGATTGAAGATCTCAAGTACCGATATCAGCAAGCCATCGAAGAAAATCGAATTTTGAAGCAGCAACTTTAAAAAATTATTTTAATTGGAGACCTAGTAGAATTCCATTGACCACTCGATCTTGGTTGAGGGTGTAAAAGTGGAGGCCTTTGACTCCATTCTCCAGCAATTTGTTGCAAGTATCAATTCCAAATTGAATACCATACTCTTGAACTGCATCAGCATCATCTTTAATGGCCTCCAAATCAAGACCCAATTTCTCAGGAACTCGAGTTTTACAAAAACCCATCATCCGCTTGAAACCACCGTAGGATGTGATGCACATAATCCCAGGGATAATTGGGACATTGATACCAGCTTGATTGCATTTCTTAACAAAGGTTAAAAACACATCCACGTCGTAAAACATTTGCGTAACAATCATTTGAGCACCTGCTTGTACTTTTAGCAAGAGATATGCAATTTCAGCCTCAAAATCACTATCATTACAAACATGAATAGATCCATCGTCCATTTTGACACATCGAGATTGTTCAGTTACAGACATGGATTCCTCAAGAATAGGTTTGATAACATTAGGATGTCCTTCCGGGTATCCAGCAACTGTGATCCCAATGTCTTGGTCAATGGTGCGAATGTATTTGACCAAATCTAAGGCACATGAAAATCCAGTTTCAACTGTTTCGAAGTCGGTTTGTCCCACTGGAGGGTCTCCTCTCAAAGCAAGAATACTTGCAATGCCATTCTCTTTGCAATATTTCAGAGCATGGTCTATCTTATCACGAGGCATATTTGTGCATGTAAGATGCATATTACTTGGGGTCTTAAATCGAACTTGCGCCTGATGAGACAGTTCCAAGGTCAAGTCACTGGTAGACCCTCCAGCTCCCCAGGTAAAGTCCAAGTACAGCGGTCGGTGACACTCAACCATGCGTTCAATTCGACCGTAAAGGTTTTCCACACCTGACTCTGTCTTAGGTGGAAAGTATTCAAAAGCAATCCAAGCCCGTTCCCCATGATTCGCAACGAGTGATGAGACAGGTTCCATCACGTACGTCGTTTATCCAACAACGAGGGGGGCTATCATAAAACTATGTTTTTTGAACGATTTGTCAGTTTTTTTTAACAAACAGAAGATGTTTTTTTCAATTAAATAATACCAGGTACCGGTAGATTAAAACGGAGTATATTCCTGGGTTGTTCTCATTTGTTCCGCTCTTTGTTTCTGTGAGATACACTTGGTGCCAATTTCATCTACTTGTTTTTCCCAGTCATCGATTTCAACGTGTCCGAGACGCTGCTTAATGGCACGTTGCTTGGCTTCATTGAGAGAATGAACCCACCTATCACGCTCATCACAATTATCCACAGAAACCAACACCGACTTGGACAAACTGGATACTGCAAACGCATATTGTAATATCTCCCCAAGGTCGTCTTCGGTTTTATCAACTATTTCAATCTTGCAGTTTTCGATATCAATAGGGACTCCTTTGGACTTTCTACTAGATTCGCTAGCATACCTAAACAGGTATTTCCCTCTTAGAATCAAATACCTTCGTTTGTTCACACACCCGAAGCATGGCATGACCTTGGAGCGAAAGGTTCGTTTCATGACATATCCTTGTTAAAAGTGTGAGAACCCGTTAACATATTCATAGAACACATACCTTGAAGAGAATTGTGACCGTCCTCATTGAGTCCCCATCGATCTTCAAGTCCAATGGCATCATCATCTGAGACCAACATTGGATTGAAAAAATTCGATTTTTGGGACGTTTCACCAATCCCATAGAAAACAATCATTTAACGATAAAATCACCGTTAAAACAACGGTTGTTATTCTTATTCCCCCTCCTCGTCTCCACCAGTCACTGACGCCACTCCTCGCGGATATGAAGCGAAAAGCACCTCAAGTCCAGCTACCTGAGGACCTCCCTACGGTGGAGATGGTGCTCGAGGACCGCCATCGTTATGAAGGTCCCACTGATGAAAGCAACTGGGTGATCCCTGGTCATCTGTTGGTGGGTGCTTATCCTGCTGACGTCGACAATCAAGTTCACAAAGCAGTTCTAAAAAGCATTTTAGCCTGCGGAATAAATACTTTTGTTTGTCTCCAAAAGGAATACGATCACACTTCATGTAACCCTGACGACTGGCGCAACGGGACCAAAATTAGACCTTACATTGAAGACGCACACACAATTTGTGAGACCGAAACCATGACTCCCCCTGATAACTTGTCTTTCATTCATGTTCCTATTGCAGATTGTGATGTCACTTCAGATTCAATAGTTTCTCAAGTGGCAGAAGAGCTATGTTGGAAACTACTCGCAGGGGATGTGTTGTATATTCACTGTTGGGGGGGTCACGGACGTACAGGCACTTTCGTAGCCGTGATTTTAGGAATGTTGTACAAGTTAAGTAAGGTGGAAGCCTTGAAACGGACTCAACTATATCATGACCTTCGAAAGATTCCACTTGATGTTCCGTCGCCTCAAACGTTTTCTCAACGCATGCAAGTCCTTCGAATTCTCGATGGCGTTAAAAACAAACCTCCGCCACGAGAAATCGAACACAAGGTCGCTTCCAAGAAGGAAATCATACACAAGTTTAGCCTTCCAATCAACGACCAGAGAATTCTTTTTCGAAATAACTGTTCGGTTGTCCCATCCGAATTAAAAAAGCGAAAATCAAACTTGTCACTGAAGCCCCACGTGGAACTACAAGAAAACCAATCTCACATAAACAACCAATGTAAATAAATCAAATATCACATATACGCGATGGCGTTTTCATGAGCAATCGAGGTTTTCTTGGCTGATATTCGGCATTACAAGAACCCCATTTATTTACATTCCAAGTAGTTTCAAACAAATCACAAAACCAATCCCTCTGGACGGTGAATGGATTGAATTGATAACTTTTTGAACTCGATCGTTTTGCACCTTCGTTAGTCGCATGAAGTGCACACATCAGCGCCTCGGATACACTTGGCATTAAATCCCTATGAAAATACTTTGTGAAGGCCAAAAGATACCCGAGTGTTTCAACGAAATTGTTTTGAATATCCTCGTAAAACAATGTTAATACAAGCAAACCTTTGCCGAAGTTAACAGCCCTGTAATCCAGACTGAAGGAAGAACGCATATCTCGAACCAATGACACATTTAAATATCTATTGCCATTGCCTTCATGAACAAACGAGGATTTCTTGTCGAAGTCATATCCATTCAATCCTTCCCAAAATTTGATCAAGTTGTGATATGATTTTGCCATACCTCGCGCACGAGATTGCCCTTTCTCCCTCAGAAATTCATCTGACGCAGTTCCTTTGTGATTCTGCTGGGAACCTTGCCGATTCAATTCGGAAAGAATAGAATCAAACGGAGATCGAACGACTTGAATAGCCCCCTTGAAGTGCTGAAGATTGCCGACAACAAAATTCCCTTGCCACAAGGGAAAGTGAGTTTTAACAAATGAAGTGGTCTTTGAAAGGGCAGGCTCCATCTCGCCTTTCATATTTTGAAACTTATACAATTTCTTGTCGTTATAAAAAGACCCCGTGTAAAAACCTAACGCAGACTCAAGAGCATGCCTTATCCACGTATTACCAGACCCAGGGAAGGAAACAAGGAGAATCTTGGGAATATTGTCCTGCGGGGAATAGAGTTTCTTTTCATAGTTTTTAGCGGCACAATATTTAGGGATGCAAGTCATCTTTTCTAATTCTTCCAACGCCAGTTCTGTCGTTGTTTGAATATACTTTTGAATACTTGATCTGTCCCCGACATAAATCGTAGTTTGAAACCAGGTGGACTCGAAATCAGATCTCTTGGCAGAAAAGCCATCCTTCTTATTCGTTGAAACGTTCCAACTGCCGACGTTCGATGCAGTCTTCATAGGGGAGATATCATCCTTTGAAATTGTAGGTTGAGATGTGGATGGGGATACAGTCACAGGAAAACGTGTAGGTGTAACTGTAGGACTACTTGCTGTCGCACTAGAACTACTTGTTGTTGCACTAGGGCTACTTGTTGTGGCGGTGGCAACTGTGGTCGTTGCAACATTTGTTGGGGCCATTGACAAAACAACCTCATCATAAAAATCAGCTGGGTCTTCATCACTAACATTCTCATATATGTCAGGTGCGGCAACATCGGATTGCATGGTGAAAAATATCTCCTTCAAGTATCCCATGGACATATTTCCAAACGGATTGCTAATCACAAAAATCTCAACGGATGGCTCGTACGCTCGGACTGAACGAGGAACCCAGTAGGTTAGTTGATGAGGCAACATATATGGTCCGAAGCTAAGCAAACTGATAAGAACGTAAGATGTGATCCTCAAACATCGAACCTCATTCATTCTGGAATGTATTTTTTATAGACCCATTTTAATAGGTAGTCAAAACAGAGGCATCAATTTTTTCACGAGACGCTGACAATCTACTAGTAGAATAGGCAAGATGGTCCTTGTGGATAAATTGATGCATTTGTTTCATCGTTTCGATACATTTTGTATTCTTCTTGAAGGAATCGCAACTTTTGGCTTCACGTTCTAATCTTCCTTCAAGTGACTCGATACCAACGTTCTCACTCGCGATAAAACAAAGATTATATCCCCGGTCTTCCAGACTGAATACCTTGTTGAATATCAACCTGGTACGTTCCATATGAAAATCTGATGTAACAATTGTAATGTCGGTGATTTCCAAAGGATCAATATGCATAACTCTGGAAAAATATGCATTTCCAATAGTATCCAACGATACGTTTTCTTCCAAAATAGAATCCCATGGTATTCCATACTTTTCATGGAGTAACGTGGCATACACTTGACTTTCTGTTAAGTGGAATCCATCACAATCCACGGGCATAGGTTTGTGAGTGGTGCCTCTGGAGGTCGTAATAAACAAGTCCGACGGTATCTGCGATGCTTTCTTGCATCGCTCGTCGCACCATGAAACCGGTCCTCCATTCTCAGTCAATCCTCCTGAACAAAGAACCACACATTTCATTTTTGACCTCGAATTTCATTATTTCAACAAGCTAAAAAAAAAACTAAAAAAAATCCACTTGCATAAAATGAACCCACCCAAAGTAGCGCGGGACTGTTATTAACCAAAACGGTAACAGTTTGAAAATGGCCTTCAATATAACCGAGTTCTGCGGTGCTGGCCAAGGTGACATGGCATGTGAAGGGGCAGATGGAGGCACTGCCAGTTTGTGGTACGTTGGAGTGATTGTCTCCATCCTTGGATCTGTGGCCTCAAATTTCGGCGTCAACACCCAAAAATTCTCCATGATTAGGGAACTTCGCTTAGGGCACGAAAGGTCCTATGTCAAACAACCTATTTGGGTGCTCGGACTACTGCTGGTGATCATGGGTGCAATTGCTGACTTTGCTGCACTTGGATTTGCCGCGCAAAGTCTCATCACACCCGTGGGGGGCTTTACCATGGTGGCCAATCTTTTCTTCGCGTCCATGTGGCTCGGAGAAGTGATTACTAGAAGAGACCTGATTGCAACTGGACTTATCATCATAGGCATTGTTTTTGTAGCTGCGTTCGCAGACAAAGGCTCACAGTGTTTTACGCTTGATATTTTGTTATGTTTATATGGCAGAACCCAATTTATCATCTATGCGGTGGGAATAACTCTTTTGGTGGGGTCAGTGTATAGTTGCATATACATGATCAGAAAATTTAGAAGTGAACAAGATGCAAGGTTTGAAAAGTACAAAAACGCCTATCCAATCTTGTGCGCATCCATGTCTGGATTGCTCGGAGCTCAGTCGGTACTCTTTGCGAAAAGCACCATTGAAGTTCTCAAAGCTTCCTTTCGAGGAGAAAATCAATTTGTCTATTTCGCCACGTACATGATCATTTTTTTCATGTTTGCCTCCATTTTTGGGCAAATACATTGGCTTGCAGAAGGCCTTCGTGAGTTCGACGCAATTATCATGGTCCCAATATTCCAATGTGTATTCGTGGTGTTTACCATTATAGGAGGAGGCGCCTATTTTGCAGAATTCAGTGCCTTTTCGGGTGTACAAACAGTAATGTTCCCCTTTGGTGTGATTCTTTTGGTACTTGGAGTCATTGGCCTCGCATTTCATGAATCTCGATCCGCAGATGATCTGATTGAAAAATCGGACGAAATTTCTGATCTCCCACCTCCAGGAAAGCAATTATCAATTCGTCTTGAACATGATTCCTCTCCTGATAGAAAATCCAGACGAAAATCTTTGGCCCAACTTTCCACTATTGAAGCGGACCCGGTACACACGTGGGACATCTCGTCTCCTTCTGGTTCAAAAACAACTCGAGAAAACTATGAAAGTTTTGATAGGTTCAACCAGTACGGCAGTTTATGGCAACCTGCTCTTCTTATATATAATGAACTGCCCGATGTTAGTATGTCGCGAGCTATCGCTAGTTTCAACCGAAGAAGGAAATTTACTGGTGAAAGAACTGACCAGACTTTCCCCCCGATAGATGTGTCGCCTCCGATTCCTGAGAGAAATGAAAGCTTAGAAAGGAGAGCAAGTCTAAGCACTGTGGAACCGCATCTTTCATACGCAAATAGTAATTCGTCCGACAACTCTGCCATTTCTGAAGTTTAAAATAAGTCGTATCTATTGTCAAGAGTTTTTTATTTAGAGTTGTACACAACCAAAACAGCCGGAACACAACATGAAGAAAAGTGGGCTTAACCTTCGCTCCATCATGAAAAGGTTGCGGGGACTTTACCGTCTTGTAGTGTTTGAATGGACCCGTATGAAGTGCTGGGTGCTCACATTTCGGAATCTGTAGCTGCCATAAAATCAAGATATCTTGAACTTGCAAGAAAACATCATCCAGATAAAGCTAAAGTAGATGATAATTCCAAATTCCAGGAGATTCAAAACGCATGGGAGATACTAGCGTAGGTTATTGCATCGCTTTTTATTCGTATTAACGTTGTTAATATAGAGATGAGTCCAGACGAAAAGCGCACGATGATCAAGTGAGAATGCAGAATATAGTTTTGGAAACTGCCGTTCAAGTGGACTTGGATGATCTACCATTTGATAACGGATTTTTCAAACATCTTTGTACACGTTGTGCAGATAGTATACATATATCAGAGGACCAACTCGATAAGGGATTGACGATATTTGAATGCAACTCTTGCTCCTCAAGAATTCATTTAATCTACCAGGTAGAGCTTATTTGAAAATGGGATAACCACCTTTAAATCACCTGGATGATTGCCTCAGATTAAGGATAGTTGCTTGTCAAATAGAATTCATTCGAAAATGGGTTTTTCAAAAGCCACATATGAGGATCATCAAAATGTTTAATCATGTTTTGTATTTATAAGTATTTCATCCACAAGATGAAAATCCCAGTAGACTCTGATGTATCAAATGGAATGCAAGCCAAAGATGCCATTTGAACACTCGTCTTGTATCAAATGGCAATGATCTATCAGTTGATTTTAGATTGGACGATCTTATTTCGCCTACAATGCCAAATTAATTGTTCCATGAACCTGTTTGTATAGCTATAAGGGAGTCTACGTGGCAGGATGCAATAGCGACTCAACGAAGATAACGGGATCGAATGTCAGCGCCATCTGATTCGCGATATGAAGAAATGAAAAAACTTAGTTTATCAAACAGCCAGAACTCCTCTTCTGAAAATGAGGAGAATACCGCAAGGATTTGAACAACAAGCAAGATATAAACCGCCTTCGAATCAAGCTGCTTTTTTTTTGTTCCACAAAAGAAGACATACTTTGTCGATATAAAAAATGACAGGAGAAATTTGGCTGATTTTTTATAATGTTACCGCTTTTGATTACCTCACGGGCACGGTTATATCCGTCGAGATCTTTTCTTTAAGCAATATTCTCTTGTTTTTTAAAAACAACAAAAATCTATTTTTTTAAAGCGCTACTAGTATTGGATAAAAGCCATCAAATGATATTTTCTTAATAAACAAGAGTATCTTGTTTTTTTTAAGAAATAAACGATCGATGGCTTCTATCCACCGTCCAAGTGTTGCAGGTTGTATTTGAATTGGTAGTCCAAAAAAATTCAACATTTTTGAAAAAACCATTTCGTTATGTCGAGTTGCCTTACACCTGATCGTTCTCCTGGACCCGGTCTCAAGAGGAACGAGGAGCACAGAGAGAGTCTAGTGGCTTGGGTTATCACAGTATGCGATAAACACGTGGAAGATTTTGATTCACTCGCTGACGGTAACGTCTTGGGATCTGTCCTTCGCATCATGTAAGTTTTCTTTTTTGACTAAGCATGTATATTCACTTGAACGAAAGACATGGATCTGGAAGATGTTCTTCACTGAGCGATGTTGTGTATACGCTAGAAAGCGCCCTAAAGCTACGTCGCAATAGGAAACTCTTCCAACCGTTGAGGAACCTCAACGACCCCAACAACATCGGGGATATTATCCAAATGCTGCTGGCCTATGCAGTGCAGTGTGAAAAGAAGGAAGCATTTGTCGCTCAAATTATGGGATTAGATCCTTTGATACAGCAGCACTTAATGCTGGAAGTCGAGACAGGTTTGAAAGTCTGTGCTTCGATCAACGCAGTTCCACCAACACCATCTCCATTCAAAAAGGATGAACGCGAAAACGAAAATCAAATTCTGCGTCAACAACTTGATGAACTAAAAGCCCATCTAGCAAAGACCAAACATGATATGCTAGGCCAAGAAATGGAGAAAATGGAACATCAACTGGAAGTTGAACATGATCTGCAAAGCCGTATCGAGAGTAAAGACAAAGAGATAATCACTTTAAGAGCATCTATTCAGGTGATGCAACCTAAACTAGAAAAGCTTCAGGATGAAGTTGAATTTTTATCAGCGAAAGGCAAAGACAGTGATCGCAAAGACTCGATGATCTTGAAACTGAAAGAAAAACTGGATGTCGCAGCAGGGGTAAACGCACAGGTGATCGCCTTGGAAAGGCTCAATGCGGATCTTTTGAAAAGAAATACACAAGCAGAAGAAACGGAAATGTTGTTACCAAAGTTGCGCGCCGAATTAGAACAATACAAATCAGCTTGCACAGCCTGTCAGTTCCAAGTCAGCGAAATGCGTCTGTTGCTAGAAGAAAAAAAAGAGCAGGTTGTCATGTTAAAACGAGAATGCGAGCAGTTGGAGGAAAACCAACGAATCAGTTCGCGAGAGCAGGTTCAAGAGGAAGAAGTGGCACTTGAAGAGAGAGACCTCGGAATATCCGAATTGAACCCTCAAGTCCGGGAAAATCTTGAGAGATTAAACCGGGAAAATGCAGCGTTAAAACTTCAAGTATCAGAACAAGGGGATAGCCATCTTCAGACATTGAATTTCCAAGTTGAAAGTTTATCCAACCTCAGGAACAAACTGGAAGAAGAGTTGCATGAGTCTAGAAAGAAAGTGGCAAATCTAGAGCAAGATTTGAATGCTAGTGTTGCAGCCAAGGAATTGGCAGATGCTCAAATTGAAGAATTCCAGCAAGTAAACTTTGATTTGGAACAAGTTTTGGACGAATCAAGAAAGAAAGTTGCAGATTTAGAGCAAGAGTTGAATGCTATTGTTACAGCCAAGGAACAAGCAGATATTCGAATCGAAGAGATGCTGCACGTGAATTTTGATTTGGGTCAAGTTTTGGACGAATCAAGGAAGAAAGTTGCGAATGTAGAGCAGGATTTGAATGATATCGTGATGGCCAAAGAGCAAGCAGATATTCAAATAATAGAGCTACAACAGACTCTGGGGGAAATGAGACTGAAAAAAGATGAACTGAAAGAAGAAACCGATATTCAAATAGAAGAGCTACAACAAGCTTTGGATGCACTGCGTCTCCAACAAGATGAAGCACAAGCACGATTCGAAAGCTCGTTGCAAACAATCGAAGCACTAAATCAAGAGATTCAATTGGCTCAAGTGGAGAACCAAGAGATCAGCGAGCAAATGAGTGAATATATCGAGCAGCATACTGTAGATAACGACCAAGTGGAAAGACAACAATTGGCGATATCCCACTTTGAGGAACAATTGGTTGTAGCGAAATCAGATCTTGATTTCCAACTGCAAGAAAAGGAACGATTGATACAAGTGGAACAAAGTCTACGAATATCTTTTGAAAGTCAGTTGGAACATACTCAAATAGAAAAGAGCCAACTTCAAGACCAAGTGGGTCAATTGCAACGCCAAATCAAGGCCATTCAACTGCACCGTAACCAATCTGTCCATCGCCCAGTGAATGAATCAGCCTCGGAGGAGTTACGGGAGGAGATATCTAGACTCACCAACCAAATTCAGCAGATGCGTAAAGAATCACAAGCTAGTATCGCCCCAATGGTTTCCTCCGGGGGAGTTCCAGAGATGATACGAGATTATCATCAGCAACTAGAAAAACTTCAAGGCGAATGCGCTACGATAGGTTTGAGTAAAACTCAAGAACTCGTCAAAAGAAACGAGATAGAACAAAAGTATTCCAAGCTTCAAAAAGAGAATGCCGAGTTGCAAGCTGAGAATACAAGTTTTAGACTCAAAATTGAAAGGTTGAATGTTACAAAAGAAAACATCAAGCCCAATGTAGTCAAGCCTCTATTTGAAGCGAAATCTATAATAGAACCCAGGCCTTTATTGGAGGAAAGTATCACCAAGGATGAGAAGCCAGAGTGTGCGCAGCAATAATGTAGTTGGACATGAAAAAAATAAATAAAAAATGCATTTTTTTTCTATCGAGGTCGTTACGATGGAGGGTCGAGATTTGTATTTGTTGCGACAACGAGAGTATCAAGAGTCTGTCCGACGTGGAGATACAAAGTTCCTTGATTTGCTAGACAGCATTCAAGAATGCATGGAAGGAATACCTAAACAACTGGAAATAAGGATTCGCCGCTGGGTCACCAAGTTCTGCGAACCGTTATCAAGCACGGAATGGAAGCGCAACCGAGACGCCTATGCAGAGCTCCTCTTGAACCAGCTGCTCCAGGGAGATATACGACAGCCATTCGACAAATTGCCAAGTGATGGGCCTCTAGGAACGTTGTCGAACCATTTGAAGTTGTATTGTGTTGTTCCAAAAGAGAGATTCAGGAAGATGAATCTTTCGGAAAAACAGTCGATGCCAGACTTTTCTGAAAAGAAACCAATGCATACTAGTAGTCTATCCGATCCGTCAGAAACTAAAACGATGTACACTAGTCGCCTATCAGCAACACGGGATGTTGAATTAGAGAATATGGAACGCAAGTTGGAGGACACGCTTCGAAAGCTCGCTGAAAAAGAGACCCAGGTGGTCAAGTTACAAATGGAATTGGCCAATGAAAGATCTGCAAGACAACAAGAAAAATCGCGGTTGAGGCAACTGCATGAGATCGAAATTAGCGAACTGATTGAGCAAAACGCGAAGAAAATAAACAAGGACTTTCTTCCCGAAACAATACCCATTGGGGAAGAAGGGGACGACGAAGAATTTTTAAATTATTTAGATACATTTCATGAGAAAGCGACAAAGATGATTAAAATTAAATAAATCGTTTTGGAAACTGGTTCAATACTAGATCCTTTCAAGTGGGAACGACTGCGTTGGGCTTGTTCCTCGCTTTTTTGTTTTTGTTTCTCTTGAATATTTTCTTGATATTTCCAGACATGTAATAGTTCTTATTGTCTTTGTTCTTTTCCGCATCAACACAAAAGCTCAGCATGATTGTTTTGACGGTTGTCGTATACAATTGCATAAATCCGCTGGCGACCCAAAGAGACGCCAGTGCTGTTAGTATAATAGAAAGTGTAGCTGAATTGATTTGATGCGATCCTCCATACTGAAATGCTTCATCATGTTGTAGCCAAAGCCATTCCAAAACAGTACAGGTAGCTACGATGACGATGATAGACATACCATGCACCAAACTTGTCAAATAGGATACTGTGACCATTCTACCCATATTGTTGATGAATAGAGAAACAGATTGTCTAGCAGCATCACAAAACCCTTGTCCATTCATGATCACCAGAATATAGGCATTGGTACTGATGTACTTTAACCATTTTTCAAAGCACCATAAACAGCACTGCAGTACTTTGAGAATGATCCAAACGACTCGATTTCTTTCCTGTAGTTTCTTGGTTTTCTCACAGATGTAATAGACAATAATTCGAATAAATTTGAAGAGAGCGATGAAAAAGGCACCAAAGCAGACGCTTCCAAAATGGTAAAACATTGTGCGTTTGTATTCTTTGAAGGTAGATATTTCTTGGTCTTTGCTTCGTGACCAATACCATTTGCAAGCAGCTCCAGCAATGGTCATTGTATTAATCCCATCAATAACTTGAAACAGCCATAGACACCCAAAAACATGATAGAGAATCATGACATTGGTGGAAGTCCCGCCAACCACCGTTTGAAGAACTACATTGGATACATTCTCAACATTAAGTCTACGTGAGTTTGCTACTTGAATTTGATGTGTGAGTCCAGTAAAGGTGATATTCGTAGGAGTAACAGTGCCACTGGTGTACAAGTAGCCGAAGATGCCAGTGGCATAGACAACCAATATCAGCGTGCACGCACATGTGTATAATGGCATAAACAGAGCCGTTTTCATGCAACTCACTGCTTTGGAAGCTTCTTCAAGAATAGCAATAGCAGTTCGTATCTGTTTGAGCATAGCGACGACAATGACCAGAAACACAACACTCAAGATGACAAGAATCCACGCAAGAATTTCCCAGCCTAGTTGATTGCTTGAAGCAGCTATGACACTTAAAGTGGCATTGCGAGTAACATCCTGAAGCCACATAGCTTCTTGTGTCATCATTCCAGCATTGACGAAACAGACCAATGAACTCAATACGAGACAAACGAGTGATAAGAATATCATTAGCCACACAAATGTTCCCACCATTTTAGCTAAGATGGCGTTCCAGATGAAGCCTAGAATCACGGCACCGAATATTCCTATGGTCAAAATAGTGTACCAGGTTGAGCCCACATCTCCGAAGGCTCGTGCTATTTCTGCACTCCAATCGCCAAGCTGTCCTAAAATAATAGATTGAGCATTAGCATCACTGGATTCGATGCTAAAGGTCTCTGTTTTTTTCGTTTTATACAAGCATCGAGGGTTGTCGATGCATTGCTGTCCAGACCTTTGAAAACACTCGCTATCATCGCATTCTGTACTATATACATCGCTACTTATTTCATCAGGACATACTGATGCCGGCATGAGGGCATCATTGAGTTGTTTCTCGGGATATGCACATGTGAAAGAAGACGTTCGATTAAGAAAATTTTGACCTAGACATCGAAACATCGCATTGCTTTGAAGCTGAGCTACAAACCAGCATCCGTTCATGTATCTCTCACAACTAGCATTCATCTTCTTTGAGCATTCTAATAATATTTGATTTTTCATGGTACCTAGTTCAACATCAAGATCATACTGGCAAACAAAATCCCCTGGTGATGGACACGTGTCGACACAAATCCCATATAAATGCACATCAGGAATGACACCATTCGTCAAGTCAATACCTAGAGAATCAGCATCAGATCCGGGGTCAGGATAATATATATTGACACCACAACTGTCACTCTCGTTAGCACACCTGCCACAGGTGTTGCCTAGATAGTCAGTTGCGAAAATCAGTCGTCTGGCATCACCCGTAGCTAGTCCCACGAATCCAACCAATACCATGCCAGCCCAGTACAGCACAAATAGAACGAGGAAGCAAATATTTGTGCATTTATTGTTTCGCTCCTGAAGAGGATTGTAGGACTTGTCGTCTTCCATGTCGAAATAAAGTAGCCGTTATTTTTTCCACTTTTTTTCTTTCTGGAGATTTTTTATTGGTGGCCAGGATTACTACCATGAGCTGTCGCGGTGGTATGATACGGCGGTTTTGCACTAGACCTAAACCTCCAGCAGTGCCTAGCTTTTCTCAACGAAGTCAGTCGAGCAGAGGCGGAAGCTCGCGTGGACGTGGCGGGTCTCGAGGTGGTGATGACAGTGGAAGCCATTACTCCAAGCAAGGTAATCGGTTTAAAAAGATAGATCCAGAGCTTGGAAGAGTACCCTTGATAGATCCAGTATCAGGTATTGAGGAAGGAGGGCGATTGCAACTTCTTGTTGGACCGCAGCCCAACTCAAATCTCATTCCCCTCAAAATGCGAGAGGAAATATATCAGTTGCATTTGCATGATCCGGACAAACTTGGTTGTTTGCAACGTATGGCTACCAAGCTAAGTCTCCCGGTTCAGAAAATTCAGGCGATCGTGAAATTAGTGGCTTTTGAGAAGAAATATGAAGCAGAATCTGGAGTGAAATTGGATCAAACTGCGGATATCGAAGCTCGCGAGGAATTTGGAGAAAGAAAGGATTTTAAAGATCGATCTTATATAGACTTTGACCAGCATGCCAGAGACCTCTTGTCTCAAAGTCGCTTTCATATGAGTATACCTATCAATGAGGTGTGGGATCCGGAGGAAGCTGCCGCTAAAGAGCGAAAGATAAAGCCCTTTGCCGAGATGACTTGGAAACTTCCTAATGTTGACAAATTACGAGGCCAAGTGGTGAAGGAAGAAAATGGATATCTTTGCCGTAAGGTTGACTCGAAAAGTACGAGGAGAAAACGACTTCGCAAAAAATTTTAAAATATTTTTTTCACATCAAAAGTCGTAACATGTTCCTTTGTGAAGAATGTTCTACATTATTACAAGAGTCCAAACGGACACCTCGCGAAAAATCACAATGGACGAAAGTAGTTTTTGAACAGGACAACAGCAGAACTTCATTCCAGAAGGAGAGAAATATTCAGAGCGTAGTAAACGGGCTGCCCCTTGATTCGATCTACACCGAGGCGGTTGGCTCACAGCCTTCTATCAACAGCTACACCCGGAAGACCGCCAATATGAGATCCATGTGCACTGATTGCATGGAAGAAGTGGAGTCTGAACTTCAGAAATCAGCCTTGATTCAGATCGGTCTTCAGGAGGGCATTGGTCTTCAGGAGGGCATTGGATCTCTCCCCACAGACCCCAGCACGGCATCGTTTGAAACGCGATTGGGCCATTTACTGCATCGTCTGGAACTACTAGTGCCATGTAAATATGACGAGTTGGAAACCATGGAAAAGGAATTACAATCGGCTCAAACCCGTTTGCAATTAGAGGAAACCAAGTATTGGGAGAACGTAAGGAGAACGATGGCAGTCACTGATAAGCTTGATGAGAAACAAGATTCGCTTACGGTTCGAAGTGGTGCAGCCAAACGAAGAGTTCGACAGCTTCAATGTTTGCATGCGTTTAACGACGCCTTTTATATATGGAAAGATCGGTTGTATGGAACTATAAATGGTTTTCGACTTGGGTATCTTTTGGGAATGAGTAAGGCTTATGCTGCACGCAATCCATCTTCTACTGTGGAGATTCAAAGCAACACATGGGAGGAAGTAAATACGGCATGGGGGCTGAGTGCGATGCTGTTGAACGCTATAGCTCAGAGTGTTGATTTCAAATTCCAAAATTTCGAAATAGTGACCTTGGGATCACGGACAAAAGTTAGACAACTTCATATGAAACCTTCAGCTTATCAATTTTTAACGAAACGGCAAGTAGATTTGCAATTGTATTATGAGGAATCTCCTCCCGTTTTGTTGCCTGGGTTGATCGATCGTATCACTAATTCACGAGCGGAAAGTTTCAACAGCGCCATGAGAGGATTTATGGTTTGCGTGAACGAGCTGTCCAAATTCGCGATGAAAACACAGTCTGGAGCTGATTTGGGTTTGGACAAGAAGATGTATGAAATGTGTACTCCAGAAAACACCTGTGTACTTCCGAAACATTCGTGCACCATTAATGGCGATTTTATAGAAATGGAACATTCCAACTCTAAATCTGCCAATGACATTGAAGAGGCCTATCGATGGACAGTCGCATTGCGACACTTGCTAACGAATTTAAAATGGTTACTAGTTTGGTCTGTAAGAAATAAGACCTAATTTTTAATAGATCAATTTATGAATATAGTTGGCAAGAGTAGCATAGGAAGGGAAAAGAAAGTCGGCGGGTGACATCAGGTCACTTTCGGTGCTTGAAATTTGAGCCTTAAACATCCCTTTCGCTTTTTTCTCCCCAATAGTTCGCGCAAACACGAAACTGGGATCGGCAGCAATGAAGTTTAGGGAATCATTTGATATTCCATATCGATGAATTCCAAGGATTAAATGCAAGTCCATCTGCCTGGTCCAATACTCACCTGTCTTCAGTTGCATTGAATGGAGCAAATCGGTATCAGCGCGTTTTAGTGTCTGGTTTAGAATGCCGGCAGTAGTATTTGTCAACAAGACTTCCCACGATTGCTCGTTGTGCAATATTGCTGTGGAACCCATTGATTTAGGCCCAATACTTTCTGATATGGAATTGACAGGTATATCTGAAATACCGTATTCTTCAAAAGGCGTACTATTAGAACGACCCTTCATAAGTTTGCTTTTTTCTTTAGCATATATTTTGGTGATCTCAACGTTACATTTCGGTTCTGGTTCCGAGAAATCAGGCAACGACACAGCAGCCACTGATGAATCCTCATAGGCATCGAATTCAAATAGACATGAATTCGTCAGATCATCATGAACCTCAGGTTCCCAGTCGCTTTCAGAGCAGCTACTAGTAGGATTGTCTTGAACGCTATACATAGCATCCACGAATTGCACCAGATTCTCGATGGAGTCGGTGGGAACTCCGTTAATTCGAGTTAGAACATCTCCACATTTCAGAAAACCAGCCCAAGAACTATTAGCAACAACCCCTCTGATTAACCACACATTTGAAGGCGTCTTGCCGTAGAAAACCCCAGTACATTTTTTCCCAGCATTGACGCTAAAACTGAAAATGGGCGAAACGTCGGCTGGAAATTCATCTTGCAGTAGTAGTTGTGCGTTAAGTTTTGATTCGGCAGTATTTTCAGCAGTAGAACAAAGCTGGTTTACGAGGCGCATAAGATCCAGTTTGTACATGAATTCACGCGCTCTCCCAGCAAGCATCCGGTTGACAAAAGCAGGTTTGGATAGCAGTTTAGAGGCATTTTCCATATCCTCGGATGAGATTTCAGGCAGACTGTTCATGACAAGGAGACCTGTTTCAGTTGGAGAATAACATGAAGGTCCACCTCTTCCCGTCAAAGCAATGGAGTATGTTATTTTAACACAGGCAGCGGCGAATGTCTCTAATTGCGATTCATCTCCAAAACTGTAAAAATTGAAATCCCGAAGATACGCTTTCCAATTTCCGTAACCATATTTTTCAACACAATCTAAAAGTTTATTTCGGGACCTTTCGCTCCATGATTTAGCACCATAACTGATCTTGACGTCTCTCAAATATCGGTACAAATAGTGTTTTCTAGGCTGTACAATAAATTGTTTGGGTTTCCTGGTAACTGCATTTTTACTGCCGGGTTCATCGACATCTCCAGAAATCATTCCCAATCTTGCCACCGACTTTCTCTCTCGCTGCGTGTTTATTATATGGTGTTTGGAAAGACCATAACGATTCGCTTCATCTTCTTCCAATGGTTCTTCCATTCCAGCCACTTTGGCCCAAAATTCAGGATCATCTAAATCTACCGCTGAGTGATCTGTAGATTTTATGAACACTGCTTTTGAGAAGGCGTTACTCGATTCATTGGCTGTCGGAGTACGGTCTATCACGCTAGTTGCCAGGATTTCGTCAATACCCATCGAGGAGAACTTGGTACTCGCTTGGATGCTTTCTTCCTCTGTCTCGCCGAATGCAGCATATGCCCCATGCTTTAGCACATGGTCAATATCTTTAGTGGAGAATATTTCTTCCTTTGTGGACGATAGCATCGCTTGATCGAGTCCCAATTTCACAGAGGCTTTTTGAAACAATACATTTTCGTACGTTTTTCTAGTAAGCAGTCGATATATCTTGACTGGTTTTGTCTGACCGATACGATGGGAGCGAGCTTGAGCTTGAAGATCGTTTTGAGGATTCCAATCCGAATCAAAAATGATAACGGTATCGGCGCATGCCAGGTTCAGGCCTAGTCCTCCGGCTCGAGTGGACAACAACATACAGAAATAGCTTTCGTCCTGAGTAAACTTGTCGATGGCCGTTTGGCGTGCTTGACCAGTGATACCTCCATCCAAACGCTCAAATTTGGTACCTCGGAGTGATAAAAAATCTTGCAGGATATCCAGCATGCGGACCATCTGAGAAAAAATAAGAACTCTGTGTCCGTCCTTTTGGAGTTTTGGAAGCAACTTATCCAACAAAACCAACTTGCCCGAGCTCGTAATTAGCTTTTCATTGCGATTGGTGTTGTCACAAAGCGCTTCTTCCACTCCTCGATTTAAAAACGGATGATTGCAGCATTTTCGAAGCTCCATGACAACATTCATCAAGGATGGACCATTAGAAGGTTTTCCTCCTTTATATAAGAATGATGCATTCTTTTCATAGATACCCCGGTAATATTTTTTCTGATCTACTGTGAGTTCGACCTCAATGATTGTTTCTTCCTTTGGTGGTAACGATTTGGCAACATCCTCTTTGACTCTTCGAAGCAAATAAGGTCTTAAAAGCCCATGCAATTTTTGCACTTGGTCACTTTTAGTAACTCGTTCAAACTTTTCCAAAAAGAGTTCTCTGTGCTTGCTTTCAAAAAGGTTCAATTCCTTCGATTCCGTTCTTCGTCTTTTGTTTTGTTTCGAAACCTCGAAGAAGAAATTCATTAGTGCCCATAGTTCTGCGGTATTGTTTTGAATCGGAGTTCCAGTGAGCAACATGCAATAGTCGCGGGTGTACTGAACCAACTCTCGGTTCAATTTAGACTCTTTGTTTTTCAAGCGATGAGCCTCGTCTACGATGAGAACTCGCCAGGGTATCTTTCGCAACAAAGGAGCTTCTCGTACTGCTATTTCATATGTCGTGACCAACACATCGAAACGGAAATACTCCTTATCCCGTATTTTACGTCCATCTCCTCCCTCGTCTGCTCTTGAATTCCGAAGATAAAATTCGTAATCCACAA
>Ga0105055_10003800_pt1 | contig 22567 bp, 28 predicted proteins | sample BON03_FD_78090 | JGI IMG/M metagenome (GOLD analysis project Ga0105055, IMG submission 78090) | Freshwater microbial communities from Lake Bonney liftoff mats and glacier meltwater in Antarctica - BON-03 | ecosystem: Environmental > Aquatic > Freshwater > Ice > Glacier meltwater | place: Lake...
CACCGTGTTCTGCAGCCACTTCATGCCTTCCACAAGGTTGGCTTCCGGCGTCTCGATGAACAGATGATAGTGGTTGCCCATCAGCACCCACGCATGCACTCGCCACGCCGTCTTTTCGTAGGCCTCGGAAAGCGCCTGCAGGAAAAACCGCCTTTCCTCATCGTCTAAAAATATTGCCTCGCGGCGGTTCCCTCGCCATGACGTGATAAAGCGCCCCGCCGTATTCGATTCGCACACTTCGAGCCATCTTTCCAACATCTCTCGGCCTTCCCATTTTGTCAAGATTTGCACACTGACCCCTAGTTTCCCGGGCGACCCAATCCGGAATCGTCCCAAATCCTAGCATGAGTGCCGCTGCAGCAATGCTCCCGCCGGGAATCGAACCCGGATTTAAGGTTTAGGAAACCTCCGTTCTATCCGTTGAACTACGGGAGCTGGACGCGACGACGCTGCCTTGACGCGATACGGTTAATAACCTCGGGACCAAAAACTGACAACTGGATTCCGATCTGCGGCGGGTATCGAACTGCGAGACTTTGGCATGGTCAACCCTTGATCCAAAGGGGACGCACAGCGTCGCAGTAGTAGCATCCCGCACGCTCCGGCACCACTGTCGTTTGGTATCGATGGGAGCTATCGGAATCTGATCCGATCCATCGGTATCATTCTGTCAAATTCCGTTAATTCTGTCAGAGTTATACGATATTCATGAAATGGTCCTACCGTATTGCGCGCGTCTCAGGCATTGACGTCAAAATCCACGCTACCTTTTTACTGCTGCTTGCGTGGTTTGCTTTTTCCTTTTACCAGACAGGCGGAACTAGCGCGGCGCTGCATGGCGTGTTGCTGATTCTCCTTCTTTTCACCTGCGTGCTGTTGCATGAGTTTGGGCATGCCTTTGCGGCACGGGCTTATGGGATCCGGACACCGGATATCACGCTGCTTCCTATCGGCGGAGTGGCGAGACTGGAGCGGATGCCGGACAATCCGGTGCAGGAACTCGTTGTCGCGGTCGCCGGGCCCGCAGTGAATGTGTTCATCGCGCTGGTGCTGTGGATCGCGCTGGCTCCGCAGATCAATTTGGATGATCTCTCCACGCTGGATCGTCCGGGAAAAAGTCTGCTGCTTCAGCTGCTATCAGTGAACATAATGCTGATCCTTTTTAACCTGCTCCCGGCCTTCCCTATGGATGGTGGCCGGATGTTGCGCGCGGTGCTGGCCATGCGTATGGATCACACGCGGGCGACGACCATTGCCGCGCGCATTGGACAGGGAATCGCTGTGCTTTTTGTGATTGCGGGTTTTTTCGGCAATCCGTTTCTGATTCTCATCGGGTTCTTTGTATTTATGGGGGCGCAGCAGGAAGCGAGTTATGCTAAGATGAAATCAGCGGTAACAGGATTGCGCGTCGCGGACGCGATGATCACGCGATTTGCGTCACTACCCGAAGATTGGACGATCGCTGCGGCAGCAGAAGAGGCATTGCACGACACGCAGCCGTTGTATCCGGTGCTGAACTCAGGCCTCCAGGTGACGGGCATCGTGCAGCGCAATGCCTTACTAGCAGCGGCTGGCCCGGAACATGGCGCGGATCTCGTGCGGACGATCCGGACGGAGGTCCCGCTCGTGAATGCTGGGGCGAGCTTCGGTGAGGCGTTTCAGCGGATGCAGGACACCGGGAGTGCCATATTGGTTGTCGTCAATCCGGCTCAACAGGCCGTCGGTCTCATTAGTCTCAATCTTCTGTCCGAGCGCAGTCGGATGAAGTGAACTCCGCAACGAAGAGGAATTATTCCCACTCGATGGTCGCCGGCGGCTTACTTGAGATGTCGTAAACCACGCGGTTGACTCCATTGACTTCATTGATCACGCGGGCGGAAATCCGCGCGAGGATCTCATACGGCAGGCGCACCCAGTTTGCTGTCATGCCATCCTGACTCTCCACAATACGGAGTGCGATGGTGTAGTCGTAGGTGCGTTCGTCGCCCATAACACCGACGGATCGCACGGGTAGCAACACTGCGAAAGATTGCCAGACTTTATAATACCAGTCTGCCGTCTTCATTTCCTCAATGACGATGCGGTCGGCTTCGCGGACGATGCGCAGCCGCTCATCGGTAATCTCGCCCAGGATGCGAACCGCGAGCCCAGGCCCGGGAAACGGTTGGCGTCCGGTAATGTTACGCGGGAGGCCGAGTTCGGCCCCCACTTTGCGCACCTCGTCTTTAAACAATTGACGCAGTGGTTCGACGAGTTGGAACTTCATCCGCTCGGGAAGACCACCGACATTGTGATGGCTCTTGATCAGAGCGGCGGGATTTCCGGAAATCGATACACTTTCGATGACATCGGGGTAAAGCGTGCCCTGAGCCAGGAATTTATACCCGTGGCTGCCTTTGACAGATTTTTTCAGGTCCGCAGCGGCCTGCTCAAATACTTTGATGAATTCATTGCCGATGATCTTCCGTTTCCGCTCGGGATCAGTGACGCCTTTGAGTTTTTTTAGGAACCGTTCAGAGGCATCAACGACCTTGAGTTGGATTTTGAAATGATCGCCGAAGAGCTTTTTGACAGCCTCCGATTCGCCTGAGCGGATCAGCCCGTTGTCGACAAAAATACACGTCAGTTGGTCGCCGATTGCCTGGTGCAGCAGCGCCGCGGCAACGGAGGAATCCACGCCGCCGCTGAGACCTAGAATCACGCGATCCCCACCCACTTGAGCGCGGATGTCCGCGCACGTGCGCTCGACAAACGAGCCCATCGTCCAATCCGGCGCGCATCCGCAAATCCGGTGAACAAAGTTTGCGAGGATTTCCTTCCCGCGCGGGGTGTGATGGACCTCCGGGTGGAACTGAAGTCCATAAATGTGGCGTTTCGAATCCCCGATTACGGCGTGAGGAGAGTTCTCTGTCGTGCCCATGGGAGCGAATCCTTTTGGGAGTGATGTGAGTCGGTCCCCGTGGCTGTTCCAAACTTCGAGCGAAGCGGGAAGCTTGGTGAAAAGCGGGCAGGCGCGGTCCGCACGGAGTTTGCCCGGGCCGTATTCGCGGTGCGACGATCGCTCGACCTTGCCGCCTAATGCGCGCGCGATAATTTGCATCCCATAACAAATCCCAAGCACTGGAATTCCGAGCGCAAAAATCTTTTTATCCACACGCGGCGCATCTTTGGCATACACACTGGCAGGCCCCCCCGATAGGATGATACCTTGGGCACCTGTCGCGCGGATCGCTGCCGCAGTGGTGGAATAAGGCAATATTTCAGAAAACACACTGCACTCGCGCACGCGGCGGGCAATGACTTGGGTGTATTGGGATCCGAAGTCGAGAATAACGACCTTGGACGCGATCACTGATGCGTCGGACATGGAAAGATGATATGGGTTGGCCGTGCGAAACAGCGCGATTAATTATACTCAGGACCAAAGGTGTCAGCGGTTGGATTGTTGGGAACAATCTGCCCGCCGCCTTGAATGCCCTGCTGAAATTGACGCCCCACATCGTCCGTGGACGTCTCGGCAACCGCGCATCCGCCAAGCAGGATGCCTACGCACAAATAGCACAAAGTTAGGGCTGTTTTCACCGTCTGAGAATAGAAACTTTTTGATTTATGGCAACTCAGATATCTCCTGAATTGTTGATCGATGCGTATGCGCGGGGATTTTTCCCTATGGCGGTGGCAGGCGGAAGCATCCAATGGTATTCTCCGGACCCGCGCGGCGTTATCCCACTGGATGGATTTCACATCCCACACGGCACCCGCAAAATACTCGCCGACCCGGCCTGGGAAGTGCGCCTGAATACGGCATTCGAAGAAGTCATGCGGTCCTGCGCGGATCGTGCCGAGACATGGATCGACGACCGGATTATTAGCATCTATGTCGACCTCCACCGACGCGGCTTCGCCCACTCGGTGGAAGTCTGGCGGGACGGACAACTTGCGGGCGGGCTATACGGCGTGCAACTCGGTGGTGCATTTTTCGGGGAGTCGATGTTTCACCGTGTGGGCGGAGCATCGAAAGTGGCCCTGATCGCGCTCCATCGGATACTTGTCACCGAGGGGTTTAAGCTTCTTGATATCCAATGGACCACGCCGCACTTAGAAAAATTTGGCGCAGTAGAAATCCCAAGCCGAACGTATCTGCTTCAGCTCAATGACGCGCTGCACTGCAAAGCAAATTTTCACGCTGGAATTCCAGCCGCACCCTAACCGTTCGTCAAGACGACTTGGTAGCTACGATCAAGTATTGAGCGATTTGCGCATCGACTCCACGCATCGTTTCAGAGCAGGAACGGGGTCATCCACGTCAGCTTCATATTCGATCACTGCCATGCCATTGAAATTGGCCTCCACCAGCGCCTGCGCAAATGCGGGAAGGTCCAAATTTCCGGTGCCAACGACGACGTCTTTCCATGCGGCGTTTGGTTCAAAAACGAAGTCCTTAAAATGGATGCCGTAAACAGATCCGGCGAACTGTTTGACCCATTCGACAGGGTTTCCGCTGTGCGGGCCGATCTGCATCGCCCATGCAGTGTCGATGCAAAGACCGATTTCCGGTCCGCCAAGTGCGATCAGATGCTTGATAACATCCGGAGACCCACCAAACATGTATCCCCCATGGCAGTGCAATCCCACCCGAATCCCAAACTCCCGACTCCATCGGCGCACCTTGGGAATTGCGGCTTGAAACGTATCCACTCTCAAATGGGCGGAGATGTGTTTAGCCCCGGCGGCGGCCGCGCATTCAAACCAAGCGCGCTCGCTATCATCGCCAGTGAACGTCTGAACACCGAGCGACACGATCTCGACACCCGCGCTCCGGTACACCTCAACCACGTCTGCGAAGGCGACCGGGTCGGAGAAATCCGCGTGCACGGCGCAGAGTTCGATTTTATTGAGGTCGATTGATCTGACCATCGCCGCCACGTCCGGGTTGTCTTTGAACGCGCGGAAACAGTAGCTCTGGACGCCGAAATCTATGGGAGAGGATGGGATTGTGTGGGACATAGGGTGCAATAAATTAAAGGTTAATCGATGTCCCAGTCTGCGAGGATTCGGCCAGGGCGTCGAGGATACGTTGCACGGTGAGGGCCTGCGCCATGGTCACGCACAACGGCTCGGTCCCATGCAAATGGTTGATCAGGTTATGAAACCGATCCCCGTGCGCATGGGCATTCGCGGCGTGCGGATTTTCCAACGTGTAGTAGTTTCCGAACGTATCATCGCGCCGAAAGATCTTGTCGGCATAAACTTTTCCGCCCGCTTCGGTGCCGTATAATTCGACATCCACACGCTCGGGTTCCTCGGCAAATCGCGCCCACGACACATCCAGCGACACGGTTGCTCCATTGGCCATGCGGATTTGGCCCGAGGCGAAATCCTCGACTTCGAATGCGACATCCGACTTCTCGGATTTCCCCCAGGACCCCTCGCCGAGACCGCGATGGCCAAACTTCCCATACGACGATCCAAAGGCGCTCACCGGTTCAAAGTTATCCATCACATACAGACACAAATCGAGCACATGGACGCCAATATCATACAGACATCCGCCTCCAGCCAGGTCCTTGCTCCCAAACCACGTGCCGAGTTTCGGAATGCCCGACCGGCGCAGCCAGTAAGCTTTTGCATGATAGATCTCACCGAATGCCCCATCCACAGCCAACGTGCGGAACCGCTGAGATGCGGATGCAAAGCGTTGGTTCATCCCGAGCGTGAGGACCCGACCGGTCCGTTCTGCGACCGCTACCGCCTGCATCGCCTCTCCCGCGGACATTGCGAAGGGCTTTTCGAGCAGCACATGTTTTCCTGCCTCCAGCGCGGCGATCGCCAGCGGGACGTGAAATTTATTCGGCACCGCAATGTAGACCGCATCAATTTCAGGATCGGAGAAAATCTCCGCAGCATCAGCGACTGGCTTGGCTCCCGGAAACGCCGCGCACAATTCCTCCCGTCGCTCCCGGTTCAGGTCCTGCACCGCGACCAAGCGGCCCGATGGATGTTCTGTGAGCTTGCTTGCGCTCCAATGCGCAATTGCGCCGGCGCCAATAAATCCAAAGCGAATAAGAGGATGTTCCATTTGTTAAAAGATAGGTGTCTATTGAGTTTTATATCGCATCGATAAGATCTCAATCGTTATAACTATAGAAATCCTAGGATTTGATGTGAAAAACCTTAGCCCTCCGAGGGAACTCATCAATGTCACCCATTATCATCAGGCGGCGGGGGTTCATCCTCTGCCCCGGATGATTCCCCGTCACCACGAGTGCGTTGAGTTGGTTACCGCTGGCCGTGGATGGGTGCGGCAGGGTGACAACTGGATCGAAGTCACGGCGGGCGACTTAATCTGGAATTCGCCAGGCGACCAAACCATCGGCAGGAGTGAATTCGGCGACCCCTACCGCTGCCTCGCGGTAGTGTTGCGCGTGGCCACGCCGCAGGGTCGCCAAATCCCCAGGTTTTCTGCTTGGCCGGATGTGGCTGCGGCGAAGAAGTTCACTCGCGAGGTAACCGACCTGTTCCTCGACGATTCGTTCGACCGGACGTTCCTCATGAATTACATCGACGCGGTATTGTATATGCAGGTGTGTCAGCACGCCGTCGCGCGGCGGGTCCAGCGCTATACCCCACCCGTGCGCACCGCGCTGGATATCATGGAAAGTCGATTTTCACACCCGCTGCTTGTCGAGGCTGTGGCGCGTTTGGCGGGCGTATCATCCCCGCATCTGCACGAATTGTTCCGTCACCAAGTGGGAGCGACACCTCATCAATGGCTGATTCAGCGCCGAATCCGGGAAGCGCGCGAACGCCTTGTGCGCACCACAGACTCCGTGAAAGAGACCGCCCACGCGTGCGGCTTCAGCGATGCATCGAGCTTCACCCATGCCTTTCGGAAATCCACAGGCCTGACCCCATCCGCCTTCCGCGCACACTATTTCCCAAGCTGACACGATAACGGCCCCGACGCAGCCGCGGAGGGGGCATGAAAATGCGGACATGAACGAGGTTCGCGCCAAGGACGCAAATCACGCCAAGGATTAATCCTAAAAACCGCAATGAATTCTCACACGAACGCTTTTCGCTGTGTTGATTGGATTTCTCTCCCACGCCTGCATCCCGAATTTTAAGCTACTGGAAAGTCAATCACCCTGGCGCACCTCGCGTCCTTGGCGCGAGCCCACCGACAACAAAATAGACGACAGGAAAAAGGCACCGCGCGAGGTGCAGGAATTGGGTGCCTCGCTCACCGGCAAGGATGCTAATGGTGAACCGCTCACGGGGCACCAGCATGCGGTCTTTTTTCTCCACTTTGAAGGTAACGAAGCAACGCGGCTCTGCGCGTGAAGCGAAAAGCCCTTCACCCACCAAGAGCAAGTGGCGATGCTCAATGCCTCGAATAGTGAATTGAGCATCACCTACAAAAAATCATCGTGGGCCGCAAATCTCATGCCGCTCGATAATCTCGTCCCTCCGCCTCCATCCATACAACAAAAACCAAGTCACTGTTGGACAAGCATGACGCCGCATGTCCGGCCCCGACATGTTTTCGGGCGCAGCGGCAAAGTGACAGCAGGTGAATCCATCGAAGAGCAAATCGCCGAAGAACTCGCTAGCCGAGGATTGCCCATCGCAGAAGTAATCGCCGAAACAGATTCGGCTCGCTGGGTGAAAGTCCACCAACCACTTCGAACCCGCGACGGTAGCAGCAACGACGACAAGCGCGGATACATCCTGCATCTCAAGCCTTCCCGGCCAGTGAGAGGCCCCGTCTTTCTCGGACACTCCGCCCACTTCGGCCTTTTCGTTCCCGTTCAGGATACCCTTATTACCGTTCCCGCAGCTCATGATGCTGGATTGACATTTTGATGCGCATCTTTATGCTTTTAAGAAATGAGGACCACTTTAACCATCGACAACGAACTGTTCGTTGCCGCAAAGAAAATTGCCGCTGCTTCTTCCTCCACTTTAAGCCAGGTAGTGAACGACTATCTTCGGCTAGGCCTTTCAACTTGCACCAAACCACCGAGAATTACCCCCTTTCGAATGATCACCTTTCGTGGGGAAGGCGCGCGCGCTATCTCAACCACACAGATTGCAGAATTTCGGGATACAGATCTTCCGGCTCTTTAACTCGTGCAAATCCCCGATATCAATATCCTCGTCTATGCCCACAGGGAAGAATGTCAGGAATACGCAGCTTACCACCAGTGGTTCTCGGAGTTAGTCACTAGTGGAAGACCTTTCGGTCTCACTCCTTTAGTGGCAGTAGGGTTTGTTCGGGTGGTGACGCAGCCCAAATTTCCCGGCGGCCCAACCCCCGTATCCCAAGCACTCGCCTGTATGGATCTGCTCCGGGAGCAACCGGGCTGTGCTTGGCTCTCCCCGGGACCCCGACACTGGGAAATCGTCTCTAGTTTTTGCCGACAAACCTCCGCCGTCGGAAAGGCAATCGCCGATGCCCAACACGCCGCTGTGGCCTTGGAACATCAGGGAATTTGGTGCACGCGCGACACAGATTTTATGCGGTTCAAGCCGCATGGCTTAAATCTAAATCTTCTGAATCTTACTCGAACATAGATGAAAAAATGAGGTCGAAAAGGGGGCAGTTCTTGCTTCCTGCTTTTTTGAGCCGGTTACTTTTTTTTCGGACGGAAAAAGGGGCCAAAAAAGGGTTGGCCCGGGGGATTGAGGGAATTTGAAATTGAAAGAAGATCAAAAGACGGGGCTGTCCTATGACATTACATTCATCACTTCTTCAGTTGGTAAATATAGCTTGCCAAGGGGCTTGGAGAACCAGCGTAGAGTTGCTGCGCGATCGAGGCAAATGTCATGGTAGTTTCTTTTCGGAGTCTTTTTGCAATCTGCGCCTTGGCGGCATCCCAGTTCCCCAAGCAAACGACCCACCCTCAGCCATGGCTTCCTCTTCCGCGGCGTTCGCAAATATTCCCCATAACTGCTCCAACCATAACTCTCCAACGCAGTGCCTTTTTCGACCAATGCGGCCCGAATGGGATTTAAATGCACATGGTCACACACCGCCCGCAGATAAAAATCATCCGAGCCATCCACCAACAAAGATTTGTAGCGTCCAGAAAAGAAATGTCCCCTCACTCGATGACGAGAATTGTAGCGTTGGATATATGTTCCCAGGAAGCACTTCATTCCAGCGACCAGCGTTGGTTTATGCGTTTCCATGACGATGTGAAAATGATTTCCCATCAGGCGATGCGCATGGATTTGCCATTCTGCTATTCTGCCTTCTCACACGCCTGGCTCAGCGTTTTAAGAAATCTTTCTCTGTCCTTGTTATCCTCGAAGATCGGCTCTTTGCGATCCCCTTGGCTCATCACCTGATAGATCGCTCACCATCGGGGAATTCAAAGCCCGATTGCCCGAAGCCCTCGCTCTTGTTAAGAAGGGCGAGTCTGTAGTTGTCACCTACGGGCGGAACAAGCGACCCGTTGCCGTCTTCGGTCCACCGCCCGCCGCACCTAAGCGTAAATTCGGCCACCTCGCAGGCAAGTTTCGTGTCACTATGAGTGCCGATTGGGAAATGACCGAGGAAGAGTTTCTCGGCTCATGAAGCTCCTACTTGATACCTGCGCTCTGCTGTGGGCATTACAAGATGCCGGACGCTTCTCGGCATCGGCTCGGCGGGCGCTGAAAGACACAAAAAATACGGTTTCTGTGAGCGGTGTTTCGTTTTTGGAAATCAGTCTGAAATCAGGTCTGGGCAAACTACGCCTCTATGGCACCGAGCCCGAGGATATTCCGCGCTTCGTCGAGGAGGCTGGTTGGCAGATTTCTCTACTCTCAGCCGATGTTGCCGCCAGCTCTGGACGGTTGCCACGCCCGACTGAACACCGCGATCCGTTTGACCGCTTGCTCGTCTGGAGCGCCATCCGTGAATATTTTGTTCTCGTATCCCGGGACAACGCGATGCAGATCTACGTCCCTCATGGCTTGAAAATTTGCTAGTAGGCCACCCGAGCCGCGCCGGATCTGTCCGGGTGTGTGCGCAGAGCGCAACCGCGTTGCGGTTGGGATTCGTGGCGGGACGCGGACCCAGGGTAGCGCGTGCCGCGCAACTTTGGGCTGGAGGTCGGAACGTCGTTGGCGTAAAGAAAAGCATCCGGGTTCCAGCCCGCCTTGTATTCGATGCGCTCACCCTCCACCTGCCGCTGGCGGAGGAGGTTTTCCAGGTTGATGGGAAGCTTGGAGGTCATGGTCTTTATTCCCACAGGTATTTCTCATCCCACGTCTCGCCGTGCCTGCGCAGCAAGGCGCGGAGTTTGTCTTGGAAGGATTGCTTTTTGTGGTGTTCCTCCTGGTTATCGATGTAGGCGGTTACGGTGTCGATGTTGGACACGCTAACGGAGAAACACCCGCATCCGCTCTGCCAGAAAAATCCGGAAACTGAAGATTGGGTTTTCAGCCAGAGGGTCGATGCGCGTTTCAATTCCTTGGTCCAGTCCGCTTGTGTGACAGCGCGTCCCAACCGTGCAAGGACATGCACGTGATCTGCCGCGCCGCCCACACGAAGTGGCGCGCATTCGAGTCGTTTGGAAATCTCACCGAGATAACCATGCAACGATAGACGTAATTCACGATCCGATAGGAATGGCCGTCTCTCTTTCGTGGAGAAAACCGCATGAACGTAAACGGCGGAAAGCGATCGAGGCATGGTCTTATCATATAATGAGGTTGGCGACCCATGCAATTCCAAGCCCAACGGGCTTGCGCCCTCCAGCCCAGGGTTGGCCGAATGTAATGTGGCCTACCCTGGGAACAGGGTTGGTGGCGTTACGCTCCGGCAGAACTAGCGGACTTGTTACTCAGAATCCGCTCGGCAATCCGCAACGTGCGGGTGGTCGAGATGCGAATGCGCAATTTTCGACGGAGAATGGAAGCATTACCGCATTCCCATTGAAACGATGACGCCTCACTTCGTATATCACGAAGTGATTCGCATGCACCGACAGTGCGAATGAATTCGAAATCAGATTTAAAATACTTGGGATACACAAGGCGTATAAGCGCTACCACTGGAACCACATGCCATCTAACGGATTTCCGAAACACTGAGGCGTCAAAGCTCTGCTCAGGCAAATTAAAGCGTTCACAATAACCATATTTAAAAGTTTTCGAGTCTTTCATAGTTTCAGTCGCAGTTCGCCCTGCAAAATCCCAATCGAGCTTTACCTGTAATCACCTTCGATATACAAACAAATTTTGGGTTCTTCGCTGTTTTCGGTGGGTGAGCATGTTCAGTTAAGACCCGGAGGGTCCATTAGGAGATTAGCCGGAGGTGCAAACCCTGAGCTTTCTACAGATCAACCCTTATCCTGCATTTTATAATGATTCAACCACATCTCATCTGCGCCGAAGCCGTTGCCGGTTTGCATTGGCAGAAAATATGCCCCGCAACGAGTTTCGGTAGTTGCCACCTACTGGCCGTGACGGGGCGCGTATTCTTCGGCTATCCGCGCGGACGCGGACACCCCGGGCCGAGGAGAAAAGAATTAAAACCATGAAGGACATGAAGAGCATGAAGGTGCAGAAAAAATCTTACTCAGCCATCTCTCCCTTCATGTCCTTCATGCTCTTCATGGTAGAAAAAAACGGGTTGGCCTCGTCGGAAGTCAACCCGTCGGCAAACAGCGCAAAATCCCGCTCATGCCCGGCGCGCTCGGTGTCCTCCCGCAAGCGAGTCGGGCAGCGAGTTCTCAATCCGCCCTGTTGTTTCCCCCTCCCTTTGCGTTAATTGTTCTTCACCATTCTACCCAAAAAGTTGTGTAGAAAGCTCAGGGTTGGCACCACCGGCTAAGTTCCGCAAGCCCTCCGGGCTGACGAAGTCGTAACCCCATTGGAAATAGCGAAGAACCTCAAAATTGGCTACGGAGTCCCGCTGCTCAATGACTTGCTTGATAAATTCCTCTGTTAGCGCGGTCGCAAGCAGATTTGCCCACCGGGGATCGGTGTCTTCGACCGTGACAACAATAACCCGTGTGCCTTCTGTTTGATCGGCACCAGCCATCCAGCGAATCCGGTTTACCAATTCTAAATCGTTAAAATCCTGACCATCCTGCCGCGGGGCAATGAATTCGGGGCTTTTGTCCAGACCGGAAGTCCGGATGGTGTGGGCCAGCAACTTGGTGCTCTTGAACGAGTCGACCACCGTATGCATGAACTCCCGCGTCTGGATAATCGCCCCGCGCCCGGATTCGAAGTCGATCGGAAGACTTTGGTCAGGCTCATAAAGAATCGTTGCAGTGGATGCGTAAATCTTCGGCTGTTTCTGGATATACATCACCGTGAGAGCCGTATCGAGAAAGACTATCTTCAAAATACCCTAGATATTGCGCAGGGCAAGCCGGAGGTAATGACTAAAGTCCACTGTCTGTGCGGATGGTGCCGAATTAACCCCGGTTCTAAAGCTGCGCTAACAGCTCCATCGCCGAAATCTTTTCCCCACCTGATGTCATAGATCGTGTCGTCGGCTTTCATTCGAAGATCACGAGGATGAATTCATCAGGTCACCCAGCGGCTGTCTAACATAGGAGAACTGATCAGAGAGCTGGAGAAAAATCTCGATCAGTCTCGGATTGAAATGTTTCCGCCGCATTCTGGATCACATCCCGCGCACGCTCCGGGCTTGTGGCTGCTTTGTAGCAGCGCCAAGTCGACAAAGCATCGTAGGAATAAGTAGGAACCAGCAATCGCCCGAATTCGGGTAACCAACGGGATCGGGTCGCATTGCAAGCGGTCTGGATAGCCCGTGCCATCCCATTTTTCGTGGTGATGCCAGATCACATCGTGCGCGAGGCGCAAAATTCCTGATGCTCCAGAGAGTGCAAAATGTTTTGCCTCATGGACGGGATGCATTTCAATAATGCTAAACTCCGTCTCCGTGAGACGGTCGGGTTTCAATTGGATCGCATCTGGAATGCATGTTTTCCCGATATCGTGAAGCGCGAGCGCATCTGGAAAGTCGGCAAGAAATTCGGGAGTGATCTCCGCTGCGGTAGCCCCGATCGGGCTGGTCGTAAGCGCTTTTGCCAGATGCGAAGAAAACTTCTGGATTCACGTGATGTGTTTCCCGCTCTGATCCTCGGGCCCATCTATCATCCGCGCGATCTCTACAAGGGCAGCGCGCTCGGCGATGGCGACTTGACTGAGGCATAGCTGCAGAGAGGGACTATCGTCCCTTAAGCGGCATGGTCGTTGCCGTCGATACCGTTCGCCGTTTACTGCGAAACGCGCATCGGCATGATGACGTAGAGGAATCCGGACGATATCTCAATGACACCAGGGCTCATTTCATCAATCAACCGAAGCGACACTTCGTCATTCGGAAGCGCCTTGAGCGGATCCATGAGGTAATCGGGATTGAAAGCAATGGCGAACTCGGCGCCTTTGTATGCGACGGCCGTGGATTCTTTGGCCTCGCCCACCTCCGGGGTGTTACACATCACCTCGATATTGTTCAGCGAAAACTTGAGTCGGATCGACGCAGCTTTGTCAGTGCTGAGGAGTGACACGCGGCGCACGCAATGCAGGAATGCTTCACGGTCCAACTTGATAATCTCCTTGGTGTCATCGCTGGATGGTATGACTTGCCGGTAGTTGGGGTAGTTCCCATCGACCAGTTTCGAGACGAGAATCGACCCGTTGAGATGAAAAGCGACCAGGTTCTCACCCACTTGAAGCGTGATCTCCCCAGAGTCGTTCAGTAACCGCTGCAATTCGTTGATCGCCTTTGTCGGGACGATGAAGTCCAGGTCGAGTTTGCCCGTGATCTCGGCATCAATGGATTCCTCGAAAAGCGCCAATCTCCGCCCATCCGTAGCTACGAGCTTGAGCGTGCTCTCCTTGAACGAGAACAAAATGCCGTTGAGCACGTAGCGCGTCTCGTCGAGCGAGATGGCGTATGACGTTTTGCGCAATCCGTCTTTGAGGACGCTTTGCTTGACGGTAATCGTCTTTGCATTGATCGCCTCGGGAAACGCAGGGTAATCTTCGCGGGCGAGACCGTAGATTTTGAAGAAACTCTGACCACTCCGGATGCTGGTAATATTTTTCGCATCCGTCTCGATCTGGATGTCCGCGACGGGTAACTCACGAATGATCGTGAGCAGGCGCCGTGCAGGGATCGTTGTGGCGCCTTGCTTTTCAACCATGGCCGAGACTTCGCAGCGGAGCGACACTTCCATGTCGGTGGTGCTGAGCCGAATCCCGGTCTCGGTGGTTTCGATAAGCACGTTCGACAGCACCGGCAGGGTGGCGCGGGTGCTTACAACATTCTGGGTTTTCTGCAGGCCTTCCAGCAGGTGGTCTTTGGTTACGCTGAACTTCATGGATGGGACGACGCTAAAAATGTTTTAGGTGATCGATGGTGACTATCTGTTCTCTGCGGGATGTGTCAAAACAATCTGCGCTTCCCGTGAAGAAAGCTTCAAGCGTTTGCACTCGAAGAAATGAAAGTTCACCGCTGGAGTTGGGTTTCAATTGAGCGAATAATATGCCTCGTGCGCTCGTCTTCCTCCATGCGTCGCTTGATTAGTTTGCATGCATGAATCACGGTGCCGTGGTCTTTGCCACCAAAGAGATCACCAATTTCGCTCAGCGTTGAATTTGTCATTTCGCGTGACAGAAACATTGCGATCTGCCGGGGGAACGCGATGCTCGCCAAGCGGCGCTTGCTCGTCATGTCAGCGATGCGAAGATCGAATGTTTCAGCTACTTTGCGCTGAATCTGATCGATGGTGACTGACTTTCTCGCTTGTTCCTGAAAGATATCGCGGAGCAAGTTTTCGATGTCGTCCCGCGTAATTTTCCTGCCGCTCAGCGAGCTGTATGATGCCACACGCATGAGTGCCCCTTCGAGTCGCCGCACGTTATTCCGGATCTTCTCGGCTAAAAACTCAAGCACCCATGGCTCAAACTGTATGCGCAGACCCGCTGCCTTACTTTTCAAAATCGCGATCCGCGTCTCGACATCCGGCGGTTGCAGCTCTGCCGTCATCCCCCACTCAAACCGCGAAACCAGGCGCTGCTCCAGTTTTTCGATTTCACTGGCCGGGCGGTCACTCGACAAAATGATCTGCTTGTGTCCGTCGTAGAGCGAATTGAACGTGTGGAAAAATTCCTCCTGTGACCGCTCCTTGCCCGCAAGGAACTGGATGTCGTCGATTATTAAAATGTCGGCCTGACGGTATTTTTTCCGAAACTTGAATAGCGTGCCGTGCTGAATTGCATCGATGAACTCATTCGTGAACTGCTCGCTCGTCAGGTAGACCACGCGGGCGGATTTTTTGTTACCGAGCACATGATGTCCCACCGCCTGAAGCATGTGTGTCTTACCGAGTCCGCTGCCGCCGTAGATGAAGAGCGGGTTGTAGGTCGTTGCAGGCGACGTCGCCACCGCCTGGGAGGCGGCATAGCCAAATTGGTTATTTGCACCCACCACAAGGGAATCGAACGTGTAGCGCGGATTCATCCCGGTGGGGATAATGCCTCCCGACGCTTTATCGCGGGACGCAGATTTACGGGTCGGCGTGGGCTCTTCGCTGGGAATATGATCCAACGGCGCGATGTCTTCGGAGTGCAACGCCATGATCTGGATCTGCCGCGGACTCTCGCAGGCCTCCAGCACCGCACCCTGCAATAAGGTGAGGTAATTGCTTTCAATGAAAAACTTATGAATCGGATTGGGAACCGACAATACCAGCGAAGTTCCATCATCCGAAACCACCCGCACATCACTAAACCACCGGTGGTATCCATCGCCGCTGATTCTCGCGGCTACAACGGCCGAAATCGCCGTCCAAATCTGGTTAATATCTTGAATCATAAGTAAATTATACACATCGGAAATATCCGCCCCAGGACTCGATTCCCGAAATTTTCGCTCTTTCCACAACGCCTGATAACTCTAAATGAGCGCCCCCTGAAAAAGCCATTTTCAGAACGTCGAGATAATTCGCAATAAATTGATTATAAATGACTTCTAAAGTTTTCAATAGATTTATCTCTGGGTGGGTATTAAGTATTCACGTTCGCACTTCGTTTAATTAAAAGCACAATCCGGGGCCGGGCGTGGAACAATTGAACCGATGGATGGAGGAACACTTCACAAGTTATTCACATCGTATCGACCCTCGAACCGCGCACGTGAGTGGATGATAAAAACCATCTGTTTATCCCTCAAGTAAAAAGTAACAAAATCGTCAAATAAAACTTACATTATAAGCCTGAAAAACCTTGACGAAGCATCACAACAATCAGCAGGCATTTAATTACGGGGACTGGACGTGTGCTCACGGCGCAGCGGCCGTATCCACCGATCCTGCCGCGCCGACCGGGTCGCTGGAAGCGTGTTTATGGGGCTTCAACGCGTGCCGACTAGATCATCGTCCGGCACCTTTGGAGTTGGAAATTTGGGAGCAGGCGGCGCCGGAGCGGTCGGAGGAGGGGTCAGCGGTTTATTTCCCCCGTCATCCCCGCCTTCTTTGCGGTGAGGGTCCCACCAATGATCGAAGGCAATGAAGTATGCCTTTGAGTGTCGCACAAACATCAGGTTGAAAATGAGTATCGGAATCAGGACGCAGGCCAGCAAAGTCGAGAGCGGCAGGTCGTACATCAGCTCCAAAACCAGATAGATAATGAGCCCGATCAGGCTCCCCATGCCGTAGTTGATGGCCCAGATCGAAAGTAAAAAGTATCCCGGCTCGCGGTCGTATGCATATCCACAGCGCGGACAGCCATCAAGGGGAGCAAACCAATCCGACAAGCGCCGGACTTTTCGGATGGGAACAAAGAGCGCCGAGACTGCGCACACGGGGCAACGCAGTCGGGTGGCCCGCAGAAAATAGTGCAATGCTCGGGAAAAGGATCGATCTTCGGACACTGAGACAAGTTGCTACAACCTCCCGCCTAGTCAATCAGGGATTATCTTCGGTGCTGCTTCAAGGAGCCTCAATGGGCCTAATCCTGCTCAGACCTGCGCGGTCCGAGTGCAGTGCACCGCCACATACTCGGTATTTGGAAGGATGAATTTGCGGATCGTGACGCTGACCTCAATCAGCGGATACCCTCGCAGCGTGCGCGTTGCGATTTCATCTGCGAGCGTCTCAATCAGCAGCCGTGGGCGTTCTGCAGCCCAGGCAACGACTTCATTGGACAACGTAAAATAGTCGACGGTGGCATCGATTCGGTCTGCCATTTGATCAAACCCGCGGCGCGGAATCATTTGCAGGTCCACAAGCAATCGCTGCGCCTGCGCCCGCTCGGCGTCTGGCACCCCAATGTGGGTATCGATCTCAAGACCGCGAATCTCGATGGCATCCGTAATCATCTGTCAGATTGGATCACGGTCATTCCGCCCAGTAGGCGCTGGAGCGTGGGCAATCCGTCCACGAGCACTGCGGGCGAGGCTGCGATGAGCTTTTCCACGGGGTCAAATCCCGTTGTCACCGCGATATCCAAGACGCCGCCATGGCGGGCAGTCTCGATGTCATGCACCATATCACCAACAAATGCGGTTTCTGAGGGGTCCAGTTCCCGCTTGCGAAGGATTTCGCGGATCACCTCGCGTTTGTCCATGACCTCAACGTAAGCGTGCTCAAATGCGTCGATCACTCCGAGGCGGCCGGCCTGTGCTACGAAATGATTGCGCTTGATCGTGCTGAGGAGAAAAATGCGGCGACCGGTGCGGTTGCAGAAGTCGAGGAACTCCCGGGATCCGGGTAGCAAGTTGACGTCGTCCTGAAGGCCGGCAAAAAATTTCTCATAGAGCGGCTCGAGTCCTTCGAGTGTTGCCTCCGGGAGGAGTTCGGCATAAAACCCGGAGAACGGGAGTCGAAAATGATGCCGGAATTCAGCCAGCGAGAGTTCGGCTCGTCCATATTCCCGGAAAATTGCATTGGTGGCCTGGAGCACGGGCCCCAGATCATCCGCGAGCGTTCCGGACCAGTCCAGAAGGATGTTCCGGATCATGAGCGAGTTATCGCCCGTGGCGAAATGGCAGTGCGTAAATTCACAATTTGAATCGGATTTCCCGAACGGTGGATTTTCCGAATCGTTCGCGAAGTTTTTCGAGGACGACCGTGCGCCAGCGGGTTTCGAGTTCGTATCGCACCGTCGGTTGCAGCACCTGGACGTGAAGAATCCCGTTTACGAGACGACTGGGTGTCGAGTGTCTTGCGAGGAATTCACCCACGATGCCCTGCCACGTTGCCAGGATCTCGCTTTCGCAGATCCGCTCATTGAGTCCAAGTTTGCCGACTAATTTTTCGATGGCATCTGAGACCTGCACGACCGGACGCTCGGAGCGTGGCTCACGATACCCCCGCCATTCCTCGACGATGTGCCGGCGGGTGGACGGGGTGATCATGAAATCGCTGAAAGAACGGACGTTTACGCGCCGTCGCTGCCAATGGCTTCGACCGGACAGCCTTCCATGGCTTCCTTACAGAGAGCCTCCTCATCTTCGGATTCGGGCTGTTTGAAAACGAAGGAATATCCGCCGTCTTCCTGCCGGGTAAAATTCGCGGGTGCTGTTTCACGGCAGAGGTCGCAGTCGATGCACTGGTCATCAACATAGAATTTGCCTGTGGTGTTGTCTGAATATTTGTTTTCGAGGTCTGCCATAACGGTTAAGTAGTTGGTAGAAATTCGGTAATCTGACGAGCGAAAGCAATTGTTTTTTTAAGTTAGACCGATGAATTTAGCTGAGACGCTCATGCAACCACTACCACCCATACTCCCGACCGAAGGCCGCCATGTGCTGCATTGGTTTTTAAAAATCGACTACAGCCAATGGGATCTGTATGACCCCGACGAGCAACGCGAACGGAAAACTGCCATGGCAAAATGCATCGCGGATGCCCGCAGTGAACCGGACACGCAACTGCTCACGTTGAGCATGGTTGGGCCCAAGGCAGACTTCGGATTTATGCTGATCTGTCCGGATCTCCACGCACTGGATCGGATTTCAAAATCACTCACATTGGCGATGGGACCGGGGATTATTGATTCGGTTTTTAGTTGGCTGTCCATGACTGAGCGCAGCGAATACACCATGTCCGAGGAGGAATATATCGCTACGCTGGCGCCTGAGGGGATTGTGGCCGGCAGCGCTGCGGCGGATGAAAAACGCGTTGCTTTCCGGGAGCGAATGGAAAAATACACGAAAGACCGTTTGGAGCCGAATCTTGCAGATTGGCCTGTCTTTTGTTTTTACCCGATGTCGAAACGCAGGCAGCCGGAGCAAAATTGGTATGCGCTGGATTTTGATGTTCGCAAGAAGCTGATGGCCGGTCATGCGCGCGTCGGACGGACCTACGCTGGCCGGGTGCGGCAGTTGATCACGGGGTCCTCCGGACTCGACGACGGAGAATGGGGTGTCACGCTTTTTGCGCACACAACCAGCGAGATCAAAGCGATTGTCTATGAAATGCGCTTCGACGAAGTGAGCACAAAATATGCGGATTTCGGAGAATTTTTCATTGGTATCCAAATGCCGCTGGATGCCCTCTACTCGCGTCTCAGCCTATGACGGACCTTTCCACTAAACGGGCGGAGCTTGAGCGGATTCTTTATGCGCACGCTCCCCTCATGGTCGCCTATTCGGGCGGGGTCGATAGCACGTGCCTGCTTGCTGTGGCGCACGCGGTGCTTGGCGATCGGGTCGTTGGTGTGATCGCCGACAGCCCCAGCCTGCCCCGCGCCACGCTGGCAGACGCACTGGGTGTCGCGAAGGATCTCGGGGTCGCGATTGAGGTGGTTCAAACCACGGAAATGGACGACCCTGATTATGCGGCAAATCCCTTGAATCGGTGCTACTTTTGTAAGGCGGAATTGTTCCGCAGCATGGACGCACTCGCGAGCAAGCGTGAGTTTGCTGCCATTGCCTACGGCGAAAATGCTGACGATCCAGCCCACCTGCGTCCCGGTTCGCAGGCGGCCGCTGAGTTTTCTGTTCTCGCCCCGCTAAAGCAGGCGGGATTAACTAAATCCGACGTCCGAGCGCTATCGAAGGCCCTGAATCTACCCACAGCAGACGCTCCCGCTCAGCCGTGTTTGAGCTCCCGCATCCCTCACGGGACTCCAGTGACGCGCGAAACGCTGGGATTTGTCGAGCGTGGGGAAGCGGCAATCAAAGCGCTTGGGTTCCGTGTCTTTCGTGTGCGGTTTTCAGCCGGCATCCCTCCGGGCGCCCGCATGCTTGCGGGACAGGACGAACTTGACCGCGCGCTGAGTCGTGCGGCGGAGATCCGCGCCGCGCTGCAAGGGGCGGGATTTGGCGAGGTTATTGTAGATCCTGACGGCTACCCCGCTTCGGCGCAATGAGCCCGACACCGAAAGCATTCTTGCGACTGCTTTCGCGCCACAACCGGCATGTGATCTGGATGGCGATGCTCTGCCTGCTCGGAGCACTACTGGTGTGGCAGCTCATTGTTTTCTTTTTCATCCTGATCCTGCTCGGGCTGACGACTGCCGTTCTGGGCGATTGGGGCGGCAGCATACCCGTATGGATTTATGCCAGCGCCGTCGCGCTTACAGCGATTCTTTTGGTCTGGGGTTGCATCGACCAATGGATGCGTCGCTACACGCCGATTGTTGACCGCTCGATTATCGGCTGGCATGTGCTGGGCGATGCGTTGTTGATGCCCGTTCGGATCACATTCGGGATCTGGGGAAACCTGGGCGCTCTCATCCTGTTCAATGGGCGGCAGAAGCTGCACGCCTGGACGGTGCTTCAAGCCATGAGCCGCGCCGGCAAAGTGCAGGCGCATGCGCTCGGGCAATTGGACTCGAATCCGCAGCGTCTGGATAGATCGCTCCGCGCGCTCCAATTACTCGATCTCCTAGCCCGGTATCAAGGGGAAGACGATGCTTACTATTTGGTGAATCATCAGGCCGCTGAACCACTGATGGTCGAAGCAGGCGAGTAATCATGAAATTCACCCTGCGTTATCCGCAACCGGACGAGACGGATTGGGAGATGATCTGGGGTTGCGTGTTGGGTTTTGTTGCCATGGCTGGCTCGGCGTGGATGGCATTCCGTTTGCCCACACCGCAATGTGTCATTTACCAATTCAGTGGCTGGCCATGTCTGTCGTGCGGCGGTACTCGTGCAGCCCGTGCGGTTCTGCATGGTGATCTGCCTGCCGCGCTTGCTTGGAATCCACTTGTCACAGCGATTCTGGCAGTTGCTGCCATGTATATCGTCTACGCGGCGATTGTTTGCCTGTTTCGCTTGCCGCGTGTGCGGGTCTCCGCAGTCGCTCCGTCCGCGGCGATTGCCATACGGATTGGGGTTGTCATTGGACTCGCCGCGAACTGGATTTATCTCATCGCCCGTTTCTCGGATCGGGGGTAATCGGCCGCTAAACGATCTGGAAGGTCGAACTCACGGATTCCTGCATGGCGCAGATGATCTCGATATCTGCTCTGCCGCGCTGCGTGAGGTGCGCCCGCATGCAGGACGTCGCGATCTCAGGCTGATTGCAATCGCGGCTCAGATGCCCAACAATCACCTGCCGGAGTGGGCCATCGCAGCACTCGCCAGCGATGGCTGCCGCCGCGACATTCGAAAGATGCCCGTGGCGGGACTGGATGCGCTGTTTCACCGACCAAGGACGCTTGGTGTCCCGTTGCAGGAGGTCATCATCGTAATTGGTCTCTATCAGCAGCCCCTGAACCCCGCGCACGCGCTCAATCACTGCCGCTGTCGCATACCCGAGATCTGTCAAAATCCCAAAAGATGCCGACCCATTGCGAACAACAAATCCCACCGGATCCGCTGCATCATGGGGCACTTGGAATGGCTCCAATGTCATTGACCCAATGGAAAACTCCGCCCCATTGGAGAAAAATTGCCACCGCGCTGGAAGGCATTTCCCATCGGCTTCAATGGCGGCCGCTGTCATACGATTGGCATAAACCGGGATATCCCGGTTTGCGGCAAGCACACGCAGTGCGCTGGTATGATCCCCATGTTCATGCGTGAGCACGATGGCGGACAGGCTGTCCGGCGGCGTTCCCGCTACTTCCAGCCGCAACGTGAGTTGCTTGGCGCTCAACCCTGCGTCGATGAGAATTCGAGTCTCGCCACAGCGGATCAGCGCGGCATTTCCTGAGCTGCCGCTGGCGAGGATGGTGACGTCGAGCATTTCCTGGATCATGGGGCAATTTGGCAGGAAGCTCAAGACCGGGATGAAGGATAAATAGATCAAAAAAACAAATTTCGCGCCAAGCTCACAAAGCCCGCCAAGAATTATCTAAGAAAGAAGACCCGATGAAGCCCGATGGGGTCAGGCCTATATTTTAAATATTGCTATTAGATGGGATATCCGGCTGGGGTGCCCTACGGACAGAGCGAATGCTATTTAGGGGTTGGCGGCCGTGGGTTCCCGTTTCGATTGACAGGCGATCTTGATTTTCCACGCTGAAGATTTTGGAGCAGCCAAGACCTCATCATCCGTATTTCGGGCGCGCCTCAACAACTTCTTGAGTTCCATTTCCCCTCCCTCAACTCGCGCACCTCAGCCCAGCTTAAACA
>Ga0105055_10003802_pt1 | contig 22564 bp, 11 predicted proteins | sample BON03_FD_78090 | JGI IMG/M metagenome (GOLD analysis project Ga0105055, IMG submission 78090) | Freshwater microbial communities from Lake Bonney liftoff mats and glacier meltwater in Antarctica - BON-03 | ecosystem: Environmental > Aquatic > Freshwater > Ice > Glacier meltwater | place: Lake...
CTTGGAACTACATCTACAGTCACTACGCTGTTTTCCAATCGTAATATGGTGCAGGTGCAAGTTAAAAGTATCTCCATTGACCCAGGCGTTGGTGGTATTCAAATGGATGTCTCGATCGAATACCGCGGAAGCAAGCAGTCGCGGCAAACATTTGATTTAGACCCGCTTGAAGATTTTCGACTTCATGTGAATTTCACGATATTTGAGTTGCATGATTCTGCGCATTCGTACTCGAGGACTGTCCGTATCCATACGAACTTTGAAGAGTTTATTGTGGAGGTTGGCTTGACTGTGGCTGATGGTCGTTTATTTGTTGTCTCTCATCCGTTGAATTTGAATCATCTGGCAATTCACCGTAGTCCGATTCCCCTCGGTCCTATTCAGGTTGAATCAACTTTTTCTCAACCAATATCGCTACATGCATTCGATGCTGATCCGATAATTGGTATCGACATGATATCACCCAAATTGTTTCCGGGCGAAAATCATTTATGCAATGTGTATCTGAAACCAGAATTCCTGAATGTTCCTTGTACTTCAAATGCGTTTTCGTCAATAAAAGATCTGAAAGAATCAAAACTGAGGCGGGAGCAATGGGAAAGTACATCCCCTTCATTTGTCTCTCATGTGAAAATTTCTACCGAAATTGCAGGCATTGAGTTGTCATTTAGCATCGTTGCCACCGACCTTCGCTGTTCGCGATTACTCAGTGAAGAAGCCCCGGAAGTATCAGTGGTAAACATTGGAGAGTCCTTCGACTGGAAAATTAAAGTTCATAACCCCCATTCAAGCAAGGCGGTCGAAATTAAGTTATCCGTTATTCAAGAAGCACCACCAAACTGCTTTTACGTTCATTTATTCCAAAAAGTAGTTTGGCTGAAGCCCCTTGAATCTGGTTATCTAGGAAATGTTCGTTTTATACCAGGATATGAATGTGCAGTGGATAAAGAATTAGAGACCTGGGTTGTGATGGAGAATAACCTTACAGGTGTGGAAGTATGGGGAGCAATTGGTATTGGAACTGTAGCTGAATTGAGTCTCAAAGGATTTAGCCATTCTCCGGCGACGATTGTGTTAGACGCATACACTCCCATGATGCTCAAGAACTTGAAGTTCGTGAATTCTGGTCGTTTACCATTTACTATCATGCACGCAGAGCTGAAAACCGAAGATAGATTGATCAAGAGGACTAGACTGTATGTGAAGATCGCAGTGGAGCAAGAGTGGACTTTTCCTCTGGAAGTAGACATGTCGTCATGTATTGATCAGTCTTTTCAGCTTTACTTCCTTGTGAATGACATGCAGGAGCAAAGTGTGCCGATACGCGTAGAGCTGACTTCTGCTGCAAGGGCACACTGTGAATCATTGCCTTCTAGTTCACGTGTTTCTGTTGCGGTGGCCTTTTCTGTTTTGTGTATCAGTGTCTTGATTCACCTATTACGCACTCATGATTTGAACAGTGCTGCAAATTCCAAATTGGACGATGTTTTAAAAGTAGTATCTAACGAATTAGAAAAAGAAGCAGAATTGGTGGCGACTGAGGAGACAGTGGTCAAAACTTCAACCGTACCGCTGGACATATCAATGGAGACTAGTGCAATCGAAACTCAAGTCATTTCTTCAGGAGTGAAACAGTCACCAATTGTTGCTCTGAAACAAGATGGCATTGGTGAGTCCATTCCATTGAATCATATTGAATCTGAACAAATGGATCGTCAACTAATAGATCCAGAACCGACTGCCCTATCAGATGAGGCATTATTGTTTCGATTACCCCGAGTTTCGCCCCGTAAGCAGCGTGATATTCCTAGTGGTCCGTCTTCAATCCCTGATGATGAAAATACTTTAGACCGGCCAAAGAAAGGTTTCAATCAGTGGGAAGGACCGTCATTTTTTGACCAACGTACCGCACCCTTTCAAGCTAGGGCGAATTCTGAGGACTATTCACAAACATTTGCATCAGATGCAGCCTTTATCAAGCCTTCCTTCGTTCCGACAGAATCTTTTTTTTCTACTGCCGACACAGAAGAGTCTTTTGGCTTACCTGACTTTTCTCGTATTCTTTGCACCAATAGATCAACAGCTGACAAAATTCCAATGAAGCAGCAAAGGTTTAAACCATTTTTGCCGCCACCAGGATTTGAGAATAGTTTCCCGAAACCAGAATGATATTCCATTTATTCATAAACGGTGCAAGCAGTGGATAGAAGCCATCAATCTCTAAATTTTCATTAATCGAAATAAAAAAGAAGAGTATCTTGATTCCAGTTGTACAAAATATAGAATGTTTTTGGGAGTTCGAGTTCCCCGGGGTTCATAAAAAATCTCTTGGCCATTGATAGTATTAGGCTGAAGCACAAGAGACGTCGTGTCTACACAAGGAACAATCTTTTTTCATTGTCCGATATATACATTAATCAATGTCGCTTCAATTGCCAAAGCCCACCAAGAGCTACCCTGTCCGGCAGGAAGCACCAGTCATTCCTCCCGAAGATACGGTTAATAGTAGTATGTCCATCCCAACATATCGCCATCGAGAAGCATATATGCCGCGAGTTCCCGAAGACTTCGGAGACGGGGGGGCATTTCCAGAGATACATGTGGCTCAGTATCCGATGGGTATGGGACGTCGAAGCGGTGCGAACGCGACCAGTGCATTGGCTGCCACGGCCGGATCGACTGGCAAAGTGCAATATGACGCAGTGGTGAAGCAGGGCACGAATAGATCGCAGTTGGTGAAGAGTACGGTTGATGCTTTGATCCCGAGGAATGCCCATCGTGACATGAACGAGAGACTGGCGGAACCTTCTGTTAGCGAACAAGAAGAAACAGCTAAACGGACCGCAGAGGCGCTTCAGAAGATAGTGAACATAAAAACAACCGCTTCGATGGCTGTGAAGCGTCCTGACAATTCCCAGGCTGATGAGTCCCTTAACAAACCTGTATACATACGATACACAGACTCGACCAAGGAAAGGGTTATTCGAATGGTCGAAGCACCGAGGGATCCTCTGGAGCTTGCTAAATTCAAACACAAAAAAGTACCAAGAGGAGCTGCTGCAGATCCCGTTCCCATATTACGCGCTCCTGCGAAGAAGCTAACAGCTGAAGATCAAGAGGCATGGAAAATACCTCCTTGTATTTCGAACTGGAAGAACCCTCAAGGATTCACTATTCCATTAGATAAACGTCTAGCTGCAGATGGAAGAGGTTTACAAGATAATACTATTAATGACAAGTTTGCTAGACTGTCAGAAGCCTTGTATATTGCTGAAAACCAAGCCAGATCGGAAGTGGAATCTCGGAACGCTGAAAAGATATATCTATTGCAAAAAACGAAAGAGAAGAGAGAGGAGGAACTTCGAGAATTGGCTTTTCAAGCTAGAAAGCAACGTGGTGTTGTAGATCATAATAGCAGTAGTAGCAGTGACGAAGGAAATGAAAGCGGGGCAGAAGAACGTGATAGATTACGGCACATAAGAAAACGAGAACGTGAAAAAGATATCCTACGCGAAGCATCAGGTAAAAAAAGTAAATTAGCTCGTGACCAAGAAAGAGATGTTTCGGAATCCATTGCGCTGGGCATGGCCGTTCCTCGAACCGCTGTTGCAACAGGCGAATCCCAATTTGATACGAGACTGTTTAATCAAGGGCAGGGGATGGATGCAGGATTTGGAGGCGAGGATGACTATAACGTTTATTCCAAGCCACTCATATCCCAAGGGACAGGCAAGCAGTATAAGCCTAAGACAGATGGGGCCGCAGAAGATGCGCAAACATACGAATCAATTAAGAAACAAAGTGCCGTTCAATTTGAGAGTGACCCATTCAAAATATCCAGTATTGTCAAACCCAAGTAAATATCTATCTTAAATTATAATCTCATCCCGTAAGAATTTACTGAGTACGCTATTCTCAGAACACTTTTGAAATCATTGAACATTTAAACTTATCAAATAGAATTTAATCGGTTTTGACCCACTACTGCTTTCCAAACTTGGCTTCTACCTGTACTAAATACGTGGTCTAGACTTGAATGTTTAGAAGGTGACTGAACCGACTAGTGAAGTCTTGAATAGAATAAGATTGCGTGACTGGATAGCTGATATGCTGAAAGAATGTCTCTCAGCGCTATTTGAGTATGGAATCCCTGTCAATGAATCCAAGTTTCTTTCTCATTTTATTTTTATAATTTAATCCCAGGTGCAATACCACTTGAAATCAGTGGTTTCTCATAACCTATAACCTTGCTGCCTCTGATTATTTCACGGATAACCATCAGGCTCTTTTATTTCAACATGCTAATCGTTCTCTTGTTTTTTAATAAGAAACTAGGAACTGATTGGTTGTATCCACTACATGTAATATCTTAATTAATTGAATTTGGTTGCACATTTAAAATTCGTTTTGAATTCGAGATTCGTCACCCTTGCTTTGATTGATGACGAATTTTTTTCTAAACGAGGGAATATGACTGACAATGTCGAGACGGCGATGAGAGCCGTTGATTTGTCTGGTAATGATTCTGATTCATCCTCCTCAGATGATAATGAAGCTGACCAGTATCCTCTTACTGGACATGCAGTTGACGACACCAGCTGCCCTCGTATCCTTTATTGGGGATCGGGGTCGCCTCCTGCATGGCGAGCTAGATTATGTTTAGAAGAATGCCAAGTTACATACCAAAGTAAGCTTCTTTCATTTGAGAAGAGGCAGCACAAGACACCCCATGTCCTATCACTCAACCCCAGAGGAATGGTTCCTATTTTTGTGGATGGTCCCATAGTGCTTTTTGAGTCACTGGCTATTATTCAATACATACAACAGGAGATTGGAAAACCTATTAGTTTACTTCCTGAAAACCAGAGATTGAGAGCAAGAGCATTGGTTAGGATGAATGAAGCTAATAATGTTAGTGCCGTTGTCGGTGAGATAGTGTACTATTTACGACGAACTGCTCCGGGTGAAATTAATGTGGATTACCTGAAAGTGAAAAGTGAATCTCTATACAAAGAGATTGCTCTATGGGAGGGTTATCTTGACGCTGATGACTATCTCGCAGGCAACAATGTTTCCCTAGCCGATGTTTCATTTTTTCCGACCATTGCATACACGGTTCGTCTCGGTTTTGACCTAACCAGGTTTCCTAGATTAAATGGATATTATCTTAGAATGAAAGAAAGAGAACCAGTCAAGGCATCTTGGCCCCCCCATTGGTTCACTAGCGAGGGAGCAAAGCCGCTCAAGGGTTTGTAACAATATAATTTTTATAAGTGGATACTTACTACCTGTAAATGAATTATCTATTTGAATCAATTAATTAATAGGTACATGATCTTGTCCTTATTGGATTTTCACCGACAGGTTGATTAATAGACTCGAATGAATCATCTCGCACATGTTTAAGTGCCCGGATTTCATCATCAATGTCCATATCATCACTGCAATCGTGATCTATGTGAATCCAAGTGTGTTGCTGTTGTTCCTCTGATTTCTGAAGTGAGTTTGCCAACTGATCAACTCCGGTAGGAGACTCGGAGTCACGATCACGTTTCTCCAGCGGTTCGGGAATAGAAATAATAGGGGGTTGAAGGTAAGAATTGTATTCATGCAACATTTTATCTCTGCAATCGAAAACTTGGCCGTCATCAAAAAATCCAAATTTTTGCATGACTCCAGTGACGTGCTGGCGAACCTCAGGTGCTAGTGCACTCGTTTCAAACGAGCAAAGTATCGCTGCGACTGCTTGCACACTTGGTCGGTAGCATAGAAAGCGATATTCCGGAATAATCACATCTAAGAAACCGGCGGATTCTTCTATTATTGAGCTTCTCAAGTCCACATTTGGAATATATTGAACAATATGGTTTACAAAACATTGAGGTGTCACAGGATTGAGTTTCCAATCGATAATTCGAAGGAGCTCGAGTTCCATCAACTTAATATCAGATTCCAAATAAATTCCATCCGCAAGGTCACGAAGTTCTGTCATTGATATGGGGTAGGTTTCATGCAACTTGGCTGCAACAAAGATAGCCCCCATAGCAATAAGCTGCAGAATACCCATCTTCGTGCTAACTTGGCTCAGATATCTATCCATGTAGTTACAAGCCACAGTAATAGTATCTTGGGTTATTCCATATGAGTCCTCGAACTCCAGCAACCACGAACAAACTTTAGATCTCCAAATTTCCTTCATACCATCAGTTTGAACACTGTCTAAATAATCGGAGCGAGGAAGATAAAGCTTCTCTGTGTCTATAAGAATACATACTCTCTGTCGAATATCCTCCTCGGAAAGCTTACAAAGCATTGCTAGGGGATCACGTGGACAAGATTTACTCGAGATATTCATTTCTACGATGCTAGAATATGAGAGTTCAATAGATCCCAGGGGCAGGGAAGAGGGCTGGTGACACAACCAGTCTCTGTGCTTCTGACTGTCCCTAGTATTCAGGAATCAGAGGTGTAAAGAGTTGAAGATATGAAAAATAGTGATGATCCTTCATTTCATCGATTCATTCATTTCGTTAAAATAACAATACTGGTGACCATGTATAGGATCGATATACGAGAAACTATAGGGTTTGGTATAGAGTATTACATAGTCAACTCAGAATCAGCTCAATTGTTTAGCGGGAGCCACCGGATTTTGAAATTTCGTTTGATCCAATAGGACAAATTCGAATAACGGTGAAATGATCATGAGCAATGGACTGTATTTTCTGCAATTCATGAGCAAAAAATTCATCATCCGAGAGGGGGTCGCCACTCGTCATCACCAATTGATGAAAGACGATAGATACACTCTAAATATTTGTGTTTGTTGACGGTTTATACAAAGCGGACTAAAAAGAGAAGTGAGCTTCTAAGAATTCGTCATTATTAAAGCCTTCGTCGGCCTGTCGAACTCATCCTCGTGGAAATGGTAATAGAGTAGTACTTTATCCAAGTCAATCACTTTCTTCGACTAGGAAGCCATCCGGAGTCTATTTGAGACGAGCATCATATTTTTGTCTCACGAAAGTAGCAGACGTAGGCCATTCCCTTATTACTTAGTCAAATATAATCAGGCCTCAACACAACGAGGCAAACCCGAATTAATTGCAAACCGAATCGGTGAATTTGGCAGGCATCTTTGAGAGAACAATCACGATATTCGTTTTCTTGCTCGTCTGGGATTTTGAACTTTTACCGAATCAAGCTAGCATACTTTTTGAATAAAGTTGAAGTCTCTGTCATTTTCAATTCTCTTACCAACAATTTTACTAGCATCCACGATTTCGAACCAAGTCAGCAAGACCTTTGCAACTGTTGAAATGCAGCCTCATTAGATTCTTACGCTGGAATTCAAAACAATTCGGGAAAACGTTGTCGGATCAGATCGGCAGTCCTCGCGAGAAGCCCCTAGAGGTTTGGTAAACTTATGTTTCAGATAGTCAAGTCTCTTAGAAACCAGGTTATCTAGGTTATAAACGCAAGAACATATTTCGAGATCGCCGTCCAGCACTGCGATACATTCAAAGGTGTCAACGAAGTTCGATCTTTGTGAGGGAATAGCTGACTTAGTTTAGTTGGGCATAATTTAGTTGGGCATATTCGAAGATATCTAGTTTGTAAAAGGCTGGTACGAATTCAAACAACTACAAGGACTTTGGAATTCTTCAAACCGCGTGTTTGTATTTTCAAATAAGGCAGCGATTAAACACAGCATCATGTATCCACTTATTGGCCCGACACAGAGTGGTTCTGGGATCAATGACAATATCAGCCCCCGCTGCACTGTAACAAATTTGTGTCTGAAACTTCTTCATTTTGAAAACACTATATAGTTTATCAATGCTTTGCTTTGTAGCATGAAATGTATGCAGAGCAGTCCAAGTTTGAGTTATTCTGGTTACTTCAAATTTGAATTTTCAATACCTCTAGAGGCGCGGGGACGGAAGGTTTTCCTTTCTAATAACAAGGAACTTTACCCGCCGCGCTTTCGAAATGCATGAGAAATCACAAAGTGAAAACGGTAGTGTAGTAGAGGTGATCAGATGGACAAAGTTTAAAGGAGTCGTAATGGCCACCAACAGAAGTGGAGATGAAATTAATATTGGGCGTCCCTAAAATTCTGTCGATACGCCCAACGGAGCTACATTGGGATTGTTGGGAAGAAACAATTTTACAGTTGCAAAAGGTAAAACTGGTGGACTCGTCTGTTGATTGCCCGACTTGCTCCCAACTATCTTTAAACTGATATTTCGAAGAATACAAAATTTCAATCGGAGCTAAATTTCCTCGAGGGCATTCAGAGAGTGAATAACCCTGGAATCTGCATTGAGAGTCACTGATTTTTGTGTCAGGGGTGACTACATTCAAATCGCCCATCAACAGAATTTTCGAATCACTTGGATCTATATTTTGTTCTTCAAGAAAAGAAATGACGTCATTGGCGTTAAAATATTGGTCGTACAGTTGGTAGCTGAAGTGAGTAATGAGAAAGTTGAACTCCTCTTCTACTCCCTGAATGTTCTCAATCTGCACGGGAATCCGGATTATTTGCCGATCATTACCATCTGTAGGATTAGGGTATTTTCGGGGCCATATTTTAGGGATGTATTCTTTGAATTTTAGCTTTGTGTAAAAGGCAACTCCCTCTCGCACCCCTTGTTCCTTGTATTCCATACCTACATTATAGCCTCCGGAATAATTGCCACCAAGTAATAGACCTAGACGGAGATACATACTTGTCTCAGGAGTTTGATCTCCTATTATTATTTTTTCTCGAACTTCATTGAAACATATAAAATCTGGATCCTCCTGTTTAATGAACTTGACGATCATCTCACTTCGTCTTTCCCATTGTTCTCCATCATTAAAATTCCACACATTATATACCATGACCTTAAAATCTGTTTTGCGATTCTTTCTTGGTCCTCGTAATGCACCCGATGTAGACTTGCTTTTAAATAAGAGAAGGAGAAGCAACACAATGAAGGTTATTATTGCCGCCCATTTGAGTCTTCGGTTGGAAATTCTTCTATAGAATCTCGTGCAGCAGTGGCTCCTGCTATATTTACCTCCAGAGTAGCCCCCCAGCTCGAAGTACTCATCATCATGACGAAACGTGCTGTTGTTCAGGCGTCGTCGACCATGCTGTGATGCAACTGACATCAACTTTAAAAAATCGGTTTTTGTTGTGTTCAAAATATTTATTACGAGATGGCAGATGAGTTGCTTCGACGGTATAAATTGCTTGGTCTGATAGGTGAAGGTACCTATGGTAGAGTGTAAGTGGTACTCATCGCATGCAGTTGGTATTGACAGTTGGCAGGTATAAAGCGGAGTTCCGAGGTCAAGAAGGTCAAGGAGAAGTCTATGCGATCAAGATGATCAAACGGAACCCGAAAGGCAAAGACAGCGTCACTTCACTGGCCACTCTTCGTGAAATTAAATTACTTCGGGAATTAAAGCATCACAATGTTGTGAATTTAACGGACGTTGTTGTGGACCAAATTCAAAGAGACGTCGCCTTGGTCATGGACTATGCCTGCTGGACACTCGAGAGTGTGGTTGAACACCACAAGCGAAACAAAATAAAGATTCCTGACCTAAACTTGAAGTCCATGATATATCAGTGTCTAAAGGGGCTTGAATTCCTGCATAAAAACTGGGTGCTGCATCGTGACTTGAAACCTCAAAACATACTTTTAATCGGTGATGGACCGAAACGCGGCACGTTGCAGTTGGCTGATTTGGGTCTTGCTCGAATATTTCAAAGTCCTACGCTCCCTCTTTCAAAGGTGGATAAAGTGGTTGTCACTCTGTGGTACCGATCTCCTGAGCTACTCTTAGGCTCCATGCACTATACAACCGCGGTGGATATATGGTCATTAGGTTGCATTTTTATGGAGCTCTTCATGTCGCCTTCAATGGCTTCACTTTCCAGACCAACAGTTCCTAGAACGATGTTTCAAGGACAGCAACTGAAGCAGGGTACCAATTTTGAGGAGAGTCAAATGTTGAAGATTATCGAATCATTTGGCGTCCCAACAAATGAAACGTGGGATAAAGTTGAGGAGTTGCCCTATTATCGAGATTTGGAAAAGTCAGTGGCAAAATTAATCATTACTGTGCCCATGAAAACTCGTGAGATAGGACACTATGTTGCCGACCCTGCAGCCAGAGACCTATTGAAGCAACTGCTGATGATGAATCCTAGTGATAGAACCTCTGCCACTGGTGCGATTGAACACGAATACCTTAACGTACTTCTGAAGCATGAACATAGTTTCTTGACAAATTGTTTAGACAATCCAAAGGATCTTAAAACACGATTGCAATACGAGCTTGTGGCACCACGACATCTTGATCCGCCTCTTGATTTTGCCCAACGAGCTTATGAGAAGAAAAACGGTCTTGAAACAAACAACAAGCGAGATTACCGTCAAATCTCTTAAAGGAAACAATTTCGAATGATTTAACACTGTGGGATCGTTTTTAGAATAACAAGCCAATGAAATGACATCCAATGTTTTGAAAAGGCGAACTAATTCTAGTACTTATTAAAATCTTCTGATATGATTGTCGACATTGATACAGGTTCTGATGAATTACTTTTCGCTGGTGAAAACAAAGTAACCCAGGTATCCATGGCATAATACGTGGTCATAAATCGAAGCCAATTGTACCAATTCTTCACGACCGATAGCTCACTCGTCACAGCATATCTTCCATATATCAAAAACCGATCCTTATTCGTCCCACCCAAAATATCATTCACGTCTTTAATCAAATGCATTGTTTTCAGAAGAAATATCATATCATTGGGAAGTGCATCTCCAAGCGAACCGATGCTGGCAAGAGACACCTTTTCAATACCGAGTTCTTTTCGGAGTTGCATTTTATCTTTGGTTCCAAATACGGCTGGTTCACCTAAACGAGAAGCACTATTGATGGGTCGATTTACAAAGAGAAAAGGCATCATATTCCAAAACGCTCCTATCCCCATAGCAGTACATTCTGTTCGAACAACGTGTTCGTCTTGCAGCAACATCGCTCGCCAAAGGTTGCAGTTACTAATTCGAAAACTTGGATCCAGTTCACGATACAAACCATGATCTAAAATTGCAACCTTCTCGGGAAAGTCCTTATCACCAGCACAAACTAGCATATTCCCAGGGTGGGGATCGCAATGTACAAAGCCCCATCTAAACATCATGCAAGCAAATGCTTCCAGAACATTGTTGGAAACTTTTCTTAAATCTACATTTTGAGTAGTAAGGGCGGTGGTGTCGTATATGGGGATTGCATTTGAGATTAGCTCCATACAAATCACCCTACTAGATGTGAACTTCCAATAAACCTTCGGAATTTTTATCTTGGAGGCAAACGACGGGTCCGACTCGAATAGCAACCGACATCGTTCACAATTCCGAGCTTCCAATTCAAAATCAAGTTCTTTTTTGAGATTTTCTTCAAAGTCTTTCAAGGCCCAACTCAGATTAAACGACTCGAAGCAGCGACTACCCCAATAGTCTAGTGTCTTCACGAGTGACACATCACTCTCTACTAGCTTGCGCAAATCAAAATGCTGCACTTTTAATGCAACAACAGAACCGTCATTTAAAGTGGCTCGGTGAACTTGGGCAAGAGACGCGCACCCAATTGGATCTTCGTCCAAGGAAATCAAATCTACACTTTCAGATCCAAATTCAGCCCTTAACACCTCCATCACGCGGTCCAGTGATCGACAAGGTGCATTATCCTGTAACGCTCTTAATTGTTGGATATACTCCTTTGGAAGTGCTGCCCGAAGACTAGCCGCATGTTGACTTTCACAATTACCAAAAAACATATTCAAAATGGGCAAATGAACTTACCCAAGCTTTATGAATGCACCACCATTCTTTTTGCAAAGATTGACGACAGTGCAGGCCCCACGTTCATGAGCTTTCGATTTAAGTTCTTCTGCGTGTTCGCCGTGGGCATTCCTAAGTTGCCACTCGAGAGTTTTGTACTGGAAGGCTAATTTGCAAAAAGCATTGACTGTAGAGAAAATCCTGATGTTATCCGTGAACGAATCTTTGCCTTTATAAAGTGTTAAAGCGCTAATGCACCCGCCTACCATGAGGACTCTTTTAGTAGCCATCACGGCACTTCAAAATTTAGTTGATTTTTTTTTAGATGAACACGTTATTCGTCGTTGACATCCCGTTTCTAAATAATATCAATATCTATGTACCATGATACAGACCAGATGCAACGAATCAAACGACATATTTTGAACTTTCTCTCAAATAACAAGTTACAAAAGTCCGCCATCAACTCTAAATACCTGACCGGTTATATATTCCGAGGTGGAGGACAATAATATATACTCAGCAAGTCCAGCTACTTCTTCCGGGGTTCCAAACCTACCGAGAGGAATACGATCTTTTAAGTTTTCACGATTGAGTTTGGAAGTCATATCTGTATCAATATATCCTGGTTCTATAAGATTCACTCGAACTCGTTTGCTTCCCATCTCCTTCGCAAGCGATTTGGTGAGACCAACGAGACCTGATTTGGATGCACTATAAACCGACTGCCCTGCATTCCCGGAGCTGCCTACAACACTCCCTATATTCAAAATGCTTCCATTGTTGCGCATGAGATCTTTCATAGACGCCCGTGACATGTAAATAGGACCAAGTAAGTTCACACCTATGGTCTCAAGTATATTGATATCCGAGTATCTCATAAGCAATCCATCATGACAGACGCCAGCCGCGTTCACAAGATATTTTATAGCCGCTTTCTTCTGGATATCTGATATGCATTTTTCAACTTGTTTGGGGTCTGATACGTCGCAGCTGTACCCGTACACCTCACCACCTTCTTCGCGCAGCATCTCCACTGCATGTTTCACGGAACTTTCGTTACGACTTATCAAAGCAACTGCACTTAACTTGCCAGCCAACTGTTTTGCAATTGAAAACCCGATTCCACGACTGCCTCCCGTGACCACTGCTATCGTCTTCGTCGAAGGCATCAATAATACGAAGAATCCTACCTACCGTAAACATTACTACATCTAAAATTAAAGAGTCAGGTGTGTGTGATGTCACATAGCGGGAATTTGAGCGAACCTCAAGGGAGGCTCTTTGGAACGATATCCGCATTTAGTGATCTTGATGCAGGAACGTGCACCGACTTCTTGACGGATTTGAAGTCCGAACTCAATTTGGAACTTCAAATTAGCAAATTGGAGCTCATTGCTAGTCTCGTCCCTGGTCGAATAATCGAGCGGCATATACGAAGTCAAGCGAAGTTGGAAGTTTTTTCTGAAACATTTCAAACAGCTGTCCTTTTCGCAGACATATCTGGATTCTCCGCTCTTGCAGAGCGACTTGTGAAGGAGATTAACCACGTAGCATATGCAGCAGAAAATTTATCACAGTATATAGGAGCAAGTCTCGAACAGATGGTTGCCTCGATTTGCACCAGTGGCGGTGACGTCATCAAGTTTGCTGGGGATGCCATCCTGGCTATTTTTCCAGCTGAAGCGTTTGATAATGATTTGGATGTGGCCACTCTCCGATGCAGTCAAGTAGCATTAGAATTGTCCTCGTATGCATTTAAAGTGGGAAACACCAGAGGAGCAATTAATTTATCAGTGCATTGTGGTGTTGGTTGTGGAGACGTTGTTTGTTATCATGTAGGAGGGTATTCCAACAGATGGGAATATGTTGTTACTGGTCCTCCTATTGAGCAAATAGGAAGAGCCGAGCCAGAAGCATCTCCAGGTGAAACTGTTCTTTCACAGGAGGCTGCTGAGGTTCTAGGAACATTCGCGGAAGGGGAACGATTGAAGAGCAACAATCTTCTTTTAAAATCTGTCAACATTCCGAAGTCGCTGGAAAGGAACCACATTCCTCGAGGACTGATCCTTTCCAAACTTGAGAAATTTATGAGTGAAGATCTCTCGCAGTATCGTCGTATGCACAATCTATTACGCTGCTATGTTCCTCCTCCTGCGTTGATTTCCATTGATTCGGGGAACGGTATTTGGAGTGGTGAATTGAGAGTGTGTACCACTGTGTTTTGCCAAGTCCAGGGACTACGCTATGCTTCATCTGATGTAGCGGTAATTCAAAATGCTTTTTACATCATTCAAAAACACGTGGATGACTATGGTGGGACTTTATTGCGATTCATTGTTGATGACAAAGGGGCAGGGGTTTTGATGGGGTTCGGTTTACCTCCGCAAAAGCACGAGAACGATGGCATTAGAGCTGTGAAGGCATCTCTTGATATTATCGCGGAATTATCACGGCATGATATTGGATGCTCTATTGGAATCACTACCGGTGAGGTGTTCTGTGGTACTGTAGGAGGTCAATTGCGAGCTGAATATACGCTACATGGGGTGAAAGTAAACCTAGCAGCTCGTTTGATGGTGGCTGCGAAAACGAATATCTTATGTGATCGTCAAACATACAACGACTCAAAAGAATTCATTTCGTTCGCAACGGAGTATCGGATCAAAGTCAAGGGTAAATCAGGAGAAGTTACGGTATTTCCTGCACTGAAAATGAAGCTGGTGGTGTCTTTTGATAGCTCTCGTGTGAAACCAATTGGAAGGTCAGAAGGACAATCATTGGTGAAGAAACTATTGCGGGAGGTACTTGAAGGGGAAAGTAGAAATTTACTGATATCTGGAGACGCAGGTATGGGTAAGACTATGATGTGTCGATACGCCTCTCAGAAATGTACATCGAGAGATTTTGTAGTGTTATCAGCACGAGGAGATGATACTGAAAAGCTGACTCCTTTCTTTTTGTGGAAAACACTCACGATTCAAATGCTCAACTGTTTCGATACCACTGGGTTAGGAGTCTTGCAACTCACTGAAGCTCAGTTTTTGAGAAAGCTGATAGACCGTATTCCGGGTGATTCATTTCCAAAAACCTCCAAAACAAGCGTTACTTCGGTTGATTTCCAAATGACAGAGGATGATGAAGAGGATAACGATAAACCCAAAATGGAGAATATTGCTGGAATTTTGTCTCATTTAGTTCCTGATTTAGGCCTTGAACGTGGTCCAAAATTGAACCCTCTTACGACAGAATCAGCATTTAATTCCCTCACAAGAATCATTGTGGATATTTTTATCGCAGCTGCTGAAGAATTACGCTGTGGGTCGCTGGAAAAAGATAGGGTGCACATGATTGTCATTGTAGAGGACCTTCAATGGTCTGATGATCTTTCTGCAGAAGTTATTTACCGGTTAATGAAAGAAAAGTGTCCCATTGGTATCATTGTTACTTGCAGGGAGAGTATGATGCAACAAGATAACGAGTCCCTTATATCGAATGCAGGAAATCCTCATAATGCAGGTCAGGTTGTGGCCAGTTGGTATCGCGAAATGATATCAATGAGTGCAACATGTTCATTGAAGGCTTTGAAACAAGAAGATATCAAACAGTGTATTGCGAGATGGGTGGGGGCCACTCGAGTTCCTTCCAGGCTCTCGAACATCATCTACAAGAAGAGCCAGGGACATCCATTTTTCGCGGAGGAATTATGCAAGCTAATGATTGAAGACAAGCAAATCATTCTTAAGGGTGAGGTGTGCAAGCTAGCCAATGAAAACGAAGATGATGATCTTGGGTTGCCAAACTCCATATCTGCTTTAATGACTTCTCGTCTTGATCGAATCCCCCCATCACAACAACTAACTCTGAAAGTTGCTGCTGTCATTGGTAGTGAGTTTAGAGTACATATGTTAGCGTCGCTATTACTTCGATATTCTGGATCTGATTTAGATGAACAAAGTTCAAGTCATGCGAAGACAGCGAGGGCGCTGCAGCATGAGCATCGTCCTGTTGCAGTGGCAGGAGACCTACGTGAAATTTCAAAACTACTTCAAGAAAACATATCAGCTCTTGTAGCTCGTGGATTTTTAGTGATTGATAGAGATGTATCTACCCAGGACCACATAGTTCGATTCTCTAACGTGATGCTGCGTGAAAGTGCCTATAACCTTCTGTTGTTTAAAATGCGCAAGGAGTTGCATCGCAATGTTGCTGAATTGCTGGAGGAGCGGAATGAGGAATACTTGCAACCGGTGTACTATGCCCTTTCAAAGCATTTTTACTGCGCGGAATTGTTTGACAACACTTTGTATTACCTGGAAGTGGCTGGTAACGATGCACTAGAAGTTCATTCGATGCAGAGAGTGTGGATCTGTTTCACCCGGCTCGTGCATCTCGATACTCTTCGACGATTGCCACATATATCCGATCATCGGAGGGCCAGTTGGTATCGCAAGATTGCCGAATCCAACATGTACTTCGGACATGCAGAAAACGCAGAACAAAATCTACGGAAGGCGTTATATGTTTTGAATTTAAATCTCAGTTCATCCCCTGATAAAATCAAGGAGAGACAGAAAAGTATCTTTGGTCATTTTAGACGTTCATTGAAGCGTGATACAGGATCGAACAAAAGTCTCAACAAACATAATAACCAGGAATCGATCAATCCGGGCTACGTGGAAGAGGTTTTGGCGACTTTTCATATGCCTGTCAACAGAGGCACGTATCAAACAAAATTCATTTATAGTCATTCCGATTCTACCAAGGTGGATGTGAATCCAGCCAAGAGAGAACGTGCAGCTACTTCAATACAAACAAATGGATTCAGAGCCTTATTTACAAGAAGAAAAGAAAACCACCCTTCGGATAAGGCATGCAATGTTCAGGAAACTATGCAGAATTATAATCGAATAGAATTGACTCGGGGTTATGAGGCCATTTTAAAAGATGCGTCGACCAGCGTGGAAAAATTCCTGGAAGCCTCACGAATAACAGACTTATTAGGGTCTCTTATTTTTGATCAGTTTTCAAATACGGGTCTCGAAAGACGACTGAATGCATTGACATTAGCAAAAGCAGCCAAATCCAGTTCTGACTCACGGAGGATTCAAAATGGTACGGAAGCTGTAGCTACTAGATCTTTGGTTGTGGATTTGGATGACCATCGAATGCATGAAATGAAACAAGTGGATTCGGCTGCAGCAGCGCTAGACCAATTAGCCATGTGTCATGTCAGTTGCGCCTTGTTGTATTTAAGAATGGGAAAACCATGGGCTCTCGAGATATCAACCGAGCATATTCAGAAAGTTGAAGAGTTAATTGATCGTATTACTGGTACGGAAGTTAAAGGTCGAGTGACTCTGATGTTGGGGGAGTACCATCTCCTCCTTGGTGATTACAAGCAAGCCGATACTCTCTTCAGAAAAGCCACATGGGTGTTTAATTTCTTGGAGCTTACCAAGCGTAAGTGTGAAGCGCTAGAGTTACATGTTACCTGTGAGTATTTATCGGGCCGCTCTTTCAAAACGGTGGAAGCATTGGGATCAATGTTGTACCAAGAAGGTCAAGGGTTTCCTGTGGTGATAGGTTTATATGCATTGCTGCTCCTAAGAAACGCTAGGTATCGCCAAGGCTATTTGACTCTAGAGCGATCTTTAGGAGCCCAGCTAGGGTTTTTGAATGAGACCGCTGACAGCGTTGTTGAAAATGTTCTTGTTATTCTCACTGCAAAACACGGACCTAATATTGGACCTGCAGCCTTTTTAGGTTTCGCCGTGCTACTTAGTCGAAGGTACGGTTATAAGGAACTAGCATTGCATGCAGGTATGGCTGCTATTGATGCAGCAATAAATCCTACCTTGGAACACCTTCCTATCACCGAATTTCCTTTGTTGTTTGCTATTTTTCAATTATACTTTGAAAGTTATTCAGGTTTTGTTGATACAGACCCAAACTGCAGTGAAAAGTCGTTTTCAAATCGTAAGCTTTCTATTTTGAGTCATGGCCAAGACACCCTTATGAGGCATCAAAGTTCGTTTTCCTCAATGGACGAGATGTCACAAAGACAATTGGTCATAGTTGAAGAAAGCAAACCTTGTTTGCACCATACTCCTCCTCGTGTTGAAGTCAATCAAGCAGATTTGAAGATGGAACGTCGCAAGGCTTTCGATAAGTTGGAAATATTGTTTCGGTACGTAGAGCGTTACGGTATTGCATACCCTGATTCGTGTTCTGCCTATGTGCCCTATTGCCAGGCAGTTCTAGCGTTAGTCAAAGGGCACCGCCTCTCATCGTCCAAGGTAAAGGTATTGTTAGAAAAGGCAGCCTCAAAAGCTCACCGAATGAAATTGTTCAACTTAAAATACGTGACTATGCTTGAAATTGCTGTTATCAGGAAAGACATGAAGATATTAAATCAGCTTCAAGTATGGTTTAAAGAAATGGACGCCAAGTTTTATCTGCGGAGAACTCTATATGAAACAAAACAAATCCGCTAACTTGTTATTATTTTAACTTTGAAATGGTTTTCGAAAATGGCATCTTCGCCTTAAAACTGTTTTGAGGCTTTTGCTTTTCGACTGCTGGAGTTTTCATGAAATCCTCATCATCAGAAAATACTTCCTGAGTCTTTGTAAGCGCATGAGGATTCATGACGACATTTCCGTTCTCATTAATTCGAATGGTGTCATCCCATTTAGTCTCCCCAGTATGAGGATGAACTAAATACCGTTTTTTGGTCGCTGGATCGTGATTCACCATCCACGCAACTTCCTTTTTAACACTGCTCTCTTCGATTCGCTGCGCATGGTTAGTTTTTAACGCAGCTCGTAACGTCCCATCTGACAAAACAATTGCTGGAGTAGCAGCTTCCATTTCTTCAATGATCATCCGAAGTCGCCTCATATGACCCGTTTTCATACCCGCCAGTTTCAAATCTGATTCGGAAGCAAGGATTAATTTCTCAGTTGATGAGAATCCATTGGTGGTCAGTGCATCGAAATACTCGCTGAGATTGTGAACCTCAAGAAATACAGGAAGCGGAGGCAAAATGCCTCTTAGAGCATTCTCCGATTTAATCACCTGATTCTCCATAAATGAAAGTTTCTCCCGTTGTTCACTTTTCTCCATTTCAAGAGTCTCAATATGGGCTAAATCATCATTCATAATCTTTTCAATAGTTGCATTTCGTTCGGCGATTAACAACGCTTTCTCGGCTTCGTTTTTGGAAACAATGTCAGTTATCATATCTCTAAACTTTGTCTCGATACTGGATGTTACCTCTTTGTACTCAAGTCTGATTCTGTGGAGCGTGTCCATAAAGTCCTCGTCCATTTCTCCAGTCACGGGATCGATTCGATGTTCTTCAATAATTTTAGTGAGTTCTCCGTTTTCTCGGGCAATGACCTGCAACTTCTTTTCAAGACTTCTGTACATTTCTGGACTTCGGTGCCGAATAAGTCGCTTTGATTTATTGTGAGTAGGTTTTTGGGTTACTTCGATTTCAGGAGGTGCGAAGACTTTGTGATTGTCGATTAACTCAAGATCTTCAATATTCTCCGCGTGTTTGGTCGCACTCATGTTTTGCTTCTTTCCAGGAATGGCACTAGTGTTTTGAACTGTAAGACGTCGATGGATGTTGCGTAGTAAGCCAGGAACAAAACCGCGTCTCCTAATAGTTGGCCCGCGACGACTATTGTATTTTTCTTTCGAAAATAATGTCGGACGAGTCAATGTGACTCTATATTTAGGAGCAATCACAGGAGTTACCTTTTTGGTTCGTTTCTTACTCGTGATAAATTTATTGACCTTTATACTCATGACGGGGTCTCCAATTGCAAGACTTGGATCTCCAGTAGGGTGATAAAGACCAACTTTTAGATTGTTTCGCTCTGGGGTGAAGAAGTGAACTCTGTACTTGGGATAGATTAATAAAAGCATAACAATCCAGACAACAACCAAAATACTAATTGCTACCGTCATGTATTTATTGATTTCATCTGGAGAATGAAATAGTTGCGAAACACTATAAGCAGTTACTATCGCAACTGCCATCGCCATACTGGTCTTAAGCAGATCCATTCCTTCATTGAAATACGTTGCCTTCAGTCTTAAATCATAACTGGTCTTCGCGCAATACCCTAAAAACACAATAGACACCGTCAAAAGCACACCCTCAAAAGCTGCCGAGTTGCTGCTATAGTCGCACATCGCATACTTGAGCCATACTCTATCAGTAAGTCGGACGTCTACGCGTTTGGGTGTGTAGAACACGAACCACATAGCAAACAACAAAGAATAGAAACCAAGAAATGGCCACAATGCCTTGTAAATATCTTCTGTGTTCATTGCCAAGCGGTTCATTTTCCTGGACAACTTGACAAACATGGTGAGACAAACTAAACCATGAGACAAGGCGATACACAATGGTCTACACATGCAATGGAGAAATGTAGGAGAGCCTCCCCAACTAGAGATCCCAATAACGGCAATTATGAGCGCATACAAATTCAACCGCATAAAGAGAGGATGAGAGGTCTGAAATACCGCCGAATTGGTTTCGTGTATTTTCAATTGCCGAAGAGCGAAGAGCAAACACATCAGCGTTCCAATTTGAAAGGATGAGATCACCAGATACGGCATATCTAAATATTGTACATTTAATTCTTCTGGATCCACCAACCCCGAACAATCATCGCTTTCCCATCCTTGTTCACACAAGCAGTTTCCTGCATTAGGATGCAAAGGAAGCTCCTCTGCCATGCATTTGCCATGACCGGAGCATTCAATTAATGTCGGATCTTTCGTTGGATTGTCTTGCTTCAACGGATTTCCAATCTCACCCACACAACGTATCTGGTTCGATGCCTTTGGAAGCCAAGCACTCCATACATCACTGTTGTTCTTGACCCAATCGCATACCACTTGTCGATGTCGAGTGGGTGGTGTTTCCTGCTGATAGATCAAATCATAATCAAATGCGGCCATCATTGCTTCCTGTTGCTCGGTACTGAAAGCCAATCGCTTTAGAAAATAGTGGGCTTCAGGCGCGTAAGATTCCAATTGCGCAGCAAATACTTTGTAAATTGTTTGTGGTTGGTAGCCGCATCGAGGACTGTTTGAAGTGGTTTCCATGTTGCATCGATCTTCATAGAGTGAACTCGTCTGATTACATCCACGTTCTTCATTCAAATGGATTTTAGTTAAATTGAAACCTTCTTTTTGGTGCCCTCCCCAATCTTTATCACTGAGTGAGTAGGCATACCGCTGAAAGAGACTACTTGGTCTATGCCAGTTGAATAGTACTGGTGCCCAATTCGAATCACTCTGTGAAAACAACCTTCCAGATAGTTCAAGAGCATTTCGAACGTCGCTTTTCATATTGAATGGAGTCAGACTCAAGTTAAGAGAATTAATAATATCTGAATCATAGTTTTCAAATCGATTGTAGCCTGCGGGACCCAATCTATCCTCATCCCAGAGAGTATCATCGATCATACTGGTGGTCTTATTCATTAAACTAGAAGAGCAAGATGAAGTTTGCAAAATACCAGACGTGTTTTTAAAATACCCTTGAAACAAAAACCCGTCGTTTGAATATCCCTTCGACATCAAGTTGGTTCCAGCAAGTGGAAGATATCGATTCAGGTCACTCACTGTTATCCAATATTGAGTACACAATTTATAATATCCAAAAGCTGCCACATTTATTTGACTTTGTCGCGACGCACAATCTGCAATAATATTTTCTCTCAATGGTAAATAATCTAGATCCCCATCTAAATACCCTTTGTCGTGCTCCTCAAGCATTGCATACTGAAAAAACAAGTGACAAAAGTGTGCTGGAATGTCCGCATCTAAAGCCGAAGGATTTGTGGAAGTAACTATCGACTTCCATTCATCCTTAAACTCAACGCAATACTCGCCAAAAGGAAGTGGAAGCTTGAAAATATCCGTCAAACCAGGATCGTCAAAGCCTCTGTAGCTCGCCAACGCAGGATACATCTCTACGGTATCTGCATTGGTATACCATCCATACTCTCCAATAGGACCAAGAGCCCCTCCATCTTCAATGGTTTGTTTTTCAATCACATAATTCCGGTAATTCTCTTCTTGCCCATGTTGCCACACTTCAAGCATCGCGTGAGCACATGGTTTGCAATTTTCAGTGCATCGATCGACAAGATCCATTGGTACATCCATAAATTGCTCTTTAAATCCATTTGAGCAGTCCATTGATTTATCGGAAGCTGAGTCTAGCGCATCCCAAGAGTAAAGTCTATTGTCCAACGTGTCCAATTTCATATCATCGAACTTCCAGAATGTCGTATCTCCTCCATTTACATTAACAATTTCAACAGGAACTTGCATCTGCTCTTCTAATATTATCTGAGCTATCCATATATTATACACACTGCTCCACGTTGACGCTCCAGTAAGATAAACAGTCTTCCGTTGCAATTTATTTTCGGAACAATATTGTACTCCAGTTTCATCATCTCCATGAAATGGATCTTCTCCATCTCTACAAACTCTTAAGCGGTTAGTGCAAAATGGAATTTCCACCGGCACTGAAACTGAAAATGGAAGCAGCAACAACAAGGCGTGCCTCATGACCGCTAATATTTAACGGTAACTTTTCCCAACAAATGTTTCAAAAATGGTCGATTTGCTCGATATTTTTTTTCAGGAGTTTCCATTTTTACGCACCAAATGTC
>Ga0105055_10003803_pt1 | contig 22563 bp, 21 predicted proteins | sample BON03_FD_78090 | JGI IMG/M metagenome (GOLD analysis project Ga0105055, IMG submission 78090) | Freshwater microbial communities from Lake Bonney liftoff mats and glacier meltwater in Antarctica - BON-03 | ecosystem: Environmental > Aquatic > Freshwater > Ice > Glacier meltwater | place: Lake...
AATAGAGCAGTATTTTTTACAGACCCTTTACTAGATGTTCATAAATGTATAATTATACTAAACAATAATGTATTAACAGAATATGATGAATTTACCGAATTAAACATAAATATAATAAATAATACTATAAATACTATAAGTACAGATGTCATTGATAAAAAACTAACCAATATACAAAGTAAGTTACAAATAAAGTATGGAAGTTTTAAGGAAGAAATGCCAGAACAAAAAATGGTTGTGAGATATTTAAAAGGAAATGAAAAAGTTTTAGAAATCGGCGGGAATATAGGAAGAAACTCCTTGATTATTGCTTCTATTTTAGATAATCCTTCCAATTTTGTAACCTTAGAAAGCGATGTAAATATAGCAAAACAATTAAAAGAAAATATGGTTTTAAATAATTTAAATTTTCATATAGAAAGCTCTGCATTATCCAATAGAACATTAATTCAACGTGGTTGGGATACAATACCCAGTGAAATTTTACAAGAAGGTTATACGTGGGTGAATACAATAACATTAAGTAATTTAATATATAAATACAATATTGTATTTGATACATTAATACTTGATTGTGAAGGTGCTTTTTATTATATTTTAATGGATATGCCTGAATTATTGAATAATATTAATTTAATTATTATGGAAAATGATTATCACGAAATATCAAAAAAAAACTATGTGGATGAAATATTAAAAACAAATAATTTTGTGGTAGATTATAAAGAATGTGGAGGATGGGGATGTTGTTATAATAATTTTTTTGAAGTATGGAAAAAAACGACCCCCGACGTTTGAAGGTGTAAAACAGACTTTCTAATATTAACCATATATAACAAAAATAGTTAAATATGGTTGCGAACGATGCGGAAAATAATTTTCTCAAAAATCACACTACGATAAAGATATTCGTCGTAAAAATCCTTGTGAAATTCAAACAGACAAAAGGCGTTCATAGATAAAGCAGTAGATGTAAAACGAGCATCCACACGAGAAACTTTAAATATCTGGATTAGGTGTTTATAGTAATAAATTGAAATAAGTTTTATAAACGTTGTAAGAAAATACGAATCCATTATGAACGTTCCATCCGAGATCGTTTCAAAAATCATGCTGTTTCACAGCAATCTTCCTTTCCAAAAAGAAGAATTGGTTAATTTTGTACACAAATGGAGTCTATTAAAATATCTGATCCAACCCGATTTTCCATCTCAAGAAGATTTTAATATAATGAACCAACTGATTGAAAACAAGATGATACGTAAATTTTATATACGTAGTTTTATACTATCAAGTGGTAAATCGCATGGTTAATCTATCTCGGCCTGTTTTACATTGTCTGCTTGTTGCATATAAACGTTCTTAGGAACTCTATTGTCACTATACCATAAGAACCGATTGTATAGATAGATTAACGAAATAGCAATATAATAAATGATAAAAGGAATAAGTATAATTCCAATTAAAACGAACCAGGCACGTTTATTTTTCCAACCAGAGTTTGTGATGAAACCACTTGTATAGATAAATACAAATATAAAAAAAATATATATCCATTTTAACAAGGTATATATAGACTGTATATCATCCTTGGCCCAATCTCCGTACACGACCCTTCGGTCATTGGTTTCTACGGCTGCGATATCTTCATCTATGGATTGTTTCAGTTGTTTATTCTCACGTAATCGTATATTCAGCATCTCCCTAAGTTTATTTAAACTTATGATTTCACCGTCATAATCTCGTATCAACGTTTGCAATTCTTCATGGGTACGTGTATGTTCCTGTATTGCCTTATTTTTTGCATCCGTCGCTATCTTAGAGTATTTTTGTAACATGCTATTTTCATACCCTAATTGTCCTTCATACGCAATCAAATAATCTTTATTGGCTTCAAAGGTTTTGCTAGGGGCCGTTTGTTCATTGGTTTTTGCATCTAGCCACGATTGCTTTAGTGCATCCAATTTTTTTCGTTTTTGACATTCGGAATCACACGTCATTTGATTTAGAAGATTGGTATAAATGGCATCCATACCTTGGGACGTTTGTCCAGACATTTTTTGTAATGTATCTTGAATACTCTTAGATATATCTTGAGGATTGGTAGAGGTCATCGTTGATTTATAATGATAATAAAAATACAATGTAATCCATTGTATTATGAGACCCGAACGTAAGAAGTCTGTGTTTCATAGGGTTGAATCACAGAAGAGGAACGATTTGGAAAAGGAACGCCTGCTACTTCCATGTAAGAAGCATCCTTTAAACCCGTAAACGATTCTTTGGATAAAACACATTGTTGTGTGTTACTATCATATTGGGTACCCGCCGAACAACAATCTGACCCAATACAACCTATATTCAAGGATGCATCTATATCCGCCGTAATCCCTTGTAATTGATCTTTGTCGTATTCGTATACGGTAGGGTCAAGTGCATTTGGATCCCATATCCATTCATATTCATCATAATTCATATTGTTACGTAGTAATATGTCGTATAGACGTTTGGTTATAAGTACAAGTCCTACCACGATGATAATACCCGCCAACGACCAACCAAGTTTAGATGGAATAATTTGTTTTTTGGTTAATATAGCTATCACCAACAAAGGAATACATAATAGGACTACAAGTTTCATTAAATTACTTTGTGCTTTGTATTTACTTGCATAATAAGTGTTGATTTCAACCATTCTCATTTTATTATCTTTATCCTTGCGTAAAGCATTTAAGGTAACCTTAGCATTATTCAATTCTTTTTCCATTACACCCGTAACCGTCATTTGGTCTACTAAATCAATTCTGCTCTGTGAAACTCTTCCTTGCAAACTTTTATACATGGCATCCAGTTCTTTAAACATGGACATTCTTATGGTTGACATTTCATTGATTTTATTTACAATGGATTCTTGTTTATCCGTATCATTTACAGCAGATGCATTCTCAAGTTGTGTATATAAATCCGTTTCGGTTTGTTGTAATTGAGAAATATTGTTTAATAATGCACCTTGTCTTGTTTCTGCTTGTTTTGAAGTATAGTCTGATAAATTTGCGTTTGAACTCATTATATATATATAAACATTATTGTTATTTGACTATTTTTATTAAAAGAATTAAGGCTAAAGAGGCAATGGTCGTCCATACAATAAATTGTATGTTTTGTGTATGCATTTTTTCTTGGGTGGTCTCATCCATGGCAGTCACAGTATCTATTTGATTGGTGGTATCCTTCATTTTATGTATGGTTTGTTTGTATGCAAGAGAATTATGATTCATTCGGTTTATAGATTGTTTGGTTTCGTTTAATAGTGTTTTATTTTCACGGTTGAACGTCTTTACTCCTTGACTCACTCCTTGCATCGCATTCAATAATTGCACTTCTTTCGCGGATACATCGTTCAATTGGGTATTCATCGCTTTTCCCAAGTCACATAATGTATTTGAGTCCATATCTGTACCCTGTACCATGTTGTTAAAAATGTTACCAGTCGTATTTATGATTTCACTTGAACAAGTGGATGGATTGGCAATTTTAAATTGACGGAGAAACATTTGAGCGTCCTCGTTTAAAATACGCTGTGTATTCATTGGAAACATATCGGTTGCATTCCTTAAATTACATTTCCCTTCCTGTTCATAGTAGACAAATCCATAACAATCTGAAATGTCATTGCATTTGGTTTTACAATCCTCTAAATTAGAATTATCTATAATCTGTATAGATTCGGACGGTTGGTCATAATTTCCAATGTTTATATAGCTATTACCCTGATTTAACATAGAAGATGGATACTCTTTACGATTCATATTGTCATCCGAATATACTACTTTGCCTTTATTGTCGTTGGACAAAGGTCCATACGGTAAACTATACATTGCACTTATATTTGGTTTGATTGCCACACTTCCATTTTCACCGGAAGAACTAGAAATAGCCTGATTACATCCCAATACAAAATATAGGATTTTCAAAGATACATTGCCCTTTCCATCGTCCACGCACATTAACGCACATTTTCCAGACGGAGAACCTATAAATTCATTTGGGAGCAAATATTCCCCCGTATTTAAAGAATTACGTCCATATTTACCATTGGATGCTTTATATTCCTCTAACGATAATCCTACTTGTTGCGTTTCACTTTGATACAATATTTTACCATTGATGGTCAATATCACATTCCCGTTGTCCCCTATAGTCAATGCGCCTGAATTGCATTGAACAGTCTCATTCGTGCAATCATATATCGCAGAGTGTCCGGAAGCTTCTCCATTTATGAAAATGGATTTCACGGAAGAACTTGAACCACACGTATAGGTAGATGCAAATGCCTTTGGACAACCTTTAGCAGGATCCACCGAAAAATTAATAGGTACAGACACACTGGACGCACCGTTAGAGGATTGAATGGCTGAATTGACTACACCTATCCAATTGTTAGGTGGAACATTATAGTTGCTTTGTCCATTACAATTTGAACCATAGTTTGCGGTTTGTGTGCGAAGAATGGCTCCATATACAGGGTCACACGTATTCAATCCAGCCACATTGGCTAAAAAAGATACATCCTGAACGTATTTTCCAAAATCACTTGCACCTATAGTTATGTTACCAATGGCAATTTGTCCATTGTTCATAATTCCCGCACTTGGTTTATAATTTGTCTTGTATGGAAATGCACTTTTTGTATGAATGACGCCGCTAATTTGTTTAACATAACCAGGTTTCATCGTGTTTTGTATTTGCACGGTGGTCATACCGAGTTTGGATGTAAAACAAGAATATGAATTGTCTGTATTTGTATCAATGTAAAACGTGCTTGAACCAATGTCGGAAGATCGAAGATGACATTGTTGTATCGCATCATCGGCAGAGGAAATACCAGTCAAGTCACTTTGACTATCAAAATAAGTGTTGTCACTTTTATAACATCCTAACCAATCTGCTTTATTGAACGTAGGATCACTTGCCCCTAACACTTGTAAATTCACGGAAGTCGGAGCACAACTTTGATTCATTTGCATGGGATTTGCAACTTGTATATCTGTTCTTGTTCCTAAAGTACTTCCAACTTGATTGTAATTATCCGTTACAAAGTCAACCGACGTAATAGAACTTGGACAACCATTCTTACCCTGTATAGATTGTAATACATCCGGGGAAGGTACATGCAGGTATTTATTTTTATCCGTAACATAACCAATGGCCCCATTGTTCATTCGTATCAAATTATTTCTAAGGGACATACTTTTACCAGAAGAGGTTGCATTGTTGATATAGGTTGAAGTATCCTCCATAAATTGTTTTTGTGATTTACCATAGGCACTTAGGGCTTTGTCAAATTGCTTGCGTATGGTTTGTGTCTCTTTATCTTCTTGTATATTCGTAGTCAGCACTTTAGAAGGACCAAATGCACCCGAAAACCCTTCAATTATATCTTCTGTATCATCCGGAATGGTAGTATAGTTGGAATAACTATTATACAATTGTCCTTGTTGAATGCTTGTATTGGATACATTCATTATAGAATTAGTTAATAATATATTTTTTTATAATAAAATATGCGAATATACCCATTATAATGACTAATATTATCGTATCTAATGCACTATCTTCTTGTGTAAGGATAGTTTTAAGAGTCAGTACCATTACAGCTAAACCAACGAAGGATAGGATGATATATTGTAAATAATAGGAGGAATATAAACTTTGTGAAGATACAAGTTCACCCTCTATATTTGCCAGTTGTTTTTCAAGTTTAGTTAATTTATAAGATTCGCGTTTGGCTTTCCGAAGAACGGAATATAAACTACTCTTATTCTCATGGACCGTTTCTTGATATTGAGTTCCGTACGATACCTCTTTGGATAATAGTTGAATGCCTTGCGTGGATAGCGATAATAGTTTAGAATTGATTTCTTCTAATTCGCGTAAAGCAATAGAAGCATCTCCATATTGTTTGGATTGAATGTATTGTATATACATATTTTGAGTTGTTTCATAAGCATATACAAGAAGGTTGATTTCATACTCCACCGTTTTAAGTTTTAATGAAGTCATCTATATATAGTAATGGGATTATTATACCATTTTAGACCATATCCACCGACTGAATGCAAATAATACAAAAAGACTTACGATTAATACAATAATGTCATCGTATTGGGATGAACTAGTTACTAAAGCATACACCATTAAGGACAGAAACGTTAAAAGTAGAATGAACCATATCATTCTCTCTTGATAATACATGGTTTGTTTTAAATAACTATCGGTTTCATTGGCTTCTGTACTTGCCAACGAATTGGAATATTGTTGTAATTGTCTTCGGTCTTGTTGAATGCCGTTTGTAATATCCATGATATCTTTTTGACTTTTATTTAAAGACGTTTGTAATTGCGTGTCTTCTACAACAACCGTGCCTAGGTTTACACTAATTTGTTTAGCAATTTGATAAAGAGTATCGTTCAATTGAACCAGTTGTGTCCAGACATTAGGGTCAATGTCTGACTGAATGCACGTATCCGTAGACGTCATGTTGGTACCAGATGGAATGGCATTATACGTATCGTTGCTTAATGTGATTACATCGGCATCACATCCACTGTTTTTAGTATTCCATACATCGCTAGAATATATATGTTTATAGCCTTTTATATCCACCCACGCATATTCATTCGTTTGTGTATTTTGAATATTTTTTCCAGCAATACCACAAGGTTGTTGAATGCCCATGTCAGGACCAAGTTGAAAAGACGAATCCATATCTAAGACGACTGTATCTAAATTACACGAAATGTCTTTATTCGCCCATGCGTCCGTAGAATATTTATGAGTATATCCATAATCGTTTATATATGCATAATTACCATCGTTTGTTTTTATATTTTTTCCTAAATAAGGTGTCAAGTCCTTTATAGTATTGGGTTGAACGATGGATTCATTAAATAATTTATAGACTGTATTGTATTGAACCAGCGTTTGATTGAATTCATTTTCCAAACGACTTATATCGTCCGGCGACCCATTCTTATATGAAACAGTCGTCCGTTTTGTATCCATATTTTCTACTATACTGGGTAAATAGGTCTTTTGTAAAGCAGATATATACGGAAGAGTCTCTTGAACCTGTTCCGCCGTATATTGATTGAAACGTCGTCCTTGTTCTAAGTTATCTGTATTCTCTTCACTTCTATTCCATAAACGATTAAACATATTATAGGTCAATAAAAGAACATTATGGTTTATATATTTTATATCCAAGACCTGTTATACATATTGACAAGATTACATTTTCTAACAACTGTAAATTATATAATTTTACATTATCATCGTAAAACCCAATGGCACCTTCACGTTTATTTTCAAGAATGCGTAACTGTACTTGTAATTTAGCGTTATCCTTTTCAATTTTGGAAATACGTGCAACCATCACTTTTACACGATTAGAAGCAGTTGTAATATCCTGTTGAAGTGTATCCTTTACTATATAGAGGTCACTTCTTACATGATCCATGTTTCCAGTATCTTTGACATATCTATCACTATAGGACTGAATTGATGGATACGTTTTTGTATAAGGAAATGCATTCGTCAGTTCGTCTAATATTAAAAAAAAACTATGATTGATAGATTTTAATTCTTGTTTATAATAGTTAACCGTATGACGTGTATTCATTATATTAAGATTGAGAACATATTCTATAAAAGGGTGATGAAATAGAAGTTTTACTCGGACGAATGATTTCACACATATCGCCCGGACGTAACCCTATAGCAATCGCCACCGAACTAAATCTGGATATATCTGGAACTTGTGTATCATTCATAATATTATACTTTAATCGTATCTGTTGTGACTCGTCTTCGTTCAATACACGATGCGGAGGAACAAGTTCATGTTCTAAAATATTAAATTGCAAGGATTTAATACTCATGATGTTGACCAAATAGTTGTATTGATTCCATACACGTGATAAATGTTTTTCAATGGTCACATTCGCCGAGTCTTTACTTATAATAATCAAGTCATCTTTTTTTGTCAATACAGATTCAATTGTAAATAAATCGTCTATATATTCCAGAATCGTAGTATGACGTAACGTTTTGGATAAATGATATTTTACATACACTTTTTTATCTAAACTGGAATGGTTTACAATCATATCCAGTTGGTCATGTTGTATCATAATATGCACTTGTGATATGGATTGGTTTTCATAATCTCCTACATTAAATCCTCTTGATTTCAATATGGATAGTATATTATTACGACTTTTTGCAATCTGGATAATAAACCCGCTTTGAGACATATATTAATATAACGATAGTAATATTTAAACTCATTCATTTTTCTTTAAAATTAAGGCTTAATTGTCACAGTCTTTATCTCGGATGCGTCTGGTTCCGAAGAGGAAGTCACTTGCGTATTAAACAATAAGGAAGGTTCTACAGGGTTGGTTGGCAACTCGGTTATATCCAGTTGAATACTTTCCGTTGGTTCTGTCAAAGGTAATGTATCTTGACCCACGGTATAGGGAGGAGAAACCGGCGTTACGTTTAAAGGTGAAGCAGGTCTATAGACGGGAGAATCTGGAGTTACGTTTAAAGGTGAAGCAGGTCTATAGACGGGAGAATCCGGTGTTACGTTTAAAGGTTCTGTCAATGGTAATGTATCTATAGGGGTATCTTGACCCACGATATAAGGGGGAGAATCGGAGGTTACGTTTAAAGGTGAGTTGGGTATATAGGTTAAATCCTTTTCTGGATTTAATTTTTCAATGATTCTATTCCAATTATCAGGGGACTGGTCACTGATTAGATTTGCAATGACCGTCTGGTCGGATAAGACTGTACCATCTGGCAATACTAAATCTGAGTCTATCCACCCTAATGGATGCTCAAGGGGTGGTAAATAATCATTGTCATCCACCCACCATCTTGCCGTTGGTTTACCATCTTTATTTATAAGGAGTGAACGATAAATGTCGCCGGTCTGAGGGTCCGATGTATCAAATTGCCATCCTAGTTCCATGGGTGGTTTATGGGTATTTACTTGCAACGGTTCTTCCATGGGTAAATGTAATAGTTCTTTTCGTTGATTACGCTGTATTTCTTGTGAAACTGACACTGGATTATCCGTACCACTTATTTTCACAATATTATCTGAAAAGGACATTGACATCAACTGGTCAATGTTATCGTCGGTTATCAATCTCAATTGAACATTAATGGTAGATAATTCTTGCATCAACAATTTAAACGCATATGGAACACGAATGATGCTAAAAGATTTCCCAAATTTACTAATATTTTCAACGTTCATACCACCGTCCAATGTTCCAGAAAAGCGTATAGGACCATCGGAGATCGGACTTAAAAATAGATTACGACTTTCGTTATAAATAGCAGTCATACCCGTTTTATTACAAACGGCCATATAAAATTGATCCCCTCGCACTAACATGGATTCTTGTAAAAAATGCATGGCTCCATGGGCTATGACCCCATCCCGTTCCATCTCACCTATACGCAACCCACCGTCGTTTGCACGACCTTGAACGGTCTGACGCGTCAATATGGTCCGAGGTCCTTTGGCTCTATAATTGATTTTATCTTTTACCATGTGTTTTAAACGCATATAATAGGTTGGACCCATGAATATTTCCGAGGACATTCGTTCACCTGTTTCTCCATTGTATAAATATTGATTTCCAGACGAATGAAACCCAACATGGGTTAGCATGTTCCCAAAACGAGACGCCTTTTCGCCTTTATTCATAAAGGCAGTACAGTCTCCAAATCCGCCGTACATTACACATGCTTTTCCCATTAAAGTTTCTATCAATTGACCTATCGTCATGCGACTTGGAAGAGCGTGTGGATTGATAATGATATCTGGACGGATCCCTTCTTTTGTAAAAGGCATATTGGCTTCTGGTATCACAAGACCAATCGTACCTTTTTGACCACATCTAGAACAAAATTTATCACCTATATTCGGGATACGTTCATCCCGCACTCTAATTTTTGCAATACGAAACCCATTGTTTCCTTCGGTCATGAACGATTTGTCTACAAACCCATTTTGTCCTTTTTTAGGTACAATGGAGGCGTCCATGTATTCACCCTTCTTATCTTGACTCGTTATAACTTTTCCAATTAAGATGGTTTTATCATCCAGAGGAGTATTTTCATGAATTAATCCAGATGCATCCAATTTAGAATAGTCGAACCCATTCCGGACTCCAACGACCGAATTTAAATCTATTTTTGTAAATTGTGAATCTATCGTAGAAGAAGCCGTGCTTGAACTTTCTTCATGTGACTCATACATATTATAATAGGTCGTTCGGAACAATCCCCTATCAATGGAGGATTGATTGAATAATATAGAATCTTCCACATTGTAACCATTATAACACATTATAGCTACAATTACATTCTCTCCATAGGGATGCTCTTCGCGATTGATTTTGTCAAGATATCTACTTTTTACCAAAGGTATCTGTCCATAATTCAGAACAACCCCCATTTTATCAATACGTGTGTGATAATTGGAATGATACAAGGACACGGCTTGACGCATTTGCCCGCATGCAAATACATTACGAGGAAGTGGATTGTTTTCAGGAAATACAATTTGGTTACCCATGATACCAAGGAGGAGAGAGGGATGTATCTCAATATGTGTATAGGGTTTGCTCTTATAATCGTCATCTAGAAATGCAATGAGCGCGCATTCTGCTTCTGCCGTATCCATGTATTCCACGACACCTTTGGAATCGTCCAATTTGGTAATATCTTCGGTATTATACATTTCGTTTAACGTATATACTTTGGTTGGGTTGTAAGGTAATTTACGTTTAGCAAACCCAATTTTCAATTCTTCCCATGTAAATTGATTGCTTTCTATTTTTTCAAGTATAGAGGCATTCTCAAAACTAGCTTGACCGTCGGTGACATAAAACAATGGACGACATAAACGTCCTGCATCCGTATATATATATATAGTTTGATTGGATATGTCCCATTGTACCGACGTAAAATAAGGTATCAATCCATTACGTCTATATTGTTTCATGGTATCTACAATGGATTTCGCTTTATCGTAGACCCCTATCCAATTCCCATTGACTATAATTTTAGTCATGGTTCCATTGTAGAATGGAGAATGTTCCTCTAACTTATGAATACCAAACTGCATCAACCATTCAATCAATGCTTTAGAAGACACATTGGTTGTAATGCTTGTCGCCAATGAAAGGTGCTTATGTAATCCAACGTTTGCTCCATCGGGGGTATCAAACGGGTCTATCACACCCCATTGAGTTCCATGTAACAATCTAGGTCCAACCACTTTTGCACTCGCATCCAAGGGTAAATTGATTTTTCGTAAATGAGACAAGGCTGAATTATAACTTAGACGGTTCAAGGTTTGTACGATACCCAAACGACTTGTTTGAGTGTCTGACCCCCAATTTCCTTTAAACCCTTTACGAAATCCAGTTTCAATCATACGCTCCGAGAAAATATCCCGATAATTTTGTTCAATCAATCCTGTAAAATTGGTTTTATATAAACCCTGTTTGTAAGTATATTCTTTGTCAATTCGTTGATAAATATTTTTTTGTTGTAAATTCATATATTCTTTAAATAAGTCATATAAAAGTGACCCTGGCAATTCTACCCGTTTGTATTTATAATTATCACGATCGGTTGCTTTCGTATCCTTGGTGTAAACACGTAATAATTCTCTTACCATATGTCCTAAATAATATGCTTTTGCAATAAAATTCATCTCTCCGATATGGGGTAAAAAATAATTCGTAAGAATTTCTAATGCGTGTGAAACGGTTTTATGTTTTGTAAAGGTAGCAATATATTTTAGAGCTTGTTCTTGACTAAATATCATACCAGAATCATGAATACAAGGAATAAACAATGGTAAATAACTTTTATATTTATTCATATCTAATACACAATATTCTAGGATGCTTTTATCCGAAACTATCCCAAGTGCTCTCATCACTATAAACAATGGAACCGGTTTTCTCACGTTGGGGAGAAGTACTACGATTTGTTGATTTGTATATTTATCCGACGGAGCAAGTATTCTTACAGAGAGGGTTCGTATCGGTTTAGAGGCATCTTCGGATACAGAACGAATGTCGGCAGAATGACTATAGATTTCGTTCACTTTATCACGTACATACAACATGTTATCTGCAAACTTTTCTTGTGAAACGATCACTTTTTCTTTACCATCAATTATAAAATAACCGCCATATTCATTTTTACATTCTCCTAATTCATAACGCATATCAGGCACCATATTTTTTAAAATACATAAATCTGAACCCAACATGATTGGAAATCTGCCAAGAAATATTTTAGGCAATGTAGTTACGTAAGTTGGTTCCACTGGATAATCACCGTCAGGCGGTGTAATATAAAATTCTAATAGAACATCATAATGAATGGTAATACCATAGGTCATGTTTCTAAGTCTTGCTTCATTTGGATACATGAAATGTTCTCGTTGTTCGTCAAATATAATCGGTTTACCGTAGTATAATTTATCGCCGTCCTTTCCTGCTAAAAAAATATTACAACGTGAATGAAACCTTCCAGTATCCCTATCTTGTTCTTTCATAATTCGTATCGGGTTTTTTTCCTTAAATATTCTTTTTATTCCATCTCTAAAAAATTCATTGAATGAATCTAAATGATGATTGATGAGAATAGATGGATTGTCATCAAACAATTTATCAAGGATGATTTGTGATAGATTGTGGCTCATATATAATTACATTAGTATTTATTTAATTGATAATTTAGTTAAATGCTAGATATCATAAAAAGACCAATAAATATAAATAAAAGTATAAAGGGCAAAAGAACCAAAAACCAAGACAATTGTTTATATCCAGATTTACACAAAGAATCCAATATAATCGTCCAAAGGACAATGTAAATACCGTGTCCTACAAAGATGGATGCCGTACTGTATACTTCACATTCATACTCTCCTACACAATACTTGGTTTGATTTCCTGCATTTTGAAACATCATTAATACGACGGATATCGCGGATATGACTAAATATACATAGGCAGGACTACATAGTTTTCGTATTTTATACATCATAGACATTATAGTATATATATATTAAATATTTGAGACAACTTTACCAGCATTATTATGAATTTTCATTACATCTGGAGGTTGAAGTATGGGCATTGTACTATTCAAGGCTTGAACGGTTGGAATGGGGGATAATCCTTGTACACGTCCGTTCCATTGGTTTGCCAAGGAATTTGTATGAAACGTTACGTTTCTCATAACATTTACAAGTGGTCCAACCGTTACATTACGCGACCCTCCTACCCGTTTTTTTTTACGCGATTTACGTTTGCGTTTGTATACGCGTTTCGTTTTTTTTCCACCTTTTAAAGAAGTATTCATGGGTGGGTCTAACCCTCCAATCGTATTCAAGGAAAAAAATGTACCTCCTTCGGATACATTACCATTTACACCTGGTAACATAGTTCCACTCCACGGTTTACCTTGTGGATAGGCCGCAGGAGAAGATACCATCCCGCCTTTTTTTCGCCTTATATGTCTCATACTATATGGAAATACATTATTCAATATCTACATGCGTTAGAATATGACGTCTGCAACACATTTTTTTAAGGTGAAGCATATCCAATACTTCACCCTCTACTGTTTTTTCTGCATATTCCGTGGTTAAATAACGGACCCTATCCATCGCTTCACCTTTTTCATATTTACGTTTACGCACTTCGCGCTGATAATAGTTATATTTATTGGCAATCACTTTTCCACACGTAAAACATTTTACGGGTATAATCATTCTTTATATAGAGTGATACAATTATTTTAAATCAATTTTATCCTTTAATTGCATTTACCATAACATTTATCTTTATGATGATAATATGTAACGCCTACTTTTTTACCATTGTCTGTAGAATAAGTAGGACCATGTAGGTTTCCTCCAACACATTGGGTTCCATTCAAAAGTGTGCAAAAACTTGCGTGTTGACACGATTTGTTACTTAACCCCGTACAAGTGTCATGTAACTTTTTCATATCATTGTTATGAACGGAAGGAAGTGTATGAATGCTTGGAGAAACCTCAAATCCCTCTGTCCTTGATAGTAATTTAGCGAGAACGCGTATAAAAAAGATTAAGACCAATATAAATAAAACGAACCACACGAACATTGTCATATAATATCCTTTATTACTACTACGGATCACTTTATAGGTTGCTGGACCGTTTGGCCATAATTCACCCGTTTGAATGAGTCTTGGTTTTGAATTACCCATAAAATATACTTATAATATTATATATTCAGGTAAATTACAAGTTGTTAATAGTTTGACATTAAAATATATATATATATATATATGAATATGTTAAGGATACCTAAGAAAGCAGGAATAACTCCACATTCATCGTCGTCCTTGTCGGCTAGTTCGGAAGAGACACCTAAGATGACACCTAAGATGACACCTAAGATGACACCAGGACAAAGAGCAAAATTGTTTAGTACATTTGAGAGGGACCCGCGAGGACAACTTGTTCGGCAACGCAGTGATTCTGATAAAATTCTTCATATGATTACATCCACCGACTCCGAACAAAAAAGATTCATGCAACATTTAAACACGTGCTTACAACATTGGCGTGGGCGATCGAGACAGGGTCATAATAATGACATTTATTGGTTTACTAGTGACGATAAGGTTCATCTATCTTTACATTATGGCGGTTCGCAAACACATGAAGGAGCAATTCATATTAAATATGTATATCAACAAAATACGGCGAATCAAGATACTATGAATTTTCTTATAGATGTGTATGACACATCACAAGAGAATCCATTTGTGAATGAAAATATTTTTAATGGACGACATATTAAGATGGATAAAACGAAAAGTAGAACGATTAGAGGTAATGAATATAAATATTGTCAAGACATATTAAATAGTATCTGTCAATGTTTAGATGATTATATAACACACTTTATAAGTACCAGGGGTGGAAGACATAAATCACGACGCGGAACAAGTCAAACCTATATTCGTAAAAAACGTAAGAAAACAAAAAATAAAACGCGTAAAAAATACATATGATTGTATGCCTTTGATTTACAAAGAATTCCGCTTAGAAGGAAATTGATAAAAGGCATTTGTTGAAGCATTCGTATAGGATACGATTCGGTGTATAAATGAATTTATGAATCGCCGATTATTTAATTTAAATAGTCTTCAAGTAAAATGGATATTGAACAAGTTGAAGTTAATCCATTATAAAGAGCCATACCACCAAATGCAACTAAAATAATGAATGGTAAAGTATTGATTTTATTTGATAATTTTTCTTTCCTTAATTGTGTATAAATGTATATTCCTACGGATAACATTAAGATTCCCAGAATTGTCTGAGTAATTCTCATAACATTATAAAAATTAAACGAATTACTTCCAACAATATTTATTCTCATATCAGTATTTAAAGAAACATTATTTGAACCATAATGTAAATTAGAAAACTGAAGTTTATCATTGACCTTAATTCTTTTATAGTGATTAAAATATTTATTTTTAATAAATTGAGACCTATTTGATGTTTGGCATACAATATATATTTCATCAAAATATTCTAAATGGTTAATAATTTGTTCAGCATTAAATCTTATCATATTCATAGGAATGTTATAAAAACTATAGTCTTGAGATTGGTCAAAATGTTTAGAATACACTTCATCACTTTTACGTATATCTATAAACAAATATTTCATACTATATGTATTTTTATTATAATCATGATTTATAATAAAAAAAGTTTAATGAATTACCGATTTATAAAGTATGCTCAGATATCATTCCAGGTATCATATTACGCTTCACGAATTAAATATAATTTACTAAACTGAAAAGCATTCCCCGCAATTATGGTTGCTTCCTGATAATTATCTAAAAATTAGTCCAAACAATTGTATTATGTTAACGGTGTTTGAAATGTAACAAGTGTAAAACTACCTCGCTCAGGATTATAGTATCACCAAACCATAGGTTAATTGTACATGTCCTTGTTACCTGAAAAAAACCATCTTAATGATAAATAATCTGCGTTTGTATCTGTCATACCGCTTGAACTATTTCCAATCAGGTTCAAGTTCGGTCCTTTTTCAACGATGGATTGTATCTCGTTCACGCCAAGGGCAGTATTAAAATATTGTAAGCTAGAGGTGTATCCAGAGAACCCACCGTTCATCGATACATACACGTCCCCATAATTTTGTCGTGGAATGCTTTTCATGATGTGTCTGCGTATTAAATTACCATTTACATAAGCATCTAATTTATGTTGTTCATCTACACGAATAATTACATTGATCCATTTATTCAATGGTATGTCTGGAATGATCATTTCTTCCTTGATGTGTTCAAAGGTGTTCATCACTACAACCAACGCATTTGTATCGGGAGCAATGTATAACCCAGGTGCATTATTAGGTTGCACCATGCCATAGGGTCGTTTGGTTATATTCACATCATCGTTTCCTTTATTGAAAATATGACGATACTCATTTTGTTTATAGGTTAAATCGTTAATATATATCCATACAGACCATGTAAATACAAGACCATCCTCTGAATTATTTGACCGTAATAACGGAATAGCCCCACTTACAGAAGGGTCTTGTGGGATGCGCATAAATTGTTTAGAATCTATCATTCCATTGATAAGGATCGGATTACCGGAAGGTGTAAATACTTTGGATAAAATGGTTGTTCCTAAACGTAATGCAATTATAAATAATAGAAGCACAAGTAACAAAAATGCAAATTTTGCAACTATACTATTGGACTGTAAAAAATCTTTAGAACCTTCTAAATTCCGGTTTGAACTAAAATTATTAAACATATCTCCAGAATTATTCATTTGTGACATCATGCCTTATATAATACGATAAGATAATTGTATATATTATTATATCTCAAAACTACCTTGTTCTTGATTGTCTTCCATGAAACTGAATTTAAGTCTATATTTATTGAATATACTTCCAATCGCGCTACCACCATACCCAGATTTATATATATTATAAGCTTGTTGAGGATTGGTTGCATCGTCCCAATATTCAAAATTGGACGTCCAACCATTAAATCCTCCATTCGGGGTTACTTGAATGTTTGTTTTTGTTCCCACCATCGCAACGCCAGGTAATACACAAGTTCGTACTAATTTACCATCCACATATACATCTAAGGTTCGCCCATACAGACTAATAATCAAATTCACCCATGCTTGCAATGGAAAATTAGAGATTGCGCACTTGTGAATAATAGCCTTTGGTAATGTGGTTTGTGACGAAGATTGGGATGAAGTATTTGGATAACACGCTATGGAAATTTCAATATTATTTTCAATGGCTCCTAACACGATTTTAGGACTTGGGTGTGCTTCTTCGTCCAACCGTTGCAAGAGGACTTTGGGTTCACCAAATCTATAGTTCCAATCTTGTACGTAAAACCATGTGGAATACGTATAATTGCTTGTATTATTATTGTTTGGTAAAGTACTCGCATCTATCGTTTGTAGTTCGTTACCATTTTGCAAGGTAGTTAGACCCGTAGAGGATTTAGAAAAATAATTAATAATTAAATACACTAACACGAGTAATACAATTACAATAACGATTATCATTCCAATGGACATATATATATATTACAAATATAAAATTAACAAAAGTATTAAAGAGACGGTAATGGCAAACTTTTTAATGTTTTATATCCAATCCGAATATGTCCTTGTTTCATAATCTCACGATGAAACATAACATTACATATTCCACCTTCTATACCTTTTATGGAACCCACAACCACATTTTCCATAGTCATGTAAGGTGCTATATTCGGTTTTGAACCTACCAACACTCCATTTAAAAATACATCCATCGTTGAACCGTCATAGTTAATTACAATGTTGTTCCAGGTTTGATACTTTACATCATTCGTTTCATATAGGGTTACTTCTTTGTTTCCTATGATTTGACAATTTACCCTTAAACTATTCTCTAAACCATTGTATTCAATGGCAGGTTTTCGTCCAAATTCTAAAATATTCGTATATTTAGAATAAGAGGCGCGTGTATTTAATGGTTGTGGATTTATCCAAAACCAAGCTGAAATAGAATACTTGTAGGCACCTTTATCTACTACTCCCGAATGTATAATATCATATGATCCTAATTCATGTCGTGTATCTAAATAAACAGGGTCTCTTAACAACTGAGTTCCATTGGAATTGACTGCAAATAAAATTAATTTAGGTAACAATATACGGAGGGTTATAAATATAAATTCTCCTGCTAGTATAAGCCATATTGTTTTTGTAGTAATATTATATTCGTGTTTGACCCTTTCTGTAAAATCAATTAATACACAAGGTAAGTACAATATAAATGCACTCGCTAACGACATGAACGTATATACACGCGTTGTATTCTCTGTATTACGTGCAGGTTTTATAACCAAATAAATACATGAAATCAATCCAATCAATAATAATATATCTATAATATACATCATCGCTGAACCGGTAGAGTTTGACACGGTTAAAATCCAACCAATTGCATATATAAATAGTACGACGGCGCCTATTGTAAAAAGAGTATATCCAACTTTAATGGCCATGTCCCATACAGTGGGTTGTATCACAACGCCTCGTGTTCTTAAAATATCTTTTTGTTTAACGAACATATACGTCATGGATTGAATACACAAAATAAACAATAAAAATATTATGGACAAGGCTGGATATTTATCCGATACACCCAAAGGAGACCATTTATAGATAATCAGTGCGAATAGTATCAACTCTATAATACTTGCAATTGCATAATAAGTTGGGTTTGTGATTACAACGGACATTCCATCATGATAATACTGTTTTATAGAGGTTAACATTTAGATATAGAAGAGGAAAAAATAAAGCAGGTTTATAGGTTTTCAAGTGCTGTTTTCTCTCCATGACAATTGCGACAAAGTGCCACTAAATTATCTATATGATTGGTACCTCCATGTTCTAATCTAGTCGTATGATCTATCTCAAACCATGCCGGTAATTGTATTTGACAACGTCCGCATATCCATCCTTGTCGTGCGGCAACATATTTTTTCTTGGTTTCACTAACACAACGTTTTGTAGGACGTGGAGTAGTTCCTCTTTCCTGTACGGGTTCAGGATAGACTTGTTTGGATAGTTTCAACAAAGGCTCAAATAAGTTTCCTACACTTTTATCCACTGGTAAATGACGGATTACACCGCTCGCAGAGGACAGCAACGTATGTGTATCCGAAGGATACTTTTTAAAAAATAAATATGCAGATAATCCTGCAAAAGCGATACCCGTCATTTTATAATATTTTTCCCATGATTTTAATATGTTTGTATATTTTCCATCGTGATATATATTCATTATAAAAAAACCTGTGATTGCAAACACCAGTAATTCTATCTTCATTAATATGTAATAATATTCTAATATAAAATACACAACCTACTTAAACGAAACGTAAAACGAAGAGGAAGACTCTAAACATGTATATCATCGGTAATTTCTCTTATATCCATATGAATGTAGAAGTTTAATCCTCATATAACCCATTTAAAAAAAATCATGGTCTATATACAATGAAACAAAAATGGTTCAGCCAGTCACCTGGGATTCCAACGTGTCCTATCACGAAGAAACGAAAGAGTTATTGGGAGACAAAGTTTGAAAAGGATTATCCTTTGGTTTCATGGACACCAAGAGAATTGTCTATAAAATTTAGGATTTCTATCGAAGTCATCAAACCCTTGATGGAAGATAAAGAAGAATGTATTAAATATTTATATTTAAGACCAATCATACCGCCCTTTTAGTACTATGTATAAAGTAGTCTTATTCTTGTAAGTTTTACACCTTTGGAAATTTAAAACGCCGACTTTATAGATAGTTTTTCTTGTTTTGTTTATATTTTTCTGGACGATCATAAACTCCCTTAAATATATTCTTAAATTTTGTCAATGGTATATATCACGCAAACCATTTGCTATATATTCCTTCTTTCTTTTGTAATTTAGATTTTAGGACACTAAACCAATTTTCTATCACATTTGTGAAATGTTGATAAGGACAGAATAAAGTATTTCATTATTACCAAATCTTTTTTTTTGATTTCTATGACTCGCATTATCCATAATGATAAGTTTTTGTATTTATTAGTTATATGTTCTTGTAAAAATCATACAATCTTTCACTATTAATTCCTCCTTTATCATATAATTTCCAACCGAATACACCTTGTGTTGATATAGCCAAAATCCAGTATATTTCTTAAATACTTCTTGAGAATGTGTTACAACGCATCTCTTACTATAACAGAATTTTCGTTTTTGTAATGATTTTATACTTGTATATCATCTATTTTATTGTTTTGCTTTTTTCATAGAACAATTTAATATTTATGTTAATCTTTACCAAATCGTTTTGTAGGTTCATGTCTAAATCTCGTTAATTTTACACCTTTTTATATTTCAAACGCCGATTTTTTTTAATGATAGAATTATTATATTTCTCATAACTTTATCTTTGCCGGTATGTATTTTGTTATTTTTATCAACAATCTCATATTTACCATACCATAAATATTCTTTTTTTTTACCATTTTTAACTCTATATAAATAAATATGTTGGGTTTTATTTAGATTTAATAATGGCTCATTAAATTTTTTTTCGTTTTCGTTTTGGTCTCCATTATGCCCAAATAATGTGTATTTTATATTATTAATATCACTCATATCATCATCATAATAGTCTGTACCATCAACTGATCTTAGTATTGTCGTTTTTTTTTTAATTCTTGGACATATTCCTGCTCCACTATAAGGTTTACACCCAGTTTGATTAATTATAAATTCTTCAATACCTTCAGGACCAGACCATTTTGAAAAACTAATTGTAGTCATATTCGTAATTATAGTCATAGATTATAATAATTGGTTCATTTCAATTTTATTTTAATATAAATATCTCACAAGTTTGCAATTGGTTCTTATTTTTAGATAAATAATACTGAACTGCCGATATTTTATAGTCTTCGCCTTTTGTGTGGTGGCATTTATAAGTATTTTACACCTTTTTCATATATCAAATGCCTAATATTTGCGTGTGATAATTATTATATATAGTATTTATATAATGCTTATTAGTTTTGAAGAAATTAAAATGATTTTATTACAAATGAAAATTACTATTAACGGAAGTTTTCATATAGGCGCTCATGAATGTGAAGAAAAAGATTTTTATAATAAACTTGGACTAACAGCTAAAGATGTTTTATGGATTGAGGCTATTCCTTCAAAAGTGATTAAAGCAAAAAATAGAGGTATACCAAATGTATACAACGCTGTAATAACAGATAAAGACGATAATGATATCTTGTTTAATATTGCAAATAATGGTCAATCCTCAAGCGTTTTAGATTTCAATACTCATTCACAAGAACACCCTGGTGTAGTATATGTAGATAAAATAGAAACAAAGAGTATTACAATCGATACTTTTTTTGAAAGAAATAATATTGACGCATCTAAATATGATTTTTGGAATTTTGATATACAAGGGGCGGAACTTATGGCATTAAAGGGTGCAACTCAATCTATCAAATATGCAAAGGCAATATATTTAGAAGTTAATGAAAAAGAATTATATAAAAATTGTGGAATAATTAATGAAATTGACGAATTTTTATTGCAATACAAATTTAAAAGGGTTTTAACTAAAATGACACAACACGGATGGGGGGATGCTTTATATATTTTAGATAATTAAAATCCTTAAAAAATAAACGAGTATCAAATGATAATAAACCATTTATCGTATATTTCTAAATATATTTATTGTAATCACAACAAATATATAAAAATCAATAAAAAATATATACAATTTTACATCTATAACTAACTAATTATACTCTAACTATTTATGCGTCATCGTCTTCAATAATCAACAACTTTTTAGGTTTTACAATTCTCAACTTTTTTACCTTTGGTTTTACTTCAATTTCTACAACTTCTTCTGGTTCATCTTCAATAACTTCTTTGGATAATGGATTTTTTATTTGGTTTATTTCTTGGCGTGTTAATCCTATCAACTTGTAAAACTCATCTTCCGTAATATCTTGAATGCCTAACTTGCGAATGTCTGGAAGATATGTAAATGCTTCATTATCCAGAAAGTCTTGTCCGTATTTTGTGTAATGCCCTATAATATTAATAATTCCAAAATTCAACACTTTTTTCACGAGTTCTAAATTTTCGCCTAAAATATAAAACTTATGATTTCCAGTCAAACTTAACTTTCCTTCGTCAATAAACGCCCCAGTAAAACTGGCTTTGTTTGAAATGATAAGTTTGCGTTTATTTGCGTCTGGATGTTGTTCGGTCGCTTTTTTAACCATTAAGCC
>Ga0105055_10003812_pt1 | contig 22512 bp, 13 predicted proteins | sample BON03_FD_78090 | JGI IMG/M metagenome (GOLD analysis project Ga0105055, IMG submission 78090) | Freshwater microbial communities from Lake Bonney liftoff mats and glacier meltwater in Antarctica - BON-03 | ecosystem: Environmental > Aquatic > Freshwater > Ice > Glacier meltwater | place: Lake...
AAAAAAAAAAAAAAATACATGAACCTTTTTCAAATTGCGGGCCCCCCCATGATAGCGTTTTTTAGTATGAGACGTCTGGTGCTGGTTCTTGGTGGAAGTGCGGATCGTGAATCAAGGTGCATGAGAGTTGTGGCCAGTGAAACCTGCCCAATCTGGCTTTCGGGTCCTGCTTTGACGGAGGATTGCCTTGAAGTGTGCGAGTCTCAAGGAGTTGATTTGGAATATCTCAGAGTTGATTACCGTGCATTAGACACGCTTTCTAATTTTACTTCTATGGTTCCTGATATGAAAAGTCGAGGCTTTAAACAAATGATCTTAGTAACTTCACAAGAACATGAAACCCGGGCCAAGTGCATAGCATCAATGATATTGCCATATTATAATATTGAATTAAGTGGCGTTATTGCAATCCCTGGGTCAAAGGAAGACGAAGAAGGAACATTGATTGTGTTGAGAGATATCATAAGGACGGCCTTATGGTTGCTTGTTGGTCTTGATATTTCGTATCCATTGATTGCATTGATTCACCCTCAAAGAGTGCGACAACGAAAAAGACGCCTTCGTGATTTTTCGTTTGAAGGGAAGAAATGTTTTGATTTGGGAACCTCAGACTGACGCAACCCCTACGACAGCCATATGGCAGAGTTCGGAAGAGAGGGAAGAGCTGGAATACCTGAAAGCCAAACTGCTAGAGCAAGAACGAACAATCGCGAGTCTTCAAGAAGCACGAGATTGGGGCGACATGCGTTCACAAGGCAGCCACGATAGCAGGGTACACCAAATGGATCAAGGATGGAATCGCTTGATTACAGCAGTACTCAGGATGAGACCTGGATAAGATGGGAGAGGGATCGTTACTGACACACTAATCAGTGACTGACAAAGCCATAGCCCCCCTTGATTTTTTCATACGATTACGCTGGACATGAGACGAGCTACCGGGGGCGAAATTTCCGCGAGGTCGCCAAAGTACGCACCCTTATCAACAGATCCGGTTGATGTGGAAGGTGGCGCTGTAGATGCCGATCCTTCTACTATAGTGCAATCCAAGTTGAAAGTGATCTTTGGAGCAAGTGTTGCTTTGATTTTGTTTATCATGGCAAGTGTGTACGTCAGTCAAACATACCGCAGTAAGCAGGAGATTGATACAGGAAGGCTTCAAGTAGCTACTTGGAATATAGCGGCCATTAACAACAACCCATTTGAATATTGGCTCACTCTGAATGACCCATTCTACGACACCACCATGGAGGAAGTGCAAAGGTTCATCACGTCACCAGGCTCCTTGGATGTGTATGTTTCCTCGGTTTTTTCGAATGACATGTTTGAAGATCTGGTGAAAAAGATGAAGAAAAACAAAAATTTCAAAAACAACGCTATCAAGGGCGTCGTTTCTTTGTGGAACTCCGACTTTAAAAACAGAAAAATCGTGTCACAATTTATGAAAGATCCGTTACTCGGTTTGAAGAGATTAACTTCCATGCCGGATAGAGTCACCAACACGATCCCTCTCGCCCAGTCGAAATTTGCATACCGTCCCACCGTTATTAATTGCTATCAATCATCGCTCAACAACGTTAAAGAGTGGTGGCCAAAATGGCTCAAATTCATGTTTGATGATTCGCTAAATACCGTAAAGATGGGAAGTGTTATCCCAGCAAATATGCTTAAGATTATCCCCCGTGCCAAATACAAGGAATTGTCTGAGCTGGAAGAGGAGATCAGTATCCCGTTGCAAACTTTAGTGGGTGCTATATTTGATTCGATATTAGTCCATATGATGACACACGTGGATATCGCAGCTGGGAAGGGCAATTCTGGGAAAACTTGGCAAAGTTTGAGGACACAGATATGTGAAAGTCTCAACTTGAAGAAAAATCATCGCCTTATCGAAATTTTAGAAACCAGCTACGGCAACATGGATATAGTATGTTTACAAGAAGTGGCCGCCTCTTTTATGTCCAAGCTGCAGAGCAGTTCTATTCTTATGAATTCGTATCATTTGGTAAAACCTGCGAAATTGAGTTCCAGTGATCAAAATTCAGTGGTTCTGTTGTCGAAGAAGAAATTCCCAAAAGGCATAACGGAAGATCTCACAAAGTATCTAAAATTCGATGATCCGAAGATGGTAGCACAAGGTGATGTATTGATAGTACATGCAACGGATCATATTGGACGTAATTTCGTTGTTGGCTCTTTTCATGGGGATACAAATGGCATGGCCACTATTCCTGTAGTGAAATCTGTTCTCCGCCTTTTACACAAGGAAGACCTGTTTGTATTCGGGATGGATGCAAATACATATGAACACGGCAAACCTGGAAAGACTCAAGACGTGACAGAATTCGCTGACACGTTAAACATACTTCAGCTTGGTTCAGTTAGAGGCGATGTTCCTGATCCAACCGACTACACTACTTTTAATGCTCGTACTTTCCTTCAACCGCAGTTGAATAAGGCATCATCCAAATCAGAAATCAGGTCGAAGGGGGACGTGAATCCCAAAGACTTCATCATCTATTTCAAAAAATCCATGTCGTCCAGTGGCTTCCTGAAAGACAACACCGGCAACAGAGAGTATCAGGAAGAAATGGTTTTTCCAACTTTACAATTCCCTTCAGATCATGGAGTTATGTTCACAGCCTTGGATCTCCCTGATCGCATTTAACTTTGTTTCATTAATTATTTTGAAAGTTGTAGGGAGGATCTCGAACTTCACAAATGTGCGTTTCTGTGATATATCGTTTTCTTGAAATGATTTCACATTTGCGCAAACTAATAACAATTCTTGAAATGCAAATAGTCAAACTTCACAATATTGCATTAGCTACACCGATTTCTTGAAAGGCAGCTATTCAAAGTTCACAAACGTGAACTACTGATATTTCATTCTTGAAATGTAAATAGTCGTCAGGCTGAAATTCTGCTCCTTGAAGACTTTTACAACTAGCAGTAGCAGCCGCCAAACCATTTCTAAACGAATCAACTAAACCAACACCTGCAGAAAAAGAGGAAAGAAACACAGCGCCACAAGTATCACCACATCCAATCACATTAATAATATCTTCTTTCGGCAATGCTTTCATCAATCTAAATTCAAACCAACTTCGTCCTAGTACGAAATCTTGCCGACGAAACGCATAGGAAGGATCCGGTCCGCAAGTTATCAACACAGACTCCAGACGTGGCAATCTCTCGAATAAAAGCTGCACGGCATCGGTTAATTCAGTTACATTGATATTCAAAAGATGGTTTACCAGTTGCTCAATCTCGAACTGATTCACTTTCAGAATGGAAACGGAATTCAATAAATTGTCAACATTCAAATACCCATCTAGAAAAATTTGGACGTTGTGTTTGACTGCGATGCAACCAACTGTCTCATACAATGACTCCGCACCTGGTGGAGTTGTCCCACACAATGCGATCGCTTTGAACTGTCCAGTTCGTATTTTTTGAGTTGCAATAGCAATGAACTCTGCAAGCTCCTCGCCGTTCACTCTGCCTGATGGCTCAATCAGTTCCGTCACGCCACTAGGTGCCACGAGGGAGGTACATGCACGAGTCTCTGCCTTGGTTCGCACGCTAGTGGTAAAATGGTAAGGCATCAACAATTTTTCAACCAAAGTGCCATTTCCACCTCCCACAAACTGAAGCAAATGCACATGGCATTTATTCAGCACGCAGGCAGCTTTGGCGAATTGTTGGCCTTTGCCCCCAAGGCCTATTTGTAGTACGTCCGCTCTATTCACATGATCCCGCATCCAACCCGAGTTAAACACGAGGGTCTTTTGCAAGGCAGGGTTGGGCCCTAATACCAAAAGAGCCTGAGGAGGTCCTGTGCTGCAACTCTCTGATTCATAACGAGTAATGCGCTCTAAATGAGATGTAAGTCGGAAACTATTGGAAAGAGTATGTACCACTTGAGATACCGGCTCGAGCGATAGGGTCTTCATCTCTTTGGAGGCCGTCGTACATGGATTCCGCGAACAAGAAGTAACAGATTTCAAATATTTCAGGATGACGGCCCATTCCTCAGATCCACTCAACAGATCGACGCCTTCCAAAAGCACCACTTTAACTTTCGGCTGCATTCCTATGATATCTTCATTCCATGGGATATTACTCAACTGTAACGGGTCGGATGCCTTTGGTGACACGAGCCAAGCAAGATCGCCTGCCAGTTTGCCCATATGGATCTTTTTACTAGAAACAGTCTGGTAGGCACTTAGTTCAAGCACGTATGTTTGATCAGGGAGACATTTGTGTATCAGTGGCGCCAGAAGCGAGTCGTCTGTACCGCATAAGCCCCAAATGACTCTCCCCGACAAACGTTCAACTTCATCTCGAACTTCCTTCACAAGCGGCGTTAAACAGCATTGCACAAATATTTTTGACACGCTCACGGAACAAAAATCGCCATTAGTGACAACATCTACAGAGCAACTTTCTCCATCGGTTTCACCAGCGAGCAACGTCCACATGATTCAAATTTATAATATGGGGACCGTACCGCATGTGTCCGTTGCAAATTTTCAACGGGTACTTCTTCTTATGGCACCACCACCTCCACCGTCAGGAGAACGACAAGCGAGTGCTGCTGTGATTGCGGTACGTAAGAAGATTGCCAATGGTGACGAAACCTTGGCCAAGAAAAAGAAGAAGAAGAGAGACAATGTTGAAGAGAAGTTCGATGAGTCCATCGACAAGAAGAAGAAGAAAAAGAAGAAGAAAGATAAAACTGTAATTGAAGAAGGATCCAGGGAAGAAGTCGATGATGAGAAGAAAAAGGAAAGAAAGAAGAAAAAGAAGTCCAGAAAAACGGAGGAGGACCAAACAGAAGAACAAGCTGAGAAAAAGAAAAAGAAGAAGAAGAAGAAGGTACTCGAGCTTGAAGGACTGAGTGAGGAAGTTGAAGGCATGCTTGCTATTGCACGTGAATCAAGTAAACGGTCAAAGGAGAAACTTGCTGAAACAGAAATCGTGGAGGAATCTATGGAAGATCTTGTGGAAGAATCCATTGAAGAACAAAAATTGGATGAACACAGCACAGAAAGCTTTTCCCAGAATGATGCTCTTTTAGCCATTGAGCAATTAGACATTAGTAATATGTCTACTGAGCAATATGTAGACGAATTCTCAGACATTCAGAACTCTGACTACAGCATGAGTGAAAGGGTAAGCAAACTGAAAAAACTGCTTTTTACACCAGTCCCTGAAGGAGCTTCATTACAATGTCACATGGATAGAGTATATGATCATAGTGGACAAGTATCCTACTCTCTTATAATGCCAATTGAAGAAGATGATAGAAGAATGATTCTTATGATGGCAAAGCTGAAAACAGGGAGTGTCAAGCCCACCTACATTCTCTCCTTAGAGTCCAATGACTTCACCAAAAAGTACCACCAACGATCTACCAGGTATTTTGGGAAGCTTCAATGTTTGAACAACCCTGTCAGTTTAAAGTTCGGTTTGGCCAGCACTTTCAAATATGTTTTGTATGATGATGGGTACAATGGGAAAAAGAAGTCCGCAATTCACGGCATGGAACGGAAGGAATATCTGTCAGTAATCCATGCTTCTAAAGTAGACGAAAATCTAGAAGTCACCGTAGGTCTTCCTCTTATAGATACTGAAGTCAAAGGCAAAGTTTCTGAAAACCATGCATTGGCAACAAAGGCTCGCATATATGAAAGTTTCGATGACGAATGGTTTGATGAAATTGAATCTAATTTCATTTCGCTCGAAAAGATTCCTATGGGCAATAAAAAAAGACTTTTATGCAGCAAAGATTGCAAATTCCCAATAGCACCAAGTGACAAAAACATGGAGTTGAAAATCAAAGGTGAAATTGAATCTGAACCTGCATTAGGAATGGCCAGAATTGGTAATGAGAGATTTTATCTGACTGCTCAATACCCGCTTAGTCCGTTTCAAGCTTTTGGTGTTGCAATATCACAGTTCGACTACTGCAAGCACCACAAATCAAAGTTCTTTTAGAGAAAGTTCTAACTGGTAAAATGTTTTTATTCTTAAGTTCCATTTGATTATTTTATTTACAAGAGTTTCATTTTTCATTTTCGTTCTTTAATATCAGATATTCTTTCAACCTTGCTTTCTTCATGTTGATGAGTTCTTTCGCTAATTCAGATTTTTTAAACCTAGGATAATTGTCCCGTTCCAGCTGCTTAAATATTTCAATTCGAGATTCTTCAAAGCGGTCTACAGTCAGCTTTTCCGGATCCTGTGCCAGTAGATTCCCTCGCTTAGTATCGGAAATATTCACTTGTGCAACTGAAGTCTCCAGAACGTAAAGATTAACTATCTCATCGTGCAACAACTTGAGACTTTCAAACATCAGCTTATATTGATCGACCGCCAAAATAAACAAAAGGCTTTCCACGGCGTATTCAGATGTTAGAAATACCTTAAAAAACTGCCGAGCTTGCACATCTTCAAAAAAATTGTCGAACGAAGCCATGCATTTGATCCTAGATTCCTTAATAAGAGCTCGAGGGCTGTCTATCACAAACTCCTCCGCCATTTCATCTATGTCAGGGATGTCGGCAGGAACAATGGTGCCGCGTCGCTTCTCTTTGATAGGTTCCGTCTTGGCATCTGTCGTGAAGAATCTATTCAATTGACTCACAATGGTTTCGATGAAATCCCCTTCGAGTAACTCTGTATCGTCTACATCCTCATCCCAATCACTCTTTGATAACAAAAATAACGTTTTCGCGAGTTTTCGAATAACTTTGGTTGTTTTGATGATTGGTTGCACGACAGCTTTTGAAACATCCCGATTAAACAACAAGGAGGACAGTCCGATTAAAATGATGAGTAACAAAGTCAGTAGAATGTTAAGCACCGCTTGCTCCTCTACAATATCTGTCAGATCAAAAACCGCGTAAGAGTAATCCGTAGCAGCCAATTCCAGCGATCTTGCGCCATCAGTTGAAACATTCAAGAACGTCTGTCCTGAAACAACCAAGATTTTCATTGAAGGTTGGGAGGAGATGTACTGCTCCACTGTATAGTCTACAGCCGCTACATCAGACGAATGGTTGGCTAGCACCTCAAGCATTGTTAAGCCGTCCATTCCCGATGTATTCGGAACGAACACATCCAGATTAGGCACTGCAAACAACAGGATGATCATGCCTACAATGACTCGTTTACCGAGAGAGTCAGCTAAACGAAGACCCAGCTTGCTAGGTGCTTGTTGGGAGACGGATGAATTACGAGAGAGTTCGCGTCGTAGAATGCACGAACGGACAAATCGAAAGACTCGAAACAGCCGCATCATTCTGGCGAATCGCAGTAATTTTAAAAATCGCAACGCTCGGGTAGTTCTTGTTCCAGTTCGAATGATACGACCAGCTCGCAGAATTGCAATTTGATCGTTGTTTGTTTCTTCCTGTACAATGAGCACCCACAGAAAGCCGATGTCAGGCAGTAAGCTAAGCAGACCTATGAAATCTATCCAGAAGAAAAACGACCCTATATATCGATCGGTACACAGTATATTTACAAAGAGCTCAAAAGTGAACAATATCATAATGCCAAAGAGAAGAGCTTCAATGAGCATCCCGTTCTCTGATGGAATAAAGGCGGTGAATACATCCGTGCCGAAGAGAGCTATCAAAGTGGAAACCAAAATCAAGATCTGAAATGCTTTGCTTTGCAGTAAGTTCTTCCCTATTTTATTCCGATGCTGCTTACTGGAAAAACAATTTTCTTGATGATGGTATCCTTTTGATGGGAACTTTCTCGTTGAAGTTACTTTACTCGGCTCATTCTTGCTATCGTGGAAGGTGCTCACTGTCATGTTGTTAAACGGAGAAATGATAGACATCTTTTTCGGTCGATTACGGTTCTCATCTTCTTCGTCAACTTCCTGCAAAGCTTGGGATACATCAGAAACTACCGATAATCTTCTCAACAATGAGCCCTTAAACATAGAAAAATTAGGTTGGTCGATATCAGATGACCGGCTTACTTACCATAGCTAATTGGTTGCCCCCCAAATTCAGCGACTTATCTACTGGAATTGTGCTAATGCCCTCGAAAACAATAGGTAGTCGATTAAATCGGATCAATAGCAGATTATAATTAGCAACGGAACTAATATTTTAGGTAGATATTCGTTGAGAATCAATAGGCATTTCCTAGCTAAAACTATGAGAACAAAAACTATCCGTTCGTATCTTCTCTTACGAACTCTACTTTTTACTATTCTTCGTTTCGTGAGTTTTTTGGATCTCTTTATACTCTAATTTTAAAAACAAACGAGCCGCTTCGCAGCTCTCTTCGCGTGCCCAGTCCCGTTGTTCTAAAGACTCTAAAAAAATAACGCGACCAAAAAAAAAGGGATTTTCATTAGGCAGACCCTGTTTTTACCACGGCCATAAAAAAAAATCAGCAAAAATCCCTTTTCTTGGTCGCGTTATTTTTTTATAGTCTTTAGATGGAAGCTCAATTCAATAAGAATATTCAGTGATATCTGATATTCCCGCTGCTTCTGATTCCCTCGAATAGCCATCAGGTTATTTTCTTCCAGCAAGAGCTCTGTTCGTCATGCGAAAGCTTTAACAAAAAATGGTTCGAAGGAATTGAATCTGATTTCCTTTCGTTCGAGTGTTAGTATTCCGAAAAAACTCCTCGTCGCATGAATTAAACTCCCTTCCGGTCAGTTCCGGAGGTAGTTAAACTGAAAAAATGATATCTATATACAATATTTACGAGTTGACCGGTTTGCTGCATCTATAACCGCGCCCGCCATGTTCACGACACTCAATTCCATTCTTCGGACACAAAATTATTCAAAAAGCTGATTTTGGAGCATGGCTTCATTTTGTTCCTTAGAGCCCTTGATAGAGTTGCTCCTACCATCAATCCGTAATCAAATAGAAAATCAGTGTATTGAAAGAATGACTGGCATTCGACACTAATGAAAACAGGAAGCTTGTTGACCATGCCATCATATGCATTTTGGCCTGAAAATGAAATCCCAAAACGATACTACATAGTGATCATTAGAGACATTAGCAAGCTTTACTTTGAACTGCATCAAAAACGTAACGATAATAAATATTTTTTAGGACCCTCGTTCACACTACGGTATGGGTGATGTAGCTGACATCCTTGGTATGACTGCCTTGGCCTCCAGTACAGGGGGGCGTAAATCAGGTAAATCAGTTAAGAAACCGGAAGGAGTGAGCAGAGAAGTTTTCTCTTTGCTTGGCCAAAGTCAATTGACGTCTATTCACCCTGCGTCTAGTCTTTCCAAAACAAGTGCTAGTCATCTTAAGTCGGTAGCACTGAAGAAAGCCGTTAAATGGCAATGGTCAGAGTTTTCGCATAGTGCGCGGTTGGATAATGACAAGGGGTTCAGACTCAGGCATTGGCAGCGCGAGGTTCAATTCCTGCCTGATTACGCCTTCGCCAGGTTCAATAAGAAATGCGCGGTCATTCGATACACCGACGAAGAATATTCACTCGCGATAGTTGAAGATGATATATGGACAAAAGAAGAAACCGATATTCTGTTCGATCTATGCGCTAGATATGATTTGAGATGGTTTGTGATCTCGGATCGCATGTCTGGTAGCGATAGGTCCACTAGTGATCTCAAAGCCAGGTATTATGGTGTAGCCAAAGATATCCTCAATTGGAGAAAGAAGAACAAAAAAACAAAAGCGATAGAAAGTCCAATCTCATACGAAGAACCAGTGATTCCGACAGTCAGCGTCAAGGCCGTGACTGCAGCTGAAAATGCTATGATAGAGTATACTTTTGACTATACACACGACCAAGCGCGATTGGACCAGTTGAATAGATTGTATTCTCGGACATCTGCTGAAGAAGAGGAAGAAGGGCAACTTCTGAACCAGGTCCGCAGAATCGATCTTCAACTTCGCAAGGTCCATTCTAGCTCTAAAGAAGCCGGATTGTTAAGCAGAAAATCTTCCAAGATGGGCTTACAGCAATTCCCCCCAACCCTTGTGGAGCAAATATTCAACAAGGACTTTCTTGGCAGCGAGCCGAGTTTGTCTGATCAACTCGCAGCGAAGGACGTGGCGACCCCATCCGTGATGTTGCGAAGTGCAGGCTTTTACATCTCGGGTTCCTCTCTCAGTATATCTTCGATACTTCAAGAAAAGATTACCATGATGTTGACGGAATTAGGAGTGCTCAAACTTTCCGCGACATCCAAGATACCTTTGCCTCCTGTTGCAACTCCCACAGTGGTCGATGCCTACGATAAACTCCGACAAGACGTCATCAAATTGTTTGCTTTGAAATCGCAGATTCAAAAACTCGCTAATTCAAAAAGGAGGATCGCTTCTAATTCAAAAACAGGAAAGCCTGTTTCCAAGGCCATTAAAAAGATTGTGCCCGTGGTCGCTCCGACGATTAGTTTGGCAGTCGCTGATGTGAGTCAGATACCAATTCCTCCAGCTCCAGTTGTGACAGTCAAGACAGAGGCTGTCGATAATGCAAACGTGAGAACTAGCGGAAGAAAAAGACAACCTACTTGTGTGATAAGTGAAAGTGAATCAGCGAAATCTCCGAGTAAAAGTGCCACGAAACGAAAAGCCCCGAGTACCTCTGCATCAGGTCCAGCAACCAAAAAGAAAACAAGGTAATCTTGTCCAATATATATCTCGTATTTCAAAAGATATGTAAAGTGAAAACATGCGTCTCCTATTTAGATATTTAAAATATATATATCCTGAATGATATGTAACATGTTGCTTATTACGGATGGTGTAAGATTTCCTTTTTACCGAGCGAGGTTTCTAGCAAATACATGCGCTGGCATAATTTGTCCAGCACCGCTACGATATCTTCATTTTCCGCCATATCTTCCTTATTCACATCAGAATTATTGACTGCTTGCAATCCAACCTCCAAGGAGCTCACTCGATTATCCAGTGCAGCTAGTTTATCTTGAATTCGTTTCATTTCGATATTAAATGAGGCCGACAAGGTACTCACGGCTTGCCTTACGGTAGAGTTTATCCGAGTTTCTTCATCCGTAGAAACAGGTATTTTAGTTCCCCTAATTCGAATATGTTGCACCTGAAGTTCACTTTTATTTTGCAGTGATAGAAAACGAATTACTAATACTTTGCAGACACGGTTTAATACAAATTTGAATTTGAAATATTCCGATTCTGGCACCGCCTTGACGGTACACACGTACTTTTCATCAGAATATATTTCACAATTTCGAGCGGTGGAGCTACAATCGATTCTAGCTACTCTCATCTCCGATCCAAATGTGAAAGTAACCTGGCAAGGTTCAGAATTAGTGACAAGAACAACGCAATCATTGTCTGGCTTCGAAAGCAGCTGCACGTCTCCATTCCAATTTGAACTGATTTTGGCTCGACTATTCAATACGCATTCTTCGTCGGTGGATTGCATTGGAGGTGTCTTTGCTTGCATCGCCTGTCTCAGCATCTCCAGCATCTGGTGCTGGTTACTCCCCATTTTCGAAAAAATTGAAAACGAATAGAGCTGCGTTGTGTTTTTTTATCATAGAACGAATTATGTGGTGCGCGTTACGTCGATCTTTAGGATCTAGAAGGATGGGTGTACCAACGACCTTGATACCGTCACTCTCGCGCCTAATGCAGCCAATGTCACTAGGCCCCGTATCGTACTTTGGTACTACCTATCTAGTACCTGGAGGTGTGCCTCAGCTAACAAACATGCCTCGGAAAAAGTATTTGCGAGTGTTGAAACAATATGGTGAAATTCCTCCTCCATCTAGTTCACATGATGAAGATGTCTTCGCCATACAGAAAAGAATTTTCGGGCTAGCAGATAAAGTGAATTACAAAACCGGCAGAAAATGGCTGAGTAAGACTCGTCGAGGTCCTGCAGCGAGTATGTGGTATGATGTGACTGCCCAGGAAATACGGCGTGAAATTGCTGTTAATATACGAAAGGAAATTAAGGCATCAGAAGACGAGGAAATAAAGTCAGAATTATCGAGTATTCTGGACAAAGTTAAATATTCACCAGCTACTCAGAGACGTCGCAAGAAACTTGAATTATTGAAACGAAGAGGCAAAGCCCCACCAAAGAAAGGTCAAGGAAAACGCGCTGGAGGGAAGAAGAAGAAATAAATATTCATTTTAATCAATAGCAAATACATAAAATAGAAATTAGCGTTTGATGGCTTGTATCAACTACTTAAAGTATTTTAAAATACGAAGGGATTATTTTAATTAAAAAGGTTGTAATTCATTCCATTGACTCGAGCTTTTTAGGGGTATCTATGATCTCATCGGGAACCACAGCGTTGGCACTGTAGTTTTTACTGGCATCTTCGTGTACGTCAAGAATAATAGACATGACAACATTTCCCAGGATGAATAGTCCATAAATGTAAAAGATCATGAAATGAACAAGAGCTAAAGTGCCTCCAGCCGCTTGAAGTCCGCCTGTAAAGCTCTGAATGTTGTTATTGTATATAGCAAAGAACAACGTATAAATTCCGATGACTACTCCGTTGAAGTTGCACGTGTAAAACGCAGGTCCATTAGATCCGTTATCGAATGCCACTACAGCAGGATTCGTTTGTGTGAAATTACCCCCAGAAATCATCACTCCCACTACTGACCACGAGTACATGATTGCAAAAGAAGCTACACCCAAATTAGCTAGGGAAGGCAGAACTTTAAACATCACTCTTAAAATGAAAGCAAGAGTAGGCAGCTCCACCAGGATACTGAAGACATGCAAAACGGACATGGAAAGAAAGAGGAAAGATCCTGTAATCACAACTCCAGTGGTGAGAGTAGATGCATTCACCAAGTGCTGAGTCATCATGAATATACAAAACAAAGTCACATAGCAACGCGCAAGTACACTCTTGTCTTCGATTTCGAAAATTTCAATTGGTCCAAATGCAAATAGACACACTAACAAATCCAGGAGGTACACGAACATCACTGATATATGCAACACTTGGGGCGTTCCAACTTTTGTACTTGACATAGAAGCTTCCATAAATGCAAGTATCATGATAATGTTAAAGAGAGAAATCACTTTAAGCAAACGTTCCCATAATTTCGATGTCACTCCTGATCTCAATGAATGTCGCAATTTCTGTAACGAAGCGCCTTCATCGTCCATCAAATCTTCTTCTACTTGATAACTCGTGGGATGAGAAACCATAATGATTTCAAAACTCTCGATGTCATAACCCGATTTTGAAATTGAAAGATTGCCGGCGTATTCGAAACCCTTTTCGAAATCAGCAAGTATACAGCACACAGAATGCATCGAGTCTGGTGACACCAAACTCTTTCCTTGGACTTTCACTCTCAGCAATTTAAACGCAGCAAAAAGAGATTTTTTGCAAGATTCTTCTTGCTGTATTTTAGCAGCATCACTGAGGTCTCCATATGTCTTGTAAACCGTGGCAGTCACAACTTGCATGACATAGAATACTTGAAACACCGTATACACCACAAAATAATAGCCCCAGAATTTCCCAGACTTAAATCCCGGAGCGCCTGTTTGATTTCCCGGTTCTGGTCCATTATTTCCGGTGGCCCACCAGAACAGTGTGATGATACTTTGGTATATCGAAGAAAACCCATTGCCTGCCAACCCGTATTGATTCCCTTGAAAATCAGTGTCTAGCACTAGCAATCTTGCAAATACTGCAAAAATAACTAGGAATAAAAAACATACCGCAATGACAGCTGATACTCGAGGAATCACTCGCCCCATTCGAAAGAAAATGTCCCGGGCTCCTTCAAAATGATGCAGAACAAAAACTGGTCGACACATAGCTCTAATACACCACACCCATGCTCTTACTGATTTATCACCATTGTAAACATGGTCCAGTACTGGTTCCATTGCTAAAGCTATCGCTACGGTAATCATTGTGAAACTGACGAACAGTAGCCAAAGATCGCTTCTGATTAACGGACCTTCGTATTTCCACTGCATAAAAATTCCAGAGCCTAATACCAAAACCAACACCAACTCAATAATCACGCTGGCTGGTGAAGGATCACTGTATGTACACGATGTTGCGAACGCAAGATTGTCTTCGCAAGTAAACAGATCGTCCATTCCAATGAGACATACATTTACCAGAGAAACAATCTTCAACACAAACTGAAGAATCCTTCCAAAATAACGTGAGCGCCACATCATCGCTACATCGGTTTGTAGAAACGCGTCATTCCGACGGTTTCGTAGGTTAAGTAAATGCTGACTGGCCAGCAACACATCGTGTGCCTTGGGCTCCAGTTGCTTAGAAAACGTCTGTTGCTCCATTTTAGCAGTCTTTGATTTCACAACAGATTTTTCAATTGGTTTCTTTTGAAACTCCTTGTTCTGCTCTTGTAGGTAGGCCTCCACTGTTGCCATCGTGCCGTTACGTCGGTTTTAAAAAATCAATACCGTTTCATGATTAATAGTAGATTCGTTGAAAACAACTTTGAGCTTCATTAGAATGTCTGGCTTGAAAGTTGCACGCGAGATCACCCATAAGGAGAACCAAGATAAATTGGTCCGCGCACTTCGTGAAGAAGTCGGCAAGCGATTACTAAGCCAGGCGCAGAAGCCTCTTTTCGCGACGTTGCAAAAAGGATCAGAGGAAGAATTGGATTTGGAAAAAGCTACACGAGATCTCTATGAGCGTTTTAAAGATGTTAGTAGTTTACCAGATTCGGTAGTACACACCATGGCTTTGATGCTTCTAGATATCGAGTATGTCAAGACTACTAATGCAATAGGGGTGGAAAAAGTGTACTCGGTGGACCCCGTGGACCCATTTTTAGGTTCCGTTGACGAGATGTTGAAATACGCCAAATTTCTAAAGGATACTAATCAAGAAGAAATTGGAACAAGTTGTATGGCAGTGTTGTTGGTGAAAATGGCAAGTTGCAGTATGACATTTAAGGCAACTGAAAATACTGAAGTCGGAAGGTACACGTTACTCCATCATTACCTTCTCTTCGAGAGCATACCGTTTTTGCAAGGAAAGCTATTGGGAGACAGTCCAAAGAACTATCTAAAAGATGGCAAGACATGCATCAAGTATCATCATGTACGTACCGATAATCCCCTACTTCATGCACCAGGTTTTTCCGGCTTCCAAGCGAAAGCTGCAGCAAGCATGGTGAATAAAATGTACTGCAGAAGAGGGAAAAACAAGAAAAACTTAATCGGCGATCGAATTCGAAGCAGGTTCATTGTCTCCTCCCAGCAAGAACTTGAACAGATTTTTGAATACTTCACTGCCCATTGCTACTTTGCCACGAAAGGTGTGATGGATAAAGATTCAAAGACATTGCTACTTCATCATATGGAAATGATTCAGTTGATGATGAAGAACGATCCTTCTGTGGAAAATTATATGTTCAAAATACCAAAGTTTGAACATGAAGCTGATATAGATTGTGGACCATGGAAAACATTGCAGATGTTCCCGTTGAGGGTTAAATGGAATGCATCATGTCACGGGAAAGATTTAAAAAACGTGTTCAATTTGAATTACTACTTGAACTGTCCTAATGTTATGCAAACATTGGAGGGCATGACCATGCTTGCATGCGAGATGCAATTTGGAACGGAAGAAGCATTCCGCGACCTGAACGAGAGCCATATCATTTATGATAGAGCAAGGATCTTTGATTCCAATGCAAATTTGAAGATTTTCTACGAAACTGCCAAACAAATGACCTCAAGTGATTTTGAGTCCATTGAACTTGATGCTTCTTCTGCTGCTTCGTATGAAGCACATTTCAAGTCATTTCCCGCATTAACTCTGGTGATGGACGAACGCAATTTGAAATGCGATTCCGTTGCACATCAGAACTCACCAATCGTGACAAAGATAGGTTCTCAAGGTGGCAGTCCGTTCGATGTCTTCAACTATCAAGGTACATGGGGAGCTCTTTATCCTTGCGCTATCGTTTGGGAGTTCAACAACACCGGTGGAGCGAAACTAAGGTATCTAAAGAGCGCTTCTGTTTGGGCTTCAGACCAAGGCTGGGGAGATGAAGGCCATTCCAGCTGCGCTTTAATTGCTTGCATCGGAGACTTTCAATTTGTAATTGGATCAAGAGCTTTGAAGCATAAGGTGGAGCAAGTGAAATTCGTAGAGGAATATCGGTTTTTACAAGGAGATGCGCCTATTGACTCGGCTGTTGTTCTAGGTGATCTTTCGTCATATGACAAACTGTACCTGGTAGTTCGCTCAGCGCCTCATCAAGGTCATGAAGCTAAAGCATTCGGATATGAAGTAAATTACATTACCGAGGACGCCTCCAGATTATAAAAACGGCTTTTTCGATTTTGAATTAAAAACTTATTTAGTTTTCATATTATTACTGGTTCTTGAAAATCAGAAATGAGTTTTCATTAGTCTTGGATTATTTGAACATTGACAAACAAAAAAGCGAAACAAGGCGCTCCGTTCCCAAACTTCAACGGTACCATTTTGTATCCAGTAACCAATGATGACACCGGACCCACATTCTGTGCGATGAAATCGTCCTTTCCAACTAAATCATAATCATGAACGACGAAGCTGATGAGGGCCACATCAGGCTCTCGAATGGTGAAAGTTGTAGACTCATTCCATTGAGGATTAAAACCATTGTTATCGACAGGCTTGGTTTCAAATTTAGTGCTGTCGGCCTCCACACCGTGAATGGACACTGTCACATAAGGATCTATAACTTCACTTTTATCGCTCTTTCCGAGCGGCTTGGGTAGATAATGTCCGGACATTACTGTGACTTTGTATTTGAGCACAGGTTCGCGAGGTACACCATCCCACCCTTGAGATGGCAATCGCAGGAACTCTGGCTTAAGAACGTATCCTGATCCTCCGTTGACTGAAAACTTCCCTTGATTTAGCCACACAGGAAGGCTGAAAGTCTGGTAGTTCAACGCTACCACTTGCAGTCCAGCAAGCCATGCAGGAATCGGGTCGTAGTTGGAGGAATCGACACGAGATCCAGCTGGGTATACACGCACTAAATGACGTTGCGCGTACACACTGATATCTCTCGCGTGATACCCAGGCTTGGTGAGCTTCATCATTTTGGCCTCCACAATAGACGAAGAGGAACGAAACCCAGGTTCCTTGTAAACGACCACCTTTTGCTCCTTATCTATCGAAGCAGCAATATGGACATTCTTGATGTACATCATTCGCAACAGCTTATCATTGCATCCGATGGCCAACATAGCTTCTTCATCTTCTTCATCTTCAGCTTCATGGCTTAGTGAAACATCGATTTCTGACTCGGTGGCTGATTGTGTTGCTGGCGAACTGTTCTTCTTTTCCTTCTCGCTCTTTTTCTTTTTGATGGGTTTGTCACGGATGACAATTCTGTTCTTCAGTGATTCAGGCGACTCCCATTCAACCGGTCCTTGTGTCCAGTATATCTTACCATCGTCGCTCTTCGTACCTTCCCATGAATACAACTTGGATCCGAACACAGAGGACAGCATCTCAGCCTGCACTGCCTGTTGAGGGAGGGAACAATGATTCTCAATGGTGATGATTACAGGGTACTCACTCGCTAAGAAAGCATTGACATTGATAGCCTCCAAACAATCCAGTAAAGCGACAGGCTTACACATCGTATGGCCGTGGTTCACTATGGGATTACCGTCACTACCATCCCATGCATCAAGTTCAATGACTCGAACTCCCAGCTTCAATGCACGGCTAATCACTGCAGGAGAACTCTCCGAGCTGAGCTGATTGCCGCTCAAATACGAATTGTGGGAAGAGGAAATGTAATAGTTACTAAGTGGTAAGGTCATGACGTCCGTAACTTGATGTAGACAATTCTCATCAAACACCGAATTCACATTACCATCGACCAATAACCTCTGGAATCCTCCATAAGATAGTACAGGCCGCTCCCCGTACATTTCGTCATCCTCTTCCACAATGGCTTTGATGAAGGTCTCACTTGAAAATTCTGCTTTATAGATCAACTTGACACAATCAAAGATAGTCAGATTCAACTTCCCTGAACTTGTCAGGAATCTCTTTAATTCCTCCGCTACCATTCCACTCTTATCATTAATGCACGCTGCTTTGAACACGATTGACAACTCAGGAAGACTCTGAATGGCTTCAAATAGTTTGGTGAATTCTTCAAAGTCGAGAGTCCCATTCCCGTCAATATCAAACTGCTTGAAAGTGTCAGCAAGGACTTTCGGTGCAATTTCCAGGTTGAGTCGATGAAGTAAGTTGCTCACCTCCTTCTTGTCTAACTTCTGGTCCCCATCTTTGTCACTGGCTTCCCACTCCTCGTGAACGCGGTCCATGAAACTCACGTGGGCTCTTTTGAGTCCCACGCGCGACTCCGCACGCAGCTCAGCGGCTTTACCACTCGTCGAGTTGAAACAGCCCATGATCGATTAGGAACTGGAATTCTTGGCTGTATCTTTTTACTACTACTCTTTTTACTAGCACTGTAAAAAAAATAAACACAATCGCGAATCTCAAAAACCCGATTCAAAATTAAATATAAAGTATTTCATTGGTCTTGTAAAAAATGGGTTAACTTCAATAGAAGTATTTCATCAACTCATTCATTTCTATGTTTTCTTCAAATGATTTTGCGAGCCTATCAAAACTACGCTGCTGCTTTTCCGCCATATTTTCTGAAGAATCGCCATCCAAAGACTTGCCGAGCCATCCAACAAGTTGATTCAAAGCGGGAACTTCTTCAAATAGACCATGCCAGTAGGATCCTGCCACTTGCCCATCATCACTCACGAACCCAAGGCATGCGCCATCGGCACTTTCAAACAGAGTGCGACAATCTCCCTGGGTAAGACCGCAATGAATCTCATACCCATTGACCAAAGACGGTTCGCCGTGCAACGTTAGCATTCCTTTCACCTGCTTCAAAGTCTTGCTTTCTGTTAAAGCGGATCGAATGGGGAGGTATCCAAGACCATCAGACACGCCCCCAGGTCCTTCTACTCCGTCAAGATCATCAATAGTTTCACCTAGCATCTGAAGTCCTCCGCAAACTCCGAATACTTTCCCACCGTATCTCAGATGGCGGGCGATGTCGTCTCCCCAATTAAATTTTAAGAATTCTAAATCTTCCCGAGTATTTTTACTTCCCGGTATAAATATCAAGTCACAAGATGGTAATGTGCTTGGTGCATAACAAAACTCCAGATTCAGCTCGGAGTGGTGACGCATTAAATCAAAGTCATTATGATTAGACATTCGAGGTAAAACTGTCACCACTATATGCACTTTACCTACCTTTTGCTGCGTGGTGTTTACCTGAATTAATCATTGAGCCTGATTCAAAACCAATACATATCACCTACCGCATCCTCTTCGGCTATCTCGAGTCCGTGTAGGTAAGGCAGCACTCCAAATACTTTTCTGCCAGTCTGCCGCTCCAGCCACACGACTCCATTTTCAAGCAAAGATATGTCTCCCCGGAATTTGTTGATGATGAAGCCTATCACTCTGCTTTGCTCCGATGCAGAGAGCAAACTCATTGTTCCAATCAGTTGAGCGAACACTCCTCCTCGATCAATATCAGCTACGATCACCACAGGAACATTCGCCTGTTCTGCAAAACCCATGTTAGCAATATCGTTTTGTCGCAAGTTAACTTCTGCGGGACTTCCAGCTCCCTCAATTACTACTGCATCAAATGCCTCATGCAACTTGTTGAACGATTCAAAAACAGCCTTCTTAGCATGTACTTTGTACCCGATATAATCACAAGCTTCCATACGGCTTAGAGCTTTGCCTTGAATGATCACCTGGGCTTCAGTGTCGGAACTGGGTTTTAATAAAACAGGATTCATGTCCACCGTTGGAAGTTGTCGAGCTGCAGCCGCTTGTGTAGCAGTGGAGCGACCTATCTCGCCTCCGCACGCTGTAACTGCGCTATTAAGCGCCATGTTCTGTGGTTTGAATGGAGCTACTCGGATGCCTCTGTCATCAAGAACCCTGCATAGGGCAGTCACCAGCATCGACTTACCAGCGTCAGAAGTAGTTCCTTGAATCATCAGAGACTTTCCAAGAAAATCAGAGCTCAATGGTGCGATAAACAATCGAGGTTGCACCATATCTGATGGATCCATGTAAATGTCGCTCTCGCTACAGGGTACCCTCACACAAATTCAAAAAAATGTTGCTGATTACCTCATCGGGCTCTTTGCTTTCAACGAGATACTATTGTTTTTAACAAATTAGAGATTGATGGCTTCTATCCACTAGTTTTCTTAAACAATCGAGTTTGTTGTTTTCAAAAAAGGATTCAAAATTCAATAAGCGTTTAGTATGATGACGATAGTGCCATAGTAACAAGATTCGAAATTTTGGGAACGATTCGTTTCAAAACCAGATTTGAAGACTCCATTTGTTCCATGTACGATTGGAATGCATCCGGGCCATCAACACACTGCACAACCTGCTGGTCGCGGTTACTATAAAAAGGAATGAGCTGGATTCGTACCCAGCTATTTTCTGAACCGTCCTCATCTTCATCAGAACTAGAATAAGAACGAGTTTCGTAATCGGCCGTAATAGAACCGCCTATCATCAAATCTGACCCATTAACTTGAACTATTACCGAATCATCTACTATCGCTATATGTATACTAGCTGACTCATCGAGAGGGAGCGAATAGGCAACATCTTCTACATCAATTCCCAGTCGCTGACGCATCTAAAAATAAAATTTAGTAACCAAATAATCCAAATGTAGAGTACTTACCCGTCGCTGATAATCCCTCAAAAGAATCGATTTCGAAATGAGAACCCGCTCCACCATATCGCTATGAACGAATCTATTAATGCTCTCCGCTGTTGTTTCATCAGTGAACAGTGACACCATTGAATTATTCGACAAACCTGTGCTCATCATCACGCCAAGTCGAGATCGGATACTATCCAGTCGAGAGGTAATACTTGCGATGGACACTGGGGCTTCGGTGTTTTGAATCCTGTTCAATAAATCATGAGTTCGGGATTGAAGTTCTTGAATATGACTTCCTAACTCCTTGAATTGTTGAGGAAGCATTCCGGGGTTTGCTGCTCTGTTTTCTGCCCCTACCGTGGCCTTCAACTTGGTGCTAATTCGCTCTTGTAAACTCAAAGCTCTTGCCTCCATCCCAACTAAACCATTATCTATCCACATTTTCTCCTCTGCGGTAAACGGACGCTGAACTGCCGACCTACAAAATTTCTCAGCATCCTCCAGTCCAGAATTTGCAAGTGATTGTAATTTGTCAAGTCTCTCCAGCATATCATCGGATTCAACGGAGGTATTGAAAATGGATTTCAGGTCGGCATTTAAATATTGCAGGGCTTGGATTTGAATTTCAAAATTCTGGGTTTGTTCCTCTTTCTTCTTTTCTAAGAACTCAAAACCTTGTCGGATATTCTGCATCAGACCAGGGGCCTTTTCAGATTTACCATATAAAAGTGAATCGCTCATGTCATGCAACCATGTACATAGCGCCAGTGACATTGCTGGCGGAGTTGCAGGATCTAGAGGCTTGATCATCCGAAATGGTTTGGGAACGTAGGTCAGCCTAGTCAATTGCTCTGAAAATAGTTTTATCATATCATCTGCATCATCTGCAGTGGAACTCCATTCGTCCTCAGCTTCGACTCGTGGTGTTACTGTTGTATTCTGCTGTTGTAATAATGCCAGTTCTGAAGACAGGTCTACAAATTCAAATTTGAAGCTTTCGGAATCTGAATCCTCGCAACAAAACATGAATTGTCCTAGTCCAGGCTGAGATATGACTGTACACGAGCCGAGATCGAACCGTGCCTTATTGCTCAATTGGAACAGTTTTCTTCCTGCGACTGTTCCCAGTTTATCAACCTCGCCTTTCACGGGGTCCATTATCCACGGTACATAGAGAGTGAACACACTATCTTCGCCTATGAAATGACAAATATTCGGATACACCGAATTCGCGATTATCTTACATCCAGATGCACATTCCTTCACTAATGTCCGTCCCACTAACACAGGTGGGGGGTGCAGCTTCCTCGTGTTGTGCACATGAATGATAAGCTCATGGCCGGTTTCTGGTCGCGCAATCAGATGCTGTTTGGTATTTCGTATCTTTGCCCCGATACCTTTCAGGGGGGAGTCTCTATGATCAACGTGAGGTTTATTCAATGTGGACGAGAATACAGTAACTACTGGGGCTACACAAGGTTCTAACGGTTTCGTGTTCACAAACGTGTGCACCAACCCATTGGCAAAACATACAGCCATTGAAAATACCGGACTGTTGACTTGAGGGATAACTATAAAAGAAGTCGCAGCCCTGGGAGCATTTTGTTCGCATATTTTGATCTGTTGTGATCCAATCGTATTCTTCATCTCTTTTGCCCATTTCAAATGAGGGTCCTTCGTGCTTTCCAATGTGGCCAATAGAGCAGCAGCTTCATTTGTCGAAGGGCTAACGCCTAGAACGGCTATCACGGTCCCATTT
>Ga0105055_10003819_pt1 | contig 22483 bp, 15 predicted proteins | sample BON03_FD_78090 | JGI IMG/M metagenome (GOLD analysis project Ga0105055, IMG submission 78090) | Freshwater microbial communities from Lake Bonney liftoff mats and glacier meltwater in Antarctica - BON-03 | ecosystem: Environmental > Aquatic > Freshwater > Ice > Glacier meltwater | place: Lake...
AAAAAAAAAAAAATACGGTTAATTCCAGTTTGACGTGATGGAAGGAGAGGAGTTGTCTTTTGAGGAGTTTTCGGCTATTCGACGTCGAAGAAAACTGCCACCGAGCGCCTTGGAGAGCGAAGAACCCATGGAGCACCAAGTTGATTCGGTTCTAGCGCGGCTCGGATCACTGATGCAATCTCAAGAGGTCCAACTGGTCGTCGTGCTGGTGATTGCTCTTGATATATGCAGTGGGATGTACCAGATGTATGCAGAAGCGAAGGAATGGTCCTCTCCATTCTTGATCATTCTAAAGTACCAATCTGGAATTTCGATGCTTTTTTTTATATTTGAATTGTTACTGGTGTTGGTGTCCTTTGGTACGGGAACATTTTCACATTTTGGATACTCGCTTGATATTGCGCTGGTCTCTGTGATGCTCTATGACAGCACGATAAATGATTGCCTTTCTGGTATGAGAATTCTGGGCATATTTCGCTTATGGCGGGTCGGGCGAATGGTTAATATCTACATTAAGGAGTCCGAGAAAAATTTCCAAGAAACAAAGCAATTGGTGGTGGAATTGGAAAACAAGTTGGATGCATTGAAGCTGAGAGCAACCAAAGCAGAACTAGGACAAAAACGAGAAGCGGAACGGTACAAGAGATTGGAGCAGAGCTACCGGGCTCAGAAAGATGAAGTAAGTTTATTTTGTTTACCTGAAGCTACGAAATTGAATTTCATGATAGCTTGATACAATGCGAGAGGCGCTTCAAATAGCAGCACAGACTGTTGCTCGAGTTCAAGGTTTTGGTGGGTTGTCATCGCTGATGGCAGAAGAGGAACAAGAAGAGTTTGAGCAACTGCAAAAAGAAAGCGAATTGGAAGAATTTGGAGGTGGAAGCCATTTCAAAATCGAGAATGATGGCAGCGTCTCAGCTAGTTCGTAGTTCATTTTTCATTAAATTTCTATATTCTAATTTGTGCTATCAAATTGCCCCAATAGATTCAGCAATACATATTTTAAAATGGAGAACGACTCCGTTAGGTCCTTCTTTATTAAATTAACATATTCTAAATTTGTTATTATCTAGTTGCTCCAATCCCTTCAGCAACTGCAAGTTGTGTACGAGTCAAGTTTGTTAGATATACAACCATCAGCATATCCTGAATACTGCTGCGGAACGACTTTGCAAAAATTTCGGGCTTGATATTTGGAACCATAGATATTACACTTGCAATTTTCGTTCCTATTTTCGGATCTGGTTGACGACGGTTTGCTACAACATCGTCTACATAGGCACTCACGGTTTCTAGCATAGCCAGAAGTCGAGCTATTGATTGTTGAAGTCCATCAATTTCGCTTTGAATTCCTTCCGAGTTTGTAATTTGTTTCGATGGATCAAGTTTGCTCCTGCCTTTAGCTTTAATCATTAAATCCATTCCAATGCGTTCAGTTTCCGAACATACGGTTTCGACCTTGAGTTGGGTGAAGGCTGCAGCCAACGGGTTATCACCAAGTTGCACGGAATTGCTAATAAATCCCTTAACTCCAATACTATTTCCAGTTAACGAGGTATCAACAACAAGGTGCAAAGGCTTGTCGCACTCGTTGGTGAAAAAGTCCTGGATCCAGCAACTTTGATGGTTAATCAGTACCGAGTGGTCGGCGGTGGTAGCATACCATCCTAATAACTCTTCATTGCTCTGAACAGTCATATGCAAATCAGTCATCTGCTTTAAAAACTCTTTCCCTACAGCAACCACATCATCTTTTTCGGTATGCGGAACAGGAAAGCAGTTCTTTACTTCAACACCAGTTGCAGTTCTTACACCAAGAAGAGCTCCAATAACTCGAGGCTGATCTTCGTTTCTTCTGATGTAGTGATCTAAAATAGAAAACAATACCACAGGATGAATCTTAACCACCTTGCGTGAATCCATCTGCTTGCAAGAATAGATTTCTAATTCTCAGCACCACTGAAAACCATCGAGTAAATATTCACTACATATTTTATGGTCTACGTATTTTTATAAGATGTTGGTGCGTTCAGTGGCTCGACGAATTGGTGGGGCACGAGGATTCGCTTCTAGTGTTTATTCGTGGGGAAATGGAGATGAAGGGACTCTTGGACATCCTTCCATTGACAAAAGTGGGATACTGGTGAATGCGTACACGGAGAAGTCGCCTAGACTCATTGATGGTCTCGAGGAGCAGGGTGTCGTGGATATAGCGTGCGGGTTCAAACACTCAGCTGCGGTAACGGATGATGGGAGAATACTCACATGGGGCAATAGTGGGAAAGAGAGTTCCGGCGAACCAATGCTAGGACATTCTGGAGGTGATGGTCAATTCTGTCTTTATCCTCATATGGCGGAATTGCCAGCAGGTGTTCGTGCCAAAAGCGTGGTTTGTGGTCAAGCTCACACTGCTGCATTGAGTGAAGATGGTGAGATTTATACATGGGGATGGGGAGGAAGCTTCATGTTTGGTGCAGGGGCCCTGGGGCATGGCGACACCAGCGCAGTTCCTCATCCTACCAAACTGCCCATTTGTGATGATGTTAAGTTCAAGGCTATTGCCACGGGAAAGAGTCACATGTTAGGACTTGGCATGGATGGCGAAGTTTGGAGTTGGGGCAGAGGTGAGAATGGTCGACTTGGGAATGGCGGAAACTCCGACCAGTTAGAACCTTATCCTATTGATTTCTTTCTGGAGATGAACATCCGAATTACGGCTATAGCCTGCGGACATTCTTTCTGTCTTGCCGTTTCGGACGATGGTCGAGTATTTGCATGGGGTAAAAACGATCAAGGTCAATTGGGCCTCGGCGGCGGCATGGCAATGGATCACTACGCAATGGAAGCTATTCCTTCTGAGATTGAGACACTCGCGAAAGAGAAGATCGTGGCTGTGGGTGCTGGTTTAGCGCATGCAGGTTGTGTCAGTGACACAGGAAAGGTATTCTCATGGGGAAATAGATTATGGATGGACCCTCACAGAATGTCCGCAGTGGAGAAAGAACGAATTGTGGATATGCAATGTGGGAATGGTTACACTGCAGTCCTGAATGATGTAGGTCAAGTGTTTACCTGGGGAAAGGGGATTGGATTGAGACAATCAGGAGTCTTGGGTCATGGAGATAGCGGACGGCATGCTCAGCCAGAATTGGTTCAAGCATTGTCTGAGGTTCGTGTCCAAAAAATTGCATGCGGTAATAAGCACATGATGGCCTTGGCAGGTAGGTAATTTTTTATATTAATTGTTAATTTGAAATCCTTTATTCATTGATTCCGCCATTCGGGGTTTCGTTTTTGGAGAAATGCATCAATTCCTTCTTTCGCATCGTATTTCCCCATATTCTCAACCATCGCTGTCGAAGCACATGCATACGCATCTTTCAAATTCATCGAAATTTGATTTTTAAAAGTTTGCTTCCCAATTGCCAAGGCTGATCCTGAGCGAGAAGCAATGGATGTGGCCAGTCTTAGAGCAGTATCATCAACGTCCAAGTCATCGGTAACATGAGAAACAAGTCCCAACAGTTTGGCTTCGCTAGCAGGAACGAATCTACCTGTGACAAGCATGTCGAAAGCGGCTTTTCTACCTATACATCGCACAAGAGGAACAGCAGGTGTACTGCAAAATAGCCCGATGTTTACCCCGGGAGTCGAAAATTTGGAGCTGTTTCCTACGACTGACAAATCAGAAGCAGCAACCAATTGACAACCTGCAGCAGTGGCAATACCATTTACCGCTGTAATAACCGGTTGCGGTATAGTTTCAACTAATTCCATGACGTTGCTGCACAAAGTGAACAGTTCATTGACACTATTTACTGTTTAGATGCGAATTGAAATGATGATATACAACTTACTTGACATCAGGAAGTCTCATTTCCTTCAGATCATGACCAGAGCAGAATACAGGTCCATTGCCTTTGATGACCACAGCGCGAATCTCCTTGCAAGGGTCGTTCTATAGTGTTTTCATTAGGCCTCGGTGTTCAGTAGCATGACTTACTCTTAATATAAGAAGCTTTTCGTGTAGAGCTTGAAGAAGGCCAAAAGATAACGCATTTCTTTGTAGTGGTCTATTGAGAGTCAGCATGAGGACACCGTCACTTGGTCTTTGCTCCAACAACAATGCTTGAACGCATCTCGTTCGAATCATTGGAGTACTCCAGCACTATAATACAATTTCGTATCTTGATACACCACACATTGAAGGATGGGTAGAGTGTTGAATGTAATGAACCGCGTCATGCTCGCAGGGGTGGCGTCATTGACGATCACAACTTCAGCTTTTGTGATGTACGGCAAGAAGTACGACCTTCTTAAGAAGGTGGAATTAGAAAGCCTCCCTGGAGCTCTTTCTGGTAGGTAAGAACTGTTCACAGTATTATTATTGTTTTGAGGTTAATGTAAAAAATCCATTTTATCCCCAATTTGTTATCAAGCTTCTCTTGGGCAGAAGATATGTAAAGGCTGAACCCGAGGGAGATGGAGTTTAATGTCAGAGCAATAAAAAATAAGAGAGTATCTGGTTCCAATATAGCCATTGACCCAATGAGTGTATCGACCATCTACCTTAGCCACTTTATTTTTAGTCACCACTTGGAGTACTTCGTCTGGATTAGGACCGTCGACAAAGAGTTCCCCACCATCGTTGAATTCGCCTAAACTCACGCAAAATTGAGCCATCTGATCGGCAGCATCAACGTGAGGAGAGCCATGAAAATTCTTCGTCACTGCGATTGCGGTGTAAGGGAAATCCGCATCAGCCCAGTTCATAAGCTCTCTACATAACCCAGCTAGTTCTAAAAACTCAGCAGGTTCAGCACCTGTTTTTAGTACGATATAATGCTGAGAAAGCACCGACGGTCTGTGAGTTCCAGGAGGGAATTCTTGTTTCTCCAATTGAGCAAGCAATTTATTTTTAATGTCCATTGGCAAATCAACGCCTTCATGCCGTTGTGCACTGCGTGGATGATTTGTATAGTGATCTAATAAAGACTTTAGTAGGTCGCGTCTCGTCGAGGCTTGAACTGTCTCGGCAGTCAACAGTCCCAGTTTGACAGCTTTCTCTGTCAGATCGATCAATGGCACATTCGAAAGCTGCTGATGCAATGAAGGCTCCTTGCCACGCGTTGAGAGAGATTCTAATGCCGCGGTTTTTTGAGTATCTGCAACAGCTGGTTGAGCTCGAAGAGTGACTTGAGTATTTGATATCTTCAACTCTAATCGGTTAAAATGAGCTAAAATTATATCTTTCAGTTCCGTATTGGCGCATTCTAGTATTCCATAGCCAGACCACTTCTTTGTTTCTTTCATGCGATATCTCTTCGCAACAAACTTCTTCACATTCACATTCCCTCGTGGGACTCCATAAGGGAGATTTGAAAGTATCATAAGTCTGAATTGCTTCAAATTCATTTTTGGAAAATCACCTATCCAGACTTCCCGTTCATGCACTCCGAAAGCTGCTCTTGAATTCATCATCAATGGTACGAAATATCGGATAGGTCCCCGAACGAGAAATTATATATGCGTTACAATGAACGAAGAATGCATGCGTCAAGTTGCGACATTTATTGTCAGTGAAAATTTCATGGACTTAGCTTTTAGATTTATGGATGAGCATGATGACATTTTTCAAATTGAAAGGGAATGTAAATCAGGTTTTGAGCATAAGCTGGAGTTTACTGACGTTCATCGTCAATTTGTCGATACTTTTGAAAATTTACTCGAGCGTTATATATTCGATATTGGAAGCACCGTAGAGGATGTTTACACATATGCATCCAATCGCTGTGAGATTGATGAGGCTGGCGACTCTGTAGTTAGTATGGTTCAAAGCATCATTACTTTATTTGAGTATGATGTTTTCGCAAGTGTCATGGTCGATAAAGAGAAACGTAGATATCTTCGTCAGATTACCGATAGTTGGCGGAATACATTGAACACCTATTAAGTTAATGTTTCCAAAAAGGATCCATCTTCGTCAGATCATCAATCTCAATTTTTAAAATTTGAAGTTTCATTTATCTATTTAAGGTGCTTTTATATTGGAAGATCAAGCCATCGTAGAAACCAGCTGTGATTAAATACTTATCACTGGGAGACACCTGTACTTGAAACGAACCACTATGATTGGATTTTGCTACTGCCGTATCTCCAGAAACAATAAAACCATCATTTCTGGCAAGCAGCAGATAATTATCGCTGCTCCAACCATTTAGAGGAAAAGAATCCTTTTTATTCCAGTGATCCACCGTGTCCGGTGTCATTGGACAGGTGGCGGTAGCCCATTTCCGATCAACCACTTCCTTAGGCTCACAAGATTGAAATGCTTTCCAGTACAGTAGCTCGTTGCACTTAGGACGTGGAACCAGCTGGAATGCATCTCGAACAGGAATCACTTCTACACATGAATTGGTTCGCAAGCAAGTCGAATCTGAAGACCAATCCGCGTGAGTGATAGGTCCAGTGTGGACTTTTGGAAGAATTTTGAACAAAGCATAATTGCGAGTCTCGTATATCCTTAATTTCCCGTCATCGCAACCTACAGCAAGAAACATTCCATCTGGAGAGAATCGTAGAGCTCTCACTGAGTCTTTGGCTTTGTGAGCAAGAATATCTCGGGAGGCCACTTGGCGATCTAATTTACAAGTGAATACGATGATACTTCCACCCCTGGTACCAATCACAACATGCTCCGAATTCGGAGATATGGTGCACGAACAAGGAACATCTGGTAGCATCTGTTGGGCTACCACTTTGTGTCTGTCGATGTCCACAAGTCTCACTGTCCGGTCAGCTGCAGCTTCAACACAGTAGAAAGTGTTCTTTTCTTCAAACACTGAAGATACCAAGTGACATGATTCATCATTGCTTGAATATCTTCCATCTTGCAATACTTTTAAGTTGCCCGGAGATTCAACAACACTTTGCTCTAGCAGGCTTCCATCTGTTTGGCAAAGAAGGATTTTAGTTCCAAGAGCGTCAATACAGAAATGAAGTGTAGATGTGGGAATCATGAAACATAAATGTTTCTGAGGACTGAAGCGATGATCTATTGGAATCACCACACCGCTTGAAAATGCACACAACAACATGCCAGACCCATCTTTGGAGAGCTGGATGGATATGAGAGTGCCAATATCTGGGCAGCTCAAATCAAGTTGCTGGTTGGCGATTTTAAAGAGAGAATCTCGATGTATGACTTGACTGCAGGTTCCATTCTCCTTGTTGAAGACTAATAATGACCCATCAGCTGCCCCAGCAGTATAGGCGCCACCAAAATCTACCACACATCTTAACGGTCTGGATACCTCTATGGCTTTGCTAGTGAGCTGTGCGGCAGCAGGATCATAGTACCACACTTTGAAGAAACTCTCGCCAGTACCTATGATCTCAACAATCCCAGGTTCTTGAGTACGAGACCTAAAAGTGGTAGGTTTGGTGAATTCGCCGATTGCAACACTGGAGACACCTTTGGCCGCATCAAATGCTATCTTCTCAGCTAGGGCGATAGATGCAAGATGCATTTCTTCGTTATCAAGAATGATCGCCAGTGTTTCGCTGGATATAGCCAGGCTTTTAACACCAGAATCGAAGCTAAAATTGCAGAGAGTTTCCAAAGACTCTGTCTCCCAAACAATTACCTTGCCAGTAATATCTCCAGTTGCAACATAGTTTCCAAAAATAGCTAGACTCGTGATAAGACAATCGTGACCTGCAAAAAACAGCTGCTTGCATAGCTGGCCTTCTCTTACAGGTTTTTGAATAACCGCCATATTGCCACTGGTGAATAGCACGTCAGACTTGGTCCTCGAAGGTCCTACAAAGAACGCAGGCGTGGTCCTGGATCTTCCATAAACCCACTCAATGGAAAGACTGCGGCTGAATGCTGACAAGTTGGACTTGGTGAATACCCTAACGTCGTTTTTCCACTGATGATGATCAATTTTCCAAGGTACCATGGTAGCTGCTGTTCGATGTAATTGTGCTTCCGATGACGAAGCATGTAGTTGAAAATTATCCTCGCCTTCATCTTCTTCCTGCTTGGCTTTTTTTGAACCCTCTACAAAACTCACTTGATCCTCCCGAGACATTTTATCCCACTGTTCTTTTACCGGATACATGGCATCCCATCCTTCCGTCTCCCATATACATAGTGTGTTATCAGAACTGGTACTGATGACATATTTGTCTAAACACCCAAAAACAAGTCGAGTTACAAAGTCGGTGTGTGCTTTGTACCGCTTGGATGCTTGATCAAGAGACGAAACCAAATCGCATGGGAAAGGGGTGATAATAATATCGCCGTCCATGCCTCCAGCCACCATGTTGAGACCTGAGAGAGATCTTGAAAGAGCCGTCTTCTCTTCGGTAAAAGCTTGAACTTGCCACCCAAATGGGGAGGTCCACGTGGCCCAACGTCTATTCGCTACGTGCTGCGCTGATTTAATCTGCACTCCATCAGATGCATTCCAGTACAGAAGCTCCTTGGCACCGGATGTACTCTGTAGATATTCCCGTGATAAACCATCATCGTGAGGCATGGCCCAATCAAGATGAGATACGAAAGATGAATGACCCGTTAACTTGTGAAGCACAGAATACTCTTCCATGTCAATCACGTAAATATTTCCGTCTTGACACCCAGCGGCAAGCAATTTCCCTGTGGAAGAATATCTTAAGACTTGAATCCAATCAGTGGGAGGCGCTATTACCTCGTCTGATGGTGTTTGCTTAAATCCACCGAACAAATCATGTTGTGTGCGATACAAGAACGCCTTACTCCAACCAACCATGGTCAAGTTGGCAACTTTAAATATTTCAATCGTGCCGTCAACGAGTCCAACTGCTATTTCGTCTTGAACATCCTTCATATTCCCATCAGTTGCCTCCATTTCTTCCAAGACCGCTTTAGAGCTCAGATATGGATCATCATCAACTGAACCTTCTCTGAATGCAATCGATTTCGCCGATCTTGGCAAAGTAGCTCTGTGAATAATTAATTTCGTTTCCAAATTCATCAGGAGAACTTGGCAGTTATCCCCTGCCAAAATGGCAATAGGATATTTTGGGTGTGTTGCTACCCCCCAAATGGTTCCTTTGCCATGGCCTTGGACTAAATTCAATGTATTCGTCGGATTACCTTGAAAGATATTCTTCGGATTGAAGTACACTTCCGTTATTGAATTTTCAGCGGAAAGAATAGATACAAATGACAATTCTGAGTCCTTATTCAAAAAACTTGATTGACGAACATTAGCAACGGCAGGAGTGACCGCGATAGCAGCTATTTTATCCGCAAACTCAAATATCTGGTTCACGTCGAATGATGTTTTTTTGGTGTCCTTGTTCTCCGTTATGTTCCAAGACAATAAATACCCTTTATCATCGGCTGTAATAAGACTAGAACCGTCAGCTCCAGCGGCAATACAGACAACTTTCCCATTGGAAGGTGGAACCAGCTTATCCACAACCATGGTGCTTTTGCAATGCCATACGGCCACGCATCCATCCATCATGCTAGTTGCAATGAGATCATGCTGCTGTGACAAAACACAAACAGAAATGATTGGTTGAGAGACAACTCCGCCTCCAAATGTTCCTTTTGTCGAGACTAAAACGCCCGAGCTGCAATCCCAGAATTGCGCTTTGTTACCCCCAGTAGTAACGAATCCATTAGGGGAGTACCATACAGCTGAATGAATCTTGGGCGTTACTCCAGATGTTTGGCCAATGATACGCTGCGCACGCCAATCATAAACGACAAGTGTTTGAAATGAGTCGTTTCCAACTACAGAAATCAATGACCCGTCGGTAGAAAATTCCACCATTTTCACAGGGAATGTCAACGAGAGACTCTTCAGTATGGTGAGCTGGTTTGCACATAGGATATCTACAGTTTGAGAACTCGCGCATGCAATAAAACTCTTGTTGGACACGGTGAAAGCGGTGATGGGTCCGGTGTGACTCTGATGAATGTAGCTTTGAACAGGTGAAACACTTCGTGAACTAGAGCTACCCTGAAGGTGCAAAGCCACCAATCGATGGGCGCAAGAAAATGCAAGTAGATGCGATGACACATATGCAATATTAGTGACTGCACCCTGCACCCATGACAGCTGCAAATCCGTATCCTTACGCTTGACTCGCTTCTCGATAAAGTCTCTAGCCCCTTCCATTAGTGACTGCTCTTCTTCACTCGGTTTACATGCATTCATTCGCCATTGCGCAACATGCTGAGAATCATTGTTGGTCTCCTCGAAGAACATTTGCATGGGCATTGATCGACTAATATCTTGCATCTCCACTGGATTACTGATGACTTCATTCTCATCCACATCTACATTCAGCAGTTTCCACTGGAATAATCCTTCTGAAGTAGTGACAATAACTTCATTTTCTATGAATGTGACGGAAGTGACCGGATTGGCATTCCCTACTTTACCAGAATAGAAAGGTCGTAGTTGATACACAGGATCCAAGCATGGGAATTTGCACACAGAAAGTCCCCCGTCATTATCCCCACAAAGTAAAATGTCTCCTCTAACGCCATAAGACGTGGGTTTAATGTTTTTAGAGAGACCAGTGAGCGTCCAAGGTTGGGGATATGCACCAACATCCCATTCTACGAACTTCATGTCATTCAGATGATTTTCAACCAGATTGCCTCCATGAGCTATATCCCAATACATGTGCAGCACATCTGCTGACATAAAACTGGTCTGCAAGAATTTTCCGTCTTTGCTCCATACAAGTGACGCCTGCAACGAACCGAAAAAGTTAAACTCTTCCGGTTTGAGTACCATCACACATGCGTAATGCTCCCTTGCATAACCTAATGTTGCTTCTGTTGGTTTTCGCTCTACTTTAAACAGAAAAGAGGAACCAGATGCATTTGTGACGGCCAAATGTCTTCCATCCGGTGAGAACCTCACGCCTATGACTGAGACTTCCATTGCAGCACGAGGACATTTTATACGGAACAACTCTTTCTCAATGGTGCTTCTGTTGGTCGGATCGCGAATGCTGACTTCCCCGTTGGTCATCCCGACAGCTATCACCTTCCCAGATGGTGAAAATGCGATGGAGGTACCCTTAGATCCTAGCACACAAACGTACTGCTGACTGTGAGTTTGTTTATCCCAAACCCTCAATGATTGGTCCTGCGAGGAACAAGTTATGAATTTGGAGGTTGATGATGGAAATGCGGCTACGCAGGAAACACGGGATTTTCCATGGCTTTGTACCAACCATTTCTTTCTGTTTGGTTTCTGCATGTCGAGATTCACTTCAAGGATATCTCCAGCAGCCATTCCGATCAAAGCAACTCGGGATTTGGTGCGATTGGAAAATGCAATACTTGTCACAGCTGCATTGCCAAAGGATGTGGTGTCCCCAGTGGACACAAGAATAATGGCGTTGGATCGAGCTTCGCTCTCAACGTATTCTAATGGACAAAGCCCCATATCCCACATTTTGATTTCTCCGTCAGAGGAACAGCTTACAAGACCTCCGTACCATTCTGACAGACAAGTCACCGAAAACCGTTTACAATGGGCAGCAATGATGCGATCAATCTTACAAGTGCGTTTATCAATCTGGTAAAGGTCACCATCATCAGTTCCTGCAACGATGGTGCTCCCAAGGAAAGAAACGCATGTGAAGTTGTCACTGGGGCTATCTTCATCAAATTGAATCTCGTTGCTTGCGAATGTTCCTATTCCATCTTCGTGATTTGCAGCCTTCTTCCCGTGAAGTTTACAATCACAGTCCTTAAAGTCGAAAAATACCTTTAGAAAATGATCCCCGCATACAGCTAATGCTTCAAGCTCAGTATCCCAGGAGATATCAGAAACAGATGCTTTAATACCAATAGAATCAGTGTATTTTGACTGAGTCTTGATATCCCAAATGTCTATGGTTGAAATTTTTGAAAGATTTTCAGACTGGGTGCATGCCAAAAGATTTCCATAGTTGTTGAAACGAATGATGTCATATGGTGTTCCTACGTTAAGTACCTTGGTTTCGCTAATTTGATCAATCATGAATGAATTCCAAATATGGACTTCCCCGTCTGCAGATGCGCTTGCCACTTGAAATCCCTTTACATCGAGAGCCAATACCGGTGCTTTATGACCTATATATATCTGTTGAGAGTTGGATTTGGAATCATAAATCACGAGCAAACGGCCGACGGGGTAGATGATCAGGTCCCTGTTTTCACCGAGGTACTTGACATTGTTCATTGAAGTTGGACCAGAGTATCCATACACCCATTCCATTTCTAAAGCAGTGTCTGCTTCTGCAAGATTCTCTGCACCGTTAAATCGGGACATCTCTGGACTTATTTCTTCTGTTACAACGGATTCATCACCAGTAGCAATAATGAAGGTGTTTTCGAACCTTTGAAGGGACTCGTCATGCTCCTTCTTTCCCTCTTTAGAATACAAACATAGAAGATCGATACTACGCATTACTTGACGATTGCCCTTTGCCCAAGAAACGAACTCCGTGTATTCTAACGTGTCGTTAGCATTTCTATCATACACACGAATGGCACTCTCTGCTACCTCCTCAAATACCTTATCATCGATGGACTCCAAATTAGAATCCAGTTCCAAAAGCCTAAAGGTTCCCATTATTGTACTTTGAATCATTAGAACGAGTTCGTCATGATTCAAAACTCCGTTGAGATTGAAATCGAACAATTCAAAACAAAATTGTGTTTTGTCAGTAAAGTTCTCATCGCTAAGCAAGGCTATACTTGCCAGAAACCTAAGACAGTTAACTCTCCCGGTTTCTCCTTGGTCGAGAATATCAAATAGTTTCAGCACGTCCACCTCCTGCACACTCGGTACCAGCTTACTAATCCAACTGCAGAACTGATCTTCTGCCATCACGAAAGTACCTATTTTTCTCAGTGCCACATAAAGCTTGTTCACATCACCCAATGGCCATTGCATAAAAGGTAGGACTGTTCGGCGTACGTGTCCTCCCTCTAGTGCTTGCGAAATGTGCTGCCCCATCGAAGAACCGTTACAATTTCACAAAAATGAAGGCTAGCCCCCCTCCCGGTGTCTATTGATGACCACGGTGTCTTGGACGCCATTAATGTCCACCGCTCCTCAAAGAAAACGCCGAAATTCGGGTAAATCAGAAGGAAGCTTGCAATCCTTTGCGTCGAGTGACAGCATCAAGGATTCATTGAACCGATCTTTCTCTGACGTGAAGCGGAGGTCCAGTTTCACTGTTGATATCCCAGCAGGTTTGGGTGAGATACCAGATGTTGACGAATCGAGTGATGGGTTATCGCCTTCGTCTCCACCACATTTAAGTATTAGTATTTCCGATGAAAACACCCGATTCAATATTGGGGGTGGCTTCGGATCACAAACACGAAATCTTCCTTTGTCTCCCATTTCGTCTCAACAGGTTAAAAAGTCATCCAGGTGGTTAAAAATAGTATGTTGTATCATATTCAGCGCTGTCGTTAGTGTAATTTGTTTTAAAATATTCCTGCTGGTTGGAGAATCGGCTACAGAGGGTCAATGGCCAGGGATATCTTTTCTAGTTTGCTTCGGCGCGATACTATTGTTTGGATCCGTGTTTTTATGTAGGAGGCGATGCCGAAGTGATGAACAGGTACTAATAACGAGGCAGGACGACTCTCTTGCGATGCTGGTAAGTCGAGCAAGAAAGGAATGGCAAGCAGGTAGATTCGCGAGCAGCACGAGTCCCAGAGAATGCGTTCATCTTGAACCTACTCCACTACAACGTCAATGGGCATCAGTTCAACTTGGTGCTGTTCAGCAAACATAGCATGGTAATCAGTCTGGCCTATTTGTTGGCACCAGATGAAGCACTTCAGAATAATGTACCTACGATTGTACAGACTACACGTGGAGGACTTCACAGAGTCCATTAACAACTTTGACTTAAATCTGTTTAAAGAGAAAAGTTTTTTATGATTCTAATGTTCGCGCAGGTTCGATGGTCTCCTAAAATACAAGTGTGAATAAAATATACTAAATAGAGCAAGAACGTACCATGACATAATCCAAAAGTCCAGCTAAATCAACGTGAAATGAATTCTTGGGTAAATTTTGTATTAGACAAACTCGGGCAGCATTTATACTTGAAGGTGTTGCTTTACCATCCGTAGGGCCTGCAAATTTTTGCAACTGGAAGCAAAGTTCTAAAATGAAAGCCAATAACCTCACATCCGTTCCTGAGACAGAGCTCGACTTGGAATTCTTTTCCACAAGAAAGTCTTTGAAGTTCGTAATAAGAAATTCAACCACATCAAGAAGCTTGGATGCCACTGGGTCAATCATTTCCAGCGCATCGGTTAGTCCAAGATCCATATCTTTTATGTTCGATGCATATTTCATCGCTTGTTTGCAAAGTTGAATCCCGAATGACCGTGATCGTTCCTCTGGTGTTAGCGCTTCAGCAAGTTCTAGAAAATTCATGCAAACCACTATTATATTTTCGGTAGCAAGACTATCAAGACCTTGGGAACCGGATGCTAGAATCTTCTCGTATTGTTGGCAGATAGACATGGCGAATAAACCTTGGTTCCAATCATCCGAACTTATCCTGTTTAGAAGCTGTTGTATGCACAATGAAAATACTCTTTTCGAGCTGCCTCCATCGTAGTTTTCTCCGCAAATAAGAGCATCAGTAGCTATGCAGCAAACGATCAAAAATAAATCATCCAATTGTTTGGCTTTCACTACGTCACAGGCCAAAAGCATTGTCAATATTCCTACCAGTATTTCTACCTGCCTGCCATTGCCAGGAGGCACCCTTAATGAGAATACAGTATTTTGAACAATGCATTCCGGTGTTGATAATGATAAATACTTGGAGTGATTGTGCCAGCCCAGGATTTTAAACAACTCCACAAACGAACCACCGCTGACCAAGGTACCAAAAGAAGAAGTCCCTTTTTTAGTTATATCCGCTACCATGGCTGATCTGGAATATTTGCGCGTTGAATGACCGTTTGAAAGAATTGAATAAATGTTGAAAAAGGCATTGTTCGACATATCTAGATTTGTGTCCAACGATTTCCTAATCAGCCAGTTCATTAACTTGGTGGAGACGCATCCAATTTTCATCACCATTTTGAACGGGATTCCATTCGAGAGAACTATGGCATCACCCTTTGCTTCAACACCCTTCCAGAAATCCTTGAAGCGCGCATCAGAGTCTTCTAAAGGAAACAACGACAAGGGAATACCGCAGTTGTTTTTCTCATGAAAGAAAGAAACATGACCTCGTTTCCGAACCAGTTCTACAAAATCGGTATTAACCTTTCCTAAGTTCTCTCGGTACTCCAGTGCAATTTGATCTTGCTTGGCTAGAAAATTCGCTGTTTCTTTGTGGATCTTCTCTAATTTTGACTTTCGGTTCTGCTCACTTTGAAGCATAAGCTGGATTGACTGCAGATCATCTTCAGGAGGGGCCCAAGATTTGCGCTTCTTACTCTGAACTTTCTTCTTGGTCGGTAACAAAACAAAATCCTCTTCTTCTGATGAACTCATGGTTCCTTAATAGACTTCACAAAAAATTTCAAAATGGTGATTATTTATGACCCGGCCTAGACAAGAAGCAAGGACGCAGACTCACAAAGCGTATATCCCATTCAAGGTAAATTTTCCAAGATTTATTTAATTTTAAAGATTCGATTGAAATATGTTCGAAACTTTTTCAATGAAAAAAGAAGTAAACTACAGTTTCGGGAAACGAATTGACGACATGGCCATTTTGTTGAATTCATAGAATGCTCGCAGTGAAACAATTTTTCCTTCATCGTTTACTCTATACATAAAAACCCCGTTCGTGACTGTCGATAACTTGGCAGTGGGCACTCGAGTAATGATTTGACCAATATTACAAACCTCAGAAGCTCCAGAAGGTGATATTGATTCCTTAATATTGAAAACGAATTCATTAGGACTTATATTATTATCCCAAAACGCTTCGATGGCCGCACTGCCACGATGTCCCAATCCAGTTTCATCCAGGGGGGAAACACCGACTGGATCTTCGATGCAAGCATCAGTTGCAAATAGATTCAACCATTTTTCTTTTTGTTTCCTCATCACACATTGCATCGATGCATTCGAAGCAACTACTGCCAATGATTCCGACATTATGCAAGAAAGATTGAAATCGTTCTTCAGCGAATATAGTCCTACCTCTTCGAAATCAAAGTACAGGTCGTGGGGGGCTTTTAAAAAATGGATCCGTTGGAGATATTGTAAAACTTTAGATTTGATAAGTAGAGATTATGGGTGACGGTCGAAACGCTAATTGGTCGCTTGCAAGGCTGACTGTGTCCAAGGCTATTGCCGATGCTCTTCGAAGATTTGTGCCGTTCTTTTCAAAAGTAAAGGAACCACATACGCCGCCACCCCAGCTAGAACTCTCCTTGATGGGAGTGAGAGCACCAGATATCTCTGTGGAAAGTAAGACGTCCAAAAGAGAACCCACTTTATGGAGACCTAAAAAGTACGCGATTGATTTCATTTTGAATAATAAATCGGTATTCGCTGGACCCACTAAAGAATCCAATTGGGTAATTCCGGGGCGGGTATTGGCAGGAGCATATCCGTTAGTATGGGACAAGAATAAGCCTGGGTCCAGAATCAATTCTAAAGATTTGTTGAAAATTATGGATCAAGGCGTTAATACTTTTGTTTGCTTGCAATCGGAATATGTTCACGAACAAACACCTTCTTGTGAAATTACTCGTTCTTATATATATCCATATATATTTGAAGCACAGAAACTTTGCCGATCCAAAAATTTAAATAGAGATCTTCAGTTTTTGCATCTTCCTATTCGTGATTTGCAATGCACTATTGACGAAGATTGTCTTGACATGGCCCTATATCTGTCCCATTTACTTTTAACGAGCCCGACGAGCACCTTGTATGTGCATTGCTGGGGAGGTCATGGTAGAACTGGTATCATTATTGCACTTATGCTTGGGCTCTTATACGACATGTCTGCTGATGATGCTCTTTCTCGAACCCAAATTTACCACGATACGCGTAATTGCTCCCTAAAAGTTCAATCGCCCCAAACACATGAACAATGCAATCAAGTTGTGCGAATCTTGAATAGTTCCGAAGCCAAAAATGCAAAAAAGATGTTAGCCCAAGTTCCCAGCAATCCAATTTTACCGCTAAAATCTCGATTTGAACTACCAATAGAAAACAACTACCACCGCGAAGAAAACTCAGATGTTGAAGAGGAAATCGAAGTCAAGATGGAATTTGAGGCTGAAGAAAAACAGCAATCAGAAAAGTCTTACTTTCATGAAGCTCATGAACGCTCTTTTGAATCAAACTATGGGAAACAAAACCGATTTCGATTTCCGATCCCAACAGAGAGGGGAAGCACTCCTACAAGACCCTCGAAAATTAGATACACGAAAGGTCTATCACCTCGAGAACGTCTTTTTGGACTTGCAAGATAGATAATGTATCCATTTGATTGAATTTATAAAATAATGTTTCTAATTTAGAATCGTGATGGTGTTGGGGGCAATGGTTTCCGATCCCATGTGTCGTCAACATTGTTTCCAGGTGATGCCTCGACATAATGACTCGTCTCAGTTCTTGACCTCGGACGATTATCCGAAATACCTGTTTTGTGTCTTGCGAATTCAACTTTGACAGTTGGAATATTTTCTGTTCTTGAGTTTGGTCTAGTTTCAGAAGCTCGAGGAATAATTTTAGACCTATTTGTTTCCCGAAATCTCAAGCCTGGCAATTTTGGATCTGCTTTATTCGATTTTTCGTTTCCAAAAATACGTAAATTCTGTACAAAATGGTCTAGTTCCGTCTCCTTCTTCAACAGCTTCTGTTGTATTTTTTTAGCATCCAGCTCCATCTTTTGAATTCTTCGATGTTGTTGTTTCGAATTTTCAACATCCTCTGGTCTAGACTCACGAGCCATAAATCTGGCATTTAAAACCGAATATTTGGAAGTCGCGTCTGCAATCTTCTTTTCCAGGGACACGGCCACTGCTTGGTGCATTGCGGTGTTTCGCACTAGCTTCAATCTGTGCATTTGGTCCCGAAGAATCGTTTGCTCCTTATTGTACAACTTAATATCTTCCAGAGCCTCCATATGTCCTTCGATCTCACTTTGAAGCGTCGATCTCATTTCATCATACAGTTGCATCTGCCTTCGCTTTTCATGAACCAGGTCGTCCTGCACCTTGGATTCTACAGCTTTCAAATCTTCGATAAATTTTTCCTTCATCAAACTGGCGGAGCGATTCATCCCTCCTATTTTTTCAGTCATCTTTTCATGTTCGTGTTGAGCACGTATTTCTAATGCTTGCACTGCTTCTTTAGCATGTAATTCCATTTTCTGAATTTCTTCTTTGTGTTTGATTTTCAAAGTTCCAAGATCGTTTTCGAATTGCATCGTTAAATGTCCAATCTTGGATTCAAAATGAGCCTCTCTGGAAACCTTTTCACTTTCCGACGCAACTTTAGCATTTTGCATTTGATTCGTCAAATCTTCCAGATCGAATCTTATTTTTGATACGTTGATTTTAAGGTTTTCATTTTCCTGGCTAGTCTGGAGTTGTAGATGGGTTTTATGTTCTACGAGGTCTAATATCGAGAGCATTTCACTGCGCGACACTTCTTGGTCTTTTTCCATCTGCTTCAAGGCTTCAGACTTTGCTTCCAATTCATTCAACGTAACTCGGTATTCCTCTTGCATCTTGTTCAATTCATTTTGATACTTTTGCGAAATTTCTCGCTCAAGAAAAAGATCCTTCTTTTGAATTTCGAATTCTGAAGAAACGGAGTCCAAGATTTTTAATTCGTGACGCAGATTTTCAAGCTCAATCCCCATTTCTTTCAGGGTAATTTGATCAGTCTCATGTTGGTCACAATTCTTGCTGGCTTCGCTTTTCAATTCAATTGTTTCCTGTGTGAGAGAGTCTATCAGATTTTTGAATTCCTTTCTTAGTTCTAATCGCGACTCCTTCGAATCTCTAAGTTCTATTTCTAAACTTGAAATTGTTTCTTGTGAACTTGACTCGAGTTTGATCAATTGAGATCTGACACTCTCATTCTCAGTTCTGAGACTCTTCAAATTCGAGGATAATGATTTGTTCTCCTGTTCTATTAGCTGCATCTGATTTTGAGTTTTAGAGAACTGCTGCTGGCTTTCAAGTAAAGCCTTTCTAGATTCCAAATGCTTGAGCTCAAATGAGGATTTCAGTTCATTCATGGCCCGCTTGCTTTGGTCTAGCATAATTGATGCTGATTTGTTGTCACTCTCCGCCAATCGAAGCGCCTTCTCCTTGTCCAATAATTGCGCTTCTGTTGCGGACAGTTTAGACTTGATAGAATTTGCAATATTTTCATGTTCTTCAGCGTGGGCTCGAGCAGCTTTGAGAGCTTGTTCACTCTCTTTGTAAGTTTTCATCATTTCTTCGTCTACATATCTCATTGAGGTATCATCCGCCATGTCCTCCGCTAAACTCTTGGCGTCAATCTCTACAAAGGTTTCATTAACACTTGCATTGACTTCAACTCTCAGAGCCCTGGATGCAAACTCGAGAGTTGAACGCGTTTCGCTCAAACTTGTTTCCGCCGGAGAAATGCAAACAAGCAGGGTTGTTTTACAATTTCCTCCAACAGATCCTTCCAAGATTCGAGTGAGCTTTGAATCTCGAAATGGGACATGTTTTTTTTTATCAGCCAGAGATTGAATTACATTCCCAAGTGCTAGCAAACTTCCGTTTATGTTGGTGGTCTCCTTAAAAGAGTTTCCGGTAACCCCGCTTCGTTTCACTCTTTCACTCCCAGCCAAATCCACGATGCTCAACTGACCACATGTCGCTTGCAACTTTTGAATTTCAGAGCCATTTACGGAGTTTGTTGATGAAACTGCTCGAGCGCGACGGGTAATTTGAATTTGAAATACAGCATGAGATCGACTAGAAGATTTATTCATTTTCGTTTCGGCATAGCATAACCCATTTCTTGCTGTTTTAAATATATCAAGCATTTCATTGGCAGTTTTACATTCCACCCAAGATAGATCTGGAATCACTCCACCGTTTTTCACTGCCAGATTTATTCCTTGTCCTTGATTATGGTTGGGATGTAGCAAATCATCTACTTGTTCGTTATACACTTGAAAGCCTGAAGCCTTGATACTGTATACATATGATTTGTCCATAGCCGCTCTTACAAAAAGAGTAGCTACAACTCTAGGCAAAAGACCGACTTGGTTCATATCGTTTACCTCTGTGTTAAGCAGAGAATGAGTCTTGCCTGAACCCGTTTGGCCATAGGCAAAAACACATCCGTTGAATCCTTTCATTACTTCCACTAAAACAGGTAGTCCCACCTGTTGAAAAACTTCCTTTTGGGTTGCATCCATTGAAAAGGCGCCATCTAAATGGAACTGTCTCTCCAACGCTTGTGGAATGTCTACATCTGATTTCTTGCCACTGAGCATATGTTCCACTGGATCAACGGACGCTCGAGTGCTAACTGTGCCATCCTCTTTCATTAATACAGCTTCTAAATCACCATTTTCTCGTGCAAGTTGAGGTCTGCATCTTGCGAACACGTGAACTCTCCCATTTCCCTTCATTTCGATATGCTTCCAACGGCTAGATTCATTTGGTAGACCCTGGTATTTTTGAAAATAGGCGATTTGTCTCAAGAGGTGTCGTCTATGGATGAGGACCGTGAAAACCAAAGTGTGAATGTGGTGAACAAAGAAGCCACCTCGAATGTGAATGTGATGAGCAAAGGAGAGAAGGCAAGTCATGTCCAAGTAGCATCATTAGAAAATAGTATTGGTGCATCACTTCCCGAAACACCTACCGAAGCAAAACCGATACGAACCTACGGACGCGCGAGGGACAAAACAACTAAAATTGTTGAGAAAGAAGCTGATGTAGTTGCTTCCGTTCATGGTTTGTGTAAAACAATTCCTAACGCTGAGAAAAAAGTTGATTCGAATACGCTGGGTCACGGTTTTAATAGCCTGGAAATACTAAAATATGACCGGAAGGAGCCGACAGAGGATGTTAAAGGACCTCCTGATAACGATCCCAACAATTTCATTGCAAAGCCAGAGGATGCTAAAGGGCCTCCTGATAGTGAGTCCAACAATTTCACTGCAAAACAAGGTACCACAATTAGCGGATTGCAAATGGAGTTTAGCGATGAAGAAAGCGAAGTGGAAGCAAACGCCGAACAAGAGTTTATCGCTCCTGTGCAAGATGAGGACGCTCCATCATCTGAAAATGACGACTATGAATCAGAAGATCAACTCGACCGACCTCGTCGACAGGGCGGTGTGTCCAGAACATTGACGCGTTTGAATGCCTGTCCTCCCGATATAAGTAACCTAGAGCTCGTTTGTTCTAAAGTGCTTTCACGACGGGAGAAGAATGCTCTTCCTGTTTGGTCGTATTTGGTTGTTGTGGAAGAAACAGATTCGAAAAGTTGGTACTTCCCGGTGAGAAGCGTTGATGGAAAGATCAACAAAGCTCTTTTGGCAGAAGCCAGGAAGGAGTTGGTATCAGGGAAGAATTTTCAAAACTTTTCATTGACGGAGCAATCACGCACCCTCTTCCGTAAGATGTTCCAAATCGCATGGCCTGGGATGCCTGTGCTAAAATTTGCACAAGCTTACAAGTCGGGAGTTCATTCGTGTGGTAACAGCAGGTGGGTGTCTCCTACTAGTGAGCTTCGTGATGAGACTGAGCTGCTTCTTCAACAGGTGTCTGGTAACTCTGAAAATATTAAGAAGGAATCCAATAAACGGGTGAAGGTAAAATCAGAGGAAGAACTTCGTTTGCAAAACCAGCACCAAGAAGAGGAAGAGACGCGAAGGAGGTCGGAAGTTTCTGAATTGGTCTCAAAGTTGCGTCAAGGTCGATCGAAGGTACCAGTGGTCAATCTGGTACCTGTTACTGTTGCGATGAAAGCTGAAGAGAAGAAAGAAAAAGTTCTTCCTGCTGTTGTTGTGGAGGAGGAAGAGGAAGAAAGCGACGGCTTCCTTGTAGTTCTTTCGCCCAAAAAAACGAATGCACCTGATAAAACTGATTCCAGGAAGGTGCGAAAGATGCGATTCAAAGAACCAATGAAAGCTTCTGTGAAAAACACTTGCTTGGCTCCAGCAAGTAGAAGACAAGCTTTAAAAAAGGCAATGGACGACGAGCGCCTCAGACATGCTACAAAAATCGCGATTCAACTTGGTTACAAAAGTGTCCAGGACCAGATGAGATCCAATCGTGCCGATATCACCAATGAAGAAAATTCCGCTTGCGAAGCAGAGTATTCTGCCGCTGAAGAAGAATATTCTGCTGACGAAGAACTGTACACTGAAGAGGTAAAATCCTCTAAAATTGAACAAGAATCTTTGAATTATGAGAAAATCAACGATCAAGCTAAATCTTTAGCAGATAGTGAAA
>Ga0105055_10003824_pt1 | contig 22474 bp, 19 predicted proteins | sample BON03_FD_78090 | JGI IMG/M metagenome (GOLD analysis project Ga0105055, IMG submission 78090) | Freshwater microbial communities from Lake Bonney liftoff mats and glacier meltwater in Antarctica - BON-03 | ecosystem: Environmental > Aquatic > Freshwater > Ice > Glacier meltwater | place: Lake...
CCCAGACCACCGCCTGGACCATCAAGCACAAGCTGGCCCAGGTGATGATGGAGCGTGATGCCGACAAGCAACTCAACGGACGCATCGAACTCGACGATGCCTACCTCGGCGGCGAGCGCTCCGGCGGAAAACGCGGCCGCGGCGCCGCTGGCAAGACCCCTTCGTCGCCGCGGTCGAAACCACGCCAGAAGGCAAGCCGATGCGCCTGAAGCTGCGCCGGGTCACCAGCTTCTGCAACCACGCGATCTCCGGTTTCGCCAAGCGCAGCCGCGACCCGAACTGCGATATCTTCAGCGATGGCCTGGCCTGCTTCGCCGCCATGCTCCCACGCCTAACCTGGGCCGCCGTCAGGACCCCGCCAATGCCCTTCCGCCTGCTCAAACTGGCTGAAGTTTCCGCGTAATCAGGAAAAAGATTTTACGTCAGCGGGGAGTGGTGCCGATGCCGTGGTAGCGGAAGCCGGCACCGGCCATCGCCGCAGCGTCGAACACGTTGCGCAGATCGACCACCACGTCACCGCGCATGATGGCGCGCAGGTCTGCGGGGGTGAGCGTGCAAAACTCGGCCCACTCGGTGACCAGCACCACCGCGTCGGCCTGCGCCAGCGCCTCGGACGCGGAGGCGCTGTAGGTCACGCCCGGCGGCATCATCGGGCGGGCCTGCTCCATGCCCTGTGGGTCGAAGACGCGGACCTGGGCCCCGTCCTCGACCAGGCGGGCCACGATGGGGATGGAGGGCGAGTCGCGCATGTCGTCGGTGTCGGGCTTGAAGGTCAGGCCGAGGATGGCGATGGTGCGGCCGCGAACCGAGCCGCCGCATGCCGCGAGGATGCGCGCCGACATGGCGGCCTTGCGGGCGTCGTTGACGGCAACGACGGCTTCCACGAGCCTGGACGGGGCGCCGGCTTCCTGGGCGATGCGCACCAGGGCGAGGGTGTCCTTGGGAAAGCAGCTGCCGCCGAAGCCGGGGCCGGGCTGCAGGAAGCGGGGGCCGATGCGCTCATCCAGCCCGATGGCGTGCGCCACCTCCTTCACGTTGGCACCGAGTTTCTCGCACAAATCGGCCATCTCGTTGATGAAGGTGACCTTCATCGCTAGGAAGGAGTTGGCGGAATACTTGATGAGTTCGGCGGTTTCGACGCCGGTGTAGATCAGCAGGTCGGGCCGCGTGGCCAGCGGCGCATAGAGCCGGCCCAGGACCTCGCGCGCGCGCGCGGACGTGCAGCCGATGACCACCCTGTCGGGCTGCATGAAGTCGCGAATGGCACTGCCTTCGCGCAGGAACTCGGGGTTGGAGGCGACGTCGACTTCCAGTTCCGGGGCAACGTGGGCCAGGATGGCGGCGATGCGCCGGCCCGTGCCAACCGGCACCGTGGATTTCGTGACGACCACTGCGTAGCCGGTAAGGCAGCGCGCGACCTGTTCCGCGGCGGCGTAGACATAAGTCAGGTCGGCGTGACCATCGCCGCGGCGGGTGGGGGTGCCGACGGCAATGAAGATGGCCTCGGCCCCGGCCACCGCAGCTTGCATGTCGTCGCCGAACGTTATGCGCCCTGCCGATACGCCCTCGGCCACCAGTTCCTTCAGGCCGGGCTCATAGATCGGGATGCGGCCGGCGCGCAGGGCGCCGAGTCGGCTGGGGTCAGCCTCGACGATGGCGACTTCAGTTCCCAGGGCGGCAAAGCAGGCGCCGGAAACGAGCCCGACATAGCCGCCGCCGATCATCGCGATCTTCAATTCAACTTCTCCATAGCTGGCCCAGGCGCATGCAGTGCAAGGCGGCGCCCCTGAGCCGTCGGTCATTCATCCATTGCATAGACAGCATATCGGGCACCGATTGGCCACTGCCCTTGCGCAGGTTGGCATTGACCGACCAGCCTGCCGGGACCCAGGCTGGGCGCAGGCGCCCGACCGGGTGCCGGGCCATTCCTGGGAGATGCATGGTGGCAATCCGGACCGCTCCGCGCCGCGTTGTGCTCGCCGCGATCAAGCACGAGTCGCATACATTCAACCGTTTTCCGACGACGCTGGAGGTGTTTCGCCGCCAGGGTTACCACCGGGATGCGGCGGTGGTGCGGGCTTTCCGAGGCACCGGGCTGGAGATGGCCGGCTTCCTGGATGCCGCCGGGCGGCATGGTTGGGCCATCACCACGCCGATTTCCGCATCGGCGACATCGGGGGGCGGGTGTCGGCCGAGGCGATGGTCGATTTCCTGGCGGTCCTGGGGGCGGGTCTCCGCGCCGCGCTGCCGCTGGACGGCGTGCTGCTGGCCCTGCACGGGGCGATGGCGGCCGAGGGCGATGACGATGCCGACGGTAGCATCCTGGCCATGGTGCGCGAGATCGCGGGCCCGGACGTGCGGGTGGCCGTGACCTTCGACCTTCACGCCAATGTGAGCGACCGGACCGCCTCCCTCGCCGATATCATCGTCTCGTACCGCACCAACCCGCACACGGACCACTACCCGACGGCGGTGACGGCCGCCGACCTGCTGGCACGTGCGATGGCGGGCGAGATCGCGCCGCACACCGTGGTGGCCCGGGCGCCCACCCTTGTCGCCTTCGACCGCGGCCGCACCCACACCGGGCATGGCCCGATGATCGTTGCGCTGGCCGAGGCGCGGCGGCTGGAGCGCGAGGAGCCCGGCGTGCTCAGCGTGAGCCTGAACAGCGGCTTCAGCCATGCCGATGTCTGGCAGGCCGGCCCCAGCGTCACGGTGACCGGGGAGGGGGAGGTGGCGGCGCTGCAGGCGGTGGCGGACCGGCTGATGGCCGAGGGCTTCCGCCGGCGCGCCGAGGAGACGGTGAGCCTGGCCACGGTGGAGGAGGCGGTGGCGGCGCTGCGCGGGGGGCGGCCGGGCACACCGGTGATCGTTGCCGACTACACCGATGCGCCGGGGGGCGGCGCCTATGGTGATGCGACCGTGCTGCTGCGCGCGATGATCGGTGCCGGGCTGCGCGATGCGGCGTTCGGTGCGATATGGGACCCGAAGACGGCAGCGCAGGCGCAGGCTGCCGGGGTGGGCGCGCGGATCGCGGTGCGGCTCGGCGGCTGGATCGACCCGGTATTTTCCGACACGCCGATCGAGGCAGACGCCGAGGTGGTTCGGTTGTCGGATGGCCGCTATGTCCACGAGGGGCCGTACGCTCCCGGCACGGTGGGCAGCTTCGGGGCGAGCGCGGTGCTGCGGATCGGGGGTATCGACGTGATCGTCAGCACCGAGAACAAGAACATCCTCGACCAGCAGCAATTCAAGATCTACGGCATCGACCCGGCAGGGTGTGCCGCGGTGGGGCTGAAATGCATGCACGGGTTCCGCGCCGCGTTCGAGCCGGTGGCGGCACAGGTCGTTTCGTGCGACGCTGGGGGGCTGACCACCTACGACTATTCGCGCCTGCCTTTCGTGAAGCTGCGCCGGCCTGTCTGGCCGCTCGATGCGGATGGGTGAGCGTTGTGCCTGTTTTCCGCGTGGGCCCCGGCAGCCGAGCCGCATGGATGCCGAAGATCCTGTTGCGGGGTTTCTCGAATGTTCTCTACACCGCCGATCGGCAGGCTCCTCCAACCAACGGCGCACCGGCCGGGCTTCGGCACGCGAGGCGGTGCAGTCGTGCCTCGACCGATTGGATGCGGTGAACCCGCATCTCAACGCGGTGGTGCAGCAGATGGCCGGCGAGGCGCTGGCTGCCGCGGATGCGGCCGATGCGAAGCGGGCGCGTGGGAACGTTCCGGCGCCGTTGCATGGCGTGCCGATGACGGTGAAGGTCAATGTGGGCCAGGTGGGGCACGCCACCACGAACGGGGTGGTTGCCTTCGCCGGCGCGGTGGCGCGGGAGGATGCGCCGGTGGTGGCCAATTTGCGCGCGGCCGGGGGCATCATCATCGGGCGTACGAACGTGCCGGCTTTCTCGATGCGGGCCTTCTCCGACAATGCGCTGCATGGGCGCACGCTGAACCCGCTTGAACCAACTGTTTCGCCTGGCGGGTCATCGGGCGGGGCGGGGGCGGGTGCTAGCGTTCAATCCGAGCCAGCAGGTGGCCCGGCCGTTTGGGTCGCAGATGATGTCGGTCCAGGGGGCGCACACGAGGACCGTGCGCGACTGTCGCCTTGCGCTGGCGGCGATGGCAAGAGGCGATGCGCGCAACACGCGCTGGGTGGACGTGCTGCTTGAGGGTCCGGCGCTGCCGAAGCGGGCGGCGCTGGTGGTGGGCAATCCGGGTGGGACGCTGCATCCGGCGCAGGCCGAAGCGGTGCGGACAGCCGGGAAGCATCTCGCGGCGGCGGGGTACGAGGTGGAGGAGGTGTCTCCGCCAGGCGCGGCCGCTGGTCGTGTTGCCGACGATGGGCAGCCTGGCGCCGGTGCATGACCTGGACACCACGCTGGAGGGGCAGCGTGAGATGTTGGACCATATCCGGGTGAGCCTGATTGCGCCGGTGCTGGGGCTGCCTTCCTTGGCGGTGCCGGTGGGGTGGCATGGGCGGCTGCGGCCGGGGGTGCAGATCATGGCGCCGCGGTTCCGCGAGGATCTGTGCCTGGAAGCAGGCGAGGTGATTGAGGCGGCCGAGGGCGTGGTGGCGCCGATCGATCCTGTCGTGAACTGAGGGCCGGGCGGCAGGCGCTGCTTGATGGCGTGTGGTTCGGTGCGCGGATTGCCGACAGGGCATTCGATGGCAGCGCCATCGACGCCGACCTTGGCCGGCGCGATACCAGGTTTGTCATCCTTGGGCATCCGCGCCGCGCCAGTGCCGCCTCTGACGGATAGTGCCGTCAGATGCGGACCACTAGCTTGATTTTGTGGGGCGATTCACCGAACGTTTGGATAGCAAACATTTGGATCGCACTACTATCTTGATTTTGTGGGGCGATTCACCAAACGCTTGGATAGCAAACATTTGGATCGCACCACTAGGCCGAGCGGAAACGTGCGGCTACAACATGATGCAAGTTTCTTTCTCACAATAAAATGTTTCCAATGAGCGCGAACCAAGCCGTAATTTTCCTCATCCTGCTTGCTGTCGTGGGCTTGTTCCTGTGGGGACGCTGGCGCCACGACGTTGTCGCGGTGCTGGGGTTGATGGCCTGTGTTGTCGCGGGCCTGGTTCCGCCGGAACTGGCGTTTGCCGGCTTTGGCCATGCCGCGGTGGTCACAGTGGCCTGCGTGCTGGTTCTGAGCCGCGGCTTGTTGACATCGGGTGCCATCGACGTGCTGGCCCACCGGGTGCTGCCGCGAGATGCCGGGCGCCTTTACAGCCTGGCGGCGCTGATGGGGCTTGGGGCGTTGCTGTCGAGCTTCATGAACAATGTCGGCGCCATGGCGCTCCTGATGCCGGTCGGCGTGCAGTTGGCTGGCCGGTTGGGGATGGCGCCTGGCCGGGTGTTGATGCCCTTGGCCTTCGGAACAATTCTTGGCGGCATGACCACGCTGGTCGGCACGCCGCCCAACCTTGTCGTTTCCGGCTTCCGCACCGAGGCCGGAATGGCGCCGTTCGGCATGTTCGACTTCACGCCCGTGGGGCTGAGCGTGGCACTGGCCGGCATCGGGTTCGTGGCATTGCTGGGGTGGCGGCTGGTGCCGATTCGCCGGGCCAGCGATGACGATGCGTTCGAGACCGGCGCTTACCTGACCGAGGCCCGGGTGATGCCTGAAGGCAAGGCCGTGGGCATGACGCTGCGAACAATTGAAGCGGCGCTGGATGACGTGGATGCCCAGGTAGTTGCGCTGATCCGCAACGACGTGCGGCTGATCGCGCCACGCGGCGCCCGCGTTGTGCGGGCGGGCGACATTCTCGTGCTGGAGACCCAGGTGGACGCCCTGGCCGATATTCTGTCCAAGCTCGGCTTGCGGCTGGCGGAGCAGAAGCCTCCTGTGGCGGAAGCTGGCTCGGACGGTCTGTCCGCGGACGCGGCGGAACCCGCGGTTGCGTCATCCGAGCCCGGCGACGAGGACGAGAAGGGCGGCAAGGCCGACATGGACGATGCGGATATCGTCCTGCGTGAACTGGTCGTGCGCCCGGGGGCCTCCATCGTCGGCCGCTCGGCCCGCGACGTGATGATGCGTGCACGCTATGGCGTGAACCTTCTGGCAGTCTCGCGCGATGGCCAGCGTTCGCAGGAACGGCTCCGCTCGCTGAAGCTTCGGCCTGGCGATCTGCTGCTGGTCCAGGGCGCGGCGGATGTGGTGGGGGCGTTTGCCTCCGAAACCGGCTGCATTCCCTTGGCCCAACGCGAGTTGCGCATTCCAGACAAGCGTCTGGCAGCGCTTTCTGTGGCCATCATGCTCGGTGCCATCGCTGTTGCAGCCACCGGCCTGTTGCCGGCTGCCTCGGCCTTCATGCTCGGCGTGCTTGCCTCGGTTCTGCTGCGCACGGTTCCGGCACGTGCCATCTACACGGCGGTCGACTGGCCGGTGATCGTGCTGCTGGCGGCGCTGATCCCGGTGGCGGGCGCAATGGAGGAGACGGGTGCCGCGGGGCTGCTTGCCGGCTTCCTCGTAGATTCGGTGGCGCAGGGCCAACCGGTGGTGGCGCTGGTCGTGGTGCTGGTGGTCACGATGTTCCTGTCTGACGTGATGAACAATGCAGCGACAGCCGCGGTGATGTGCCCGATTGCGATCAGCATCGCGGCCGCACTCGGGGTCAACGCTGATGGCTTCCTGATGGCGGTGGCGATAGGGGCTTCCTGTGCCTTCCTGACGCCCATCGGCCACCAGAACAACACGCTGATTCTCGGGCCCGGCGGCTTCAGTTTCGGCGACTACTGGCGGCTGGGCCTGCCGCTGGAGGTGTTGGTCGTGGCTGTCAGCGTGCCGCTGCTGTTGGTGGTCTGGCCGCTCTGACTGGCGGGTGTGCGCCCTTGGCTCGAAGGGCGGGTGCCAGGCCATGTCGAGGGGTTGCTTTCGGGTAGGCGACGACGATGTCAACGCGCACGCGGCAACCCTTGCGCGGTCGGCGGCGTCTGACAGGGCAGGTCATCGGCCGGCAGCGTTGGCACCAGGCTGCATGCAAACATAGACCGAATTCCCGGCGCCATTGACCAGCCTATACAAAAAAATGTGACCGCGCCATTGTCACGAACCATGAGTGAACGACGTTCTATGGAGAAGGCAGTGGCTCCGGTGTGCCAGCAAGTGATCACTGGACCAATACCGAGCCAAGACGGAGGCGGGCATGACGGAACTTTTCACGCGGTTTCGCGAGACCTTCGACCAGGCGCGCGTCGAGCGCATGTCGCTCAACGAATTTCTGGAACATTGTCGTGCCGATCGAATGGCATACGCGACGGCGGCCGAGAGGATGGTCAAGGCGATTGGCGAGCCCCAGATGCTCGACACCTCGGCCGACCTGAGGCTCTCGCGCATCTTCCTCAACCGGACTGTCAGGGTCTATCCGGCGTTCTCCGACTTCTACGGGCTGGAGGAAGCCATCGAGCGCGTGGTGGGGTATTTCCGCCACGCCGCACAGGGGCTGGAGGAGCGCAAGCAGGTGCTCTATCTGCTTGGCCCGGTTGGCGGCGGCAAGTCGTCGATCGCCGAGCGGCTTAAGGAGTTGATGGAGCGGCTTCCGGTTTTCGTGCTGTGCGCGGGCGATGAACTGTCGCCGGTCTTCGAAAGTCCGCTCGGGCTGTTCCCGGCTGGCCGCTACGGCGATGTGATGCTGCGCGACTACGGCATCGATCCGCGGTATCTCGGCGCCATTCCGTCGCCCTGGGCGATGAAGCGGCTGCGTGAGTTCGACGGAGATCTTTCGCGGTTCACCGTCGCACGGGTGATGCCATCGCGGCTGGAGCAGGTCGCGGTGGTGAAGACCGAGCCTGGCGACGAGAACAACCAGGACATCTCGAGCCTGGTCGGCAAGACCGACATCCGCATGCTGGAGAAGTTCAGCCAGAACGATCCTGACAGCTACTCCTTCTCCGGCGCGCTGTGCCGCGGCAACCAGGGGCTGGTGGAGTTCGTCGAGATGTTCAAGGCGCCGATCAAGACGCTGCATCCGCTGCTGACGGCCACGCAGGAGCAGAACTACGTCGGCACCGAGGCGATCAGCGCCATACCCTTCACCGGCGTGGTGCTTGCCCACTCCAACGAGGCGGAGTGGCAGACCTTCAAGGCCAACCGGAACAATGAGGCATTCCTGGACCGTGTCTGCATGGTGAAGGTGCCGTACTGCCTGCGGGTGACCGAGGAGGAGAAGATCTATCGCAAGATGCTCGCCTCCTCCGACCTTTCCCGTGCCCCCTGTGCGCCGCGCACCCTGTCGTCGATGGCGCAGTTCTGCGTGATGTCCCGGCTGAAGGAGCCGGCCAACAGTTCGCTGTTTTCGAAGATGCGGGTGTATGACGGCGAGAATCTCAAGGAAACCGACCCGCTGGCGAAGTCGGTCCAGGAATACCGCGATGATGCCGGCGTGGACGAGGGCATGAACGGCGTCTCCACCCGCTTCGCCTTCAAGGTGCTGTCATCCACCTACAACCACGGTTCCGACGAGGTCGCGGCTGATCCGGTGCGCCTGATGCTGGTGCTGGAGGATGCAATCCGCCGTGAGCAGTTCCAGCCGGACACCGAGAAGAAGTACCTCTCGTTCATCAAGGAGGCGCTGGCGCCGCGCTACGCCGAGTTCATCGGCGACGAGATCCAGACCGCCTATCTCGAGGCCTATGACGAGTATGGCCAGAACCTATTTGACCGCTACATCATCTATGCCGACAACTGGCTGGACGAGACCGACTACAAGGACCCCGAGACCGGGGCTGTCTGGGACCGCTCGATGCTCAACGGGGAGCTTGAGAAGGTGGAGAAGCCGGCCGGCATCGCCAACCCCAAGGACTTCCGCCAGGAGGTGGTGAAATACGTGCTTCGCCAGAAGGCGAATAACGGGCGGCCGGTATCCTGGACCGCCTATGAGAAGCTCAAGCGGGTGATCGAACGCAAGATGTTCGCCGCGACCGACGAGCTTCTGCCGATCATCAGCTTCGGCGCCAAGGCGTCCAAGGATGACCAGAAGAAGCACGAGGACTTCGTCGCCCGCATGGCGGAGAAAGGCTACACTGAACGCCAGGTTCGACGGATCGTGGAGTGGTACCTCCGCGTAAGGAAGTCAGGCTGAGGGGCGCGGCGGCGGGTGGTGCCGTGCCATCGCACCAGAACCAACCTGGGATAGAGCATGCTGGGCTTTGCCGCGCATCCGGCGGGATGGTGCGCCACGGGCGCATGCATTGCCGTGCCGCGGGGGAGGCGACAGAGGAGGCGACAGGGTGAGCAGCGTCATTATCGACCGGCGGCACAACCCCAAGGACCGCAACCTCGTGAACCGCCGACGTTTCATCGAGCGGGTGCGCGACGGCGTGCGCAAGTCGTCCCATCGCGCGCTGGGCGACAAGGGGCTGACGGATAAAGGCGATTCCGACATCACGGTATCGGGCGGCGGTGTGGCCGAGCCGCGCTTCAGCCACGACCCGCTGACCGGCGAGCGTGACCTGATCCTGCCCGGCAACAAGAAGTTCAGTGTCGGCGACCGCATCGAGAAGCCGCTGGGCGGTGGTGGCGGCGGTTCGGGCAGCCAGCCCGGGGAGCCGGACGGGGACTTCTCCTTCGCGGTGAGCCACGATGAGTTGATCGACATCATACTGGAGGACCTGGAGCTTCCCAAGATGGTCCGCCGCACCGAGGGGGGCGTGGAGGCAAGCGAGCCGCGCCGGGCGGGCTTTTCCTCCAGCGGGCCACCCAGTGCCCTGGACGTGGAGCGGACGATATCGCGCGCGCTCGCGCGCCGGATTGCCCTGCGCGCACCCAAGCTCAACCGCATCGCCGAGCTTGAGCGCGAGCGCGACGCATGCCCGGACGAGGAGTGCCGTGGCCGCATCGACAGGGAGATTGCGCGCCACCGCGCGATGGCCGCGGCGGTGGCCTTTCTTGACCCCGTGGACCTGCGCTACCGCCGCTTCGAGCGCCAGCCGCGGCCCTCCGCCAGGGCGGTGATGGTCTGCATCATCGACGTCTCGGCATCGATGGGCGACCGCGAGCGGCGTTTGGCCAAGCAGTTCTTCCACCTGTTGTCGATTTTTCTGCACCGCAAGTACCGGGAGGTGGACATCGTCTTTGTCCGCCACCACCACGAGGCGGAGGAGTGCGACGAGGAGACCTTCTTTGCCTCCGGCTCCACCGGCTCAACCGTGGTCTCCACCGCCTACCGTGCCGCCGAGAAGGTGGTACGCGACCGCTACGCCTCCGAGGACTGGAACCTGTATTTCGCGCAGGTTTCCGACGGCGACAACATGGGCAGCGACGGCCTTGCGTGCATGGAAGTGCTCAACCGCTTCCTGCCGCGCACCCGCTTCTTCGCCTATGTCGAGGTGCTGCGGGAGACGCCATCGCACATGGCGCGCACGACCGACCTGTGGTCGGTGCTGGAGCGGGTGGCACGCCAGCACAGCAACCTGGCTATGCGACATGTGATGGACGACGACGACGTGGTGCCCGCCTTCCGCTCGCTGTTCGATGGCACGGGTGTCGAAACCGAACATAGGGGGCGTCAACAATGAGCGATGTTGAACCCCTGTGGACCGGGGGTGAATGGTCCTTCCCGGATATTGAGCGCGTTTACGACGAGATCGAGCGGATCGGCCTTGGCGAGATGGGCCTGTCCTGCTACCCGAACCAGATCGAGATCATCTCATCCGAGCAGATGCTGGATGCCTATGCCAGCATCGGCATGCCGGTTTTCTACAACCATTGGTCCTTCGGGAAGCATTTTTCGCGCGAATGGGACAAATATAAGAAAGGGCACAGCGGCCTTGCCTATGAGCTTGTCATCAATTCAGATCCGTGCATCAACTACCTGATGGACGGGAATACCATGACGACCCAGTGCATGGTGCTTGCCCACGCGGCAATGGGCCACAACCACTTCTTTAAGAACAACTACCTGTTTCAGGAGTGGACCGATGCGGCCAGCATTGTCGACTACCTGGTGTTCGCCCGCGACTATGTGGCTGAGCAGGAAAGGCTGCATGGCCGGGTGACCGTCGAGCGGTTCCTCGACTCCTGCCACGTGCTGCGCGAGTACGGCATCGACCGGGCTCGGCGGCCCCCAAAGCTTTCCGCTGCAAAGGAGCGCGACCGCCGGCGCGAGCGGGAGGCACACAATGTGCGCCAGGTCAGCGAACTCGACCGCATCGTGCCGGCGCCGGAGCCCCAGCAGGACGGGCCGCGGCCGTTCCTGCCTGCGCCGGAGGAGAACCTTCTCTACCTCATCGAGAAGCACGCGCCCGACCTGGAGCCGTGGCAGCGCGAGCTGGTGCGAATTACCCGGCGCATGGCGCAGTATTTCTACCCGCAGGGCCAGACGAAGGTGATGAACGAGGGCTGCGCCAGCTGGGCGCATTACACGATCATGAATCGCCTGCACGAGAAGGGCCTGACCACCGCCGGCGCCCACATGGATTTCCTGGCGTTGCACGCCAACGTGCTCTTCCAGCCGGATTTCGACGATCCGCGTTACTACGGCATCAACCCCTATGCCCTGGGCTACGCGGTGTTCCGGGATATAGAGCGCGCCGCCCTGGACCCCGACGACGAGGACCGCCGATGGCTGCCGGGCGTGGCCGGCTCACGCGATCCGCTGGGGGCGATCAAGGAAGCAGTGGCGAACTTCCGCGACGAGAGCTTCCTGCGCCAGTATCTCTCGCCGAAGGTGATGCGCCGTTTTCGCCTGTTCCGCCTGCACGACCGTGCCGACGCGCCGGCCTATGAGGTGACCGCGATTCATAACGAACGGGGGTATGCCGACATCAGGGAGAGCTTCGCGGACGACTACGAGTGGCATGCCCATCATCCGATGCTCACCGCCGTTGCCGTGGACCGAACCAGCCGGGCGCTGACGGTTGAGTACCGGCCCCATCGCGGGCGGGGATTGCGCGAGCCCAAGGCGGCGTTCCAGCACCTGTGCACGCTTTGGACCCGCCCCGTCATAGTGCGCCATGCGGTGACCGGGCAGGTCTTGCTGTCGGGCGAGCGCTCGTAACGGTCGCGCTTCGACCGGGCGCCGCCAATTTGTAACATAAATGACTAACTGTCGGCGGATGGCTCGTGCGCACCTTGTACGAATTCAAGGAGCCAAGCATGAACCTGCTTCGCACAGGATGTGCCGCGACAATGGGTTTCGCGGCGGTGATGATCATGACGCTTGCAGTGCCGGGCAAAGGTGTTGCGGCCGGCTGCCCCGCGCTGACGATGGCCGCGAGCCAGGGCATCAAGAGCGCGTACCCGCAGCAGTTTGAACTCGCCGAGTTCGAGAAGGTGGCGAACTGCAAGTTGTCTTTCCGGGAGAATCCCGCCATCGCGGCGCTCAACAGCCGTATCGCCGGCAACACGGCGTTGCCGCCACTGGCGCAGCGCCTGCCGGCCGAGCCGCTGGTCGTTACCCCCTATGAGGAGATTGGCCGCTACGGCGGCACCTTCAATGGCCAGTCCAATGCGCCGGAGGCCGGCACCTCCGACCTGATGTCCGTAAGGCACGTGAACCTGGTGCGCTACGCTGACGACCTGACCACCATCGTGCCCAACGTCGCCAGGAGCTGGGAGTGGAACAAGGATTTCACCGAGCTGACGTTCAAGCTGCGGCGCGGCCACAAATGGTCGGACGGCGCACCCTTCACGGCGGCCGACATCAAATTCTGGTACGACGACCTGGTCTTCGACACCAACATCATCAAGAAGCCGAAGGACTATGTGCTGGTCGCCGGCAAGCCGATGACCGTGGAAGTGATTGACCCCGAGACAGTTCGCTTCAAGCTTCCGGCGCCCAAGCCCGGACTGCTGGCCCATTTCGCCACCCACTATGCACAGCCCTTCCAGCCGCTGCACTTCATTGGCCGCTTCCATCCGAAGCACAACAAGGACGCCGACGCCCTTGCGGTGTCGCTCGGCTTTGCCAACGGCTATGCAGCGGTGGCCGCCTATTACGCGAATTCCGACTAGAAGGACGTGCCGACGCCGATGCTGTCGCACCCTGACAAGGTTGCGAAGCTGCCGAAGGCCACCGCGCCCACGCTGGAATCTCTCATCACCATCGCCGAGAGCACGGACGGGCGGCGCTATGTCGCCAATCCGTATTTCCACATCGTGGATACTGCCGGCAACCAGCTTCCGTACATCAACGAAATGGACGAGGTGCACGTCAACGAGAACGAGGTGCGCATCCTCAAGGCGATTAACGGCGAGTTCGACTACAAGTCGCAGTCGCTGCAGCTGCCGGCGGCACCCATCCTGCTGGAGAACCAGAAGAAGGGCGACTACACGGTTGAGCTGAAGCCAACCATTGCCATGCCGGTCTTTGGCTTCAACGTGACCTCGGCCAATCCCGAGAAGCGCCGGGTGTTCGGCGACCTGCGCTTCCGCCAGGCAATGTCGGTTGCGATGAACCGTGCGGAAATCAACGAGGTGGCCTTCTTCGGCCTCGGCGAGCCGCGCCAGTACACCGCCTTCAGCCCGTCGCCGGCGTTCGTGTCCAAGGAAATGGAGACGCACTACACCCAGTTCGACCCGGCGCTGGCCAGCAAGCTGCTCGACGAGGTCGGTCTGGTGGACAAGGACGGCGACGGCATGCGCGACCTGCCGGGCGGTGCGCGCCTGGTGATCAACCTGCAGTTTGCCACGCAGGGCATGCCGAGCCAGGTTGCCGAACTGGTGGCGCAGCATTGGACCTCAGTCGGCGTGCAGACGACGATCAAGGAAGTCACGCCGGACGAGTTCCGCTCCGCCCAGTCCTCCAACCAGCTTGACGTCATCCCCTGGCTGAAGGGGCAGCCGGTGGCCATCGTTCTCGGCAATGCCGAGCTGTTCCAGCCGCCGTTCGAGAACTACTTCGGCGGCCGCGTGGGCATATTGTGGGCGGAGTACATCGACAGCAAGGGCGAGAAGGGCGTGAAGCCGCCGGTCTTTGTCGAGCAGATGCTGGCCGACATCGATGCCTTCCAGTCCACCGAGCCCGGCAGCGCGAAGTCCGGCGAGATCGGTGCAAGGCTGGTGAAGAACATGACCGAGAACCTGTTGTTCATCGGCACGGTGCAGGCGCCTACACCCGTCTATCACCGCAACCGGGTGAAGAACTTCCCTTCGTTCAAGACCTGGTCGTACGAATACTACCGCACCTATCCCTATCGTCCGGAGCAGTGGTTCCTGGCGGACGGGAAGTAGGCTCCTGGCCAGCAAAGTCGGCGCCGCGGCGGGTTCCCCTCGCCGCGGCTTTATTCTGGCTGCGCCTGCCGCGCCAAAGGGCCACTAGGCCATGCTGCAGTTTGCCCGTTTCGCGCTCGCACGGGCGGCCATGGCCGTCATCACTTTGCTGACGGTATCGTTCATCGTCTTCTCGTTGATGCAACTGGTGCCGGCCAACTGCGCCGAGCGCTATCTTGCGTTCAAGAACACCCAGGGCGAGCAGATCACACTGGCCGACATCAAGGCCGAAGAGCAGCGCCTCGGGCTCGACCGGCCCTATGTTGAACGGTGGGCAACATGGGTGGGCAACGTGTTCCTGCGCGGCGATTTCGGCGAGAGCTGCATTCTGCGCGTGGGCATTAACCAGCTGCTGGGCCAGAAATTCCTGCTTTCGCTCGGCATCTGCGCCACCGCGCTGCTGTTCGCCTATGCCATCGCGCTGCCGGTGGGGGTATTGTCGGCCACCGCGCCCAATCCGGTGCTCAACAATACGCTGCGGCTGGTCTCGTATCTCGGGCTTGCGCTGCCGAACTTCCTGCTCGCGCTGATGATCATGCTGTTCTCCGCTGTTGTCTTCGGCGACACGCTGACCGGTCTGTTCTCGCGCGAGTACCGGGACGCGCCCTGGTCGCTCGCCAAGCTGGGCGATTTCCTGTCCCGCGCCTGGCTGCCGGTGTTCATCCTTGGCTGGTCGGCCACCGCCTTCGCCATGCAGACGGTGCGGGCTCTGGTATCGGATGAATACGGCAAGCTGTACGTCATGGCGGCGCGCGCGCGCGCGGCGTGCATGGCCGGCGCCTGCTGTGGCGCTACCCGGCGCGCCACGCGCTGGGCCCGATCATCAACTCGCTGGGCTTCGACCTCAACCGCGTATTCAACGAACTGCCGATCATCGCGGCCATCCTTACCCTGACCGAAGCCGGGGCGCTGCTGCTGGAAGGGCTGGCCCGCTCCAACGACCAGCAGCTTGCCGGCGCCATCATCTTCATGCTGACGGCCTCGATCGTGGCGTTGAACTTCCTGACCGACCTGCTGCTCGCCGTGGTGGACCCGCGCGTGCGCAAAAGCGTGATTGGGGGCTGAGCGCATGGCCTTCAGCACCGCCACGATCGCGCCCGACCAGAAGACGCGCGAAGCCTATTTCACCGCCACCCAGGGGCAGCTGATCTGGGCGCGCTTCCGCCGCAACCGCGCAGCGATGGTGGCGGCCGGCGTTTTGCTGACCCTTGTCCTGATGGGGCTTGCCGCCCCGTTCCTGGTGCCGCACGACCCGACCTCGGCCGGCCGCAACCCAGACTACCTGAACGGCGCGCCGCAGATCCCTCGCTTCTGTGACCATAATGGCTGCTCCTGGCGCCCGTTCCTCTATACGCTGGAACGCACCCGCTCGATTCAAACGAATTTCCGCTGGATCACTTCCGTCAACACGGAAAAGCGCCGCTACGTCCAGTTCTTCGTGCAGGGCTGGAAATACGAGCTTTTCGGGCTGGACATCGACATGCCCGACGAGCGCTTCGACCTGCGAATTCACGGCATTACCATGAATACCCATCTTTTCGGTGTGGATACCGGTGGGATCCACATCTTCGGCACGGATTCGGCGGGAAAGGACATTTTCTTGCGGACGCTCCATGCCATCTGGACCTCGCTGTCCGCCGGCACCATCGGCGTGCTGATCGCTTTCGTTCTCGCCCTGGTCATCGGCGGCATCTCAGGTTATGTCGGCGGGCGGATCGATGGCGCGTTGCAGATGCTAACGGACGCGATCCGTACGGTTCCGGCGATCCCGCTGTTCATGGCGCTGGCCGCCATGGTGCCGCACGAGTGGTCGGCCGAGCGCCGCTTCATCTTCATCGCCACCATCCTGGGCCTGATCAGCTGGCCGACCCTGGCGCGGCGGGTGCGCACCCATCTGCTGACCGAGCGCCACCAGGAATACGTTGTGGCCGCGCAGCTTTGCGGCGCCACTGGCGGGCACGTTATCCGTCGGCACCTTCTGCCCAGCTTCACCAGCTACATCATCGTCGACCTGGTGATCTCATTTCCCTACATGGTGCTGGCGGAAACCGCACTGAGCTTTATGGGCCTGGGGCTGAAGGATCCGGTGAACTCACTTGGCGTGATGCTGCAGAACGTCACCAACGCCGACGTGCTGCTGAACTACCAATGGTACTTCATCCCGGTGATTTTCTTCGTTGTCATGGTGCTTGCCTTCGTGTTCGTCGGCGACGGGCTGCGCGATGCCGCCGACCCCTATTCGGACCACCGCTAATGGCAGCTCCGCTCCTTTCCGTACGCGATCTTACGGTGCGATTCCGCACCGACGAGGGCATGATCACCGCGGTCGACGGCATCTCCTTCGATATCGCGGCCGGCGAGGTGCTCGGCCTGGTGGGCGAGAGCGGATCCGGCAAGTCGGTCACCGCCAAGGCGTTGATGCGCCTCAATCCGGGCAACACCGACTACGCGGCCGAAAGCCGCATCGTGCTGCACACGGAGGGAAGCGATGTGGACGTGCTGGCGCTCAAGCGGGCACGCGACCTGATGGTGGTGCGCGGCGGTGCCGTCTCGATGATCTTCCAGGAACCGATGGCCAGCTTTGCCCCGGCGATCACCATCGGTGATCAGATGGTGGAACAGCTTCTGCTGCACACCGGCCTCACCAAACGCCAGGCGCGCGCCCATGCGGTCGAGATGCTCGGGCGCGTGGGCATCCCGGACCCCAACCGGCGGATCGACCAGTATGCCTTCGAGTTCTCCGGCCGCATGCGCCAGCGCGCCATGATCGCCATGGCCCTGTCGACCGGACCGAAGTTGCTGATTGCCGACGAGCCCACCACCGCGCTGGACGTCACCATCCAGGCCCAGGTGCTCGACCTGATGCTGGGCCTGGTGGCGGAGATGGGCATGGCCATCCTGTTCATCACCCACGACCTCGGCGTTATCGCCCAGACCGCAGATCGCGTGGCGGTGATGTATCTTGGCCGCATCGCCGAGACCGGCGCGGTGCGCCAGGTGATCCGCCATGCCGCGCACCCCTACACGCGCGGCCTGCTGAACGCGCTGCCCAACATCGACGATCCCGCCGCCCCGCTCGTGCCGGTGCCGGGCGACATCCCTAGCCCGTTGGAACGGCCTGCAGGCTGCGTCTTCCACACCCGCTGCGCCCAGGCGATCGCCGGGCTGTGCGATGTGCAGGTGCCGGCGCCTGTCGCGATCGCCCCGGGTCATGCCGCGGCCTGCTTTGCCCTGGCTCCGGCCCCGGCGCCGGTGGAGCGGCCGGCATGAGCGTGGCGCCTGGCGGCGAACATCCGATCCACGTCGCCATCCGCGACCTGTCGGTGCATTACCCGCTCGGCCGCCCGCTGTTCGGCAAGCCGCCCATGGTGCGCGCGGTGGATGGGGTGTCGCTTGACATTCCTCGCGCGGCCTTCTTTGGCTTGGTTGGCGAAAGCGGTTCGGGCAAGACCACGCTGGGCCGCGCCATCCTGCGCGCAGCGCCGGTCACGGCCGGGCATGTCACCTATCGCGACGCCGAGGTGGAATACGATGTCGCCAGCCTTGGCAAGGTGGCGCTGCGCGACTTCCGTCGCCGCGCCCAGCTCATTTTCCAGGACCCCTACGCGGCCCTCAGCCCGCGCATGACGGTGCGCGACATCATCGCCGAGCCGCTGGAGGTGATGAAGCTGACCGCCTCGCGCGAGGAAACCGACGCTCGGGTGCGGAAGATGGCCGCCCGCTGCCGGCTCAACCTGGAGCACCTGCGCCGCTTCCCGCATGCTTTTTCGGGGGGGCAGCGCCAGCGCATCTCCATCGCCCGCGCCCTGGTTGCCCGCCCGCGCTTCGTGGTGGCCGACGAGAGCGTGGCTGCCCTGGACGTGTCCATCCAGGCCGATATCCTGAATCTGCTGAAGTCGCTGCGTGACGAACTGCGCCTGACCATCCTGTTCATCAGCCACGATCTCAGCGTGGTGGCGCATGTCTGCGACATGGTGGCGGTGATGTATCTGGGCGCCATCGTCGAGGCCGCGCCGGCGCACATGCTGTTCGCCCAGCCGCGCCATCCCTATACCAGTGCGCTTTTCTCGGCGATCCCGTCCCTCGACCCTGACCGCCGCGGCCAGGCCCAGCGCCTGATCGGCGAGATCCCCAGCGCCGCCAATGTGCCCCCGGGCTGCCGCTTCAACACCCGCTGCCCCTTTGCCCAGGACCGCTGCCGAGTGGAAGTACCGGCCTGGCGGGAGGTTGCCCCCGGCCACCATGCCGCCTGCCATTTCAGCGACGAACTCCAGCCGCTGCTGTACGCTCGCGCGCCCGGGGCCGCACCTGGCTGACCCACCGTCGCTGCGCGGCTGTATTTGCGCGACATGTCGTTTACAATTGGAACCAATTCTCCGTTCCGCAGTTGGCTAGAATGCCGTGCCAACGAAAAGGTGACGGCGAATCTTGCTAGTGGTCCGACTCTGACGGATAGTGCCGTCAGAGTCGGACCACTATCTTGATTTTGTAGGGCGATTCACCAAACGCTCGGATAGCAAGCGTTTGGATCGCACCACTAGATGGCGGGAAAAGCGCGATGGCACGGGAATCGAAGACCCAGAAAAAGAAGATCGAGCGCGTCATGCACGCGTTCAAACATGGCGACTTGGAGAGCGGCAGCGGCGGCAAGGTTGCGGACCGCAAGCAGGCGATCGCCATCGCCCTCGACGAGGCGGGCGTTTCCAGCCAGCAGACGTCGCCGGCGCAGGCGGATCAAGGCGGCCGTTCCGCCACGGCGGAGCGCTCGAAGGCCAAGCTGTATCATGAGGCCAAGAAGCGCGACATTCCGGGACGGTCCAGGATGACCAAGGACGAGTTGCGGCGGGCGCTGGATCACTGATCGCCACGGGCCTCGTCGTCGAGGGGCAATCGCGGGTGCACCGCGCCTGATTGTACGACCGCCACGCGCGGGCCACGCACTGGCCATTGGCCGCAGGCTCTCCATGTGCCTACTCTCCTGCAGGAGGCCGTGAGACGACGCATGGAGTGCTCTGAAGGCTGCCCATTGCAGGCGTGGCAACCGTACCGCGGCGCGCGACGGGGGAGATGCGCGGTCCTGGCGTTCCTCCTGTTGCTGGTATTCGCAAGCGCGGGCGCCAAGCCGGGGCATGCCCAGGGCGTGCTGCAAGCGAACCGGCCAATCGTCTACCTTGTACCCATCACCGGCATGATCGATCTTGGCCTCGCGCCCTTCATCGAGCGCGTGCTGGGCGAGGCGGCGCAGAACAATGCCGCCGCGGTGGTGCTGGACATCAACACCTTCGGCGGGCGCGTCGATGCCGCCGTGGCCATACGCGACGCGCTGCTTGGCGCGCGCACGCCGGTTGCGGCCTTCGTCAACCGCCGCGCCATCTCGGCCGGGGCCTTGATCGCCCTGGCTAGCGACAAGATTGCCATGGCCGGCGGCGCCACCATCGGTGCGGCCATGCCGGTGCAGAGCGGCGGGCCGGGCGGCGGCTCCGAGGCAGTGGGGGAGAAGACCGTCTCCTACGTGCGCAAGGAGTTCCGCGCCACTGCCGAGGCCCGCGGGCGCCCGCCGGAAATTGCCGAGGCGATGGTGGACGCCGATGTCGAGATCGAGGGCATCATCGAGAAGGGCAAGCTGCTGACCTTCACCACCGACGAGGCGCTCAAGCACAATCTGATCGACTTTCGCGCCGACGACGTCGCCGCCGTGCTGGCGGCCATGGGCATCGTCGGTGCCGAAATCCGGCTCACCGAACCGAACTGGGCCGAGGACCTCGTGCGCTTCCTCACCAATCCGGTGGTCAGCTCCCTGCTGATCATGATCGGCATCGTCGGCGTGCTGACCGAGATCCGTACCCCCGGCTTCGGCCTGCCCGGCGGCCTGGGCATTGCCAGCATCGGGCTGTTCTTCTGGGGGCACTGGCTGGTCCAGCTTGCCGGATGGGAGGAATTGTTGCTGGTGGCCAGCGGCATCGTGTTGCTGGTGGTCGAGGTCTTCCTCATTCCGGGCTTCGGCGTGCCAGGCGTGCTCGGCATCCTGGCCTTGCTGGGTGGTTTCTCGCTCAGCATGGTGGGAACGGGGGCGACCTCCACCGCCATGCTGCGCGCGGCCGTCTATGTGATGTCAGCGCTGGTCATGGCGACGGTGGCGGCTGTGCTAATGTTGCGCGTTTTGCCGCGCCTGCCGTTCGGTCGCCGGCTGGTGCTGGACGACCGGCTGCCCGCTGGCGCCGGGTATGTATCCACGCCGGAGGAGGAGCACCACTGGCTGGGAATGCAGGGCGTGGCGACCACGCCACTGCGCCCGGCAGGGCTCGCCGAGCTGGCTGGCGATCGGGTGGACGTGGTGTCTGACGGCGATTTCATCGAGGCGGGCGAACCTATCCTGGTCACCCGGGTGGACGGCAACCGGATCGTCGTGCGCCGGCCGCACGCGCCACCTCCGGCTGCCGCGGACAGGGGATAGAACATGGGCGGTCTTGAACTCGAACTGCTGGGCAGTACCGGCATCCTCATTCTGGTGGTGGGGATACTGGCGTTTCTCTTCTACCTGGCGCCGATCCCGCTCTGGGTCGCCGCCTGGGCATCCGGCGCTTATGTCGGCCTGCTGACGCTGATCGCCATGCGCCTGCGCCGCGTACCGCCTGGTACCATCGTCACCGCGCGCATCAGCGCCGTGAAGGCCGGTCTCGACATTCCGCTGAACGATCTGGAGGCGCATTACCTGGCCGGCGGCAACGTGGTGCGGGTTGTCAACGCCATGATCTCGGCGGACAAGGCCAGCATTCCGCTCGACTTCAAGCGCGCCGCCGCGATCGACCTTGCCGGCCGCGACGTGCTGGAGGCGGTGAAGATGTCGGTGCTGCCCAAGGTGATCGAGACGCCGAAGATCGCCGCCGTGGCGAGGGACGGCATCCAGCTTATCGCGCTGACGCGCGTCACCGTGCGCGCCAACATCGACCGCCTGGTGGGTGGTGCCGGCGAGGAGACGATCATCGCGCGCGTCGGCGAAGGCATGGTGAGCACCATCGGCTCGGCCCGCTCGCACAAGGACGTGCTGGAGAACCCCGATCACATCTCCAAGCACGTGCTGAGCAAGGGGCTGGATGCCGGCACTGCCTACGAGATCCTGTCGATCGATATTGCCGATGTGGACGTGGGCGAGAACATCGGCGCCAAGCTGCAGATCGACCAGGCCAACGCCGACAAGCAAATTGCCCAGGCCAAGGCCGAGGAGCGCCGCGCCATGGCCGTCGCCCTTGAGCAGGAAATGCGTGCCCGCGTGGTGGAGGCCGAGGCCGAGGTGCCGCGTGCCATGGCCGATGCCCTCCGCAATGGCCAACTCGGCGTGATGGACTACTACCGTATGCGCAACGTCCAAGCCGATACCGCCATGCGCGACGCCATCGCCGAGAGCGGCGAGACTCCGGGCTCTTCGTCGGGCCCGACCCCAGGCTCGGCGACGCCGCGGGACGGCGCGCGCTGATGGAACAAGGCAACTTCCTGCTCCTGTCGGCGATCGCGGCCTTCGTGCTCGTTGTCATAGTGCCGGCGGTGCGGCGCTACTTTCGCAGACGGGCCCTGGAACGGCAGCGCGCCATTGCCTACGCGGCGCCGGCAACATTCACCGCAATACTGCCGATACCGATGCGTGGCTCGGTCCCCGTGACCATTGTTGCTGCGCCCGGCCGTGCGCGACCCGCCCTGCGCCCCATCCCGGCCCGCGCCTTCGCTGCGGCACCGGCCACCATGGCGCGTCGCCGGGTTCACAGCCTGGTGCGCGACCCGCGCGCGGCACGCCTGGGTATCGTGCTGATGACCGTGCTCGGCCCGTGCCGGGGGATGGATCGGAGCGACGCCGAGCGTTAACTGCCCGCCGCGCGGTCGATGAGATTCCGCACCAGGGCCTACGCCTCGAACAGCCGGGTCGCCTGCTCGGCCTGCGTGGCCGATACGCGCTGCATGTCGGCCTGGGCCGTTGCCAGTACCCGGCCGCGCATCTCCACCGAGGCATTTTCCCACATCAGCAGCGGTATTGCGACCACGGCCGCGGCGATGGCCCGGCGCAACCCAGCGGTGGCATGCCGCCACATCTTCGTGATGCGAAGTTCCGCTTCCGGACCATCGTCGCCATGTCAGACCAACCGCCGAAATGAATGACCGCTCCAAAGCAAGCACGGGGCGCTGCCCCGCACCCCGCCAGGTCCGGCGCGCGCCTTCGCGCGACGGGCCGAGCCCCTGGACCTCATATCATTGAA
>Ga0105055_10003831_pt1 | contig 22453 bp, 25 predicted proteins | sample BON03_FD_78090 | JGI IMG/M metagenome (GOLD analysis project Ga0105055, IMG submission 78090) | Freshwater microbial communities from Lake Bonney liftoff mats and glacier meltwater in Antarctica - BON-03 | ecosystem: Environmental > Aquatic > Freshwater > Ice > Glacier meltwater | place: Lake...
CGCAGCGCACAGGAGAGCCCGCGCCAGGGACGCGAGAGCGCGCAGATGGAAGACGGTGGCGACGGCAGCGAATTCTTCGAGCGCCTCGCCGCGCACTGGAAGACCCACTACGCCGGCTGGAGCGCCTGGTTGCTCACGCCCGATCTCAAGCTGCCCGGCAAGATGCGCTTCAAGGAATCGCGTCGCGTGCCGTTGTGGAACGGTGCCATCGAATGTCGGCTGTTCCGCTTCGACCTCACCGCGCGGCGAGCGCCACCGGCGCCCCGCGATGACAATACCACCGCGCCATGAGCGCGCACCCCACGCGGCTCGTGCTCGACACCAACATCGTGCTCGACTTGTTTGTCTTTGACGACCCCGACACAGCGGCGCTGCACGCGCAACTCGCGCAGCCCGCGAGCCGCTGGATCGCCACCCCCGCCATGCGCAAAGAACTCGCGCGCGTGCTCGCCTACCCGCAGATAAGCAAACGCCTGAGCGCCCGCGCGCTGCCCGCGGCCGATGTGCTGGCCGCGTTCGACCAACACAGCCACACCGAAGCCGCCGCCCCCAGGGCGCCCTGTGTTTGCAAGGACGTCGACGACCAGAAATTCATTGACCTGGCGGTGGCACACCGAGCCATGTTGGTGAGCAAAGACGATCAGGTGCTGCGCATGGCGCGGCGGCTCATGCCGCTGGGGGTGCACGTCTGCCGTCGCTGGTCAGCACCTGTGCCCGCCGCCCGCAACTTCGCCATCCCTTGAATTTTTTTCCTCTTCATTTCTTTCACACGCCCATGAAAACCATCGTCCGAGCCTTCTTCAAAACCCTGCGCCTGGTGCTAGGCCCATTTGTGCTGCTGTTGGAATGGCTGCGCAAACCGAATGGGCTGGTGCGAGAGAGCGCTGCACAAAGCCTGGTTGATCGGCAGTGCGCCAGCCTCGCGCTGTACCAATACCAAACCTGCCCGTTCTGCATCAAGGTGCGCCAGGAAATGCGGCGTCTGTCGCTGCCGATCGAGCGGCGCGATGCGCAGAAAGACGCCACCCACCGCAACGCGCTGGTGCAAGTCGGCGGTACTGCCAAGGTGCCCTGCCTGAAGATCACCGATGCGGCAGGCAAAAGTCAGTGGCTGTACGAATCAAAGGCGATCATCGATTACCTGCGCGCCCGCTTTGCACCTGCCTGAAGCTGCCCCTGGCAGCGGCGCTGAGGCGCTGCGTCACTTACCCGAGCGGGTTGGACCGCGCTCACATTGCCCTGTACCCCAAATGCCCGCCCACCAGACTCCCATGAACCCAACCGCAAGCCCTCCCGACTTTGAACAAGCCTTGGCCGCTGAGGACTTCGACACACTCGATACCCTGCTCGACGCCCTGCGCGAACAAGACGACGAGGTGCCCCAATGGGAATTCTGCGAGGGCGCGCTGGCGGCGCTGCTGTGTACCCGCCGCCTGATCCTGCCCCACGAGTTCCTGCCGGTGCTGCTCGGCCTGGCCAGCGGCGATGACGAGGCGGGCGGCGCGCGCTTTGCCGATACCGCCCAGGCGGCGCAGTTCCTGAGCCTGTGGACACGCCGCTGGAACGAGGTGGCGGCTGCTTTGTCGGCCGAGGTGGAGTCGCTCGAAGACGAGCAGAGTTACCACCCCGAGCTTCTGGATGTGCGCGGTGCGGTCGCCACGCTGCCCGAGAGCGAGCGCGCCGACATTGCCGAGCAAGACATGCCAGCCTACGGCCAGGTGTGGGCGCTGGGTTTTATGTTTGTGGTGGAAAACTGGAGCGAAGAATGGGCCGCGCCGCGCGACAAAGAAGCCGCCGAGTGGCTCAACGACGCGCTGACCGCCATGGTCGCCCTGACCGAAGACGACACCGCCAAACCGACCCTCTCCATGCACGCCGAAGACGGGCCGCCCAGCGTTAGCGAAGCGCGCTTGAACCAACTGGGCGCGGCGATTTGGGCGGTGTACGACATGCGCCAAATCTGGCAAAGCCTGGGCGAGCGCGTGGAGCCGGTGCGCCGCACAGAGGTGCCGGGCCGAAATGATCCCTGCCCGTGTGGCAGCGGTAAGAAATTCAAGAAGTGCTGCGGGGCCTGATCGCGGCCTCAAAAGCGCCGCTGCAAGGTCGGCGAAAACGGGGTCTGGGTAATGGCAACACGATCTCACCTGAGAATCTGCCCCCACGCCTGTGCTGGCGAGCACAAATACGCTGAGCGCGCGGGAAAGCAGCGCGGCCAGGACATTGCCGGAGAGCTTGCGCAGCGCATCGGCGCTGGTGCACTTCAGGCGTGCTCGGGGATACTCTTGCGCTTTTCCGAGGTTATAACGCTTTAAATTGATTTAGCGTTATATTTTGATGCTTGAAAACCGCGATTTGGAGGCCGAAAGCCACCAAGCAACTCAACAAGCCGGGGCGACAAGTCAGCACAGAAAGCTGTCCTTGCTGGTACCGCAGAGCTTTGTACTTTTCCAGCCGTCACCGGTGTTGTCGCGGTCACAAACCACGCCTTTGCGTAACGTCTTCGGGTGGGCAACTACCGGGTGCTGTTCAACCTGCTGGATACGGTCGAAGTGGTCAACATTGAAGAGGTGAAAAAACGCGATGAACACACATATTGATTTCCAGACCATCCTTGGGCGCGACGGGAAGCCTGAGTTTTTCGTGGTGCCTGCCCAGACCTTCGAGCGCATTCGGCCCATGCTTGAGGCGCAAATCCTCAAGGAAGGCATACCGCAAGCTGTGGTGGAAGCACACGTTTTGCACGATGTGCCCATGGCCCGCGCATGGCGTGAGCACTTGGGGCTGACGCAGCAAGCGGTATGCAAGCGAGCAGGCCTGTTGCAGCCTGCCTTGGCGCGCATCGAAGCGGGGAGCAAACCGCGCAAGGCCACGCTTGAAAAACTGGCCGCAGCGATGGGCATCGCGGTCGAGCAGTTGCTGTGAGGTGTGCAGGATGCGGATGGGGCGGTTCTGCGAAGGCTTGAAATGTAGTTGGCCGCCTCAAGTCGCCCGCGAGAGTAAAACAATTGGAATCTGACCCCCATTATTATGACCCCCATTATTACGCGTCCAGCCACTCGGGCAGACGCACATTCGCCACGTCGCTTATCGAGCGTGGCGTAGACATCAAGGCTGTGTCCACCTTAATGGGGCACTCGACGGTTGCGATGACGGCCCGCTACGTGGACGACAACCCGATCCGGCTGCGAAAGGTCTGCGAAGAGGTCATCGTCGGCATGTAAGACAACGGGCATTTATGACAGCCTCGCACGCAGTGGGGACGACGATACGGAAGAAACGACATGGACCCTTTGACACCCGCCCTTGCGATACTGCCAATTCCTCCAGTGGTCGGACTTTACTTCGAGCCTACGAGGTCGTTCTGCTACAAGTTTGGCAGGTACACGGCACTGGAGGTAATTGGGTAATTGGGTAATTGGGGTCAGATTCTAATTAAATGCTACCCGAATCCGTGGCCTCCCCACCCAAGAGGCTCACATTTCACATTGAAATCAACAACTTAGCCTCGGCGCATTCAAGCCCCAAGTGCAACAGGGTTGATGATAGTCGCCCAGTAGGCTTGGAAGTCGAACGAGCCTGGGAACAGGCGCAGCTCGGCAGGCAATTTCCAGCCCAGCGATTTGCGTGGCTTGGCGTTGTGGTGCAAAGCGATGGCGTCCAGATCGGCTTGACTGTGCTCGCTCAGGTCGGTGCCCTTGGGCAGGGTGCGGCGCAGCAAGCCGTTGATGAGTAATTGGGGTTAGATTCCAAGAGTAATTGGGGTCAGATTCCAATTTAATCTACTGTCGCACCTACCGAAAACGTCACCGGTAAACCCGTTGTGTCCATGCTGGCCGAAAATGCCGCACCCAGCGCGAGCGAAGCGCCAGGGAGCGCCGATCTCTGCCGTTGGAGCAGCGGCAAGAGATACCAGCAGTTCCGCGTGGCCTCAACACAGCATCGTTACAAGCCAGCTTGCTGACGTTGTCCCAAAAGCAAAATCCGCTGCTGGCCCACCTCGACGTTAAAACGCGTTGGACCAGCAGCGGATTGCTGATAAGGGGTGAGCGGTCGCCCTGACTTTTCAGCCCGGGCCCGCCGACTCTTAGTTGGCTGCGGCCATGGCCTGAGCCACCCAGCCATCAAACGTTTTCTGGTGCGCCTTGATCCAGCCGTCGACATGGCGCTCCACATCTTGCTGCTGGTTCTGGCCTTCGTTCATCAAGCGGTTTTGCTTGCTGATGTCGTCGATTGGCACCGACATGACCTCAAACAGCTTGCCGGCAGCGGGGTTCTTTTCAACAAAGGTTTTGTTGCCCACGATGTATTCGTTGTTCAACGGAAAACCGTAGTTCTTGCCGTTGGCCTGCTTGGTGTCCATGCCGGCCTGCACGCCCGGCATGGCTGAAAACGGCACTTCCAGCCAGACCACTTCCTGGTTGGGGCGCAGCACGTTGCTGAGCCAGTAGGGCGTCCAGGCGTAGAACAACACCGGCTTGCCCTGCTTGAATCGGGCCACCGTGTCAGCGATCAGCGCGGTGTAGTCACCCTGCGTGTATGTCACCGTGTCGCTCAGTTTGAAGGCGGTGATTTGGTGGCTCACCACCGCTTCGCCGCCCCAACCGGCGCTGGGGCCGATCAGGTTGGCTTTGCTGTCGCCGGTGGTGTCGAACAGCTTGGCCAGCTTGGGGTCGCTGAGTTGGCTCAGGTCGCGGATTTTGTACGTGTCGGCCGTTTTCTTGTCGATCATGTAGCCCTGTGCGGCACCGGCCAGGTACATACCCTCGCGCGAGAGTTTCGCATCGCCACCCGCGCTCTTGTAGAACTCGGAGTGGTGCGGGTTCCAGTGGTTGGCCATGAAGGTGGCGTCGCCGTTGGCTACTGCCAAGTGGGCCAGGGGGTATTGAACTTCCTTGATGGGCTGCACGTCGTAGCCCAGCTTTTTCAGCGCGCGGGTGACCAGAATGGTCTGGAAGGTTTCTTCGGCCAGCGAGCTTTGCAGCGGCAAAACGCGAACGCCTTTGCCGGGCAGGTCAGCAGCGGCGTGGGCGGAAAGACCGAAGGAGGCGGCCAGAGCGGTGGCGATCAGGGTGCGGGTGAAGTTGCGTTTGTTAATCAATGGATTGCTTTCTTTGGGTTGGTGATTGAAGTGAAGGGAGGAAGGGAGTGAACGGGGGATGCGGGTTGCGCGAAGCGGCGGCTCAGGCGCCCTGCGGCTCGGCGCCGGTTGCTGCAGATGCGGCGGCTGCGGGCTTGGCGGCAACGGTCTGGGCGGAGGGGCGTGCAGGCGCTGCGGAGGTTTTGGACTTGGCCGTGCGCAGCAGGCGCAACACGCGCAGCACCAGACCCGCTGGGCCGATTTGCCACCAGTGGCGCGCGCCGCGGCTCGGCTGGCCCATGGCCTGGGTGATGCGGTCCAGCGTGATGGCCAGCAGCACGATGCCCAGGCCGCCGACGGTGGCCAAGCCCATGTCGAGCCGGCCAATACCGCGCAGCACCATCTGACCCAGGCCGCCGACCGCGATCATGGAGGCGATCACCACCATGGAGAGCGACAGCATCAGCGTCTGGTTAATGCCGGCCATGATGGACGGCATGGCCAGGGGCAGTTGCACCTTCGTCAGCAGTTGCATGGGGGAGGCGCCGTAAGAGCGCGCGGCCTCGATCAGGTCGGGCCGCACCTGGCGGATGCCCAGCGTGGTCAGGCGCACCAAGGGCGGCAGCGCAAACACGATGGTCACGATCACGCCCGGCACGTTACCGATGCCAAACAGCATGACCACCGGCACCAAATACACGAAAGCCGGCGTGGTCTGCATGGCGTCCAACACCGGCCGCATGATGCGGTTGGCGCGGTCAGAGGCGGCCAGCGCGATGCCCAAGGGAAGGCCGATCAGCAGGCAAAACACCAGTGAAGTCATCACCAACGACAGGGTCACCATGGCTTCGGGCCAGATGCCCAGCATGGCGATCAACAGCAGCGAGATCACACCGCCAATGGCGATTGCGCGGCCCGCGCATTGCCAGGCGATCAGGCCCAGCAGCGCCACCATGGCCAGCGTGGGCACCGACAACAGCAGCGCCTCCACGCTGCCCAGCGTGGCATCAATGGGCGCGCGCACTGTTTGGAAAAACGGTCTGAAGTTGTCCACCGTCCAGGCCAGGCCCTCATTGATCCAGCTCTGAATCGGCAGCGAGCCGTCCCAAAGCTGCGAGATCTGGAAGCCGCTGGCCTCGGCTGCAGCAGCGGCGGGCTCGCTCAGCCAGCTGTCGGTTGCAGCGGCGGCTGGCTCGGTGGCACCCCAAGGCGAGGCGGCGGGCTCGGCTGCGCCCCAGGGCGACGCGGCCTCGGTGGCGGTTGTCATTGCGGCGGGCGCGGCTGTGTCGCCGGCGGCGGCCCAGGGGTTGGCGGCCTCGGTGGCCGCGATCAGGATTTCGGTGTTTTTTTCCATGGGGGTTCTTTGTTTGTGCGGGTGGATCAGTCGGTGCCGCGGTCCATGAAGCGCAGCAGCGTGGTCTTGCTGATCGCACCGATGTAGCGGCCTTGGTCACTGACCACCGGCAGCGGCCAAGGCGATTGAGCAACTTGGCCGAACAACTCGTTGACTGGGTGGATCTCCGACACCGTCTTTACGTCGGCCAAATAGGCGCTTTGCAAGCCCAGCGTGCCCTCATGACCTTTGAGTGCGGCGCGCAGCGAATCGGCTGAAACCATGCCCAGGAAGTTTTGCTTGGGGTCCACCACATAGGCGAATTCGCGGTCTTGGTCTTCCAGCATCTTGAGAGCTGGGCGAGAGCCGCGCGTGGGGTTTTCCGACACGACGATCTGGCTGCGGCGCGCGATATCGCCGGCCTTGAACACGGCGGCTGCGTCCACGCCGCGCACAAAATAGCGCACGTAGTCATTGGCCGGGCTGCGCAAGATTTCCTCGGGCGTGCCGACTTGCACCACATGGCCGTCTTTCATGATGGCGATGCGGTCGCCGATGCGCATGGCCTCGTCGAGGTCGTGCGAGATGAACACGATGGTGCGGCGCTTGACCTCTTGCAGCCGCATCAGTTCCGTCTGCATGTCTGTTCGAATGATCGGGTCCAGGGCAGAGAAAGCCTCGTCCATGAGCAAGATCGACGGATCAGCCGCCAGCGCGCGGGCCAGCCCCACGCGCTGCTGCATGCCGCCCGAGAGTTCGTCTGGGTAGCTGTCGCCTTGACCATCCAGGCCCACCTGGTCCAGTGCATCGTCGGCCTGCGCGAGCCGCGTGCGCTTGTCGGTGCCAGCCAGCTCCAAGCCAAGAGCGGTGTTTTCGCGCACCGTCAAATGCGGCATAAGAGCGAACGACTGAAACACCATGCTGATGTCTTTGCGACGCAGCTCGCGCAACTCCTTGGGTGAGTGCTCATTGATGTTGTCGCCGTCGATCAAGATGTGGCCTGCGCTGGGCTCGATCAGGCGGTTCAGCAGCCGCACCAGGGTCGACTTACCCGAACCCGACAAACCCATGATGACGAACAGCTCGCCGGCCTGAATCTCTAAGCTGACGTCGAACACGCCGATGGTTTGACCGGTGCGGGCAAAGATGTCTTTCTTCGACAGGCCTTCGCGAACCAGCTGCAGCGCCTGTTGCGGCTGGTCTCCAAAGACCTTGAAGACATGCTCGATAAGAATTCCTTTGGCCATTGGTGGGGCTCCTGGTGAGGGTTGAACGTGACACCGCCCCCAGGATGACCAAGGGTGCTATCACAAGCAGATGGCCCTGCGCCAACAGAAAGCGCGTATCGCGTGCGATGGACCGGCAAGCCTGAGAGGCTGCCGACAAGCACGGGTGACGACGTGGTGACGAAGACAGTGCCCGTCGGGTGCGTCATTCGCAAAGCGAGGGGCCCGGTTGAGGGGAATCGCCTGGAAAAGCGCGACGTGGCAACACGGTGGGAGAAACCGGGTCCAACAATGGGACACCGCGACAAGATTTGAGATCTGCAGGTGATGCCGATGGAATCTAAAAAAGCCATCTTAATGACTTTAATATCCAAACAACGAATTCATTATAACCTCTTGCCATGATGGGTGTCAACCTCAGCTGCTCCTGACCCCGTGGACGCGCCGCTGGAGCGAGGTTGTGCACACATGGGCAGCTGATGTCGAATCGCTGGGTAATTGGGGTCAGATTCCAATTCAATGCCACATCCAACCGTCGTCCCGGTGCGCGGCTCTTTTTTCAGCACCGAGTCGTCACCGTCGCGATCCATGGCGGTGTGATGGAACAGTGGCGCGAGACACAGCGCACAGGGTTTGCCCCAGCCAATGTTGAGCTGGTGGCGCATGGGGACTTTTGCGATTCCTGAATTTTTAGGGGTGTCTTTCCATGCTCACAGAGACGCTTGTCGGCTCAGGGGTCTAAGGCGAGCGGTTGATTCCCTTTTCAATATTCAGAGTTTTCTGAAACTTCTAAAGGTATTAGAATAATGGAAAACCCTAAACCAAGACTGGAAAACAAGACCATGTCCGCAACCACTGCCTCTGCCAATCCGCGCCACGCACCCCATGGGTTTTCCGACCAGTTCGCCTGGTCGGTAACGAAATTGCTGCGTTTTGTGGCGGACAGCTTTTTCTCTCGGCGTTATGGCCACCGCGCTGTTGTTCTGGAGACCGTGGCTGCGGTGCCAGGCATGGTGGCAGGTACCCTGCTGCACCTGCGTTCCCTTCGCACGATGGAAGACGATTGCGGCTGGGTACGCAAGCTCCTCGATGAGGCCGAGAACGAGCGCATGCACCTCATGACATTCATCAAAATTGCACAGCCTTCCAAGTTCGAGCGCTTTCTCATCTTCTTGGCCCAAGGTATTTTCTACAACTTCTTTTTTATGTTGTACCTGTGCTCGCCGCGCACCGCACACCGCTTGGTGGGGTATTTCGAGGAGGAGGCCGTTGTCAGCTACACCGAGTACCTGGCCGGGGTTGACGCAGGCATTTACGAAAATGTGCCAGCGCCCGAAATAGCCATCCGCTACTGGGGCTTGGCGCCGGATGCGCGTCTGCGAGAAGTCATCATTGCTGTGCGAGCCGACGAGGCAGGCCACCGCGATGTGAACCACGACTTCGCCCAGCAGCTGAGCTGAGGCGCCAGCGCAAGCAAGAAAGCGCCATTGGGATCAGATTTCAGCTGAATTCGGAGGAGTGATCTGCTTGCGGCATCCCAGCAGTGCCGACACAAAGCTGCGCATGTGCTGACCCTGCGGTGCTGAAGAAATCAAATGGCATCGCTACCAGCGCCCCGCCACCACCCATCAGCCCGCGGGCGGCCAACGCTCCAGCAAGCCTGCCAGCGCCTGCACCACCGTTGCCTGTCGCACCGCCGCTCGGTCGCCAGAGAAGTGGAAACACTCTGCGGTGACGCCTGCGGGTGTGGCCCAGGCCAGCCAGACCGTGCCGACCGGCTTGTCTGCTGAGCCACCGTTGGGGCCAGCCACACCCGTCACCGACAGGCCAAGGTGCGCGCGCGAGTGCAGCAGCGCGCCAGCCGCCATCGCTCGCGCCACTGGCTCGCTCACCGCGCCATGTTGCTCGATGAGCGTGGCGGGCACGCTGAGCAGCTCGGTTTTGGCGGCGTTGGAGTAGGTAACGAAGCCGCGCTCAAACCAGTCGCTGGACCCGCTGACGTTGGTACATTCGGCGGCTATCAGGCCGCCGGTACAGCTTTCGGCGGTGGCGAGCATGAGGCCACGCGACGTGAGCGCAGCGGCGATTGTTTTGACCAGTTGGTGGGTGGTGGGCATGTCAGAACCTCCAAGCGGCGATCACCAGCAAGGTGCAACCGGCAGCGGCGAAGTCGTCGAGCAAGATACCGAAGCCGCCGCGCGCACCCAAGCCTTTGAAGTGCTGATCGGCCCAGGCCATGGGGCCAAATTTCACCGCGTCGAAGAAGCGAAACAGCCCAAACGCCACCGCTTGGCCGAGCAGGCTGGTGGGAGAAACCAGCCAAAGCACCAGCCAAAAGGCGATGATCTCATCCCACACGATGTGGCCGGAATCGGGGATGCGCATGTGTTGCGCTGTCACCGTGCAGGCCCACCAGCCGATCAGTGTGCCCAACACGATCAGCAGCGCCCAGGCGCGGTCGGACATAAACGGCTGTAGCAGCACAAACACGGCCCAGGCCCACAGCGTGCCAGCGGTTCCTGGTGCGAAACGCGACAGCCCAGACCCGGCGCCCAGCGCCATAAAGTGGGCTGGATGGGCCACCAGAAAACGCCAGCCTGGGTGGGTGATGGGAGCAAGCGTGGGTGCGGCTAGGCCGGTGTCGGTGTCGGTGTCGGTGGTCATAATCGAATTATCGAGGGCGACGCAGAACATGTCTGCGCAGCTGCTCAAGCTGGGCTGGCTTTTTTCGGGGCTACCCCATGCCGATCAAACCGAGAAGTGGTCGTGGCCGCGGATGGCCAGGGTTTGAAGCTGCCTTTGGGCGTCAATCAGGTGCAGGCCCGGTGCGGCCAGCAGGCGGCCAATGCGCTGCAGCGGTGTGCCGCTGGTTTTGGCGGCTGCTTGCATTTGCTTGCGCGCGGCGGGCGCAGCAGTGACCAGCAGCTCGTAATCATCACCGCCGTAGAGCACACATTCTTGCTGCTGCGCCAGCGGCAGCGAAGCCAGTGCGGGCGCCAGGGGCAGGGCGGCCCAGTCTATCTCGGCACCCACGCCGCTGGCACGCAGGATGTGACCCAGATCGCCGGCCAGGCCATCGCTCACGTCCAACGCCGCGTGAGCCACGCCGGCCAGTGCCAGGCCCAGCGAGAGCCGCGGTGTCGGTCGGTCAAGACGCGCCTGCACCCGAGCCCAATTGCCAGCCTCGACAGCGCCCGCCCACGGCTCGCCCAGCCGGTGCGCCAGTGCGAGTCGCGCCTCGCCGGTGCGCCCGCTCAGCCAGAGGTCGTCGCCCGCCTGCGCCGCGTCTCGCCTCAGCGCGCGGCCCGGCAGCACTTCACCGAAAACGGTGATGCAGATGTTGAGAGGGCCGCGTGTGGTGTCGCCGCCCACCAGTGGGCAGACGTGCACGTCAGCCAGCGCAAACAGTCCGCGGGAAAAGGCAGCGAGCCAGGTGTCCTCAACAGCAGGCAACGCGAGCGCCAGCGTAAAGCCCAGCGGACGTGCACCCATGGCGGCCAGATCGCTCAGGTTCACCGCCAGCGCCTTGTGGCCGAGAGAACCGGGGTCGGTGTGGGGGAAGAAATGGCGGCCTTCGACCAGCATGTCGCTGGAGATGGCCAGCAAATAACCGGGGGTGGGTTGCAGCAGTGCGCAGTCGTCTCCCACCCCCAGCACCACCGCGCTGGGTAGCGCCACGCTGGAGCGGGCGAAGTGGCGCGCTATCAGTGCGAATTCGCCGCTCCCGGGCTCAGGCGGCTGGGTTTTTGCTGTCATAAAGCGCAGCGATCTGGGCATCGGGCGCCTCAGTCACCATCGGCTCCATCAATGCGTCAGCCTGGGTCAGACCGCGGTCTTCGTCGTCGCCATGTACCTCGCCAGCCCAGCGCAGCGCCCGCGCCACCACCGGCGGGCCGATGGTTTCCAGTATCGCAACTGCGGCAAATACGATAGCTACCACCTCGGCCGCACGCACCGGGAACTGCGCGCTCATGGTGTTGGTGAGCCCAATTGCCATGCCCGCCATGGGCATCAGTATCAGGCCCGCGTTGAGGTGGGCGCGTCGCTCCCAGCCCACCAGGTAGCCGGTGCCCGCCACAGCGAGCCACTTGGTCAGGCTGCGCGCCACCACGTAGACCACAGCTGCGGGCGCGAAAGCCATGATTTCCTTCAGGTGCAGGCTGGCGCCGGCGTAGACGAACAGGGCCACAAAAAACAGCTCGAAGGCCGGGCCAAATTCCAGGTTGGCCAGCAGGTTTTCTTTCTCGGCGGTCTTGACCACCACGCCGAGTACCAGCGGCGCAAACAGGGATGAGAGGCCAAACGCCAGCGCCAGGCCCAGCGTCATCGCGACCGCGCCGACCACCAAGGCCAGGCTGTATTGCGGTGCGCGCCGGGTCCAGCGCGCCACCAAATGCAACAGCCAGCCCAGCACCATACCCAACACAGTGGAGCCCAGCAGCTGGTAGAGCGGTGCGCCCACCATGGTCGCCAATGGGGCGGCGCTGTCGTTGTAAAGCGCGGGCATCATGGCGGCGAACACCAGGAACGCGAGTACGTTGTTGAGCGCGACCAACGCCTGCGCCCGGCTGGTGGTTTTGCCGTGGGCGCCCAGCTCGTGCGCCACATGCAGCAGCACCGCTGGCGACGACGAGATGGCGATCGCCGCCACCACCGCCGACACCAGCGGCGCGATGCCAAAAACCACCATGGCGTAGTACACGATCACGAACGTTAGGGTGCTCTCTACCAGCGATACGAGCAGCAAAGCCTTGTCCTTGATCAGGGCCCTGATGTCCAGCGACAGGCCGAGCCGGTAAAGGATCAGAGCCAGTGCGATGTCCACCACGACACGCGCCTGCTCCAGCGAGGCGTGGTCGAAGATGCCGAGCACGTTGGGTCCGGCTATCAGACCGACCAGCATGAAGCCGGTGATGCTGGGCAGCCAGCTCACGCGGTGCGCCAAGAAGCCACCGAGCGCACCGCAGAAAAGCAGAAAACCAAAGAAGAACAGCGTGTTCATCTGCAATGGCCAGGTGGGCAGAAAGTCCATACGCGGGTCTCGTGTCGGGTCTGGCCGTGAGCGGCCTGGGCAACAGCGCCTGCGTCAGTGCAGCACGCGCTTGGGCGCCGCCGTACCGGCCTCCAGGGCAAACGGCGCCACCTCGCATTCGAAGCGCTCGCCGTCTTCAGCGACGCAGAAAAAGCTGCCGCGCATCTGGCCGCTGGGCGCGTGCAGCCGGGTACCGCTGGTGTATTGGAACGATTCGCCGGGGCGCAGCAGCGGCTGGTTACCAACGACACCCAGGCCTTTGATCTCGTCTCTGCGGCCGGCTGTGTCTTCGATGAGCCAGTGGCGCGAGATCAGCTGGGCCGGTACCTCGCCGGTGTTGGTGATGGTCACCGTGTAGGCGAACGCGTAGAGGTGGTCCTCAGGCGCAGACTGTTCGCTTAGATATTGGGTCTCCACCTCGCAGGTGAACTGGTGTTTCGGCATGGGCGGCATATTACCCGCTGCCGATGGCGTGTGTGGCCGCCAGACTGGGTGCCTGAGACAATCGCCAGTTCCGTTCAACGCGCGCCACACCGCCACCATGCCCACCACCTACCGCATTGCCCCGTCCATTCTGTCCGCCAACTTTGCCCGCTTGGGTGATGAGGTGAGCAACGTCATCGCCGCTGGCGCCGACTGGATTCATTTCGACGTGATGGACAACCATTACGTGCCCAACCTGACATTTGGCCCCATGGTGTGCCAGGCGCTCAAACCCCACGCCAAAAAGTCCGACGGCACGCCGGTGCCGATCGATGTGCATTTGATGGTGCAGCCAGTGGATGCGCTGGCCAGCGCTTTCATCGACGCCGGCGCTGATCTGGTGAGTTTCCACCCCGACGCCACGCTGCACCCGCACCGCAGCGTGCAGGCCATCAAGGCCAAAGGTGCGAAGGTGGGGCTGACCTTCAACCCGGCGCTGTCGCTGGATGTGCTGGACTGGCTGATCGACGACATCGACCTGATTCTCATCATGAGCGTGAACCCCGGCTTCGGCGGCCAGAGCTTCGTCGACTCGGCTCTGCGCAAAATCGAGGCAGCGCGCAAGCGTATCGACGCCAGCGGAAAAGACATTCGCCTGGAGGTGGACGGCGGCATCAAGATTGAGAATATCCGCCGCGTCGCCAACGCTGGTGCCGACACTTTCGTGGCGGGCAGCGCGATTTTTGGCCAGACCGACTACAAATTGGTCATCGACCGCATGCGTACCGAGCTGATCTGAGTGGGGTGGACTGGGGCGGCTCAGGGCTTGATGTAGGCAAAGCCTTCGCGGAACTGCAACGCGCCGATCCGGGCCACGCCCGAAGGCGTGAAGTCGGCGTCGAGTGAAAACTGTTCTTTTTTCAGGTTGCCGTTTTTCAGCGTGATTTCGCAGACCTCGAAGCGCACACCGCGCGCCTTCAGCGCGCTCGCCAGCGAGTTGTAGTCGATGTCGGGGTTCTTCGGGTCTTTGGCATCGGCCAACAGGAAGTTCACGCCGGCGGCGTGCGTCACCACGATGATCTGGGTTTGAGGCGCCACGTCGAGGTGGTTTCGGATGTTGCGCAGGCCCTTGGTGGCTTGGCTCGCGGCGTCGTCAATGTGATAAAGAACCTTGTCTTGCGCCAGCGCGGCGGTGCTCAGCAAGGCGCCAGCCAGCAGCAGGCAAAATCGTTTGAGCAGCGTTTTCATTTGGGTCTCCGTGCGGTCATCAGTTGGGTATGTATCGGGTGAGAAAATAACACAGCATGGCAAGTAACTCTTCAATGGCCGCCCTGGAATGCCGGGCAGTAATTCTCGATCTCGACGGCACCCTGGTCGACACCCTGGGCGACTTCGAGGTAGCACTCAACCGCACCTTTGCCGATCTGGGATTGCCCGGCGCAAGCCGCCAAGCCGTGGCCCGCACCGTGGGCAAGGGCTCGGAACACCTGATTCGGGTTCTGCTCGCTGAGCAGCTCGCGCTGTCCGCTGTGAGCGGTCTGGGCGAGGTTTGCCCGGTGCGAGGTGTTGATGCTCTGTATGAGCAGGCCTGGCGGCAATACCAGCGGCACTACCACGCGATCAATGGCCAGTTCGCCGAGGTGTTCCCTGGCGTGACCGAGGGGCTTGGTTTGCTGATCGCCCGAGGCTTACCGCTGGCCTGTCTCACCAACAAGCCGCTGGCGTTCGCCCGTGCGCTGCTCCAGGCCAAGGGCCTGGACGGGTACTTTCAGCGGGTGTTTGGTGGCGACAGTTTCGAGCGCAAAAAGCCCGATCCATTGCCCTTGTTCAAAACCTGCGAAGCTCTGGGCATGGCGCCTGCCTACACCTGGATGGTGGGCGATTCGCAAAACGACGCGCTGGCCGCCCGGGCTGCGGGATGCCCGGTGGTGCTGATGACCTACGGCTACAACCACGGCGAGCCGATCAAGCAGGTGCCGCACGATTTGCTGCTGGACTCGCTGGCAGATCTCGATCCCTTTTTAGACTGATTCGCCCGCCCGCCCGGCCCACCGCCACCCGGCTTCTTTAGGCCAGCCTTGCGGCCGACATTCCCCAACAGCAGCTTCCCCAGCCCCCAGCCCTACGGAGCCAATGGAGTGTTTAAACATGATCACCGAGCTTGAATTCAAAAGCCTGGCCAGCCAGGGCTACAACCGCATTCCGCTGATGGCCGAGGCCTTTGCCGACTTGGAAACCCCGCTCTCTCTCTACCTCAAGCTGGCGCACGGCAAGGGCGATGGCAAACATTCGTTTCTGCTGGAGTCGGTGGTAGGCGGCGAGCGCTTTGGCCGCTACAGCTTCATCGGTCTGCCGGCGCGCACCTTGCTGCGCGCCAGCGGCTTCGGTCTGGCGGCAAAAACTGAGGTGGTGACCGACGGTGTGGTGGTGGAAACCGCCGCCGGCAACCCGCTGGATTTCATCGCCGCCTACCAGCAGCGCTTCAAGGTGGCTTTGCGCCCGGGCTTGCCGCGCTTTTGCGGCGGCCTTGCCGGCTATTTCGGTTACGACGCGGTGCGCCACATTGAGAAGAAGCTGGAGGACAGCTGCCCGCCCGACACCCTGGGCTGCCCCGACATCTTGCTGCTGCAGTGCGAAGAACTCGCTGTCATCGACAACCTCTCGGGCAAGCTTTACCTCATCGTTTACGCTGACCCGGCCGCGCCCGAGGCTTACGCCAACGCCAAGCGGCGCGTGCGCGAACTCAAAGACGCACTCAAATACTCGGTCAGCGCGCCGGTGGTGAAGGCCAGCCAGAGCCACCCGGCCGAGCGCAGCTTTGCCAAGGCCGACTATGTGGCGGCGGTCGAGCGCGCCAAAGAGCTGATCGCCGCCGGCGATTTCATGCAGGTGCAGGTGGGCCAGCGCATCAGCAAGCGCTACACCGAAAGCCCGCTCAGCCTTTACCGCGCGCTGCGTTCGCTGAACCCGTCGCCCTACATGTATTACTACCACTTCGGCGACTTCCAGGTGGTGGGGGCTTCGCCCGAGATCCTGGTGCGCCAGGAAAAAACAGCTGAGGGCACCAAGGTGACGATTCGCCCGCTGGCTGGTACCCGCCCACGCGGCGCCACGCCCGAGCTGGATCAGGCGGTGGAGCAGGAGCTGATTAATGACCCGAAAGAACGCGCCGAACACGTGATGCTGATCGACCTGGCGCGCAACGACATCGGACGCATCGCGAAGATTGGCTCGGTGAAAGTCACCGAGGCGTTTGCGGTCGAGCGCTACAGCCATGTGATGCACATCGTAAGCAACGTCGAGGCCATCCTCTTGGAAGGAATGACCAACATGGACGTGCTCAAAGCCACCTTCCCGGCCGGCACGCTAACCGGTGCGCCCAAGGTCCATGCGATGGAGCTGATCGACCAGTTGGAGCCCACCAAGCGCGGCCTGTACGGGGGTGCCTGCGGCTACCTCAGCTACGCCGGCGACATGGACGTGGCCATCGCCATTCGCACCGGCATCGTCAAAGATGGCACGCTGCACGTGCAAGCGGCCGCCGGCGTGGTGGCCGACTCGGTGCCCGAGATGGAATGGCGCGAAACCGAGCACAAGGCGCGAGCCTTGTTGCGGGCGGCGGAGCTGGTGGAAGAAGGTTTGGAGTGAGCAGCATGGCCAAAAAAATACAGCTCCTCATGCTCGACAACTACGACTCGTTCACCTTCAACATCGTCCAGTACCTCGGCGAACTCGGTGCCGAGGTGACGGTGGTGCGAAACGACGAGATCACGGTTAACGAGATTCAGCGCCGGTTCGATGCGGGAGAGGTGGACCGGCTGGTGATCTCGCCCGGCCCTTGTTCGCCCGCTGAGGCCGGCATTTCGGTCGCCGCGATCCAGCATTTTGCTGGCCAGCTGCCGATCCTGGGAGTCTGCCTGGGCCATCAGGCGATTGCTGCTGCGTTCGGCGGCAAGGTTGTGCGCGCGCAGCAGCTGATGCACGGCAAGACCAGCGCCATCACCACCACGCAAGAAGGCGTGTTCGCCGGTTTGCCTGAGCGCTTTACCGTCAACCGCTACCACTCGCTGGCAATCTCCCGCGACGGGCTGCCCGATTGCCTGCAAATTACCGCCTGGACCGACGACGGCGAGATCATGGGTGTGAAGCACCGCACGCTGGACATCGAGGGCGTGCAGCACCACCCGGAAAGCATCCTGACCGAGCACGGCCATGCCCAGCTGAAAAACTTTTTGGACCGTCCATGAAAACTGTCGATCTGCGCAGCGACACCGTCACCCAGCCCACACCCGCCATGCGCGACGCCATGATGGCGGCCCCACTGGGCGACGACGTGTTTGGTGATGATCCGTCGGTCAACGCGCTGCAAGACCGCATCGCCGAGATCACCGGCAAAGCCGCAGCGCTCTTCATGCCCAGTGGCACGCAGAGCAACCTCTGCGGCATCCTCGCGCATTGCCAACGTGGCGACGAGTACATCGTGGGCCAGAACGCCCACACTTTTCGCTACGAGGGCGGCGGCGCGGCGGTGTTTGGCAGCGTGCAGCCACAGCCACTCACGCAAGACGCGCAGGGTCGAATGGGGCTGGCCGACATTGCGGGCGCCATCAAACCCGACGATCCGCATTTCGCGCGCACCCGCCTGCTGTGTCTGGAGAACACCTGGAACGGCCAGGTGATGCCCGATGACTACCTGCGCGCGGCCACGCTTGTGGCGCGTGAGCGCGGTCTGGCCACGCACCTCGATGGCGCTCGCGTGTTCAACGCGGCGCTGGCCACCGCCGCGCCAGGGCAAAGCGCGCTGGTACGTGTGCGCGAGATCGCGGACCTCTTTGACAGCCTGTCCGTCTGCTTCAGCAAAGGTCTGGGCGCGCCAATGGGCTCGGCCCTGTGTGGCTCGCTGGAGCTGATCGCGCGCGCCCGCCGCATCCGCAAGATGGCTGGTGGTGGTCTGCGCCAAGCGGGTCTGATGGCCGCTGCCGCGCACCACGCGCTCGATCACCAGGTGGATCGGCTGGTCACCGACCACGTCCACGCCGCGCGATTGGCGGTGGGCCTGCAAGGCATCGATGGACTGACAGTGCGTTCGGCACAAACCAACATCGTGTTTGTCGACGTGGCTGACGGTCGGGGGCCAGCGCTGCTGGCGTTCCTCGAAACGCAGAGCGTGCTGGCCACCGGTCTGATTGGCCTGCGCTTCGTCACCCACCTGGGCGTCGACACAGCCGGTGTTGAACACGCGATCGCCAGCGTGCGGCGCTTCTTCGCTGAGGCCCCAGCGCATGGCCGTTTGGGCATGGCTGCGGCTGGGCCGTATTGAGCTCCCGACAGGCTCGCCGACCATGCCCGACACGCCGCAGTTGCTGGTGTTCATCGCATCGGGCTGGCTGCTCAACCTGACGCCTGGCCCAGACGTGCTTTGCATCGCCTCCAACGCGCTGAGGCATGGCGTGCGCGCGGGCTTGATGGCAGCGCTGGGCATCGTCAGTGGCTGCTTCGTGCATGTGTTTGCCGCTGCGCTGGGCGTGGGCGCTCTGCTGGCCACATCGAGCACCGCGTTCGCCCTGCTCAAGTGGGCGGGCGCGATTTACTTGGCGTGGATGGGGCTGCGGTTGTTGCTGGCCAAGGGCGCGGGCTCCAGCTTGCCCGCCGCTGCTGCGTTGTCACCCGAGCCAACCAATCTCTGGCGGGTCTATCGCCAGGGGTTTCTCACCAACGCGCTCAACCCCAAGGTTGCGCTGTTTTTCCTGGCCTTTGTGCCGCAGTTCATCGCCCCTGACAGCAGCGACAAACTCACCGCCTTTCTGCTGCTGGGTCTGCTGTTTGCCCTCAACTCGGTGCCAATCAATTTCGGCTACGCCTGGCTCGCTGGCTGGGCTGCGCGCCGAGTGGGTGTTGTCCAACGCGCGACGCGCTGGCTGGACCGTGCTGCAGGGCTGATGTTCTTGGGCTTTGGCCTGAGCTTGGCGGTGTCCGACAATCCCACCCGATAGGAAACCCCATGCCCCACCGCCACCAGATCACCCCGCAAGAAGCGCTGCAGCGCACCATCGAGCACCGCGAGATTTTTCACGACGAGATGCTGCACCTGATGCGCCTCATCATGAGTGGCGACATGTCGCCTGTGATGATGGCTGCCCTGATCACCGGTTTGCGGGTGAAAAAGGAAACCATCGGCGAGATCACAGCCGCAGCGCAGGTGATGCGCGAGTTTTCCACCAAGGTTCATGTGGCTGACAAGACCCACCTGGTCGACATTGTCGGCACCGGTGGCGACGGCTCCCACACCTTCAACATTTCCACCTGCTCCATGTTCGTGGCGGCGGCGGCTGGCGCCAAGGTAAGCAAACACGGTGGGCGCAGCGTGTCGAGCAAGAGTGGCAGCGCCGATGTGCTGGAGAGCTTGGGCATCAACATCAACCTTTCGCCTGAGGCGATCGCGCGCTGCATTGAGGCGGTGGGCATGGGTTTTATGTTTGCGCCGAATCACCACCCGGCAATGAAAAACGTGGCACCGGTGCGCCGCGAGCTCGGTATCAAAACCATCTTCAACATCCTCGGTCCGTTGACCAATCCCGCCTCTGCGCCACACATCTTGATGGGTGTTTTTCACCCCGACTTGGTGGGCATTCAGGTGCGGGCGCTGCAACGCCTGGGCGCCGAGCACGCGCTGGTGGTTTACGGCCGCGACGGCATGGACGAGGTGTCGCTCGGCGCCGCCACCATGGTGGGTGAGCTAAAAGGCGGCGAGATCACCGAGTACGAAATCCACCCAGAAGACTTCGGCCTCACCATGGCCAGCAACCGCTCGCTGCGGGTGGAGACGCCTGAAGAATCGCGCGCAATGTTGCTGGGCGTGCTGGACACGCCAGGCGATCCCGCCATGCGCTCTGCGTGCGACATCGTCGCGCTCAACGCCGGCACAGCCTTGTATGCAGCCAACGTGTGCGACGACCTTGCGCAAGGCATTGCGCTGGCGCAGCGCACGCTGGCGTCGGGCGCGGCCGCGAGCAAACTGCGCGAGTTCAGCCAATTCACCCAAACCGCCACAGCCAGCACTGGCGCCTAACCCATCCTTGTAGGAACAGCTCCCATGAATGACATCTTGCAAAAAATCGTGGCCGTCAAGCACGAAGAAGTGAGTGAAGTCCGCCGCAAGAAACCGCTGGAGCTCTTGCGCCAAGACGCTGAAAGCCGGTTGCGCAGCCGCGATTTCGAGGGCGCGCTGCGCGCCAAGATCACCGCAGGCCAAGCGGCGGTGATTGCGGAGATCAAAAAAGCCAGCCCCAGCAAGGGCGTGCTGCGCGCCGACTTCATCCCGGCAGACATCGCGCAAAGCTATGCCGATGGCGACGGCAAAACAAGCGCGGCTTGCCTGTCGGTGCTGACCGACCGCCAGTTCTTTCAGGGCGAGCCGGACTTTCTCAAGCAGGCGCGTGCCAGCTGCGATTTGCCGGTGTTGCGCAAAGACTTCCTGGTTGATGCCTACCAGGTATTTGAGTCGCGCGCGATGGGCGCCGACGCTATTTTGTTGATCGCTGCCTGCTTGGACGACGCCCAAATGGCCGACTTCGAGGCCATCGCGCACAGCCTGGATATGGCGGTTCTGGTCGAGGTGCACGATCGCAGCGAGCTGCGCCGCGCGCTCAGGCTCAAGACCCCTTTACTCGGCATCAACAACCGCAACTTGCGCACCTTCGAGGTTGACCTGCAGAACACGCTCGATCTCATGGCCGATGTGCCTGCTGACCGCTTGCTGATCACCGAGTCGGGCATCCTGGCGCGCGACGACGTGACTCGCATGCGTGGCGCTGGTGTGCATGCATTTCTGGTGGGCGAGGCACTTATGCGCGCACCCGAGCCCGGCCTGGCGCTGGTCGAGCTGTTTGGTTGAAACGGTGCAAGCCAGCCTGGCGGGTATGTCGGTCGAGAACCCCCTTTCCGCTCGTTTGACGCAGACCAACCCCGCGTGTTGGCCAGTGCACCCAGAGTGGCGCGACTCAGTACGGACCTTTTTTGCGTCGCCCGGCGGGGTGGGGTTGATTGCGTTTTTACAAGCTCGCTTGGTCGCGGGCGCCACCATTTACCCGCCCGAGCCATTGCGCGCGCTGGCGCTCGCGCCACTGTCCGAGGTGCGGGTTGTGATCCTGGGTCAAGACCCGTACCACGGCGCTGGGCAGGCCGAGGGCTTGGCGTTTTCGGTATCGCCTGGCTCGCGAATTCGACCCAGCCTGCGAAACATATTCAAGGAATTGATGCGAGACCTGAGTCTGCCGGCCCCGGTCCAGGGTTCACTGGTGCGTTGGGCCACGCAGGGCGTGTTGTTGCTCAACACCTGTCTCACGGTGGAAAAGGGCCGGCCGGGCAGTCACGCTCGCCAAGGTTGGGAAGGGTTCACTGACAATTTAATCCAGTGCTGTAGCGACGACAGAAAGTCCAAGGTGTTTCTGCTCTGGGGTGCACATGCGCAGGCCAAGTCCGCATTGATCGATACCGAGCGCCACCTTGTGCTGCGCGCAAATCACCCCTCCCCCTTGTCGGCCAGTCGGGGTCCGCTGCCATTTATGGGTTGTGGGCATTTTGGTGAGGTGGACCGGTGGCTGGTGGCGCAGGGTCGCGATGCGCCAAGCTGGTGAGTGGGTCAATCCAACGGGCACGCGAAACCGTGGCATAATATTGGGCTGTTATGTGGAGGGGTGGCCGAGTGGTTAAAGGCAGCAGACTGTAAATCTGCCCGCTTACGCGTACGCTGGTTCGAATCCAGCCCCCTCCACCAGTGCACTCTGTGTGATTGAGCGATTGAGAGTAGAGCGTTCAGGTGTTCGGTAAAGCGATTTCTGGTCGCACCGGGTGCCTTGGGCGGGAGTAGTTCAATGGTAGAACCCCAGCCTTCCAAGCTGATGATGCGGGTTCGATCCCCGTCTCCCGCTCCATGTTTTCTATCGCCTGTTTCTGGTTTGCCTGGGTAATGTAGTTTTTAGCAGTTTTTTCTGAGATAGGTGCTGTTGTGGCGGCTGTCTTGGCCCTTGTGGCTCAGTGGTAGAGCACTCCCTTGGTAAGGGAGAGGTCGCGGGTCCGATTCCCGCCAAGGGCACCAGTTTTTTGCTGTTTCGGCAATTTTGATTTTGGAGAGCTGAAAAATGGGAAAAGAGAAATTTGCGCGGACCAAGCCGCACGTCAACGTTGGCACGATTGGTCACGTTGACCATGGCAAGACCACGCTGACGGCGGCCATCACCACCGTTTTGGCGGCCAAGTTTGGCGGCTCGGCCAAGGCTTACGACCAGATCGATGCAGCACCCGAAGAAAAGGCGCGCGGCATCACCATCAACACCGCGCACGTGGAATACGAGACGGCCAAC
>Ga0105055_10003834_pt1 | contig 22449 bp, 9 predicted proteins | sample BON03_FD_78090 | JGI IMG/M metagenome (GOLD analysis project Ga0105055, IMG submission 78090) | Freshwater microbial communities from Lake Bonney liftoff mats and glacier meltwater in Antarctica - BON-03 | ecosystem: Environmental > Aquatic > Freshwater > Ice > Glacier meltwater | place: Lake...
AAAGGGGGGGGGGGGGGGGGCGGGGGGCGGTGAGGGACCGGCCGACCCCTTTTAGTCACTCCCTCCAGGGTGCAAACACGCGGTGAATCCAAACCCTCGCAATCTTAAAACCAAGTCCTACCAACGCCCGGGGACAGGGATCCCAGCGGCGGCGGCTCACGGGCGCTTCTCCCCTTTGCCTCCCCTCCCTCTCCCTCCCCTTCTTTTGCTCTCTCCCGCGGGAGGGGCGCAAATGGGGGGCGGGGGGGTCGGAGCGCAAGGCAGAGGGGGGGCGCGCGCCCGAGGGCTCCCGCCTCTTGTCCCACGGTGCGGCCTGGAAGCTCGGCGGCGACTTCTTTTCCTCGGCCTCGCTCGCGTGGCCGCGCGCAAGGAATGAATCCGTCTGGACGTCAACATGCTTGTGCTTGAAAGTGCGCGAATTTCATGTTTTTCCCTCTCGCCGTTTTTCGCGCCCCCCTCGTTTACGCATTTGTTTTCCCATTTGCGCGCACGCGACGTGTAAAGAATGACCGAGAGGCATGACTCGAGAGCAGACCGGCAGGACCTCTCGCCGCAAAACGGCGAGAAAGAGAGAGAGACAGAAACACACACGCACACACGACTCTCGTTCGCGCGCCGGAGCGCGGATTTAAATCCGTCGGCTTGTCTCCCGAGCGCGCGCGTTTTTTCCGCTTGGCACCCACCCCCCCTCGTCGACGGAACCAAACACACAATATCATGGGCTGCAAACGCATTACACGGGTCCGTCAACAACAGCGCCGTCAAGATCAAGATCACACGCCCCGGTCCTTGACCAGGCCGTTGGCCGCGCGCGCCACGTGCCGCACGTCCTCGGGCGTCAGCGGGAGGCGCGCCACCATGGCCGCCACGTCGAGCGGCGGGGACGCCTTGCCGACGCGCAGCTCGCGCTGGCTGTACTTGTTCTCGCGACGGTAGTCGCGGACTGTTTCGGTTGATTGGTGCGTATGTGCGATTGTGCTTTTTAGTGTTGGGCGTCGGCGGGGGCAACGATCGCGCGCCGACTCGAGAGAGGAAAGAGTCGCGGGATAAGGCAAACGCGGCGGCGAGCGACGGGAGGGCAAACAAACAAAACTCACGGAAGTAGCGGGTGTTGTACACGAGCTCGGGCACGTCGTGCGGGATGATCGCCTTGATGGGCTGGGACCTGTGGTGAGGTTTTGTGTCGGTCGGGCGCGTGTCGGGGGGGGGGGGGCGTTTGGGTGAGGGGCCGCGGGGGCGATCGGGGGGGGGGGGCGGGGGGGGGGGGTTGGGGGGGGGGGGGGGGGGGGGGGGGGGGGGGGGGCGTTTGCGTGAGCGGCCGCGGCGGCGATCGAGAGGAGGAGGCGGGGCGGCGGCGGTCGAGACTCACCCTGGGGCGATCTTGCGGTAGTCGTTGCCGGTCGGCAGGTAGTCGTGGTAGTCGCTGGTGGAAGCGATGCCCGTGATCTGTTTTGTTTGTTTGATGTTTTGTTTGTTTTCTTGGAGACGGCGGCGTCGGCGTCGGTCGCCTGTAGGAGCGCCCCGTCGCCGCCGTCGGTCGCCGCCAACGTCGCGCGCGCGCAGACGCACGCCCCGCTTCGCCCTCTCTCCCCCCGACGACGTGACGACGCACCTGCCACGGCCGCTTCACGCCCTTGAACAAGCTGACGAGCGACTTGATCAGCGACCCCATGGCCTCCGTTTGGGGGGGCGCAAGGTGGGGGGACAGAGCGGGGAGGACACGGGAAGTTTGCCCTCTTTTGGCGCGCGCCGGTGATCTGCGGTTTGTAGATGAAAGCGATGTTTCGTGTGTTTGCTGTCTGCGTCGTTACAACAGAGAGAAAGAAAGGAGAGGGGAGACTTTCCCGGGGAGAGCGTCTTCTCCTCTTCTGAGAGGGCAAACCTGCAACTTTGTCGAGCTGCGAACCTCTCCTCCTGCGACACGGCACTAGACAACCCTCGACGACACACCTGCCCACACACACACATATAGAGACCGCGTGCCTCACAGACCCCCACGGAAGAAGGCGCGCAGAAAGCGCAAAACCCTTTTTGTTTGTTTTGTCTCCCTTGCTTCGTAGAAACGCAAGCCACAAACATTGAGAGACCCACCGCATCCCTAGCAGAGACACATCCCGATGCACCGCCACGCATTGCCTCTCTGACTGCCAGCGGGTGGGGAGCAGGAGGAGTGTTTGGTGCCGTGAGGAGGAGGGGGAGCCGCCCGCTTTCCGGGAGACGCAGGCCCCTCTCCCGCTCGTGAACCCGCGACCGCCATAAAAGTGCGATGTCGTTCTTCGTGCCCACGCGCTTCGTCTGGCGTTTTGGCGGCCGGCAGGTGAGGGAGAGGAGGAGGTCTTGAGCCCAAGGCGCAAGTTTGGAGGAGGGGGGGCGACGTGGCACCCGCCACGATGGCACCGTCCCCCTCGTCCCTCACGCGGGACGAGACAGGGCGGGACGCTTGATCGCAGCGATCAAGGGTCCCCCACCGACGGCGCCCGGCAAGCTGGCGGGCGGGCACAGCACACGGCCGCCTTTGCCCTTGCCGCCGCGCCGCGCGGTTCTCGGCGGCGCCGACGTCGAACGGACAATCGCGCGCACGCGGCTCCCACTCCCGGGCCCTCTCGCCCAAAACACCAACTCGCCAACGTCCCCTCAACCAACAAACGCACCCAAACAGGTCCATCTGTGCGGCTCCTTCACGCGATGGGTCGAGACCATCCCGATGGCCCCTGTTGAGGGCACGGCGCCCGGAGGCGGCAACAACGGCGCGGCCGGCAGCGCGGCAGCGGCAGGCGGGGCGGGCGGCGCCGGCGGCGGCAGCGTCTTTGCCGTGGTCGTACACTTGCCGCCCGGCTACCACCAGTACAAGTTCATCGTGGACGGGCGGTGGGTGCACGACGAGACGGCGCCCTACATGCCGGACCCGCTCGGCAACGTGAACAACTGGCTGTTCGTGCGCAAGGTGGACGCGTCGTCGTCGTCGTCGTCCTCGGCGGCGGCGGCGGCGGCGGCGGCGGCGGCGGCGGCTGCGGCGGGCGGGCCCGGCGGCATCATGGTCGCGCCGCTGCATCCGCCGCCGCTGCCCGAGGGCCCGCCGATGCTGTTGCAAGGAGACGCGGCGTCGGCCGAGATGGCGATGGCGCAGCACCAGCACCAGCACCAGCAGCACGCGGCGGCGGCGGTCGCGGCGGCGGCGGCGGCAGCGGCGGCCGCCCAGCAGCACCAGCAGCAAACGCAGCAGCAGCAGATGCATTATCAGCAGCAGCAGCAGCAGCAGCAGCAGCACCTGCAGCACTCGCAGCAGTCGTCACCGCAGCACTACGAGCCGCAGCAACACCAGCAGCACCAGCACCAGCAGCACCAGCACCCGCCTGGCGCTGCGCTGCCGGGCAGGACGTCGTCGTCGCAGGCGTCGCTGGCGGCCGCGGTCGCCGCCGCCGCCGCCGCCGCCGCGAGCGGCAGCGGCGCGGCCATCAACCACAGCGCGTCCTTGTCGGCCCCGCCGCCGCCTGCGTCTCTGCCGCCGGGTGTCGGAGGAGCGGGAAGAGGGGACGACGACGCCACCATGATGGACACGGCGATGGGGGGGGGCGCGGAGGAGCAGCAGCAGCAGATGCAGCAGCAGCAGCAAATGCAGCAGCAGCAGCAAATGCAGCAGCAGCAGCAGCAGCAAATGCCGCCGCAGCAGCACCAGCAGCAGCAGCAGCAGCAGCATCAGGAGCAGCTCCAACAGCAGCAGCAGCAGCAGCAACAGCAGCAGCAGCAGCAGCACCCGGGCGGCCTGCCCCCGCTGCCTCCCGGCGCGCGGCCCGCTGTAGCGGCCGCCGGCCCGCTGTCGACCGCGGCGGCCGCCGCAGCAGCGGCCGCGGCGGCGGCCGCCGCGGAAGGCGCCTCTGCTGACCCGGTCGCCGCCACCCGCCGCACCGTCGCCAACTTCCTCGCCACCCACCTCGCCCACGAGCTCGTGCCTGAGTCCAGCCGCGTCGTGCTGCTCGACGTCGACCTGCCCGTGCGCGTGGCGTTCCACGCGCTCGCCGAGCAGGGGCTGGCTTCGGCCCCGCTGTGGGACGGCGCCGCGGGCGCGGTGGCGGGCGTGGTGTCGGCGTCCGACTTCATCCGGCTGCTGCGGCGGCTGCGGACGGCGGTGTCGCTGGGGCGCAACCCCCTGAGCGAGGAGGAGATGGACGCGGCGACGATCCGCGGGCTGCGGGAGGAGGCGCTGCTGGCGGCGCGCGAGGTGGCGGCGGCGGCGGCGGCAGCAGCGTGCGGCGCCCGCGGCGGCAAGGCGGCGGCGGCGGGCGGCGGCGGCGGCGGCGGCGAGCATTCCTCGCACCCTCAGCTCACGCTCGCCGACATCCAGCCGCCGCCCAAGCCGCTCGTGTACGTCGAGCCGCTCGACTGCCTCGCGCACGTCGTGCGTACGCTCGTCGTCCGGCGCGTGTCGACGGCGCCCGTCCTGTCTTCCCCGCCGCCGATGATTGTCGCCCCTGGCCCGGGCGGCTACGGCGGCGGCTACGGCGGCGGCGGGGGTTACGGCAGCGCGGCCGAGGCGGCGGCGGCCGCCGGCCAGGGCAGCGTGCTGATGATGGCCGCCGAGGTGGCGGCCGCCGCGGCCGCCACCGCCGAGGCGCACCAGCAGCAGCAGCAGCAGCACCACGGCAACAACGGCGGCGGCCCGCTGAGCCCGGCGCGAGGAGCGGTGGGCGCCGACGGCCAGTCGCCGTCGGGCGACCCCTCGTCGTCTGCGCCGCCGCCGCCGCCGCCGCCGCTGCCGACGGTGCTGCAAACGGCCACGCTGGCGGGCGTGCTCGGGTGCCTGCTGCGGCACTTCCGCGCGTCGCCGGCGTCCCTTCCGGCCCTGGCGCTGCCCTTGTCCGCCCTGCCCGTCGGCACGTGGGCGCCGGACGCGCCGGGCCTCGCCCCGGACGAGGTCGCCGCCGCCGCCGCCGCCGAGGCCGAGGCCGACGCCGTGGCTGCCGCCGCCGCCGCGCGCGGCGGCCCCTCGGCCGCCGCCGCCGCCGCCGCCGCGCGCCGCGTCGGCCCGGCCACCCCGGGCCGACGCCGCGTCGCCCCCTTGCGCGCCGTCCACCCCTCCACGCCCCTGACCGCCGCCCTCGGGCAGCTGCTCGAGGCCGGGGTGTCCGCCCTGCCCGTTGTGGACGGGCGCTCCGGCGCGCTGCTCGACGCCTACGCGCGCGCCGACATCACGGCGCTGTGCCGCGGGAACGCCTACTCGCGGCTGCAGTGGGAGGACGTGACGGTGGGGCAGGCGCTGACGCTTTCGCAGCCGCCGGCGGCGCTGGCGCAGGCGACGGCGCAGGCGCAGGCGCAGCAGCAGCAGCAGCAGCAGCAGGCGTCGCCGAACGGCGCGGCGCCGTCCTCTGCGCCGCCGCCGCCGCCGCTGCAGCGCCCCGTGCGCGTGGCTGTCGCGTCGCGCGACGACCCGCTGCGCGTGGTCGTCGAGCGCCTGGCCATCCCGGGCGTCGGGCGCGTCTTCGTGGTCGACCCGCACTCGCGCCGCGTGCAGGGCGTCGTCTCGCTGACCGACGTGGCCGCGTTCCTGGTGCCGGCGGCCTTCGCCGCGTACGACGCGGGCGCGGCGGCGGCCGCGGCCACGGCCGCGGCGCTCTCTGGGCCGGGCGACGCGGTGTCCGGGGCTGTGGGCGGCTCGTCGTCGGCAACAATGACGGCGCCGGCGGCCGTAGCCCTTGCGTGATGACTGACGGATCGACGTGTCCCTTGGCTTGTTACTATTTATACATTCACCGTGTGTGCCCCATCTCTTATTTCCTCTCATCTCTCTCATCTCTCTATTGTCCCGTTTTGCGCGTCGTGTTGCGCGCCGCGCGCGCCGCCGCCGGGCTGCTCGAACCGTCCAACCCGCCGTCCAACCCGCCATCCAACCCGCCGTCCCTAATGTTGACACGCTAGTACAGTCCCGGGGCGTCCCCGAGCCACTTTCGCGCCGTCGTCGGGACCACGGGCGGCGGCCGCTGCAGCCGCAACCCCTGGATGAACGCGCGCAGCTGGGCGTGGCGGTTGGCCTCGGCGGCGGCGGAGAACGCGTCGGCGATTCGCGGGGTGAGCCGCCCGCTCGCGAGGACGAGCTGGAGCAGCCTGACGAGCAGGTCCTCGGAGACCAGCGACAGGGCCGTGGGGTCGGCGAGGCCCGCGTCCAACGGGTGGGCGGCCGCCGACCCGAGCGCCACGTCGAGCAGCGGACGCGGACCTGTCGATGCCGACAAGGGAGGAGGAGGGGGAGCAGAGGGCGAAGACGGCGGCGCCGGCGCCATCAAGAGAGAGCGGCCAGGGGGCCGCCGCCCCCTGTTTGGGGAGGCTCTCGCACGCGCGCGCCGGCCTCGCTGTCCAGGCGGCCCCGCTCACGCACGACTGCGGAGTAGAGCCTTTCTCACTCACGCGCGCGGCGTTGAAAAAGGAGCAGCAGTGTGGACCCCTCTGCAGCTTCGATCCCGCGTGCTCTTTCAAAGAGCCTTTTTGAGCGAGGGAGAGAGATGATCCAACCCGCTCGACGTGTTTGGAAGGCACCTTTGTCGAAGAAATAGACCAGGTTCTTACATACCCGTACGAAAACGCCCCCCTTTAATTACCGCCGCGCAGCCGCGATCCGCGCCGGATGGACGCCGCCGGCGCTCGGCGCGGCCGCGGCCGCTCCCGCTGCGCCCCCTCCTCCCTTGGCATCGACAGCCGCGCGCGCGACGATGACCGGCACAGGGAACGCGGCAGGCGGGGGCGACGGAGGAGGAGGAGAAGGGGCCGGCGAGGCAGGCGGGGGCGACCTCCGCACAGGACGCAGGAGGGCCCGTCGCCGCGCCGTGCCCGCCGCCGCCGCCGCCGCCGCCGCCGTGCCCGGCAGCGCTGCCTCGTCGCCAAAACCCCCCGCCTCCTCGCCCATGCTCCCGTCGCTGTCGCTCTGGTCGCTGGTCGCCGTCGCGCCCAGGAGCGCCAGAAGCAGGGGCCGGCCCTCGGCCCACCGCCGCAGCGACTCTTGCCACGCCGAGGAAGACGACGCGGCCGCCGCGCCCCCGCCGCCGCGCCCGCCCGCGCCCGCGCCCGCGCCCGCGCCGCCCCCCCCGAGAAACGACACGCCGGGCCAAGAGCCGGGGTCCCCGAGCGTCCCCCACGCCTCGACCGTGTCCAGATGCTCCACGTGCGACTGGAAGTGCACGTACACGGGGGCCGACCGCAGCGCGGGCGACGCCGCGAGCAGCGCGCGGTCGGCGCTGCGCAGCGCCGCCAGCACCAACGCCATCTCGCGCCGGAACACGAAGGCGCGCAGGCGCGGCGGCGCCGGCCAGCGCTCCTCGCCAGAGACGTGGCAGTAGACGTGGAGCGAGGGCGGGGGCGGCGGGGGGGCAGGCGGGGGCGGGGCGGGGTCGGAAGAAGCCGTGTTAAGGGCGGAGACGCTGCCGGCGCCGCCGACGCCTCGCCGGAGCAGCTCGTCCCGCTGCTGCTGCTCGCGCTCCCGCTCGCGCGCGCCGCGCCGCCGCCGCTGCTCGTCCGTCTCGGCCAGGCCCGCCGGCGGGTGCCCGTCGAACCGCCACTCGGCGACCACCTCGTCGCGCACGAGGCGCGTGTACAGCCCGCGGACCTGCTCGGCGTTGACGCGCGGGCCGATCGACAGCAGCAGCGCGCCCGTCAGGTCGTTGTGCGTCAGCGTGTAGGTGCGCGTGGCGGCGTTGGCGCCGCTTCCGCCGCCGCCGCCGCCGCCGCCGCCGCCGCCGTGGGCGCTTGCGCCGCCGCCTTCGTAGGGTGGCAGCGGCAGCGGGCCGTGCGGCGTCGCACCGGGCAGATAGCTCACGGCGAGCTTGGACGGCGAGAAGGGTGGCGGCGAGAAGAGGGCCGCGCGAATCACCTGTGGTTGTGCTTAGTCGAAAAGGGGTGGGTGGGCGGGTGAGGAAGAGGGATGCTTTTGGGGCGGGTGCACCTCTCCACCTCCACACAACGAGGGGGGCCAAACGAAACACGCCCCGCCGACGACGACGACGACGACGGACGGTCCCAGCGGCCAAACCGCAAGTTGGCCCTTTGCAGGGGCCGCGAGCGGTCCCTCCGGCCATCCCTAGGAGATCCGAGGCGGGAGGCGCGCGACCTTGTGGCGCGTGTGCGTCGCCCGCCGCATCTGCGCGCGTTCACGAGGGGGGCCGCGGACCCAGGGTTGGAGAGGGGGACAAAAATGGTGGGGGGGGGGACTCACCGCTCGCCGCCTAGCCCTCGGCGGGGCGCCCGCGGCGGCCGCCACGCGCGCGCACGCGGACCCGTGAGTGCGCATCCGTGAAGCGGTCACCGCCGTCGCGGCGGCCGCCTGATTGCCGCGAATTGTTGCTGCCCCTCCTCCTGCTGATGTCCGTGCCCTTGCCGCTGCTCCTCCGCCTCTTGCCGCCGGCACGCGGCCGGCGTGCTGCATCACGCCCTGCCAGCCGCCGATACGGGCGGATTGCGGGAGATCAGCGCGGGACGAGGAGGACGGCAAGCAATGCCCCCGGGGAGAGATTGAGGGGGGCGTGCTGGAGAGCCGGGTGGAGCTCTGATTTGTTTCCTGTGCGCGCGCGCGAGAGCCAGCAGCAACAGAGCGTGCTTGGGAGATGTATGAAGGATAAGCAGGATGGGCACGGAGGCTACGGAGTACTATCTGTGATTGAGTGGCGTCGGAGGTGAGACAGAGTAGCCGTGCCAAGGCGTCAGGCGCCCCGTCGCGACTCGCGAGAAGCGGCGTCGGCGTCGGCGACACGGGGCGCCCGCACTGCTCGCTCTCGCACTCTCAAGCCCACCGCCTGTCCTCGGCCGCCTCGTCGCACGGCTCGTACCACACGGGCCTGCCCAGCATGCCAGGGGACAGCCGGTAATCGAAGACGATCTCCTCTCCCTCCGCCAGCGGCCGCAACGCCACGAGCCCCAGGCCGTGAGCGGCGCGGAGCGCGAGCTCGGAAGAACCGCGCCGCCAGAGCCCGTCCGCCGCCGCCGCCGCCATGCGCGCAAACCGGTTCGCCGCGGCCACGGCCGCCTCCTCGCCGCGCGCCTTCAAGGCGCGCTCGACGGGCCACACCGTGAGCGCCGCGGCGGCCTCGTAAGGGGCAAAGGGCAGGTAAGCGCGGAGCTCGGCAGGGAGTCTCGGCGCGCCGCCGCCTCTGCCGTCGCCTCTGTCGCCGTCTCTGTCCCCGTCCTCGTCCTCGTCATCGCCGCCGCCGCCGGCAAACGCGCCGGGCGCAAAGTCGATCGGCGCGATCATGGCGTTGGGCTGCTGGCCGGGCGGGGGGTGGTTGGCAAAGTGCGCCAGCGCGTAGGGGTGCCGCGGCTCCAGCGGCAGCCCCAGCTCCAGCGCCGCCGCCTCGTCCGTGGTCGGCGAGCACCAGCCCCCGCGCCGCGCGAGCGCCGCCTGGCGCGCCGCCGCCGCCCGGTCGAGCGCGGCGGCGGCGGCGGGCGGCAGCCTGGGCCGGTCCGAGGCGCGGGCCATGCGGGCGAGCAGGTTGCGGGGCACGGGTCGGCGCGGGGGCCGGAAGGCGTCGAGGCCGAGGCTCGCGGCGCTCGTGCTGCCGCTGCCGCTGCTGCCGCCACTGCTGCTGCTGCGGCCGCCGCTGCTGCTGCTGCTGCTGCTGCCGTCGCCGGCCTCCCCCCCGCCCGGTGCCGCGCCGTCGCCGCGCGCCCACGGCTGCGAGTCGATGACTACGCCGTCGTAGCGCGCGGCCAGGTACGGGTTGCCGCGGTCCACCTTCGGGTAGCCGGCCATGCGCCGAAAGTCGGCGCGCGTGTAGCAAAGGCCCGGGAAAAAGGCAATCAGGGCGCCCGCGGGGACGGCGGGCGCGTTTTTTGGCCGGCCGCCGAGGCCGCCCGCTCCTCGCTGTTGCCGCTGCCCTTGCTGCGGCTCGTCGCCTGAGGCGGTGACGAAGAGGCCCAAGCCGGCGTCGTGGTGCCCGACGGCCGACGGGCCCACGCGCAGCCCAAACCCGACGCGCCGCGCGGCCAGGCGGGCGAGCGCCTGCGCCGACGCCGCCGACGCCGCTGTCGCCCCGGCGGACGACGCCGCCGATGCGCCGCCTTCCTGCTTTTGTCGCTGCTGTTTTTTGCCGCCGCCTCCGTACGACTCATCCCCTTCTCGGCCATCCGAGTCGCTGCCGCCACCGCCTGCATCGTCGTCGTCGTCGTCGTCGTCGTCGGACTCGTCGCCCGGCCGCGACATCGGCTTGGCATCAAGCGACTGCCCCTCCGCTCGCCGCCGCCGAGACCATTCGCGCAGCGCCGCCGCTGCCGGCGCCGGGTCGCCCGCATCCTTCTCGAGCGCAACGTGCACGGCGCGCGCTAGGCCCAAGGCTTGTCTCCTCAGGGCCCGCGCGACCGCCTCTCTCCGATCCTCGTCCGAGAGACCCGACGCCTCGGCAACGACGCGGTCGGCAAAGCTGGCGTCGACGCTGCCGCCGCCGCCGCCGGGCGCGCTGCTGCTGCCGCCGACGCCCCCGTTTTCCTCGCAGAGGCGGCTGAAGAGGTACAGGCGGTGGAGGTCGGCGCACTCTTGCACGTCGCGCGGGCGCGCGCCGCGCAGCCGCTTGATGCTGGCTACCAATGTGCGTAGAGGGCGCATCATGCTGAGGCGCACGGGGGTAGCCTCTAGTCGCGGTGGGGATTGCGTCGACCCGCAAGTACTACCTATGACTTAGACTTGGTGTGCATGTGGTGTCTGGCGGGTGTGCGCGCTTGGAGCGGGAACGCTGAGCCCGGATTTGAGCGCGTCGCGGCGGCACCGCATCCGGCCGTGCCGTCCCGTTGACCGAAGCGAAGCGGACAAGAGAGAGAAAAATACAACAATGGCGGCGGCGGCAACAAGGGGTCTTATGTGGGGTGCGCGTGAGTTATGATACGTGGTCCGCCCGATTCATTCGAGGCGGGCGGGTGGGGGGAAACAGGCGACAACGGGCAAGCCTCTCAGGCAGCCGCAACGAGCGCCGCCGCCTCGGCCTCGGCGCTCGCGATCGAGCAGGGCACGCCCGCGACCGCCGCCGCAAAGGCCGGAGGGTGCACGCCGGCGTTGCACAGCGCCGCCAGCAGGCGCGTGTGCCGCATGGCGTACTGCCCTAGCGCCGCGCCGCCGCCCCCGCCCCCGACGGGCGCGCACCCGAGCGCGCCGCGCGCCGCGTCCCACGCCCGCACCATGGCGCGCAGGCACTCCCAGTCGTCGACAGCGGGGCGGTGGGGCTCGCCGGCGCGCGAGAAGGGGCCCTCGGCGCGCAAGAGGGCGCGCTCGGCGGGGGTCTCCTCGATGTCCTCTTCCTGGGCGGCGGCCGCGCGGGCGTTTCGGGCGACGCCGACGCGCTCTGGCGACGGGGCCGACAGCGCCAGCAGCTCTGCAAACGCCTGCGCCTTGGCCCCGCCCTCCGCGGGCGGGCGCACGAGGCCTGCGCGCAGCAGCAAGCGCGCCGCGCGCCGCGCGGCCACGTCGAGCGAGCGGCGGGCGGCCTGGTCAGCGCGCACGGCGGCGTCGGCTGCATCGGCGACGGCGGCCGCCGCCTCGGCCTCGCGGGCGGCCGACAGGGCGGCGGCCGCGGCGGCGGCGGCGGCGGCGGCCTCGTCGGACCGGGCGAGCCGCAGGAGCGCGCGGCGGCGCGAGGCGTCCGGGTGAGGCAAGGTTGACGCTGCTGCGTCAGCAGCGGCCGAGCGCTCCAGCGCCACCGCAGCCGCCGCCGCCCCCTGCGCCCGCGCCTCGAGCGCGGCCGCCACGCGCCTCTTCTCGTCGGCGCCGCGCCGCGCGCGCTGGGCCGCGAGCACCAGCGGCGCCGCATACGCCTCGTGCTGGGGCAGGCGGTGCGGGTGGCTGCGCGGGCGGGAACGAAAGGGCACCGCTTCGGGCGCGCGCAAGAGCGAACGTCCTCCAACGGCGAATGAGGAAGACGAGGCCGAAGGCGACGGCGACGGCAATGGCTCCGGCGACGGCGACGGCGACGGCGACGGCGACGGCGACGGCGACGGCGACGGCGACGGCGACGGCGACGGCCCGCCTCCCCCTCCCCCTCCTCCTCCCGTGTGGAGCATGCCCAGGTAGTCGCCCGCCACCTCCCACCCCATGCGCCGCACCGCCCCGTACTCCATCGCGTGAGAGCCCTGCGCGTAGGTCCCGCCGTCCGACGTGCGCTCCCGCACCCGCGCAAACTGCGCCGCCAGCGTCTCGCGCGTCAGGTCGCTGCCTCCGCCGCCGCCGCCGCCGCGCCCGCTCCCGCTCCCGCCCCCGCTCCCGTCGCCGCCGCCGCCACCGCCCCCCGTGCCGTCGCTGTCCTCCATCCAGGCCACGGAGTACAGGTCCCCCAGGCACGTGTCGTCCGGCACGCCTGCGGCCCTCCCGTCGTCGTCCGAGCGATCGCCGCCGTACGAGGGGCAGTAGGTGGCCCACGAACTCTCATCGTCGTTGGCGGCCGTCGTGGCAAAGATGGGCGGGCCGAGGCGGGCGCGGCGGCGCTTCTTCTTGCCCCCCCCGTGGTGGCGCTCGGTTCCCGGCGACGCCGCGTCGTCGGCGTCATCGCCCCCGTCCTGATCGACGGGCGCCGCCGATGCCGCCTCTGCGAAAAAGGCCGAGGGCGTCGGCGCGAGCAAGAGGCGCCGCCGGCCGACGCCGCTGCCGAACGAAGAAGAGGACAGCGCCGCCGCCGCCGGGGCGCCTCCCCGCCCTCCTTCTCCCCCCCCTCCTCCCCCGCCGCCGTCGCACCGCACCTGCCCGCCCCCCCCGTCGTCCCGGCCGCACTCCCCGTCGTAGTCCCGCATCAGGCCGCGGAACATCGACCCGGCCTCGCACGCCTCGACGAACAGCACCGCCTCGCGGAACCCGCCCGCGTCGGCCTTGCGCCCGAGCGCCGCGTGCAGCTGGTCCGCAAACAGGAACTCGCCCGACGGCATCCCCAGCACGCCCACGGACCCGTGGTCCGAATAAAAGAGAAAGACGCGGTCGCTCGGGCCCGACGCCACGACGCGCCCCGTCCCCTTTCCCCGGACGGCGTCGGCGTCGCCCTCGAGCACCGAGAGGAACGTCTCGGCCGTCACAGCCGTGCCGCTGTAGTCGACAAGGCCGCCGCCGCGGTACGTGTCGGCGCCCCGCGGGTGGTTGAACATGCGCCCGGGCGACGGGTTGGAGGGCGAGTGCGCGACGTCGTCGGCCGCCATGACCACCACGCGGGACGGGTCGAGGCCGCCGCTCGTCAGGACGCGGTAGGCGTGGAAGACGTCCGACTGGTGGCGGTAGTTGCCGTAGCCGCTCGAGCCGGCCACGAGCAGCGCCCAGTGGTGCTTGACGTGGGCCGGGTCGTCGCCGTCGGCAAAGTCGGAGGAGGAGGTGGCGGCGAGGCGGGACCGGGCGGCGCGAGGGTCGCGCGTCGCCGCCGCCACGAGCAGGACGAGGAGGAGAGCCGCGGCGCCCGTCCAGGCGGCCAGGTTCCGCGCCATCGCCATGCCCGAGTCAGCGTGCTCTGCTTGCTCTCGGTGGTGGAAGCGCGGGTGACGAACCAAAATGCAAGAGAGAGAGGGGGGGTTCAAAGGGGACGCCGATGCTGCAGTATGGCTTGGGTTTTGCGAGCGCAGTAGTCGCTGATAATGCTGTCGGATGATGGATGACGACTTTTGCCACCCCTTGGTCGAGAGAGAGTAGGTGGAGTGCTGATCAACGCGGACGCCGACGCCGACGCAGGGGCCGACGACGACCGGCCACGGCAGCGGCTCTGTCTCTGTGAGGAATGCAGCATCGCCGTCTGGAGCTGCCCGCCCAGAACCATCATCACTCAATGCACACCAACTGACCTCTTCTGTCTCCCTCTCATTGACAGCGGAGACGCAACAACAACAGCGACCAGCACACCAAACGCCATCTGTCTATCTCCCGCACGCGCGTGCCCCCTCTCTTCCAACCCAATCGAAAAGCCGAGCGCGCTTCGTCGCATCGAACGCCCAGACCACCGTCACAAGCGCGCGTTCAGCGCGAAAGAGAAATCAGAGGGAAGGAGCAAGAGACACCCCCTTCCCGCGCGCCAGTGAGGGGGGGAACGCACAGAGGGGCGTGTAAGCGAGGACCACAGCCCCGCGCGGCGTGTGGCGCGCGACGCTTGCCCTCTAGGCATCACACGCCGCACGGATCGGCGGGCCCTGAGCACACCGACCGCGCGCCGTCATGGCGTCGACGTCGGCGGCGCCCGCCCCCGCCCCCGCCCCAGCCCCGACCCCAGCGGCGGCGCCCCTCGACCTCGCCTCGCTCATGCCCTCGGACGAGGACCTCGCCTACGAGGAGGAGCTCCTCCGCAACCCCTACGACCTGAAAGTCTGGCTCCGCTACCTCGCCGCCCGCGCCTCCGCCCCCTTTCCCAGGCGCCGCGTCCTGTTTGAGCGCGCCGTCGCCGCGCTGCCCGGGTCCTACAAGCTTTGGCGCCTTTACCTTGAGGCGCGGCGGCGCGAGGTGCGCGCGCTGCCGCCCGCCGCGCCCGCCCGGGAGGCGTGCACCCACGCGTTCGAGCGGGGGCTGGTGACCATGCACAAGATGCCCGTGCTGTGGGGCATGTACCTTGACCACGTGTGCGAGTCCGGCGGCCGGGGCGCGGTCACGCGCGCGCGGCGCGCGTTTGACCGCGCGCTGGCGAGCCTGCCGCTGACGCAGCACTCGGCGCACGTGTGGCCGCGGTACCTGGCCTTTGTCGGGCGCGAGGGCGTCCCCGTCGAGACGGCCGTGCGCGTGTACCGCCGCTACCTGCAGCTCGAGCCAGCGGCGGTCGAGGACTTTGTCGCCCTGCTGACGAGGCCCGCCGCCGGCCGGTGGGCCGAGGCGGCCCGGCGGCTGGCGGCCGCGCTCGACGACGACGCCTTTCGCTCGCTGCAGGGCCGCACGCGGCACGCCCTCTGGCTCGAGCTGTGCGACCTGGTCACGCGCCACCCGCGCGAGGTCGAGCAGGGGGACGGCGGGGGCGGCACGGGCGGCGGCGGCGGCGCTGGCGGCGGCGGCGGCGGTGGCTCTGGCGGCGGCGGCCTGGACGTCGAGGCGGTCCTGCGCGGCGGCATCCGCCGCCACCCGGAGGAGAGCGGCCGCCTGTGGGCCGCCCTCGCCGACTACTTCACCCGCCGCGGCCTCTTCGAGCGCGCGCGCGACGTCTACGAAGAGGGCCTGTCCGGCGTGTCGACCGTGCGCGACTTTGGCCTCGTGTACGACGCGCTGACGCACTTTGAGGAGTCGCTGCTGACGGCCAAGATGGGGCTGCTGGACGCGGCGGAGCGGGAGAGGGAGGCCGCAGAGGAGCAGCCGGCCAAGGGGGGCGGCAGCAGGGCGGCGGCAGCGGGAGGCAAAGGGGGCGGCAAGAAGACGAAGGCGGCGGAGGCGGAGGCGGCGGCAGAGGCACAGGCAGAGGCAGAGCGAGGAGCAGGACGAGAGGGCGGCAAGGACGCCGGCGACGGCGACGGCAGCAGCGACGAGGACGCCGGCGCCAACTTTCTTCTCGAGGACGAGGCCGACGGCGGCGGCGGCCTGGCCGCCGACGTCGACCTGCGCCTCGCGCGCCTCGAGCTGCTGGCCGCCCGCCGGCCCGAGCTGCTGTCGTCCGTCGCGCTGCGGCAGAACCCGCACAACGTCGGCGAGTGGCACCGGCGCGCGCGCCTGTTCGCCTCCGACCCGCGCCGCCAGGTCGCCTGCCTCACCGAGGCCGTGCGCACGGTCGAAGCCGCCCGCTGCGGCGCGGGTGGCAGGCCCTTCTCCCTGTGGGTCGCGCTGGCAAAAGTGTACGAGCGGCACGGCGACGTCAAAAACGCGCGCGCCGTGTTTGAGCGCGCCGTCAAGGCGGGCGCCGAGTCGTACCGGTACGTGGACGACCTGGCGGCGGTGTGGTGCGAGTGGGTCGAGATGGAGCTGCGGCACAAGAGCCACCGGGCGGCGCTGGCGCTGGTGCGGCGGGCGACGGGATTGGACGAGGAGGGCGGCGAGGGCGAGGGCGGCGAGGAGGGCGGCGAGGGCGGCGGCGGAGGCGACGCCCGCCTGACGACCGCCACGGGCCGCCTGACCGCCGCGCAGGAGCGCGCGCTGCCCGTCCAGGCCCGCCTCCACCGCTCCCAGCGCCTCTGGGCCCTCGCCGCCGACCTCGAGGAGTCCCTCGGCACTCCCGAGTCGGCCAGCGCCGCCTACGAGCGCGCCATGGCCCTGCGCGTGGCCACCCCTCAGCTCGTGCTAAACTACGCCGCCATGCTCGCCGAGCGCGGGCGGTGGGAGGCGGCCTTCCGCGCGTACGAGCGCGGCGTGGCGTCGCTGTTCCGGTTCCCGCACTCGGCCGATCTGTGGACGGCCTACCTCGAGGCGTTCGTGCGGCGGTACGGGGGCGCCAAGCTGGAGCGCGCGCGCGACCTGTTCGAGACCTGCCTGAAAGACTGCCCCGCAGAGGCCTGCAGGCCTTACTACGAGGCCTACGCCAGGCTGGAGGAGGCGCACGGCCTGGCGCGCCGCGCCATGGACGTGTACGAGCGCGCGCTCGCCGCCGTCCCCAAGGACCAGCGCGGCGCGGTCGTCGACCTGTACCTGGCGCGCGCGGCGCAGCTGTTTGGCGTGCCAAAGCTGCGCGAGGTGTACGAGGCGGCCATCGAGTCGGCGCCGCCGCGCGACCTGCCCGACGCCGACGTGCGCCGGTTGTGCGCGGCGTTTGCGGCGCTTGAGGCGCGCCTGGGCGAGGTCGACCGCGCGAGGGGGGTGTTCGCGCACGGCAGCCACCTGGCGGACCCGCGCCTGCCCGCCAGCGCGGCCTACTGGGACGCGTGGCGCGCGTTCGAGGTGGCGCACGGCAACGAGGACACGTTCCGCGAGATGCTGCGGCTCAAGCGCAGCGTGGCGGCCAGCTTTGCGACGCTGCACGTGGCGCTGGCGCCGGGCGCGGCGGCCGCCGGCGCGCTCGAGGCCGCGGGGCTGGCAGAGGCGTCGGCGGCCGACGAGGGGTTTGCGGGGCGGGGGGGCGGCGGGGGGGGCACCACCCTGGACGCGATGGCGGCGCTGGAGGCGGCGGCGGCCGGCCGCCCGCCCACCCTGGCGACGGGCACGCGCGTGCCCGGGTTTGTGTCGGCGGGCATCATCCAGCAGGGCAGGCACGACGGCGACGACGAGGAGGGCGGGCTGCTGGCGGGCGGAGCGGCAGGGGCGGCGGCCAAGGGAGCCGCTGCCGCCGCCGCCGCCAACCCCGAGGAGATCGACCTTGGCGGCGGCGGCGATGACGACGACGACGAGCCGGGCGAGGCCGGCGGAGACGTGGCCGACGTGCGACAGCGCGCCGTGCCTGCGGCCGTGTTTGGCGGGCTCGCAGCCAAGCGCCCGGGCGGCGGAGGGGAGGGCGGGGGCGGCGCCGCCGAGGAGGGCGGAGGGCCGGCGCCCAAGCGCGCGCGCGGCGCCTGAAAGAGAGGAATCGAAATTGGGTTCAATCGTGGACAGACACGCCCGTTCGTTCGTTTTGCATGTATATTGTGCGCTGCGTGATTGCCTCTCTCTCTCTGTGCTGATGAAAGAGGCGCTGCAAAGGGCGCGGCGCGTGTGTGTCTCTCTCTATTGATTTGATGGTACAAGGACGCAACGCGGCCGCCGACGCTCCGAAGAAGAAAAAGCGAAAAGGAAGCCGCCGGCCCTCCTGCTCCTCCCTCTTGCCCTTCACGACGCCGCCGCCGCCCCCGCCACCCCCTCCTTCCGGCACGTCTCCACGAACTCGTCCAGCAGGTACGGCCACGCCCCGTTCTCGTCGTAGTCGCTCATGTCCCCTCTGACCGTCCGCACAAACTCGAGCAGCTGCAGCCACGTGTCGCGGCCGACGGCGCGCCCGTTGTGCGCGCGCTGCAAAAAGGCGAGCCAGCGGTCGAGCAGCGGCCAGGCGCCTCCCGGCCGGGGCGTGCCCTCGCCGAGCAGCAGGCGCCACATGGCCAGCGCCGTGTCTAGCTGCAGGCACTTGTGCCCCTTCTCCGCCGCCCAGCCGAACGCGTAGGCATACATTTCCGAAAACTTGGCGGCGTCGCCCATCTCGCGCCGCAGCGACGGGATCTGCGCCTTTAGGCTGGCGGCGCCCGCGGCGCACCCGAGCTCCTTGACGCCGCGGACGAATTCGTCGCGGCTCCACTCGCACATGGTGGCGGCGCCGATGCGCCAGGACAGCGCGAGCATGACGGGGTCGGACGGGTCGACGCCGATGTCGTCGCAAAGGCGCGCGATGCCCTCGGCCAGCACGGCGTCGGCGTGCTCGTCTTTTTGTGTTTGGGTTTTGGGTTTTGGTTTTGTTTTTGTTTTTGTTTTGGTGGCGGTGGGTTGTTTGTGAGGGTTTAGTTCCAGGAAGAGGGGAAGAGAGAAGAGAGAGAGTCAGATGGCTGTGATGAGCGCGCGTGCGCGCGGACGAGACAGAGAGAGCGAAGGCGTCGAGGGATGGGGGGGATTGCTCGTCGGAAGCGACGGCTTGTCCCGCGCCCACCCCCCGCGATCTAAGACAGACAAAGAAAGACCAACAGGCTCCGACTCACCCTTGTAGTCGAGGAAGAACGCCTCCGCCTTCTTGGCCTCGGCCGCCTCGCGCCCCGCGGCCGACCCGCCCCCGCCCCCGCCCCCCGCGCCCCCGCCCGCCTCGTAGTAGCGCTCGACGGCCGCCTCGACGCTCGCCCAGCCGACACCCTTGAGCGCGTCGAGCGCGGCGCGCTCGCTGGCGCCGGTCACGGTGCGCAGCTGGCCCACCTTGTCCTTCTGCGGGCGGGACAGGCTCTTCTGCGAGTGGATTTGGGAGGGGGGGCGTTGCGTGATTTTTTTGGGGGCCGGGGGGGGGGAGAGGGTGCGGGATTGGTCGACGCTTCTGACGCGAATGACGATCGTGCGACGCGAGGCCGCTGCCCCCCCGCTGCCGTGCCGCTGCCGCTTGCGCTCTCGGCCTCTCACCATCCTGCTTTCCTGCTCTCCTGCTTCCTGCTTCCTGCTGATGGCCCGGACCCACGCACACCGCGGCACGAGGCACACGTGCCCGCAAAGGCCGCTGGGGATGATGGAAGCGGCGGGAGGAAGGGGAGGACGGAACACAAAAGACGAAAGACTTGCTTGGTTTTGGGTCGGTTGCGCTCAAGGCGCGTTGCTTTTCGTGGCAGCGCTACGACGATGTGTTGTTTGTCGTGCGCAAGGCGGAGCAGGGCTTTTCGGAGTTGGTGTGGCAGCGCGATCGCTCGATCGCGTTTTCGTTTCGAGGTTGCTCGTAGCTCTTCTTGACCCCCCCTCCTGCTGCCTCCCTCGTTCCCGCCCGATTCCCCCCCAAACACGGACGACGAAACAACATCGCGGGCGCACCCCGGTAGTAGGCTCCCACACGACCTCTCTCACCAGAAAACGACAGCAGGAGGAGCAGCGGAAGCAAATTCTAGCAAGGGAGTGGAACACGAAAAAACACCCCTGGCTCTCTTGCAGGGGAGAGCGTCTTCCCCCTCCCCTTCCCCCAACGGCACAAGCGAGGCCTTCGTGGGTCGACATGGCGCCCCGGACGACGCGCGCGTCGCGGCGCGTCGCGGCGGACAAGGAGGAGGGAGGCGGGGGCGACGATGGCGGCGGCGGACCGAACGTCGGCGTCGGCGTCGGCGCGGCAGCAGGAACGGCCACCTCTCACCAGCAGCAGCAGCGCTTGGAGCAGCAGCAGCAACAGGAGCAGCAGCAGCAGCAGCAGCCGCGGCGGCGTCACAGGCAACCCCGAGCTCCGTCGGGCGTGATCATCGTCGAGAATGACGACGACGACGACGATGACGCCGACGACGACGACGGCGACGACGACGACGACGACGCGGCGATGAGCGAGGGGGGCGCAGGCGACGCGGCAGAGGCAGCAGCGGCAGGAGCAGGAGCAGGGGCGCCGCCGCCGCTCGAGCGCCCCGCCAAGCGCACGCGCGGCGGTGGCGCCAACGCGGGCAAGCCCGCAGCGGCGGCATCGCGCGCCCGCGGGCGCGGCGGCGTGTCGCGCGCCCGCGCCGCACCTGCGGGCAACGAGGACGAGGAGGACGACGAGGCGGAAGAGGAGGCCGGGGCGGCCGCAGGCCCGCCAAGGGCCGCCAAGCGGCCCCGCGGCGCCCCTCCCTCCGCGGCCGCGCCCCGCCGCGCGCGCGGAGCCCGCGCCCCCGAGTGCAGCCCCGCCGACGACGGCGCACGGGCGGACCAGGCCGCAGGCGCGCGGCGGGCCGAGACTGCCGCCGCCGCCGCCGCCGCCGCCGCAGCTGCCGCCGCCGCCGCCGCCGCCACCGCCGACGCCGACGCCGACGCCGACGCCGACGCCGACGCCGACGCCGACGCGGCCCGGGGGACGACCGAGGCGGCCGCCGCCGACGCGTTCTCGCAGTGGCCGCGCCAGCGCGCCCTGGGCCTCGCCCTGCTGCGCGGCGCCACGAGCGCCGAGTCGCTCGCGACCGCCTCCCTGGTGTGCCGCTCCTGGGCGCAGGTCGCGCGCGACGCCCCGCTCTGGCGCGCGCACCTGGCCGCCACCTTTGGCGCCGCCGCCGCCGCCGCGCCGCTACTTGCCGGCGAGACGCTCGCCTCGCGCTACCGCCGCCTAGACACCTTCGCGCCCGTGCCCCCGCCCTCGCCCTTGCCGCCGCGGCCAGACGAGTCGCGCCGCCCCCCCTCCTCCCACCACCCGCAGCCCCTGCCCCCGCCGCTGGTGCTCGAGGGCCTCGCCGAGGACCGCTTCACCCGCTTCGGCGGCCCTTACGCGCTGCGCGTGGCGGTCGAGGGGCGGCCCGACTGCCGGCTGCTGGCGGTGACCACCCGCTACGACTACTCGGAGCCGGCGCCGGGCGCGTGGGGGACGATGGTGCAGGGTGCGCGGGTGGGCCCGTTCGCGGCGCGCGAGGAGGCCGACCGGAGGGGGGCAGCGGCGAGGCGCGAGGCGGCGGCGGCGGCGGCAGCTGGCGGCGGCGACGACGGCGCGGGCGGCGGCGGCGGCAACAAGCGGGCGGCGGCGGCCGCCGCGCAGACCGCCGCCCGCCGCCGCGCCGGCCGCGCTGGGGCCGCCGCAGCCGCATCCACGCAGGGGGAGCCGCAGCAGCAGAACGCCGACCAGGACGGCCGCGAGGCCAGCCCGCCGCCGACGCCCTTGCGCGGAGGCAGCGCCGGAGGAGGAGCCAGAGGAGGAGGAGCGGGCGGCGGGCGCGGCGTCCTCGACGATGCCGACGCGGCGGCGGCGGCCGCGGCGGCGACGACGGCGGCCGCGGCCGTGGCGGTACCGGACGACCGCCGCGCCCCCTGCTCCCCCGCGGCCCCCTCTCCCCCGCTCCTCCCGCGCTACGCCCGCGTCCGCCGCGTCGTCGCCTTCGCCGAGCGCCGCCAGCAGCCCCGCAGCGGCCCGCTGCACGCGCCCACATCCTACGTGGGCTACGCGCCCGCGTCCTGCCCCTCGGCGCTGGTGGGGTACTTTTTGCCGCGGCGCCTGCCGCTGACACTGCTGGGGCTGTGCGACCGCATGAACCGCACGGAGGCTGGGTGGCTGGTGGCCGAGCTCGAGGGGGGCGACGCGGGGGGCGGGGCCGACGGCGGGGCGGGCGGAGGCGGGGCGGGGGCGGGGCAGGGCGGCGGGCTGGCGCTGCCCGGCGTGGCCGGCGCCGCCGCCGACGCCGCCGCCGCCGACGCCGCGGCCGCCGCCGCGATGCACGGGCTGATCATGGCCGCCGGTCCGAACGGGATGGCGGCGGGCGCGGGGCCTGGCGCACCTGCCGCTGCAGATGCCAACGCAGGCGCGGCGGCCGGTGGCAACAATGGCGGCGCCGGCGCCCCGCCCCCTCCTCCTCCTCCTCCTCTTCCTCCGGCCGGCAACGGCGGCGCTGGGGCCGCTGGTGGCGAGGCCGCGTCGCAGTTCCCGGCGCTCGACCCGCGCGAGCTGGCGCAATCGGTCCGCAACGGCGACGGCGAGTCCGTTAACGCCTGCGGCGTGTTTGTGCTGTGGCGGCACCAGGAGGAGGAGGAGGAGGCGCTTGCGGGCGGCAGGCCCGTGCCGCCCGCGCCGTCCTCGCCCCGGCCGCCCTCGTCCGCGCTGCGGCTGCCTCCCTTGCTGCGGCCGCAGCCCTTCCCGTGGGCCGGCGCGGCGCTCGCGCCCGGCATCGCCGCGCTCGTCGCCGCCGAGGAGCGGCGCGCCCGCGAGCTCGCGCGCGCGGCGGCAGAAGGCGGCGGCGGCGGCGGCAGCCCGGCAGGCGACGGCGCCGGCTGCGGCACCCCGGGCACGCCGACGCCGCCCGCGTCGCCCCCCGAGACGGCGCCGCAGCCCGGCGACGCTGCGCCCAGCACCTCTCCCAGGCCCCGCGCGCCCGACGGCAGTGGGGTCGACGTCCAGATGGCGCCCGCGCAGGCGGACGAGGCTCCGGCGGCGGCGGCGCCTGCCCCTGCCGCTGCCCGGGCGCGTGGCGTCCCTACCGCCACCACCGCCGCCCCGACGCCGCACCCCCCGCCCGTCCCGCCCGCCCCCGCCCCCGCCCCCGCCCCCG
>Ga0105055_10003835_pt1 | contig 22446 bp, 20 predicted proteins | sample BON03_FD_78090 | JGI IMG/M metagenome (GOLD analysis project Ga0105055, IMG submission 78090) | Freshwater microbial communities from Lake Bonney liftoff mats and glacier meltwater in Antarctica - BON-03 | ecosystem: Environmental > Aquatic > Freshwater > Ice > Glacier meltwater | place: Lake...
GGAAATCCAACGGACCTTGCCAGCCGGATTGCAGGTTGATGTCTTCGATTCCCGGGCTTGGCTGGGGGTGGTGCCCTTTTTCATGCGGCGGGTTCATCCCCCCGGATTGCCTTGTCTTCCCGGGCTTTCGGATTTTTTGGAATTGAATGTGCGGACCTATGTCTTCGACACCAATGGTGTGCCCGGAGTGTGGTTTTATTCCTTGGCTTGCAATCAACCGGTGGCAGTCGAACTGGCCCGGCGACTCTTTCATCTCAACTATGTCCATGCGCGCATGCGAGCGGAACGGAGACTCGTCGGCGTACACTATACGGCGGAACGGGCGGGCAAGGCGGTCTATAACTATCGACCGCTCGGATCGACACAATTGGCCACACCGGGCTCATTGGAATTTTTCCTTCTGGAACGCTATGTGCTTTTCTCGACCGACCGCAAAAAGCGAATTTTCTCCGGCCGGGTCCATCATCAACCTTATAACTATAGACAGGCCGAGGTGCGACCGTGGAGCTTCCTCCCCGCCGAAGAGGATGGCTTTGCCCATCCGGGACGAGCACCCGATCACATTTGCACCTCGCGCACGGTCGCTGTCGAGGCGTGGCCGATTCGCAGGGCCTGAGAGGTCTCTACTCCCCAAGGGGTCTTCTGGTCAGTCATCGATCGTCACTTTCGTGCCAATGACGACGGTCCCGTAGATTAATTTGGCAATATCATCCGGCATTCGCACGCATCCATGGGAGGCGGGATATCCGGGCAGAATGCCGGTGTGCATGCCTTCGGCCCGAAAGCCGCTCTTGTCGCCAAGCCGCAGAAACCAATTCATGGGAGCCCCCCGATACACGGTGCCACTGGGTGCGGAATCAATCCGGGTGCTTACCCCCCGCCGAATAATTTTTCCGGTGCGGGCGCTGACAAAATTTCCATACAAACTCGACCTGTGATCGTCATCCTTTTCCACGATGGTGAAAGTCCCTTTGGGGGTCATGCCGGCGCGCTTGCCGGAAGAAATCGGGGTATCCACCGCGATTTCTTCCCCAACCAAAAGATAGCCCCGTTGCTTGCCAAGGGAGATTTCCAACGAGACATTTTCGGGGGTCGCGTTCTTGAGCAGGCGGGGATTCACCTTGGCGGGCTTTTGTTTCTGGATCAACGCCGAGGCCTTCTTTTGGGTATGGGGACGATCAGCAGCCTGGAGGGATGACAACGGGGCGAAACCCGCCAAGATCAAAACCCCGACCGCGGTTAAGCAGGTACCCTGGGGCCAAAAAAGGCGGCGAATTGAGACAAATGACATTCCGGTTAGTTTTGCGAATCGACATCGGCTTAATCGCTGGGATGATTTTTCGCAACGAGATTCCATGATGATCCGCTTGTACGCAATTTGCATTTTGATGATGACGCAGGCCTTGGAGGCCGCGCCCAAGGAGGCTCCGCCGCCCCCGCCCCCTCCCATGCCCCAGTCCGGAAACGTCGCTATTTTTCGCGGCCGCAGCGTGGAAATTCCTCTTCGGGCCATCGGGCGAGCCCCGAAGACCTTGAAGTTTCTCATCCGCTCCGAGCCAACCTCTGGCACTCTCGGACCGATTCGCTCCATCGGGTTGAAGTCCGCCGTGGTCACCTATACCCACACGGATTCCACGGGGGCCGGCACGGACACCTTCACCTATGCGGTGCAAGGGGTGGACACGCCAGTTTCTGCGCCTGCCCGGCTGAATATTCAGGTGTCCGAGGAACCTCCGGCTTTATCCGTGGTCCATGCTTTGGATTTTGACAGCGTGATGCTGGGGGAAACGCGCGAAGAAGAAATTGTCATTCGCAACTCCGGCGGAGGACTACTCAGCGGCAAGATGTCCGTCCCCCTCCCCTGGAAAATTCTTGGGTCGCCCGATTATCAACTCAAGCGTCACGCGGAACGCAAAGTGCGCCTCCTTTTCGATCCGACCGAGGAACGGGGCTACCGCGACAATTTGAGTTTTTCGCATGATGCCCGTTCGGTGGTCGCACTCACGGCCGAAGCAACTTCGCCGCTGGGTTTTCAGGCCCAGGGAGAAGTCAGTCTGGAAGCATCCGGCACGAATCCGAGCCGAACTGGCACCTTGCGAATTCAAAATCTGACTTCGGCGGAACGCACCATTGAGCTGGAGGCCCCTCCCGGGATCGTCGTCGCCAGCACGCTGACCCTCCCAGCCGGCGGAGAAATCGACCTGACCATCCAAACCGGGACCAATTTTTCTGAAGTCGGCGAGGAAGTCCTCGAGCTCACCAGCGGGGGATATCATCGAAAAATCCCCCTCCGGGTCTTTGCCAGACTGCCCCGGCTCGTCTTCACACCGGCTGATCGGCTTGATTTTGGCAAAGTGGAACCCGGACAACCCTATCAACTCACTCTGGAAGTCACCAACCGCGGGGGCTCGGACGCCAGGCTCGTTGGGACCCTTCCTCCGGATGTCATCTTGCGGCCCGCCCCCGAAACCATTGTTTTGGCACCGGATGCGACGCATGTCTTCGAGGTCGCTTTAGAATCACAGCGCCTGGGGCCATATCACCACCAAATCTCCATTGGCGTGGAGGGCCGCCCTCCCAGCAAGATCACCGTGACGGCATCGGTAGGTCAACCTCCGTCCACCGCTCCCAAAGTGCCGACTTCTCTGTTGGCTCCAATGTCGCCTGCAACCCCTGATCCCGTGGCCCCGGACGAAACCCCGCTCGACCCTCAGGAAGCGCCCATCGCCACCATCAAGAGCTTCTCTATCGAATCCGTGGCGGATCGAGAGGTGGAAATTTCTTGGAAACGCCCGGAGGGCAAAGTGGCGGGCTACATTTTTGAACAACGGTTTCTCAAAGCGGTTCCCGGAGGCCCTCCACAAATCCTCTGGCAGGAGCGCCGGGGAATGAAGTTCTCCGAAGCGAACGGAGCCGTGACCGCACGGTTCGAAAATCTCGCCCCAGGCCAGACCTGGTATTTTCGCGTCCGGGCCATCGCCCCGGACGGAAAACGTTCACCGCCCTCCCCCACTCTCCGGATGACCTCACCGCCCTTGCCTAAAGGATTGGGAATGGGGTCCTTCCTCCTTGTGCTCATCCTCCTCCTGGTCGGAGCGGGAGGACGGGTCTGGTTCCTCAAGCGCCAATCCGGTACCTCGCGTGAAGCGAATCGACTGGCCCATCTGGAGAAAGATTCGTGAGATCGCCTGCTATTGCCTGCTATTGCCCCAAAGCCGACTGCATTCTCCGGACTTTAGGCTGAAGTTCCTCCGGATTCGACTTTTTCAGAGATTCCGCTCGGTCGGCGATGGCTGAGGCGGCGTTTTCCATTTGCCCGATCGCCAGCCCGCGAAGGAGACCCGCCATACTAGAGCCGGGGGTGACCAAATTCTGGTATCGCATTAGCGCCCCGTCTTCAAAGGGCTCGGTATGGAAACTCCCGACACTGTCTTTCGTTTGCACCGCTTTGAGTAATTTCCAAGAGATTCCGTAGCACTCAGGAGCTGGCTGCGAGAGGGTGTTGCGAACCGTATAATATTCGTCGGGCAAGATCGGGATGTTAATCGCGTAATCAACCTCCAAGACCATGGGAGAAATATTCCGGGAAATTTCAGCCTTTAAGACATTGGGAATGAATCGCTTGCTATCCTCAAAATCAAAAAAAACCGCGGCGACCTCTTCAGGTTTGGCATTCACCTTTTGGTAAATGGTAACCCGCGGCCAAGGCAAATCCCCAACATCTTCCACCTCAATCACTTGAGAGCCTTCTTTAATTTTCTTCATCTGGGAAGGCGTCAGTCCTCTGGCCAGATCGCCGGCCCTGAGGTTGAGAGCAAAACATGCGATCAGCAAGAGGCCCACGGCTGGGAGTCGGGAGGCGGAAGGAAGGATCATACGGGTGACGGCACTGTAGAAACAATCCCTTCCAGAGGCCAATCGAAAAGCGGGGTTTGACTCCAACCAAAAGAATCGGTAAGTTCCGTGACCCCCCGTAGATTTTCAAAAAATATGGAAAGTAGGTGAAGATATGCCGGAAATAGTCGTTCGCAAAGGTGAGCCGATTGATCGCGCCCTCAAGCGCCTCAAGTCGAAGCTCGATTCCGAGGGAATTCTCGATGAAGTGCGCAGATTGCGCGCTTTTGAGACGCCCATTCAACGTTCGCGTCGCAAAGCCAAAAACAATGCTAAGCGCGCCAAGATGAAAATTCGATTTCATCTCAACCTTCCCTAAGCAATTTGCCTAGGGTTATTATTGTCGGCTGCGGATTCCTTGGTGAAACCGTAGCCGATTTTTTTTTCCAAGCCGGCTGGGACGTTCTCGGCCTCTGCGCCAGCGAAGAGTCCGCGGCCCGACTGGGGACCAAGCCCTACCCGATTCGGATTCAGGACATCACCCAACCCGCGCCGATCTGCCGGGAATGGCAGGGCGTCGATGCCTTGGTGCATGCGGTCAGCTCACGAGGCGGTGATGCTTCCGCCTACCGCGCAATTTATCTGGAAGGTCTTCTCAATGGAATTGCCACCTTCCAACCGCGGGGCTGTCTTTTTGTTAGCAGCACCTCGGTCTATGCGCAGACGAACGGCTCCTGGGTGGACGAAACCAGCGAGACCCAACCGGATCGTGAGACCGGCAAGGTTCTCCTGGAGGCCGAACAGGTGGCGCTGCTCTCCGGAGGCTATGTGGCCCGTCTGGGCGGACTCTATGGACCCGGACGCTCGGTCCTGCGGAAAAGGTTTCTCGCTGGCGAAGCTGTCATCGAAGGCGACGGCAGCCGGTGGATCAATCAGATTCACCGCGATGACGCCGCCCGGGCCCTTCGACACCTCTTCGTTCATCGGGCGCCCCCGGGAGTGTACAATGTGGTCGATGACACCCCCGCCACCCAACGAACCCTTCTCACCTGGCTGGCGGAGGCCACGGGAAGATCGCTTCCGCCCGAGGGGCCCATCGCTTCCAACCGAAGACGGGGATGGTCGAACAAGCGGGTCCGCAACGTCCGCTTGCGCGAATCCGATTGGCGTCCGACCTATCCGAGCTATGCTACCGCTCTGGCTGATCCGACAGCGCTTTGAGAAAAAAGTGAAGCGGGGAAGCCCCGTCACCCGCGCCTCATCCATGACCGTCAACCCACAGTGTCCGGCAATCTATTCCCTCTCCTTGGAGGTGGATCGCTCCTCCATCGACGCCAATCACCATGTCAACAACGTGGAAATCGTGCGCTGGATGCAAGAGGCCGCGGTGGCTCACGCCGAGGCGACCGGAGGCACGGCCGCCACCCGGGACGCCAGAGCCACCTGGGTGATCCGCAGTCACCACATCGAATACCAGCGTTCGCTCTATGAGGGAGACGCCGTGGTGGTCAAAACCTGGGTGAGCACCCTGGGACGAGCCCGCTCGTTGCGAAAATATCTTTTTACAGCCAACGACGTTCCCGTCGCCCGGGGCGAGACCCTCTGGGTCTTCGTCGATGCGGAATCCGGACGGCCCCGCGCTATTGCTCCCGCCGTGGCAGCAGCCTTTTCTCTCGTTGCCCCCGAGAACGAACCCCATCCTCGGGGCTCATGATGCGTGCTTTTTTCTTTCTCAGTCTTCTCCTCCTCGGGGGCTGCACCCTGCCATTGGCGGGACCCCGGATCTATGACGATGGACAAATCTCGTTTTCCGTCCCGGCCGGCTGGAAGGTCACCCTGCGGGGAACCAGTCCTGCGGGGAGTCACGCCTTCATTGAATCGCCGGGGGATGCCGTCGTCTTCATTCAAGGCATGACCAAGGCCAATGACCCCGGCTGTGCGGCCTTTGCGGAAATTTACGCCCGGAGATCTCTCCCCAACCTACCCAATATCCGCTTCACTTTCCCCGATCGGAACAAAACTTCCCGCTCCGGATATGACCGCTCTTTGCGCGAACGATTCGCCGTGGCGCAGTTTGACGAGGAAATTCCCCATATTCGCACCTTCCACGCCCGGGATACCGATACGCATGTGTATTATGTCGTCACCCAGGTGGCGGAGGCGGACACCGCCTCGGTGAAAGCGGGCTTCCAAGAAATCCTTGATTCCTTTCGGGTCAAATAAAGCGATCAAATCACGATGAAATGGCTTCTTCGAAATTGGCCCTACGCCACCTTATTTGCCGCAGGATTTCTCCTCGCAATTTTTCCATTTTTTTGGCTTTGGAGCATCCCCTTGGCTTTGGTCTTCCTGCAGCTTCCACTCTATATGCTCCATCAGTTTGAGGAACACGCCCATGATCGTTTCCGCATCTTTGTCAATCAGCGCATCGGCGGTGGACGGGAGGTTTTGACCCCTTGGGCGGTCTTCGTCATTAATTCGTTCGGAGTTTGGGGCGTCGATTTGGTCAGCCTGTATCTCGCCTATTTCGTCCATCCGGCCCTGGGACTCATCGCCATCTACCTCACATTGGTCAATGCGGTCGCCCACCTCGGCATGGCCTTGGCCATGCGTTGTTACAATCCGGGGCTACTCACCGCCATTATTTTGTTTTTTCCGGGAGGGATTTGGGCTCTTCTGGTTGTGTCCCAAGCCTCTCAGGCGGGATGGAAAATGCAGGCCCTCGGTTTGGCCGTCGCTCTCTTGACCCACCTGCTCATCGTCGTGCATGTACGCCGACGCCGCGCCAGTCTGAGCTGATTTTTTAAGTTTCCCCCTTGGGGTGAGGGATCGAACATTTGGAAACCGGTTTTACGCCTCCAGGGTCAGCGTTCTCCAATCTTCCTGGCGGTGGAAATTCAACACTTCATGAGCCGACGTCGAAGAAAGCACCGGCGCGGACCCCTTGTCATCATAATCATAACGACTAAAGGAAGCGCGTAGTCCCGAGGACTTCAGGTCGTCGATCTTGGATCCAAATGACGTGACCGGCAGGCGGACAAAGATTTCCCAGCCCGTCGGGACCGCCCGCACGGTCGAATCGAAAAGAGACTCGCTGACCATAAGGTCCTTCAATTTGGTCCCTTGTTCCTTCATCTGGAAGATGGTCTTGCCATCCGGGAAATGGAGCTGAAGACGATGACCATTGGGAGCGATATGGAGTTCGAGATAATTCTCCCGAGCCGCATCCTTGATGAATATCTCAAAAACATCTCCGAGAAGATAGGCCTCCTGGTTGTCCGCAGTCATTCGGGTGAAAAGGCAATCATCGTCAAGCCGAGCCAATATGAATAAGGCCTCGTCTTGCCAACCGATCTGAACCCGACCGAGACGAAATTTCTCTTCCGCCGACGGTTTCCAAGCTTGGCCAAGCTCCCAAGCTGGCGCATTTTCGAAGGCTGAATGAATGGATTCCCATTGGGATGGATCAAAGGATTGAAGTGAAGGTACTTTCATGACTGGGAACTCTCATGCCGAAGAATCGTCGATCTTTCCAGAAGATTCGGTCCTTTGGCGGATTGGTCGGGAACATGTGCTTCTTTTAGGAGGACCGGCCGCCGCCATTTTGCAAATCGCCCATCCCGAGGTCGCGCTCGGCGTCGCCAGGCACAGCAACTTCCGGCAGGATTCCATGACCCGGCTGCGCCACACGTTGGAAGCTGTCTATACCGTGACCTTCGCCCCCCGACGGGAAGTGGAGGCCATGGCCGCGCACGTGCGGGCCATTCACGCCCGCGTACGAGGCGACTCCCCCCAACCCTATTCAGCCTTCTCGCCAGAAGCCCAAATGTGGGTCCTCGCCACCCTCATGCAAACGAGCATCGAAATGTATGAACGATTTGTCGAGCCCGTCTCCCTCCCGGACCGGAATGCCTATTTCCGGAACATGCGGGTCTTTGGAACCTATTTTGGACTGGCCGCAGATTTTGGGCCGCAAAATTGGACGGAGTTTTCCGGATACTACAACAAGATGCTGCAGAGCGATCTGCTGGGAAGCCTGCCCATCAGCCGGGAACTCGCCCGACACGTCGCCTACCCGCAACGCCCTCTCTACACGCGATTCCTTTGGCCGATATCCGGGTTTTCGGCCCGGGAATACCTGCCCTCACCATTGCGCGAAAAACTTAATTTGGGTCAAACCCCCTTCAGCCGATTGGCCGCAAAATTTGCCCTAACAACTCTGCCTCTCCTGCTTCCCTGGTTGCCTCGCCAAATGCGATTCGCCGCCCGCTATAATGCGGCCGCTCGGGCTCTAGGCAGATGACGACTTGCTCATTTCGAGCAAGCTCTCCGCGATATTCTTCCACTCCACTTCAAGGGCGTCAGAACAAACTGGCTTGCTGGCGCGGGCATACCAATGGCTGGCATTGGCAGCATCATCTTCCTTGCGATGAAGGTAAGCATGAACCCAGGCGGCCTCGGGGGTTTCATCATCCTGCACGGCTCGGTGAGCAGCCTCCCAATCCCCGGTGGAGTCCAGCCAGAGCGCGCGCAGCGGGTTGGGCAGCGTATTAAGGTCCGTCGGATCGGAGTTAAAAGTATCGAAGGTCAATTGAGGAGGCATAGAGGGAATTTTAGCACAAAATTTCCGGTTGTCCGGCGATTTTTTGCCTCTGGGAATGGAGGGAATGCCCGATTGCTTGAAGCGGCCGCTTCAATTAATCGGGCATATCATTTCGGTCCGGGCTGCCAAGAGATCTGCCGAATCGCTTCGTACAGGGTGATCCCGCAGGGGGAGCCAGGTTCAAGCTGCGAGCGCCATCTTGCATGGGAATCCGGAGACAGGACTCGGGGCGGGCCACCAAGAGGATTTCCTTCCTTGCCTACGGGAAACAGAGGAGACTACCGATTAATTGAAGCGGCCGCTTCAATTAATCGGGCATCTCATTTCGGTCCGGGCTGCCGAGGGATCTGCCGAATCGCCTCGTACAACGCGATTCCCACCGAGGTGGCCAGGTTCAAACTTCGGGCGGCCTCTTGCATGGGAATCCGGAGACAGGACTCGGGGTGGGCGGCCAAGAGGCTTTCCGGCAGGCCCCGCGTCTCGCGACCAAAAACCAAATGATCCCCGGCGGCAAATTCTTGCTCCCAATACAATCGGGAGGCCTTGGTCGAAAAATAGAAAAAGCGGGCGTCCGGACTGACTGCTTTGAGAGCGTCGAACGACGGCCAAATCCGAACATCACATTCCTTCCAATAGTCCATCCCCGCACGCCGGAGGGCTTTCTCATCAAGCGAAAACCCGAGTGGCTCGACCAAATGCAACCGGGCTCCCGCCGCCAGACAAAGCCGGGCAATATTCCCGGTATTGGGCGGTATCTCAGGCTCAATCAGGACAATGTGAAAAAAATTATGAATGATGAGGTATGAAGCGAAAGTGGCCTTCGGCCGCTACTGACTACTGCCCAACAACATCAAGCCGTTCTTCCGCAGCAGGACTTGAACTTCTTCCCACTGCCACAGGGGCAGGGTTCATTGCGTCCGACTTTGGGAAGGTCCCGCTTGATGGGGAGTTCGATTTGAGGAGCTTCGGGGGCTCCTTTTACCGGAAGCGCCTGGGCGGCCCGAGCGGCTCGCTGGGCTCCAGGCACCTCGCCTTGTTGCAATTGCTGCGGCATGCTGCGAAGCAAATTTTCAAAAGCCTGCAGATTGGTTGTGCTCCGGAAAAGGTTATTCAAGACCTCGAGTTTGATGCTCTCCATCAACTCGGTAAACATGGAGTAGGCCTCGTTTTTGTATTCGACCAAGGGATCTTTCTGGGCAAAGGCTCGTAGATAGACGGCCTCGCGAAGGCCATCCATGGCATAAAGGTGTTCCTGCCAAAGACGATCCACGGCGTTGAGAATGACGTAGCGTTCCAAGCCACTGAGCGCTTCAGCGTGTTCCATCGAAGCTTTCCGATTGTAGGCATCTTTGATCAGCTCGACCAACCAGCGGCCATTTTCTTCCACGTTCCTTGTATCGAGAGCGGCTTTTTCGGAGGAAAGCCCCAACGGAAACGTCGTGTTGACCCAATTGAGGAGTCCGCTCGGATCGGACTCGCCCTCTTCGACGGCCTCGAGGTGTTCCGCAACTTTCTTGGGAACGGCGCCGTCAATGACTTCGAAAATGTGGTCACGAGGCGCGCTCGCATCCATCACTTCCTGGCGGTAGCCGTAGATGACCTCCCGCTGTTGATTCATGACGTCGTCAAATTGCAGCGTCCGCCGGCGGGCCATGTAGTTGCGCTGCTCGACCCGCTTCTGGGCAGTTTCCACGCTCTTGTTCAACCAGGGATGCTCGAGTTCCTCGCCTTCCTGGAGGCCAAAGGTCTCCATGATTTTTGTCATCCGGTCGCTGGCCCCGAAGTTGCGCATGAGGTCGTCTTCGAAGCTGACGTAAAACTTGGTCAACCCGGGATCACCCTGACGGGCGCAACGTCCGCGCAACTGACGGTCAATCCGCCGGGATTCGTGTCGTTCAGTTCCGATGACGTAGAGGCCGCCGAGGTCGATGACATCTTTGGTCAGTTTGATGTCGGTGCCGCGGCCGGCCATGTTGGTAGCAATGGTAACCGAGCCCTTCAAGCCTGCGCGGGCGACAATCTCGGCCTCCTGCATATGATGCTTGGCATTGAGAACGGTGTGGGGGATTTTTTGCAGCTTGAGCATGCGACCGAGCAATTCGCTCGATTCCACGCTGGCCGTCCCGACGAGGACGGGTTGCCCATTGGCGTGAGCACCCCGAATGGCTTCGATGACGGCGCTGTATTTTTCCCGCCGGGTTTTGTAAATACGGTCATTCTCATCGAGGCGTCGGACCGGGCGATTAGTCGGAATAACGCTGACGTTGAGATCGTAAATATCGTGAAACTCGTTGGCCTCCGTTTCGGCCGTACCGGTCATGCCGGATAATTTGGTGTAGAGGCGGAAATAGTTTTGGATCGTGATGGTGGCGAGGGTCTGGGTCTCGCGATCAATTTGAACGCCTTCCTTCGCTTCGACCGCCTGGTGGAGTCCGTCGCTCCAGCGACGACCGGGCATTTTTCGACCGGTGAAGGTATCCACGATGATGACCTTGTTCTCCTCGACCACGTATTCGACATCTTTCTCGTAGAGACAATAGCCTTTGAGGAGCTGAGAAATATTGTGAATGCGTTCTGCCTGGGCGTCGCAAAATTGTTGCCGCTGGGTCTTCGTTTCCGCTTTCTCCGCCACGCTGAGGGCGGAATTGTTTTCGATATCCGCAAACTCGGTCAGGAGGTCGGGAAGAACGAAGGCGTCGGGATCGTCGGGGTTGAGATAATCGCGACCCAACTGGGTCAGATCGGCGTCGTGCTGCCGTTCCTCGATGGTGAAGTACAGCTCCTCTTTCAAGTCAACGAGGCGGGCCTTGCCGTCGCTATCCTTGTAGAACTCAAGCTCGGCCTTCTCGAGAAGCTTGCGCAAGTCGGGGTTTTCCATCATCCGGGCCAGACCTTTATTGCGGGGTTGGCCGAGATGGAGTTTGAAAAGGGCCAGACCAGCTTCGGCTTTGCGCCCGGCTTCAAAAAATTCCTTCGCCTCGGTGGCTAGGCGGTTGCAAAGCATGGTTTGCTTGCGGATCAGTTGCTCGACGAGGGGTTTGAAGCGGTCGTATTGGTGGGTAGAAACCGTGGCCGGTCCGCTGATGATGAGGGGGGTTCGGGCCTCATCGATGAGGATAGAATCGACTTCATCGACGATGGCGAAATAATGTGGCCGCTGCACCTGCTGCTCGCGGCTAGTGGCCATGCCATTGTCGCGCAAATAGTCGAATCCGAATTCGCTATTGGTTCCGTAGGTGATGTCGCATTGGTATTGGGCCCGTCGGAGATCTGGAGCCTGATCGTTTTGAATGATGCCAGTGGTGAGTCCGAGAAAACTATAGATTTGCCCCATCCATTCGGCATCGCGCCGGGCGAGGTAGTCGTTCACCGTCACGAGATGGGCACCGCGTCCGGCGAGGGCGTTGAGATAGAGCGGGGCCGTCGCGACGAGAGTTTTTCCTTCACCAGTGGCCATCTCGGCGATGGTGCCACGGTGAAGAATTATTCCCCCGATAAGTTGGACATCGAAGGGAACCATCGCCCAGGTCATTGGTTGGTCGCAGACCGTGATCGCGGTTTGGCGTTCGGTCATTCGGCGGGCAGCGTTTTTCACCACCGCAAAAGCCTCAGGGAGAATCTCGTCGAGACGAACGGCGAGGGCCCCTGCATCGGTGATCGCGGAGAGTTCTGCCTTCCAAGTAGCCGTCTTCGCCCTGAGGTCGTCATCGGAAAGCGCAGTGAGCCCCTCCTCGATTTCGTTGATCTGACGGATGGTCGGGTGCAATTTTCGCAACTCGCGTTGATTTTTCGAGCCGACGATTTTCTTGATGATCCAGTTAAGCATGGAAATTTGTGGAAGGGTTAATCAATAACCGTCGGGAGCAAATGTCCACCGGAATTCTAACTTCCCCGGAGGAATTCGCCTTTTCAAGCAAGATCGCTCTCGCCAGAAAGACCCCGATTAACAGCATTTTTCCCCATTCATGTTGAAACATTCTCTTTTGACCGACGGCCGAATTCCGGCCGTCCGGGCCCGCTTGGAACGGCTATTTCAAGGAACACGGTCACACTGGCGGGAGTTTCATCGCGGCACCTACACCTCCTTGCACCCGGCCACGTTGAGGTCGGCGTGCCTTGAAAGTCCGACCGGTCGAGCTACGGCTCGATCCGTTGCCGCCCGCCGGGTCAGCGTCTCCCGCGCCAGCCGAGTTCTCAGAGCTCGAGAAAATTCTTGAGCAGGCTTTTCCCTTCCGTGGTCAAAATTGATTCAGGGTGGAACTGGACCCCGTAGACGGGAAATTCGGTGTGGGCCAATCCCATGATCTCGCCTTCGTCGGTTTCGGCCGTGATTTTTAAACACGCGGGCACCGAGTCGCGTTTGACGATGAGGGAATGGTATCGGGTCGCCTCGAAGGGGTTCGGCAATCCGGCAAAGACATTCTCGCCCCGGTGATGAATGAGGGACGTCTTCCCGTGCATGAGCCGATCAGCCCGAACCACTTTCCCCCCATAGACCTGCCCCAAACTTTGGTGACCAAGACAAACCCCGAAAATCGGCTTCCGGGGGCCAAAATGCTCAATCACCGCGCAGCTAATTCCCGCCTCGTTGGGTGTACAGGGACCAGGAGAAATCACAATGCGCTCCGGGTCCAGATCCTCGATTTCCTTGATCGTGATCTCGTCGTTCCGGCGCACAAGAATCTCCGCCCCCAACTCGCCAAAATATTGGACCAGATTGTAGGTAAACGAATCGTAATTATCGATGACGAGAAGCATGGAAGAAAATTATGAAGTATGAGTTATGAAGTATGAAGCAAGAGTGGGGTGGAGGGAGCTATTCTTTGGCGTTTTTGTGGATGGTCGTGAAGATGGCGGTGAGTTCGCTCGCTTCAGATCGCAGAGCGGAGAGTTTGGACTCGGAGATAATCTGGGAGCGGACGAGGAGTTCCAACCAATAGGAAGTCTCTTCTAGCTCCTTTAAAGTGTCTCCAATTTTGGCGATGAACTCGGCCTTGCTCCGGGCGCGATAGGCTTCCCGGTAGTTGGCACCGACAGAAGTGCCGGAACGCAAAACCTGTTTACCCAGGGTTTGAGCTTCATCGGATCGCGGAAGTGCACAGAACATGGTCACAACCCGCAAAGCAAAATCCATCGTTCGTTCCCGCAAATCATTTTCCATCCCTACTTCCTCACTTCCGCTTCATACTTCATACTTCATAATTCATAATTTTCTTCGCACTTCATCATTCATCCTTCCTAATTTTCTGAATCGCCCGCATGGCCGCCATGGCTTTGTTGACGCTCTCCTGAAATTCGCCTTCCGGCGTGGAGTCGGCCACGAGTCCACCGCCAGCTTGGACATAGGCTTTGCCGTCCTTGAGAAGAACGGTGCGCAAGGCAATGCAGGAGTCGAGATCGCCATCGAAACCAAAATGCCCCACCGCGCCGGCGTAGGTGCACCGCTTGTTGTTTTCCAACTCGTTGATGATCTGCATGGCGCGGACTTTGGGGGATCCGGAAACGGTTCCCGCCGGAAAGGTGGCCCGCATCACATCGTAGGCGCTGCGTCCCCCCGCGAGTTGGCCGGACACATGGGAGACGATATGCATGACGTGGCTATAGCGTTCGATGGTCATGAAATCGCTGACTTTCACGCTGCCAAATTCGGCGATCCGGCCAACGTCATTGCGGGCCAAATCAACCAGCATGAGGTGTTCGGCCCGTTCTTTAGGATCCGCCAGAAGCTCCTCGGCATTGGCCAGGTCTTCTTCTTCCGATTGGCCCCGCAGGCGGGTGCCGGCGATGGGACGGAGTTCCACCTTCCGGTCGGTCAGACGGACGTGGACTTCCGGCGAACTCCCCACGAGGGAATATCCCTCCGGGAATCGGAGGCAAAACATGTAGGGCGAGGGATTGACGAACCGGAGGGAGCGATAAAGTTCGAGCGCATCGCCGGCAAAGGGCGTCTCGAACCGCTGGGAGGGCACCATTTGAAAAATGTCACCCGCCCGGATGTACTCCTGGGCCCGATCGACCATGGCATAATATTCTTCGCGAGTCGTGTTGCTCGAAGCGTCTTTAGCCGGCGGATCCGTAGCCGTAAAAACGGGGGCAAAGGTCATCGGCTTGGCCAATTCGCCCAGCAGGTGGTCGATCTCGGCCGCAGCCGCGTCGTAGGCCGCCTCCGGCCCCTCCTCGCCAAGGAAGGCATTGGCGACAATTTTGAGTCGCCGACGGCGATGGTCGAAGATGAGCACCGTGCCCGCCAACATAAAAAACATGTCGGGCACCCCGAGGTCATCTGGGGGCGGTGCCGCGATGGTCGGCTCGAACCAGCGGACGCAGTCGTAGGATAAATACCCGACCATGCCGCCGTGAAAACCCGGCAGGTTGGCGTCCGGCACCGACCGATAGGCCGCCATCAATTTTTCCACTTCCGCCAGCGGATCACGATCAGCCTCGTAGGAACGGGTCTCACCATTTTCGGTTAGGGTCACCACATTGTCCCGGGCCGAAATGGTCAGACGCGGACGGGAACCCAAGAGCGAAAAACGCCCGACCTGATCACTTTGTTCGGCCGATTCCAAAAGGAAAGACGGCGCAGCGGCCCCAATTTTTGCGAAGGCGGACACCGGAGTCTCGCCATCGGCGACAATTTCTGTCCAAACCGGGATGACGTTCGCCGTGGCCGCCTGTTCCGCAAATGCGGAACGCGACGGACTGAGCGGGATCATGTGAAGGAAACCTTGGGAGCTTCTTTCTCTCCCGGATCTTCGATTTGAAACAACTCCGCCGGGCCAAAATTAAACATTCCGGCCAGAATATTGGTCGGAAAGATTTCCCTCCTCGTGTTGTAGGTCATGACCGAGTCGTTATACGCCTGCCGGGAAAACGAGACTTTGTTTTCCGTCGAAGTCAGTTCCTCAGAAAGTTGCATCATGTTTTGGTTCGCTTTGAGATCCGGATAGGCTTCAGCCACGGCGAAGAGCCGTCCAAGCGCGCCGCTCAAACCGCTTTCCGCTCCGCCGAGGGCCTTCATCGTTTGAGGGTCTCCGGGATTGGCGGCCGCGGCCGTGCTGGCCTGGGAGGCGGAATTCCGGGCCGCAGTGACGGCTTCCAACGTTTCCCGTTCGTGTTTGATATAGCCCTTGGCGGTTTCGACCAAATTGGGAATCAGGTCGTGACGGCGCTTCAGTTGCACGTCGATCTGGGCAAAGGCATTTTTGAAGCGATTGCGCAGAGCCACGAGCCCATTGTATTGTCCGATCGCCCAGAGCGCGAAGACGACGATGATGCCAACGAGCACGAGGAGAAAAATCAATGCGGTTCCCATGCACGGAAGAGTGCGCAGTTTCCCGCTCCGGCGCAACTTCGAAATGCTGGGGAAAGTGGCAGAGGCGTCCCGCCTCTGATTGTTTGGCCGAACTGCGGAGGGACGCCGCAGCCACTTTCCTCAGGCGGGATCGACCGGCGCGGAGCGAACGATATAACCAGCGACAAACTCGCGCCGGAAGGAGGGAAAGGTTCCGGCCAGAATCGCCTCCCGAGCCTGCCGCATAAGATTGATGTAGAAGTGGAGATTGTGAAGAGAGACGAGGCGGAGCCCGAGGATCTCCTCCGCTTTGATCAGGTGGCGGAGATAGGCCCGGGAAAACCCCTGACAAGCTGGGCAAGGACATCCTTCTTCGATCGGTCCCCCGTCTTCGGCATTGGCGGCATTTTTCAGCGCCACGGTTCCCTTCCGGGTAAAAGCGGTCCCATTGCGGGCGATCCGGGTGGGCAGGACACAGTCAAACATGTCGATGCCGCGGGCAATCAATTCCAGCAGTTGCGGCGGAGTGCCCAACCCCATGGCATAGCGGGCGCGATCTTCCGGCAAAAAGGGAACCGCCTGGTCCACCGCCTTCATCATTTCCGGTTCCGGCTCGCCCACGCTGACCCCGCCGACCGCATAGGAATCAAATTCCATCTCAACCAAAGCGCGGGCGCTGCGTTCCCGGAGATCCGCGTGGGAAGACCCTTGGACGATGCCAAAAACCAGCGGACGATTCTCCGGCGGTTGCGCATCCCACCAGGCCCGACAGCGTTGAGCCCATCGCAAGGTGAGATCCAGGCTGCGAGCCGCGTCCTCATACGAACACGGATGGGGCGGACATTCGTCGAAGGCCATGACAATGTCCGAGCCCAAATCACGCTGAATCTCCATCGACCGCTCCGGCCCGATGAAGGTCGGAGTGCCATCGAGATGATTTTGAAAATGAACCCCGTCGTCCGTGACCTTGCGCAATTTCGCGAGGGAAAAAACCTGAAACCCCCCGCTGTCGGTCAGAATCGTCCGGTCCCAATTCATAAATTTGTGCAGCCCGCCCTGTCCGGCAATGAGTTTCTCCCCCGGCCGAACATGGAGGTGGTAGGTATTGCCCAAAATGATCTTGGCCCCCAGGGCCCGCAATTCGTCCGGCGAGACCGCCTTGACCGTGCCCTGCGTGCCCACCGGCATAAATACCGGGGTCTCCACCACACCCCGACGGGTTTGTAAAAGCCCGGCCCGGGCGCGGGATTCCGGATCGGTCGCAAGGAGAGTATAAGGAGACGAAGACACGCGATGATAGGGAAAGGGCGCTGAACTTGCCGGACGACCCCGCTCCCCGTCAATCCGATCCTTCGTTGTTCGGCTTCCTCCTGAGCCCATGTGCCACGCGATCCAGCCACGGAGGCGACATGAAGCGATCAGCAGCCAGACAGGTGGATGTTAAAAATATGCACCGAATGCCGCTTTGTAATCAGGGAGCCACTGGTTTCCAGTTGGGATCGCGGGGCGTCCAAAGCATGACCGGGCCGACCAAGCCACCTGTGCCGAGTTCATCGAGATTTTCGTTTTGCACCTCTACCACCACGGTATTCGTCCGGTCGAAATGAATCGCCTTGGTGGCATTCAGGTCAAATGGCCGGAATGTACCCGGAACTCCGGGGAGCCCGTCCAGTGGTTCACGGTTTGTGCCGAGGAATTCGCCGTTGACCCAAACCTTTGCCAGTTCGTCAACCCCGGCAAACCACAGATAAAGCGGGCGATCCTTGAATTTCGGATCGACCGAAAATTCGTTGCGATACCAGGCTTTACCCTTGTAGTAATGCAAGCCTTGATCCGACCATGTTTTGGAAAATGTTTTAAACGGTTGCCATCCTCCCCCGATTTGACCGGGGCGGTGATAGCCGGAAATCTCTCCAATTTCCGCCGGATCGATCAGAAACAGCCATTCATCGGGAAACGCATGGACCAATTCCCCGGCCTCAACCGTGCGGTGAAATCCCGCTTTGATCGGGCTGGCCCAAAAGCGATTGAAGTAATTGCCCCGGCCATCTCTGTCCGCTTGATTGACATTCAGCATTCGAGCCTGCGCTGTGGGTTTGGCTTCATCGCTTTCCAACAGCACGTCCCCCATTTTTTCGCTCAGATCGTAAAACTCCTCCATCTTGGCATGGGCCGCTTGGAAATCGCATTGGTTGCGAGCGGCAATCACATCAAGAAAAAGTTCCAGTCGGTCCCACGCATCGCGCACCCGGCTCACCCGCACGGCATATTCCGGTCGGGGGTCCTTGTCGGAGTGGATCGTGGCTTCCGCCCGCTCCAGAATGGACCGAAATTTTTCCCGGAGTGCCTGGTTAAAAATCGTCAGGTAAGGATAGGCTCCTCCGGCGAAGCTGGAGGAGTCCGTAAAGGCTTTATCTAATGTCTCATGATATTCCTTCATCGGACCGGATGCCGGCCCGTAAAACAATTCGTAAAACTCATTTAGAAGCGCATCGACGTCGGTGTCCGAATTCCACATCATCCGGGTGGCAAGATAAAGCGAAGGCGTGCAAACACTCCAGGAAGCAGCGATGACCTCGACCCGCATGACGTTGATGCCCTTCTCACGATAGACCGGAGTTTCACTCCGGATCCGATCCACCTGGCTGAAGGGGAACTGTGGGCAGGCCAGATTATTGTAATATCCACGATAGTACATCTCGTTGGGTTTGGTGGCGCTCCAGGAATCTATGAGCCACCTCAGGATATAGCGATCCGGGCTCATGGGATTATCCATCCCTCGAATGCGATCCAGAGAGATAGGAGCAAATACGCCGACGATGCGTGGATTTGGCTCGATCTTAGGCGGCATCATATGACTGGCGTAAATATACCAAACCAGATGCAGGTTGGGGAACTCGTCTTCCAGTTGCTCCAGAATTTGATTGAAAAACCAGATATACCGATCGGTCATCGATGTCGAACCCACTAAGGGGTCGAACACGCCTTGATCCAAGGCTAGGCACTTCGGGCATTCACAATAGCCCACGCCATCGTCCGGCCCCATGCCGACGTAAACATTTGTGGGATCTTCCGCGAGTTGCTTTCGGATGATTTCCCGTGTGGCTTCCACAGCGAGCGCAAGCACTTCGGGATTGCCCACACAGATTTGCCGTCCCTTTCGTTCGCCATCCACCAGGCCCCGGTATTCCGGGTGCGCTTCAAACAGCTCGGCCTTCATCTTCCCCATAAAAGGGGGAATGCCGTGCGCCCCGGTGGAACGTGCGTTTCCGCCGAGCCTCGCGCGACGCGACCACGGGCCGCTCGACGCCACGTTTTGCAATACTCGAAAGTCAAATGAAGGCACCTGCAGCGTCTCCTGCTCCCTCACCGCAAGATCCTTCGAGCGAGGAAGCACCCGGCCCTCCTCACCTGGATAATACCAGCGGACGCCCATCTGCTCGAGCAATTCATAAACTCCGAAGAGCGTGCCTTCGGATCCGACACCGCGAATATTGATCTCTTGCGGTGTCACAGCCAACAGAAACGAAGAAATATTCTTGCTCTGTTTGGTGAGGGTTGCCTGCAGGGCCTCCGGTGCGGCTTGCCCGATCCGGATGGGGATTTGGCCTTTTGGCACAGCTTCGCTCTCAGAAACAATCGGAAGAACTGCGCCGCTGATGAGTTCAACATGGTTCCTCAACTCCTCTGCGGCGAGCCGCTCGTCCGGCTCGGCTTTCTCCGCCAGCACAATCACCGCCGCCGGCTCACCAGCATTAACAATCGGCACCCCGGGCTTTGCGGTAACCGCCATTGGCAGTGAGACAAGAAGGATTCCACAAACGGCAAAAATTTCTGTAGTTTTCATAATGTGTTGATCAGTTGAGTAAACGATGGTCAGGGGGAAAGCGGCGGGCGGACGGGACCAAGCGGGTCTCTCCGGTTTTGAGGTCGATGGTCCATGGCATGGGTTCGGGCAGACGAAGCTCGCCGCCGCCGATTTCCAGCGGCATCCAAATGTAGCGGCTGTCCCAGTGCTCTTCCGGCCGCCAACGGTCTCCGACATAGATGACCGAGGTGGTTTGTGAGCCCGTGACTTTGATGAGGTTCGATGATTGCGAAAGATAGGTGTGCGTGCTCACGGGAGCAAAATCCTGGAATTCCGACCATGGTCCGGCGAGGCTTTTGGCGGTTGCGTATTTGTTCGCATTCGGCCACCACCCGGTGAGAGCCGAGCCGATGACATAATAAAGTCCTTCGTAGTTCACGATGGCCCCGCCTTCCAGCGGAGCGTGGATCAGGCACACTTGTTCCACGACATCCAGATAGTCCGGTGAGAGGCTGGCGATGACAAAACCTTTTGTCGGGCGACTTTCGAAAATCAAATATGGCGTGCCATCATCGTCGATAAATTGACCGATATCCCGGCTTTCCATGCCCAGCGGACGGAAGCTGCGGATGGTGTCATAATTCCCATCCACCGTATCGCAAACCGCCACTGCCACACGGGCAATTCCCTTGGTCGGATAATGCGGCAACACCGCTCCGTCGATGTGCATGTAGAGGACAAATTTTTTAGTCGCAGCGCAATGGAAAAGCTTCGGGCGTTCTATCACCCAGTTATCGGGAAAGCCTTCCGGCTGGCCAAGCGCGATGATTTGGTTCAGAAACTTCCAATTCACCAAGTCGGTCGAGGAATAGCAGGCCACGTAACGCTTCTCCGGATCGTTGTCAGAGGAGCGATCTTCTCCCACCCAGTACCATGTGTCCCCGATTTGGATGATGCCTCCGCCATGAGCCTGGATGTGTTTGCCGCGATCATCCGGCCAGATCAAACCGGGATGGATGGTGAGAGTTTGTGCGAGGGTTGAGGAAGAGCTCACAGGAAATTCAAACTGATTTTGGGTGGACCGGAACGAAGCGAAGCAAGATGGGATCAAGGTGGGCCAGCAGATGGTCAATAACCAGCGAGTCACCCCGGCTTTCGCAACTGGCGGGCACCCAGCCTTGAACGGCATCCAATATTTCCACCTGGCATTCGAGGAAAGGCTGTCGTTGAAGCACGATCTCCGGTTCCGAGTCCAGATTCAGATTCAGCAAATAAAGCAATTCCCCGTGTTCAGGGTGATGTCCCTGGAGGACCATCAGATCGCTTTCCGAGACCACCTCCCATGGGAATGCCGAAGCCGCCATCCAATGGGTCACCCCAAGGAACTGTTCGCGTCGGAATGGATGCACGACTTGAAGGTCGTAAACAGCGGGGAGACATCCCGCATAGACCATGACCTTGCCGCCCTGGGAATTTTCAAACACGGTCGCCGACGCGCCAACCCGCTCCTGTTGTTGCGGTCGGCCCCATGCCGGCCAGCGGACATATTCGGAGAGCACCGTCGTGGCCGCAGAAAGTGGTTCCATTCGCATTACGGAGGCCGGTTCCCGCCGGGCGGCCATGTTCATCCGGTTGGATGCCTTCCGGTTCCACTGAGGCAAATCGAGAAAATGTTCCGCAGAGGTATAAAATCCGGTATCTTCTTCAAGCCGGACCCCAAGCAGGTCGCCCCGGCCCCGCTGCTGCAAAATCAAAGCGGCCCGGCCATCAAGCCATATATTTCCAGAAAGCATGGTGGTCCAATCCGAATCCGTGAAGGCCTCCACCGAGATCCCTTCGAAAGCGGAGATGGCCCCCGCATTAGCACCTGGTATCCAAGGGATGCCCATCCGTCCAAGCGCCTCGACCCAAAGGGAAAGCATGTGATTTTTTCCACCGGTGTCCGTCCACGGGAAGTATGCCAGATCGGCGGGCGAAGTCGGACAGGCGATGCCCTTCCACTCCACATCCTTGATCCAGCCACGGACGTGAGCACTGAATGCCTGCGTTTCGGCATACGATTGGAAATACCGCTCATTCTCATTCGGAATAAATCCATAGGTATGCTGCACCCATGCTTTAGCGCCATCGAATCCGAGTAGCGCACAGGTTTTCAGATAAGCCTGCAGCTTGTGGGCGGAAAGGCTGTAGCGATGATGCGGATAGGTGTCCGATTCGCACAGGACTTCGTATTCAGCGGGAACCTGTCGTCGTTGCCGGACCAGCGAGTCCAAGGTGATCGGGAGTTTTTTGGAGTCGCGGTCCAGATACACGGCTCCGCCCACCCGGAGAAGAGGCCGACCCCGCCCGGCAAAAATCCGGCAGGACTCGCGATTGAAGGTCGTTTGGCTTGACGTGGTGCAAATCCCTCCGGGAATGTCGGGATCCACCGCATCGATCTCGGCCCGCATCCGTCGCAGAAGCGCCCAGAGCCCATCCGCGTCGACCTCCAACCATTGTCGCCGCAACCGGCGGCCGGCTTCATTGTCTGCAGCCAGTTTCTCCCGCAGATCGGCCAACTCATGACGCTCACCAAACCTCTGCTCAAATCGGGTCAGGTGAAGCGGACAGAAACACCCCACGTTGGCGGGCCAGTGCGCGTCCATGCGGAGATCATCATCCACCAAAATCCAGTCCGGGCGTTGTTCCGCAATCCGGCGGGTTCCATCACAGGCGAACTGGAGAAAGTCCTCGTCGAGCGGGCAGTAGGTGGCCTGGGATCTCACGCCATTTAATCCGATGATGCGCTGGAAGGAAACTGGCGACGGCCATTCACACCTCTCTCCATGGCCGATGAGCGTCTGAATAAGAATCCCGGAGCGAATCCCTTCTTTTTTGAAAAAATCCCTCGCTTGGGCGAAGACTTCC
>Ga0105055_10003845_pt1 | contig 22418 bp, 17 predicted proteins | sample BON03_FD_78090 | JGI IMG/M metagenome (GOLD analysis project Ga0105055, IMG submission 78090) | Freshwater microbial communities from Lake Bonney liftoff mats and glacier meltwater in Antarctica - BON-03 | ecosystem: Environmental > Aquatic > Freshwater > Ice > Glacier meltwater | place: Lake...
CAGGCGGCGATGACCGGGGCGCGGTGGCCGTCCATTTCGTCATCGACATATCCAAAGACGACGGGCCAGGGGTGGAGCATGAGGTTGCGGCCGAGCTGGCCGGAGGAGTTGGCGAGGCCGTTGGGAAATTGTTCCGATTTCGAGTTGAGCAGGATGCGCGGGGTGCCGACGCCGTTGGCGGCCATGACGACGACGTGGGCGGGCTGGAAGGTTTCGGTTCCGTTTTTGTCATAGTAGATGGCGCCGGTGGCCATGCCGTCGGAGCCCCTGGTGACTTCGCGGACGCGGCAGTTGGTGCGCAGTTCGACGCCGGCGCGGATGGCGCGGGGCCAGTAGGTGATGTCGGTGCTGGCCTTGGCGCCCTGGGCGCAGCCGGGGAGGCAGTGGCCGAGATTGATGCAGGCGGCGCGGCCGTCGTAGTCGCGGGTGGCGATGGCGGCGGCCGAGGGCCACCAGTGCCAGCCGAGGCGGTTCATGGTTTCGCCATAGCGTGTGCCGTTGCGGCCGAGCGGCATGGGCGGCAGGGGGAAGTCGTGCGGCGGGTAGGAGGGGTCGTCCGCCATGCCGGCGACGCCGGTGATGCGGTCATTCTCGGCGTAGAAGGGCTCCAGGGTGCGGTAGTCGAGGGGCCAGTCGTCGGCGACGCCATCGAGGGTGCGGACGCGGAAGTCGCTGGGGTGCAGGCGGGGGAAGTGGGCGGCGTAGTGGACGGTGCCGCCGCCGACGGCGTTGAAGTTGGCGATCTTGACGATGGAGTTGCTGTCGTTGACGGGGTAGTCGGCCGGCGCTTGGCGGCGGTTGGGCAGGATGTCGGAATCGCCGAAGCGGCGGGCTTCCCAGTCGCGGCCGTTGGCGGGGTAGTCGCTGGGCTTCACCCAGTCGCCCTGTTCCAGGCAGACGATTTTCATTTTCGTCTCGGCCAGGCTCCAGGCTACGGCTGCACCGGAGGCACCGGAGCCGATGATCAGGACGTCGACGGGATCGGCCATTGCGTGTGCCTCAGTCGAACAGATTGGCCAAGCGTTGCTTCATCTGGTCGGCGATGTAGAGGGCGGTGGCCTGGATGGTGGAGGTGGGGTTCAGGCCGCCGGAGGTGACGAAGACGGAACCGTCGACGATGAACAGGTTGCGCACGTCGTGGCTGCGGCCCCAGCCGTTGACGACCGAGCGTTCCGGGTCGTTGCCCATGCGGGCGGTTCCGAGCAGGTGCCAGCCGCCGTTGAGGATGGGGCGTTCGAGGCCGATCTCCCAGGCGCCGGCTTCCTTGAGGATCTCGGTGGCGCGGGCGATGGCGTGGTCGAGCATGCGGTTGCTGTTTTCGGAGATGGTGTAGTCGACCTTCGGCGCGGGGATGCCGTGGCTGTCCTTCAGCACCGGGTCCAGCGTGACGCGGTTGTGCGCCTCGGGCAGGTCCTCGCAGATGGCGGCCATGCCCATGCGGTGGTTGTGCAGCTTGCGGTAGATGCGGTGGTGGTCCTCGCCCCAGGGGAGGCGGCCGACGGACATGCTCTGCACCGCCTCCACAATGGCGCCGACGCCGCGGCCGAACTGGTAGCTGTAGCCGCGCACGAAGCCGCGGGTGGGGTCGGTTTCGTAGAATTCGTGGCTCCATAGGCTGAGAGGCGGGCCGCGGTAGCCGTCGGTGGGTTCGTTGAAGTAGCCGTAGATTTGCGCGTAGGGGTGGAACATCAGGTTGCGGCCGACGAGGCCGGAGGAGTTGGCCAGGCCGTTGGGGAATTTGCCCGAGACGGAGTTGAGCAACAGGCGCGGGGTGCCGACGCCGTTGGCGGCCATGATGACGACGTGGGCGGGCTGGAAGACCTCCTTTCCGTCGCGGTCGTAGTAGACGACGCCGGTGGCCATGCCGTCGGGGCCGACGGTGATTTCGCGGACGCGCGCACGGGTGCGCAGTTCCACGCCGGCGCGGATGGCGGCGGGCCAGTAGGTGATGTCGGTGCTGGCCTTGGCGCCCTGGGCGCAGCCGGCGATGCAGTGGCCGAGATTGATGCAGGGGGCGCGGCCTTCGTATTCGGTGGTGGTGACCGCGCAGTCGCTGGGCCACCAGTGCCAGCCGAGGCGGTTCATGGCGTCGCCGAGCATGCGCCCGGCGCGGCCCATGGGCAGCGGTGGCATGGGGGCTGCCTTGCCGTCGGGGTAGGAGGGGTCGCCGGGGAGGCCGGAGACGCCGGTCATGCGGTCGTTCTCGGCGAAGAACGGTGCTAGGGTAGCGTAGTCGATGGGCCAGTCGTCGGCGACGCCGTCGAGCGACTTCACGCGGAAGTCGGAGGGGTGCAGGCGCGGGTAGTGGGCGGCGTAGAGGATGGTGCTGCCGCCGACGCCGTTGAAGTTGAGCACCTTGATGGGCGAGTTGTCGTCGTTGACGGGGTAGTCGGTTTCCAGGCCGCGGCGGTTGGGGGAGGTGGCCATGTCGGCGAACTGGCGTGCCTCCCAGTCGCGGCCGGTGGAGGGGTAGGTGGCGGGGTTCTGCCAGTCGCCCTGTTCCAGGCAGAGGATTTTCATTTTGGTGTCGGCCAGGCTCCAGGCCACGGCGGCGCCGGAGGCACCGGAGCCGATGATGAGCACGTCCACGGGGTCGGGCATTCGGCGTGTTCCTCAGTCGAACAGGGTGGCCAGGCGCTGCTTCATCTGGTCGGCGATGTAGAGGGCGAGGGCCTGGATGGTGGGGGTGGGGTTGACGCCGGCGGAGGTGACGAAGAGCGAGCCGTCGACGATGAACAGGTTGCGCACGTCGTGGCTGCGGCCCCATTCGTTAACCACAGAGTGTTGCGGGTCCGTTCCCATTCTGGCGGTGCCCATCAGGTGCCAGCCGCCATAGGGGAGCGGGCCTTCGCATTCGACGTCGGTGGCGCCGGCGGCCTTCAGCACCTCGGTGCCGCGGGCGATGGCGAAGTCGATCATGCGGCGGCTGTTTTCGGAGAGCGTGTAGTCGATGCGTGGGGCGGGGATGCCGTTGCTGTCCTTGAGCACGCGGTCGAGCGTGACGCGGTTGTGGGGTTCGGGCAGGTCTTCGCAGATGGCGCCGAGGCCGGTGCCGCGGCGGTGCATCCGGCGGTAGGCGGTGTGGTGGGCGGGGCCCCAGGGAATGCGGCCGCCCTCGATGCCGTCGATGGCGGTGGCGGCGGTGGCGTTGCCACGGACGAATTCCCAGGCGAAGCCGCGCTGGAACCCGCGGGCCGGGTCGGTTTCGTAGAACTCGTGGCTCCAGTAGCTGTTGTCGGGGCCGCGCTCGCCGTCGAGTTCGTCGGCGAACCAGCCGAAGATGCTGACATAGGGGTGGAACATCAGATTGCGGCCGAGCTGGTCGCTGGAGTTGGCCAGGCCGTTGGGGAATTGTTCCGACTTCGAGTTCAGCAGGATGCGCGGCGTGCCGACGCCGTTGCAGGCCATGACGACGATGTGGGCGGGCTGGAAATGCTCGCGCCCGTCGGCGTCGTAGTAGATGGCGCCGGTGGCCATGTCGTCCGGCCCGGTGGTGATCTCGCGGACGCGCGCACGGGTGCGCAGTTCGACGCCGGCGCGGATGGCGGCTGGCCAATAGGTGATGTCGGTGCTGGCCTTCGCTCCCTGGGCGCAGCCGGCGGTGCACTGGCCGAGGTTTATGCAGGGCGGGCGGCCTTCGTATTCCACCGAGGCGATGGTGGTGTCGGACGGCCACCAGTGCCAGCCGAGTTGGTTGAAGCCGCGGCCGAGGGCCATGGTGGCGCGGCCCATCGGCAGGGGCGGCATGGGCTGGGCCGTGCGCGGCGGGTAGGCGGGGTCGCCGGGCAGGCCGGAGACGCCCATCATGCGGTCGTTGAGGTCGTAGAACGGCGCGAGGGTGTCGTAGCCGATGGGCCAGTCGTCGGCGATGCCGTCGAGGCTGCGGACGCGGAAATCCGAGGGGTGGAAGCGCGGCGTGTGGGCGCCGTAGAGGATGGTGCCGCCGCCGACGGCGTTGAAGTTGGCGACCTTGATGGCCGAATTGTCCTCGGCGATGGGGTAGTCGGTGGGGCGGGCGCGGCGGTTGGGGCTGATGGCGAAGTCGCCGCCGTTGCGCGCCTCGACATCGCGGCGGGTGGCGGGGAAGTCGGCGGGGTTCATCCAGTCGCCCTGTTCCAGGCAGACGATGCGCATGCGGGTTTCCGCCAGGCTCCAGGCCACCGCCGCGCCGGACGCGCCGGCCCCGATGATCAGAACGTCGACGGTATCGTTCATGCCGGATTCCGTTGCGATGGAGCCAGGTGCCAGGATCGCCAGGCGCCAGGAGGCGCCCTCCGGCGCCTGGGTGCAATGGAGGGCGCCGGGGCGGCCGGTGTCAACAGGCCTGCTGGCGTGGAATGTTGGCTTGACCGTGCCGGGTGCGGCTGATGTGGTGCGCCCGTTCATGAGGAGGGTTCCCGCCATGCACCGCCATTTTGCCGCCCCGCTGGTCGCCTTGTCGCTCGCCGCCGCGGTGCTGGGCAGCCCCGCCCAGGCGGCCAAGGATTCGCTGACGCTCGGCATGGTGCTGGAGCCGCCAATGCTGGACCCCACGGGCGGGGCGGCGGCGGCGATCCGCGAGGTGGTGTTCCTGAACATCTTCGAGGGGCTGACCCGGCCGGATGCCAATGCCCAGCCGCAGCCGGCGCTGGCGAAGAGCTGGACGATCTCGCCGGATGGGCTGACCTATACCTTCGCGCTGCAGCAGGGGGTGAAGTTCCATGACGGGGCGCCGTTCGACTGCTCGGTGGTGAAGTTCAGCTACGAGCGTGCCGTGGCGCCGGACAGCACCAATGCCCAGAAGGGCAAGTTCGAGCCGATCGCCGGCACCGCGTGCCCGGACCCGCACACGGCGGTGGTGACGCTGAAGCGCCCGACGGCCGAGTTTCTGTTCAATATCGGCCTGTCGGACAGCGTGATGATCTCGCCGGCGACGGCGGCGACCAACCGTACCAACCCGGTGGGCACCGGGCCGTTCGTGTTCCGCCGGTGGGTGAAGGGCGACCGGGTGGAGATGGCGCGCAACCCCGATTACTGGGGCAAGCCGGCGGCGCTGGCGCGCGTGACGTTCCGGTTCATCTCCGACCCCTCGGCCGCGACCGCGGCGGTGCTGGCCGGCGACGTGGATGCGTTTCCGCTGTTTCCGGCACCGGAGGCGCTGACCCAGATTCGCCGCGACCCGCGTTTCAGCGTGGTGATCGGCACCACCTCGGGCAAGACGATCCTGGCGCTGAACAATGCGCGCAAGCCGTTTGACGATATCCGCGTGCGCCAGGCGCTGGCGCATGCCATCGACCGCAAGCTGCTGGTGGAGGGGCTGGCCAGCCTCGGCACGCCGATCGGCTCGCATTTTCCGCCGGGGGCAGCGGGGTATGTGGACCTGACGGGCGAGTATCCCTTCGATCTCGCGCGGGCCAAGGCGCTGCTGGCCGAGGCGGGGCTGGCGAGCGGCTTCGAGATGACCTTGCGGCTGCCGCCGCCGGCCTATGCGCGGCGCGGCGGGGAGATCATCGCGGCGATGCTGGAGCAGGTGGGCATCCGCGCGAAGCTGGTGCCGATCGAGTGGGCGCAGTGGCTGGACCAGGTGTTCAAGCAGACCGATTTCGACGCCACGATCATTGCCCATGTCGAGCCGAACGACCTGGATATCTATGCGCGCGATTTTTACTACTACAACTACAAGAGCCCGGAATACCGCGCGCTGTACCAGCGCTATGTGGAGGCGACCGACCCGACGGCCCAGCGTGCGCTGCTCGGCGACCTGCAGCGCAAGCTGGCGGCCGACCTGCCCAACGTGTTCCTGTACGCCGGTGCCAAGATCGGCGTGTGGAACGCCAAGCTGCGCGGGCTGTGGCCGAACGCGCTGGTGCCGGCCAACGATCTTTCCGCGGTTTCATGGGTTGAGTGAAGGCGGGTTGGTGGCGAAGCCCCTGGAGAGGGTCGGCTTCAATCCATGAGCGGTTTTCTGGCCCGGCGCGTGCTGGCGCTGCTGGCCACCTTGCTGGCTGCCTCGGTGCTGGTGTTCGTGGTGATGCAGGTGCTGCCGGGCGACCCGGCGGCGCTGATGCTCGGGACCAGTGCCCAGGAGGACACGCTGGCTGCGCTGCGCCGGCAGATGGGGCTGGATGCGCCGGTGGTGTGGCGCTACTTCGCCTGGATCGGCGGGCTGATGGTGGGAGATTTCGGCACGAGCTACACCTATGGCGTGCCGGTTTCCGAGTTGATCGGGGCGCGGGTGGGGGTGAGTGCGCCGCTGGCTTTGATGGCGATTTTGCTGTCCACGGCGATTGCCATCCCGGTGGGTGTCATCGCGGCCTCGCAGCGCGGACGGGCGGGTGATACGGCACTGATGGCCGCGGCACAGCTTGGCGTGTCGATGCCGAACTTCTGGCTGGGGCTGCTGCTGATCCTGCTGTTCTCGGTGTTCCTGGGCTGGCTTCCCGCGAGCGGCTTTCCCGGGTGGGAGGATGGGCTGTGGCCGGGGCTGCGCGCGCTGCTGCTGCCCGCGCTGGCGCTGGCGTTGCCGCAGGCGGCGATCCTGGCGCGGGTCACCCGCTCGGCGGTGCTGGAGACGCTGGGGCAGGACTATGTGCGCACCGCGCTGGCCAAGGGGCTGTCCGGGCGGGTGGCGCTGTGGCGCCATGCGGTGCCGAACGCCCTGATCCCGGTGGTGACGATCATCGGGCTGCAGTTCTCGTTCCTGCTGGCCGGCACGGTGATCGTGGAGAACGTGTTCACCCTGCCGGGGCTGGGGCGGCTGATGTTCCAGGCGATCGCCCAGCGCGACCTGATCGTGGTGCAGGACCTGGTGGTGCTGCTGGCGGGCACGGTGATCGTGGTGAACTTCCTGGTCGACCTGGCCTACATGGCGCTGGACCCGCGGATTTCCCGCGAGGGGCTGCTGTGAGGCGGCTGCTGTGAGGCGGCTGGTGGCGCATCGCAGCCTGGTGCTGGGGGCGGTGCTGACCGGGGTGATCCTGGCGGTGGCCCTGGTGTCGCTGGTGTGGACGCCGTTTCCGCCGACGCGCATCGACATATTGAACAAGCTGGCCGCGCCGTCGCTGGCCCATCCGCTGGGCACCGACCCGTTCGGGCGCGACGTGCTGTCGATGATCATGGCCGGCACGGTGAACACGCTGTCCGTGGCGCTGGTGGCCGTGGGGCTGGGGGCGGCGATCGGGATTCCGCTGGGGGCGGCGTGCAGCGCGGCCGGCGGCTGGGTGGACATGGCGGTGATGCGGGTGAGCGACCTGGCCTTCGCCTTTCCGGCGGTGCTGACGGCGGTGATGATCACGGCGCTGGCCGGGCCGGGGCAGGGCAATGCGGTGTTTGCGATTGCGCTGTTCAACATCCCGGTGTTTGCCCGGGTGACCCGCGGGGCGGCGCTGGCGGTGCGCGAGCTGGATTTCGTGGTGGCGGCGCGGGCGACCGGGCGCGGCGAGTTCGCCATCATGTGGCGGCATGTGCTGCCGAACATCTCCGCCGTGCTGCTGGTGCAGCTGACCATCCAATGTGCGCTGGCGATCCTGGCCGATGCCGGGCTTTCCTACCTGGGGCTGGGCACCCAGGCGCCGGCGCCGAGCTGGGGGCGGATGCTGAACGACGCGCAGACCTTCATCTATGCAGCACCGCTGTTGGCGGTGTTCCCCGGGGTGGCCATCATGCTGGCGGTGCTGGGGCTGAACCTGCTGGGGGACGGGCTGCGCGACGTGCTGGACCCACGGCTGACGCAGCGACGCTGACGCAGCGACGCTGACCCTGGGTCGTGACAGCTGGGCACTGGCGTGCCCTGGGTCGTGACAGCTGGGCACTGGCGTGCATCCGTGGCGACCGATAGCTTGGCGCCGTATCGGCAACAAAGGAGGCAAGTTCCATGGAATATCGGCGCATGGGCCGCAGCGGCCTGCAGGTTTCGGAAATTTGCCTGGGCACGATGACCTTTGGCCATGGGGCCGACGAGGCCGAGGCGGCGGGCATATTGGATGCCTGCCTGGATGCCGGGGTGAATTTCATCGACACCGCCAATTCGTACAATGGCGGCGAGAGCGAAGCCATGCTGGGACGCATCCTGAAGGGGCGCCGGCGCCAGACTGTGCTGGCCAGCAAGGTGTTCAACCCGATGGGGCCGGGGCCGAACGATTCCGGGGCCTCGCGGGCGCATATCATGCAGGCGGTGGAGGACAGCCTGCGCCGGCTGGGGACCGACTACCTTGATATCTACTACCTACATCACGTGGACCACATCACCCCGCTGGAGGAGGCGCTGCGGGCGCTGGACGACCTGGTGCGCCAGGGCAAGATCCGTTACGTGGCAGTGAGCAACTACGAGGCGTGGCGACTGATGGAGGCGCTATGGACCAGCGAGGCCAAGGGGCTGGCGCGGTTTGAGTGCTACCAGCCGCAATACAGCCTGGTGGTGCGCGACATCGAGCAGGAGATCGTGCCGGTGTGCGACCTCAAGGGCCTGGGCGTGGTGGTGTGGTCGCCGCTGGCCGGCGGCTACCTGACCGGCAAATACCAGCCCGGCCAACAGCAGGCGACGGGTTCGCGCAGCGAGGAGGGCTGGGCCTTTCCGGCGCGATTCTTCCATGCCGGCCATACCGACATCCTGGCGACGCTGCTGGAGGTTTCGGCCGAACTGCGCCGCAGCCCGGCGCAGGTGGCGCTGCGCTGGGTGCTGGACCAGGGGTTCGTGACCTCGGCCATCGTGGGCGCGCGCAACGTGGAGCAGATCAGCGAGACGTTGCTGGCCAGCGGCTGGCGGCTGCCCGAGGAGGTGCGCGCCCGGCTCGACACCGCCTCGGTGCTGCCGCATCGCTATCCGCGCAGCATGGAAGACCCGATGCCTGGGCGCCGGGCGGCGGCGGTGCGGATCGGCTGAGGCGACACCTGCCGCATGTCGCTGGCGCTGATTGCCGGGCTCACCGTGGTGATGCTCGGCACCGCCTTCCTGTCCGGCATTTTCGGCATGGCCGGCGGCATGGTGCTGATAGGGGTGCTGCTGGCGGTGCTGCCGCTGCCGGCGGCGATGGCGTTGCATGCGGTGACGCAGATGGCGAGCAACGCGTGGCGGGCGTTGCTGTGGTGGAAGCACATCCGCTGGCGGCCGGTGGGGTATTTTCTGGTTGGCAACTGCGCGGCGCTGCTGGTGTGGTCGGTGTTCCGCTGGGTGCCGGACAAGGCGGTGGCGCTGCTGGGGCTGGGGCTGACGCCGTTCCTGTTCCGGCTGTTGCCGCGCCGCATCAAGCCCGACCCGCTGCATCCGGGGCATGGGGCGGTGATGGGCGGGCTGTGCATGTCGTTGATGCTGGTGACCGGCGTGTCGGGCCCGCTGCTCGACACCTTCTTTCTCGGCGGCGGGATGGAGCGGCGGCAGATCGTGGCGACCAAGGCGGTGTGCCAGGTGGCCGGACACCTTTCGAAGCTGGTGTATTTCGGGGCGATGGTGGCCGATGCCGCGTCGCTCGACCCGCTGATGGTGGGGCTGGCGATTGCCGCCTCGATGACCGGCACCACGCTGGCGCGGCGTATCCTGGAGGCGATGACCGACCACCAGTTCCGTACCTGGGCGGACCGGGTGATCACCGTGGTAGCGTTGTATTATGTCGGGCAGGCCGCCTGGCTGATGCTGGTGTAGGAGGGATGGGATGTCTGTGACGTTCGAACCGCTGGCGGCGGGGTTGCGGATGCTGGCGGCGCGGCCTTGAGCGGCCCGTCGCTGCAGGCCCGTATCCGCGGCTGCCTGCTGGGTGGCGCGGTGGGCGACGCGCTGGGGGCCGCGGTGGAGTTCGACCGGCTGCCCGTCATCCGCGGGCGTTTCGGTCCCGCCGGGCTGCGCGACTATGCGCCCGCCTATGGCCGGCGCGGCGCGATCACCGACGATACGCAGATGACGCTGTTCTCGGCGGAAGGGCTGATCCGGGCCTGGGTGCGCGGATCGCTGCGGGGGCTCGTGAGCATTCCGGGGACGGTGCGGCATGCGTATCTGCGCTGGCTGCTGACGCAGGGCGAGGCCCCGGACGACCGCGACGTGGTGGTGGGGCGCGACGGGTGGCTGTTCACCGTGGCCGGCCTGCACAGCCGGCGCGCGCCCGGCAACACCTGCCTTTCCGCTCTCTGCGCGGGAACGAAATGGCAGGCGGTGGCGGACAACGACAGCAAGGGGTGCGGCGCGGTGATGCGCGCGGCGCCGTTCGGCCTGTTTCCCGCGCTCGGCGATCTGGATGCGGTGTTCCGGCTGGGCGTGGAGACCGGGGCGCTGACGCACGGGCACCCCAGCGGGTCGCTGTCCGCGGGACATCTGGCGGCCACCATTGCCTGTCTGCGCGACGGGATGGGGTTGCGGGATGCGCTGAACCAGGCTGACGCCATCCTGGCGCGCGAGCCGGACCACATGGAGACCACGCTCGCCCTGGCGAAGGCCTATCGGCTGTCCGACAAGGGGCCGCCGGCACCCGAGGCGCTGGAGGGCCTCGGTGGCGGCTGGGTGGGGGAGGAGGCGTTGGCGATAGCGGTGTGCTGCGCGCTGACGGCGGAGGATTTCGCCGACGGCGTGCTGCGTGCGGTGAACCATTCCGGCGACAGCGACAGCACCGGGGCGATCTGCGGCAACCTGCTGGGGGCGCTGTGGGGCGAGGCGGCGATACCGGTGCGGTGGCTGGAGGAGTTGGAATTGCGCGCGGAGATCGCGCGGCTGGCCGACGACCTGTTTGGCTGCGGCACCGGGGCGCGCGAGCCGGAGGCGATGTGGGAGGACTATCCCGGCTGGTAGGTCAGCACTCCGTCACGTGCACGGCCAGCCCGCCCTGGGCGGTTTCCTTGTATTTGCTGTGCATGTCCATGCCGGTCTGGCGCATGGTGGCGATCGCCTCGTCGAGGCTGACGCGGTGGGAGCCGTCGCCGGACAGCGCGAGCGAGGCGGCGTTTATGGCCTTCACCGCGCCCATGGCGTTGCGCTCGATGCAGGGGATCTGGACGAGGCCGCCGATCGGGTCGCAGGTCATGCCGAGGTGGTGCTCCAGGCCGATCTCGGCGGCGTTCTCCACCTGTTGCGGGGTGCCGCCCAGCGCGCTGGCGAGGCCGGCGGCGGCCATGGCGCAGGCGACGCCGACTTCGCCCTGGCAGCCGACCTCGGCGCCGGAGATCGAGGCGTTGCGCTTGGCGAGGCCGCCGATGGCCGCGGCGGTAAGCAGGAAATCGTCCGCCGCCTGGGCGGCCACCTCGGGATGATAGATGCGCATGTAGCGCAGCACCGCCGGGACCACGCCGGCCGCGCCGTTGGTGGGCGCGGTGACGACGCGGCCACCGGCGGCGTTCTCCTCGTTCACGGCGATGGCCCAGAGGCTGGCGTGGTCCATCGCGGCCATGGGCGTGGCCTGGTTGCGGCGGGCGCGTTCGTCGATGCGCGCGGCCAGGGCGCGGGCGCGGCGGCGGACCTTCAGCCCGCCGGGCAGCTCGCCCTCGGCGGCCAGGCCGCGCTCGATGCAGGCCTCCATCGTCGCGGCGACGCGGGCGAGATGGGTGCGCATCTCGGCTTGCGGGCGCACCGCGCATTCGTTGGCCAATTGCACGGCCGCGATGGACAGGCCGGCGCGCTCGGCCATCGCCAGCAATTCGGCGGCCGTGGCGAAGGGGTAGGGCAGGGCGGGGCCGGTTTCGTCCTGCGTCGCTTCGCCCTCGCGCAGGACGAAGCCGCCGCCGACCGACAGCCAAGTCTCGGCGCGTAGGGAGACGCCGGCGGGGTCCAGCACCTCCAGGCGCATGGTGTTGGGGTGCGCGGGCGTGGGGGTCAGTCGGTCGAACACGATCTCGACGGCCACGCGGCCCAGGCCGGGGACTTGCTGGGCGCCGGTTTCGCGGGCGGCGGCGGCGACGGCGAATACTTCGTCGGCCTCGGCGTGGGCCGGTTCCAGCCCGGCGAGCCCGGCATGGATGGCGATGTCGGTGCCGTGGCCGCTTCCGGTCCAGGCGAGCGAGCCGAATAGCGTCACCCGTAGCTTCGCCGCCGGTCCGGCCAGGGCCGCCGCACCCAGCACGAAGGCGCGGGCGGCACGCATCGGCCCGACTGTGTGCGAGCTGGATGGCCCGAGGCCTACGCGGAACAGGTCGAACACGCCGATCAGCTGGGTCATGCGTAATCTTCCTTGCCACTGCCGTGCATGGTACGCGGGAACGCGGGACAAGGGGAGGGACGCATGGCGGGTATCCTGGCGGGATTGCGGGTGATCGAGCTGGGCCAGGTGCTGGCCGGGCCGTTCGTGGGCGCCATCTTTGCCGACTTGGGTGCGGAGGTGATCAAGGTGGAGCGGCCGGAGGGCGGCGACGATGCGCGGCGGATGGGCCCGGATTTCCGCCACGGCGATGCGTTGACCTTCCATATCTTCAACCGCGGCAAGCAGTCCGTGGCGCTGGACCTGCGTTCGGCGGAGGGCAAGGCCGAGCTTTACCGCCTGGCCGAGACTGCCGATATCCTGGTGCACAATTTGCGCCCTGGCGTGCCCGAGGTGCTGGGGGTGGACGGGCCTGCGCTGTGCGCGCGGTTCCCGCGGCTGATCCATGGCGCGATCTCGGCGTTCGGGCATGCGGGGCCGATGGCGATGCGGCCGGGCTTCGAGCCGCTGCTGCAGGGGTATTCCGGGCTGTCGAGCCTGAATGGCGGCGAGGGTGATCCGCCGATGCGCGCGGCACCCTCGGTGTGCGACCAGGGCACGGCGATGTGGATCGTGATCGGCACGCTGGCGCTGCTGCATCGGCGCACGCTGACCGGGCGTGGCGGAATGGTGCAGGGCTCGCTGCTGGAAACCGCGCTGATGTGGGCGGGGCAGAAGGCCGATGCCTTCGTCAACACGGGCGAGTTGCCCGAGCGGCACCGTTCCGGCCACCCGGGGCTCGCCCCCTACGAGGCTTTCGAGGCGGAAGATGGCCCGGTGCTGATTTGTGCCGGCAACGACCGGCTGTTCGCCAAGCTGGCCGAGGTGTGCGGGCGGGCGGACTGGATCGGCGATGCGCGGTTTGCGACCAACCGGGCGCGGCTGATCAACAAGGCGGCGCTGTTCGCCGAGCTTTGCCCGGTGCTGGCGGCGCGGCCGCGGGCGTACTGGGTGGAGAAGTTGGAGGCGGCCGGCGTGCCGGTGTCGCCGATCCATACGCTGCCGGAGGCGCTGGCGCAGCCGCAGGTGCAGGCGCTGGGCATGTTGCAGAAGGTGCCGGGCGAGGATTTCACGCTGACGTCGCTGCCGTTGACCCTGGACGGCGAGCGGCCGCGCATTCGCCATGGTGCACCGCGCCTGGGGCAGGGCGCCGCGAGGTAGCCGTTTTGTAACGATCGCGCGGCTAGGGTGGGCGTTCACCGCGGTTGGACGGCATGAACGCCTGGCTGGCTCCTTTGCTCGGCACCTCGATTGGCCTGCTGCTCTCGGTGGTGGCGGCCGTGCTTGTCGTGCCCGATCCGCCGATCGTGGACCTGAAGCCGCTGGTGCATCAGGCGCTGCGTCTTGTCGTGCCCGCGCCCTCGGCCGCGCCGGCGCAGGCGACGCGGGAGGCCGCTGCGCCGGCTGCCGTGGACCAGGTTGTCACGCAGCAGGCCGCGGCCTTTGTCCCGCCGGTGGCGGTGGTGCGACCGCGCCCGCCGCCGATCGTCATCCCGGCGCCGCCGCCTGACCTTTCGCCCGGCCCTTCCTCGGGGCTCGACGGCATGCTGCGCCGGCCGCCGCCGGATTGGGCGACCGGCACCGGCTTCTTCGTCACCTCGCGCGGCATCATTCTGACCGCCGCGCATGTGGTGGAGGGATGCAGCGGCGTGCGCGTACTGTCGCAGTTCATCCGTCCCGGGCCCGCGACCGTGGTGGCGCGCGACGCCACCCATGACGTGGCGGTGCTGGAAGCCGCCGGAATCGAGGCGCCGGCGTGGCTGCCAGTCAGCCTGCCGTCGCCTGGCGCGCGGCGGCTGTTCGTGCTCGGGTTTCCCCGCGGCAGCATGCCGGACGTGCCGGACGAGACCTGGGCGGGCCTGGCCAATGGCGCCTTCCCGCATACCGCGCCGTTGCCGATCGATCCTGCGGACATGGTGTGGCTGCGCAATCCGGACATCGCCCCCGGCTACAGCGGCGGGCCTATCGTGGACCCCGGCACCGGGCGGGCAGTGGGGTTGGTGCGCGCGGTGATGGACCCGGCGCGGGCGGCGAGCCTGTATGGCGTCAGCACCCGCGACCTCGCACTTGGCCCGGGGGCGGCGGCGCTGGTGGCGATGCTGTCGCGCTGGTCGGTGCGCGAGGGGGTGATCCCGGCCGGCTTGAGCGGCGACAGCGCGCTGGAGGCCGCCCGCAAGGCGACGGTGCGGGTGATCTGCACGCATTAGGAATCGGCGTAACAACAATAGGAAGGAAGATCTTCTTTTTCTGGAGAAAAAGAAGCAAAAAGACTTTATCCATTTTGACCGGCAAGCTGCTGTTCGCCCCTTGCAAACGGATAGAAGTTTTTTGGTTCTTTTTTTCAAAAAAGAACATTCTTCCTTTTACCTCGCGCCGAATACCTCGGCGATGGCGATGCCGCTCTCGCCGGCGACCGCGTAGAGCAGGAACACCCGGCCCTCCTCCTCGAAGACGGCGGGATCGCGCAGTTGGTTGACGTGGCCGTAGGCGGTGCTGCGGACGGAGGGCAGCAGCGGGGCGTCGGCGCCCTCCCAGGGGCGTTTGGGGCGGAGCACGGTTTCGGGCGGGGTTTCGCGCCAGCCCATCCAGTCGCCGGACAGGTCGATGCGGCTGGCCAGGATGCTTTCCGGCACGTCGCCCACCTGTGTCCAGAACACCAGCAGGGTGTCGCCGCGCTTCAGCAGGGCGGCGTGGCGCATGTTCGGGTTGAACAGGGTGGGGCCTTCGGTGAAGCCGGAGAGGCCGTCGTCGGAGCGGGAGAACACGCCGGGCATTGCGAGCGCGTAGGTGCGGCCGGCATGGGGGAAGACGCGCATGTAGGTGCGGCCGACGAGTTCGGGGCGGGCGGTGAAGGCGATGCCGTCGGGCGAGAGGGCGACGCGGGAGGCTTGTTCGCCGACGCCGGTCAGGCCGTGGAAATACATGGTGATGCGGCGGTTCGCGTGGTCGATGTGGATGTCGGGCGAGGCGATGTGGGGGGTGGTGGCTTCGGTGAGGACGTTGTGGGAGATGATCATGCCGATGCGTCGCATGCGGGCTTCGACGGCGGCGAGTTGTTCTTGGGTGGCGGGTGGCGGGGTGGTGGGGAAGAGGGAGTCGTTCAGGTGCAGGGCGCCGGGGACGTGGATGGTCCAGGGGCCGGTGGGGGCGTTGGCATAGGCCAGGCGGATGTAGCTGCCCTTGTGGTCGGCGAAGTAGAGGTAGTAGCGGCCGATTGGGTTGGGGACCCAGTCCGGCACGCGGATCAGGGAGGGGCCTTGGATGTTGGGGCCGAGGCTTTCGTGCAGGTCGGGGCCGATGATCGGGCGGTCGAGCAGGCGGGTGATGCGCATGGGCGGCTCCTCTGGCCCAGCCTAGCCACGGATGGCGGGGCGAGGCCAGACGGTCGGGTTGCCGGGGTGGGACGGCAACCCGATCGGCCGTGGTTTGGTCAGCTTCGGCGCGCGCGGGCGCCGAGGAGGCCGACGAGGCCCAGGCCCAGGAGGGCGAGGCTGGCGGGTTCGGGCACTTCTTCGGCATTCGACCACCTCGCCACATAGTCGTTGACGACCGCGCCGGAGATGGCGGGGTCACCGAAGTTGAATGCCTGCATGATCAGCCCGGTGAATCCGGTGGGGGTGACGAAGGTGCTGTCGGTGTAGGCCAGGGCACCATTGATCGAGAATTCAATGCTCGTGCCAGTGAACTCGATGGACAGCGCGTTCCAGCTATCGAAATTGACGGTATCAAGCAGGTCCACCCACCCGGTATCGGCATCCCAGGCGCGGAAGCGGGCCGCGCCGTCGAAGTTGGTGAAGCCCAGGATGGGGTAGGCGAGGTCCGGGGCGCCGTCGAGAATGCCCCAGGCATCGGTGCGACGTGAGCCGTTTGCGGCATTGGACCAAGACTGCGGCACATAGAGATCGGCGGCAATGACGGAGCCGGCGCCGCCCGAGACGGACAACTGGCGGCCCTGGGTGTTGTAGAAGCCGCCTTGAAGGCCGGGGGGGCGGTTGGCGGTGCTGGTGGTGCTGTCGATGCCGATGCCCAGGACATCGCCGCGCCCGGCGAAGGTGCCGATATTGCTGAAACTTGCGGGTTCGTAGCGGTCGGTGACCCAGGAGCCGAACCCTGCGCCGAAGTCTGGCATCAGCGGTGTGGCGTCGCTGGGTTGCGCTGAGGCGAGTATCGCGGCGGCGACTAACGTGACGACAGTGCCGCCACGCTGAACGAGAGACGTCATTGTTCGACCTCCAGGTGGGTTCGTTAATTTTCTTTGACGCAAATTTCATGCCATCCAATTCATTCCAACGATTCCAAACAATTGTACGCCTGTGGCCGGACATACGGAGACAAAGTGTAAAGTTATCCTACACTGCCAGGGCGCATGCCGTTGGGCGGCCTCTACCGCATACCCTGAATTGTAAGGCTATTTCAGACGGTTATCAGGGTCTTTTGAAGCGGGTGCGGATGTCGGAATTCTTTACAGTTTGAAACCGGCCCGAAAGCGGGCCGGCCTGACACGCGGACGTTGGCGGGCAGGCCGCAACGACTGCCCGGCCTCGCTTCGAATTGCCCGCCAGACCACGCGCCGCCATGCTCTTGCGTCTCACGCTGGAGCCCCGCCATGACCAACCCCGACCCGCTCGACATGCTGCGCCAGTGGCACAAGGAGTTTACCGCGTTGCGGCAGGATATTCATGCCCATCCCGAGATCGGTTTTACCGAGACGCGGACGGCGGCGATCGTGGCGGCGAAGTTGAAGGAGTACGGGATTGAGGTTCATGTCGGTGTTGGCGGCACCGGGGTGGTGGGGGTGTTGCGGCGAGGCAACGGCCAGGTGTCGATCGGGTTGCGGGCGGATATGGGTGCGCTGCCGATCACTGAGGAGACGGGCAAGCCCTATGCCTCCACGACGCCGGGGGTGATGCATGCGTGCGGGCATGACGGGCATACGACGATCCTGCTCGCGGCCGCGCGGTATCTGGCGCAGCACGGGGAGTTCAACGGGACGGTGAACTTCATCTTCCAGCCGGCGGAGGAAGGACTGGGCGGCGCGCTGGCGATGCTGAAGGATGGGCTGCTGGAGCGGTTTCCGTGCAACTTCGTCTATGGGCTGCACAACTCCCCGGCGATGGCGTTGGGGAAGTTCGCGATCCGCCCGGGGGCGGCGATGGCGTCTGGCGCGTTTTTCGACATCGTGATCCGCGGGCGTGGGGCGCATGGGGCGCTGCCGGAGATGGGGATCGATCCGGTGCTGGTGGCGTGCCACGTGAACACGGCGCTGCAATCGATCGTGTCGCGCAACGTGCCGCCGGCCGAGACGGCGGTGGTGTCGGTGACGGTGATCCAGGGTGGCGACGCCTATAACGTGATCCCGGACAGCGCGGTGCTGCGCGGCACGGTGCGCACGGCGCTGCGCAGCACGATGGAACTGGTGGAGGCGGCGATGCGGCGGATCGCGCCCGCGGTGGCAGCCGGGTTCGGGGCGACGGCGGAGGTGGATTTCCGGTTCATCTTCGCCCCGCTGGTGAACGATGCTGTCGCGTTCGACGATATCGTGGCGGCGGCGCGGGCGGTGGTGGGCGCGGAAAACGTGAATACGAATAATGGGTTCATCATGGCGTCGGAGGATTTCTCCTTTGTGATGGAGAAGGCGCCGGGGGCCTACATCAACCTGGGCAACGTGGCGCCGGGGGAGGCGGGGGCGACCGGGGTGCAGGTGCATAACCCCGGCTATGACTTCAACGACGAGGCCATTCCCTATGGTGCGGCGATGTTCGCCGAACTGACCCAGCGCAAGCTGCCGCGCGGCATCGACTGAGGGGAGGGGCACCATGGGCGCCGACATATTGCGCGTGCTGCACGCTGCCGAGACCGCCGCGCAGTGGCACAGCAGCCAGCGCCGCAAGGGCGACGCGCAGGAACCCTACATCAACCACCTGCTGGAGGTGGCGCTGCTGGTGGGCGAGGCGGCCGGGGGTGGCGACACTGCCCTGGTGATCGCCGCGCTGCTGCACGATGCCGTGGAGGATTGCGAGATCTCGCCGGACACCATCGCCGCCGGGTTCGGCGAGGATGTGCGCGCGCTGGTGATGGCCGTGACCGATGACAAATCGCTGCCCAAGACGACGCGCAAGCAGTTGCAGATCGACCATGCGCCGGGCAAGCCGCATCGCGTGAAGCTGCTTAAGCTCGCCGACAAGACCAGCAATCTGCGGGCCATGGCGGCCAGCCCGCCGGCCAACTGGCCGGTGGTGCGCCGGCTGGAATACGTCGCCTGGGGCCGCGCCGTGGTGGCGGGTCTGCGCGGCACTCATGCCGGGCTGGAGGCGCTGTTCGACGAGGCGGCGGCGAAGGCGGAGCGGGCGGCCCGTGAAGTCTGAGGCAGGGGATTCGCAAATGGCCGGGGCCCGGGGCACGGCCCCGGCGGGGTCGAGGGGCGGCGCCCCTCGCCTGTGCTTCCCTGGATTATGCTCAAGCTGGACTGACCGGGCGAGGCTGGCATACTCGCCGCCAGCAAGGGGGACCCCATGAAGCCGATCGAGACCATCCGCACCTTCCATGACGAGCTGACCGCCATCCGGCGCGACTTCCACGCCCATCCCGAGATCGGCATGGATGAGACGCGCACCGCCGGGATCGTGGCGGCCAAGCTGCGCGAGTGGGGCATCGAGGTGCATGAGGGCGTGGGCCGCACCGGGGTGGTGGGGGTGCTGCGGCGCGGCGAGGGGCCGAGCGTGGGCCTGCGCGCCGACATGGACTGCCTGCCGATGGACGAGCAGACCAACCTGGACTACCGCAGCACCAACCCCGGCCGGATGCATGCCTGCGGCCATGACGGGCACACGACGATGCTGCTGGGGGCGGCGCGCTACCTAGCGCAGTCCGACACGTTCCGCGGCACCGTGAATTTCATTTTCCAGCCTGGCGAGGAGGGCATGGGCGGGGCGCTGGCGATGCTGGAGGACAGGCTGTTCGAGCGTTTCCCCTGCGATGCCATCTACGCCATGCACAACCGGCCGGGGATGGCGGTGGGTGAGTTCGCGATCAGCCCTGGCCCGTCGGCGGCGGGCGGCGCGTTCTTCGACATCCATGTGACCGGGCGCGGCAGCCATGGCGCGCGGCCGGAGGCGAGCATCGACCCGGTGCTGGTGTGCAGCCACATCACTACCGCCCTGCAGTCGATCGTGTCGCGCAACGTGCCGCCGGCCGATACGGCGGTGCTGAGCGTGACCAGGATCGTCGGCGGCGACGCCTACAACGTGATTCCGCAGACCGCCACCATCTCCGGGACCTGCCGCGCCTTCAAGCGCGAGGTGATGACGATGATGGAGGAGGGGATGAAGCGCATCGCCCGCGGCGTGGCCGAGGGCTTCGGGGCGACGGCCGAGGTGGATTTTCGCTTCATCTTCGCGCCGCTGATCAACGACGCCGACCGCACCACCGAGCTGGCCGATGCCGCCGCCGCGGTGGTGGGCGGCGACAAGGTGGACCGCGCCAAGCCGCCGGGCATGGGCAGCGAGGATTTCAGCTTCATGATGGAGAAGGTGCCCGGCGCCTATATCCAGGTGGGCAACGGTGAGAGTGCGCAACTGCACAACCCCGCCTACAACTTCAACGACGAGTGCACGCCGTTCGGCTCCGCGCTGTACGCCTCAATCGTCGAGCAGAAGCTCGCAAGGGGTTGAGTGCGGACGTGGGCCGCCGCCGGCGCACGGTGGTTCCGCCATGACCTTCCTCGGCATCGACGCCGGCGGCAGCGCGGTGCGCTGGGCGCTGTGCGATCGCGATGGCCGGAAGGTTGACGAGGGCCAGGCGCCGCCTGTCACCGGACATCTGTACTTGCCCGAGGCGCGCGCCGGATTCGAGGCGTTCGCCGGCGAACTGGCGTCGCGGCTGGCCGACCGGCGGGTGGCGGGGCTGGTGGCGGGCATCACCGGCCTCACCGGCGACTCGGCGCAGGCGGCCGAGGCACGCCAGTTGCTATCCGAGGCGCTGCGGCTCGACCCCGCCCGCATCGAGGTGCAGGACGATCTGTGGATCGGCTACCACGCCGTGTTCCGCCCGGGCGGGGGCCATGTCGTGTATGCCGGCACCGGATCGGTGGGGATGCATATCCGCGCCGACGGGTCGGTGCTGCGCGTGGGCGGGCGCGGCATCCTGATCGACGACGCGGGCTCGGCCTTCGCTATCGGCCGGGCGGCGCTTGGCCTTGTCTATCGGCGCATCGACCGCGGCGAGGACCCGGGGCCGCTTGGCGGCGCCCTGTTCGCCGAGGTGGGCGGCGACGACTGGAATACGATGCGCGCCCATGTCTATGGCGTGGAGGTGCCGGGCGGTGGGCGCACCGCGGTCGCCATGCTGGCCCTTGCGGTGGCACGCGCGGCCGAGGCCGATCCGGCGGCGTTGGAGATCCTGGCCGCGGCCGGGCGGGAGCTGGCGGTGCTGGCGCGGGCGCTGTTGCACCGCGAGGGGCTGCGCGAGGTGGTGCTGCTCGGCCGGGCCGCCGGGTTGCACCCGGCCATCGAGGAGGCGATGCGCGCGGCCTTGCCTGGCGTGGCCTTGCGTCAGGCGATCGTCGATGCCGCTTTCGCTGCCGCCCGGCTGGCTTGCTCTCGCGCCTTGCCCGGCGCAGGCTTGTCGGCATGATGTCGATGGTGTGCGGGGCTACCCCTCGGCCAACCCTCCGCCCAGGTGCGCGAGGGTTGGCCGAGGGGTAGCCCCGCGCCCAGAACCCACCAAGGAAGCCCCTCATGGACGGAAAACGCCCCATAGTCTCATCGGTGCACGGCATGGTTGCCGCGGCCCATCCGCTGGCCGCCGCGGCCGGCGCGCGCATGTTGGCGATGGGCGGCAACGCCTTTGACGCCGCCGCCGCGACCACCGCGGCGCTGAACGTGGTGGAGCCCTACATGTCGGGGCTGGCAGGGCTCGGCTATGCCACCTGCTTCATCGCCGCCGAGCAGCGCGTGCGCTGCCTGAACTACGCGCCGCGGATTCCCTCGAACTTCCCGGCCGGGAAGTTCGCCGAGCGCGAGGAGATCCAGCGCCATCCGCTGGCCTCCGGCACGCCGGGCAACCTGGCCGGCTGGTGCGAACTGGTGCGCGCGCACGGCAAGCTGTCGCTGGCCGAGGTGTTCGCCCCGGCGATCGCGCTGGCGCGGGACGGGTTTCCGCTCGGGCGGTTCAATGTGGAATTGACCAACCTCTCCTGCGTGCAGCTCAAGGACCATCCGCAATATGCCGAGCTGAACCGCGTGTACGCCTTCGGGCGCGGCAAGGTGAAGCCGGGCGAGGTGCTGAAGCAGCCGGACCTGGCCGCGACCTACGAGGCGATCGTGGCCAACGGGCCGGGCCATCTCTATGGCGGGCCGCTGGGTAAGAAGATGGCGGAGTATCTCCAGTCGATCGGCGGCTGCATCACCGAGGCGGACCTGGCCGCTGTGAAGCCGGAATGGGTCGATCCGATCAGCGTCGACTATCGCGGGCTCAAGGTGCACTCGATGTCGCCGCCGTCGGAGGCGTTCCAGTGGCTGCTGACGCTGCGCATCCTGGAGGGGTTTGACCTCTCGCGCATGGAGCGCAACGGGGTGGACCACCTGGACACGGTGTTCCGCGCCATCCGCATCGCCGCCGGGGTGCGCATCGCGCGCAACAACCCGAACCCGGCCGAGTTGGCCGAGATCCTGTCGGACGCCCACGTGGCCCAGCTTCGTGCGCGCGTTGCGGACGGCAAGCCGGTGGCCGGGCCGACCGAGCAGTTTGTGACGCCGCAGCCGATCGATCTGAACAAGGAGCACACCACCTCGCTGTCGATCGCGGACAAGTTCGGCAATGCGGTGTGCATCACGCAGTCGCTGGGCGCGGGCTTCGGCAACGGCATCGTCATTCCCGGCACCGGCGTGTGCATGAACAACTTCCTCTACTGGTCGGAAGTGGATACCGGCGGGCGGGCGCCGCTGGTGGCCGGGGGCGAGATCGCGCTGTGCGTCTCGCCCAGCATCGGCACGCGCGACGGCAGGCTGGTGCTGTCGATCGGCACGCCGGGCAGCTATGGCATCATGCAGACGCAGGTGCAGGCGCTGGTGCAGTACGTCGATTTCGGCCTGCCGATTCAGGATGCCATCGAGGCGCCGCGCGGGCGACTTTGGGACGGTACGAAGGTGGATGTCGAGGGGCGCATCAGGGCCGAAGTGGTCGCGGCGCTGGTGCGGCGCGGGCATGGCGCGACATCGGCGCCCGACTTCACCATGCAGGTGGGCGGCATGCAGGCCGTGGCGATCGACCCGGACAGCGGCGCGCTGACCG
>Ga0105055_10003850_pt1 | contig 22405 bp, 17 predicted proteins | sample BON03_FD_78090 | JGI IMG/M metagenome (GOLD analysis project Ga0105055, IMG submission 78090) | Freshwater microbial communities from Lake Bonney liftoff mats and glacier meltwater in Antarctica - BON-03 | ecosystem: Environmental > Aquatic > Freshwater > Ice > Glacier meltwater | place: Lake...
AATTCCCCGATGCTCTGCATCGGAGGTTTTGGAGGAAAGTTTGAAAGCGGATGGTTTTCATAAATGGTTAAAACTTTCTTCAGCTTGATACCTCGTGGGCTCTGCCCCGAGGTAGTTCATTTCTTAACTTTTTAATCATTTAATTTCGTCACTGGTTATTCGGTTATATGATTTATAGTTATTCTGATATCATGTGAATGTAATATCTATTGTCAAAAATTTCTCCCCCTTTGAAGCGGGCAAGGGGATGTCATCAAGCTACATTGCGTTTTCACTTCCTAGGCCTATAACTTTTTTTGCTAAACTACCTAACATCATAACATGACAACCCAACATCCAGCTATTCTCTAATTAGACCAATCAGATATTTTCCATAGCCACTTTTTAATAAGGGTTTTGCCAAATCCCGAAGTTGCTCTTTAGTAATATACCCCATGGTATATGCTACTTCTTCTATAGACCCTATTTTAAGCCCTTGTCTGTCCTCTATGACCTCAACAAATTGTGAAGCCTGCATTAGGGAGGCAAAGGTCCCGGTATCCAGCCATGCCGTTCCCCGGTCTAAAATACTCACCTTTAACTTGCCATTTTCTAAATAGGCTTTGTTGATATCGGTGATTTCCAGTTCCCCTCTTTTACTCGGTTTTATACTTTTGGCGATTTCTATTACTTCGTTATCATAAAAATATATGCCTGGAACAGCATAATTGGATTTTGGATTTGTTGGCTTTTCCTCTATACTAATAGCTTTTCCTCCCTCATTAAACTCAACCACTCCATAACGTTCGGGATCCTGTACGTGGTAACCGTAAATAATACCCCCCTCTGGATCGTTGTTGGCCTGCAATAAGGTTGCTAGACCGGAACCGTAAAAAATATTATCACCCAATATCAAGGCAACCTTGTCGGTTCCAATAAAATCTTCTCCAATAATAAAGGCCTCTGCCAATCCATTGGGATTCTCTTGGTAAGCAAACTTAAAATTACAACCTAAGTGGGAACCGTCGCCCAAAAGAGCTCTAAACTGGTCCTGGTCTTGTAGGGTGGTTATGATCAATATTTCCCTGATACCGGCTGACATTAAGGTGGCCAGAGGGTAGTAAATCATGGGCTTATCATAGATGGGCATTAACTGCTTGCTCATCGCTAAAGTTATGGGGTATAATCTGGTTCCGGATCCTCCTGCCAATATGATGCCTTTCATTTTCTATTTTATCTACTAAATCTGTTATCTTGTAATGGAGTTATTTTATGAAGAAGTTATATAGAACGATATTTGTATATCAGAACTGAGCAACTTCATCACTTCTTAACTTGAGTATCTTTTTGTTTTGAATAGATTTGAATAATTGTAATGTCATAACTAGATAACACCATTCCCCTATAACTTTATCACATTATTTATACTGTTTTTCATAATATGCCTGATACTTGCCCGAAGTTACATTATTTAACCACTGCTCATTGGCCAAATACCAATCAATGGTCTTTTCTAAGCCTTCTTCAAAGGTAACGGACGGTTCCCAACCCAATTCCCTTTTAATTTTGGAAGCATCTATGGCGTAACGTAAGTCGTGTCCGGGCCTATCCTTCACATATGTAATCAGCTTTTCACTTTCTGCTGTTGATCTTGCCAATTTTTCATCCATTTTCTTGCATAGCAATTTCACCAAATCGGTGTTCTTCCATTCATTAAAACCGCCTATATTATACGTTTCGGTATTTTTCCCCTTGTGAAATATGATGTCGATTGCTCTTGCATGGTCCAATACATATAACCAATCCCTTGTATAATTACCGTCTCCATAAACAGGCAACGGTTGATTTTGAATGATGTTATTAATAAATAGGGGAATCAACTTCTCTGGAAATTGATTTGGGCCATAATTATTGGAGCAATTGCTTATTACATAGGGCAGGCTATAGGTTTCCCCATATGCTCTAACAAAATGATCCGAGCTTGCCTTGGAGGCCGAATAGGGAGAATTGGGGTCGTAGGAGGTGGTTTCGGAAAACAATCCGGTTTTCCCTAAGGAACCATAAACCTCGTCCGTACTTATATGGTAGAAGCGTTTGCCTCTAAAATCTTTATCCCAGATAAATTTTGCTGCATTCAAAATATTTACCGTTCCAAGCACGTTGGTTTTTACAAAAGCCATAGGGTCTATTATGGAACGGTCTACATGGGATTCTGCTGCTAAATGAATAACACCCTCAAATTGATATTTTATAAAAAGAGAATTAATAAAATCGGTCTCGCATATATTTCCTTTAATAAAGGTATAATTGGGAGAAGACTCAATATCCTTCAAATTCTCTAGATTACCGGCATAGGTTAAAGTATCCAAATTAAATATATGATAATTGGGATAGGTGGTTACCAATCTTCTAACCACATGGGAACCAATAAAACCGGCCCCACCGGTGATCAAGATGTTCATGGATTATTCTTTTTTATAGGTTTTCAAAAAGCTGTTTAGGTCCAGCAGACTTAAAAATAACAATGTAATTACAATAAATCCAAGTGGAATCCAAAATTTATAGCTATTAAAAACACCTTTTACCTCTACTCCCCTTCTTGGAAAAGCCGAGATTACATTTAAAATGCTCGATTTATTGGCTCTTTCTTCGTTTAACAGGACAAGGCTCTGTTTTAGCTTATCTACCTGGTTGATTAAGGCCAATTCCTTGTTTTCCTGACCACCATTCTCACCTAGACTAATATTTGTGCCATGTTGAGGTCTTTCGGCCTCTTTTTCCATTACGCGCTTATATAAATGTTGTAGTGAGTCAACCTCCATTAATTGCTTTTTATATAAACTGTCTTGTAAATTTATGTTTTGGTCACTTATACTCTGTTGCAGCTGAAAATATTCGTTTCTGGAAATCGACTTAATAATAGAAGGCTGTATCTTTTTAGCCACAGTATTATTTGATGCAGTAACGGAAATTGTGTGGAACCGGGCATCCATGGAATTGAAGTTTTTCAAATAATTCTCCATATCAATGGCTTTTTTGGTGGTCGAATCCAAACTGCGTACAAATTTGTCGAACAATTGTACCTTTTGGTTTTCGTCCGAATAAGATTCTACCACAAATTTCTTAAGTTTAGCAGCTTCAGGGACATCAATTTCCATAGCTTCAGCCAATGCGGTAGAGTCTTGGGCCACGGCCAATTCATTATAAAAGTTGACATTATTGTACAACTGTTGTACACTATTAAAATTGGGCTCAACCACCATGGTGGAAACATATTTTGGCTCTTTAACCATATCTAAGTAAATCCCTAAGGCCAAGCCCAGCACGGCAACAACAACAAATTTTATAAAATGCTTTTGTAAAAAAAGGAGGAATAGAATAATTGCATGAAAAATTCCTTTGAATATGTTCCCTATAAATCGGAACAATTTCTTGAAACCGTTTCCAATTAATTGGAATAATTGTCCTAAATCGACCTCCTCGGAGGAAGAATTGTTAGGAGTTGGTTGCTGATTGGCCATATGAATTTAAGAATTAAAAATTTGTGTTAGAATTTTGTCCGTGATTAAATAAGTGGGTTTCACCCCTGTGGTGCCTAAACCTCCTGAGGCTAAGGTACTCCCTGTTTCCAGAGGATTATCGGAAGCGTAATAGGCATAACGCACCTTAACATCTTCCCGTATGCTTTTTCTGATCTTGGAAGCGGATTGGATGGCCTTTTGATAATGTACCCCCTCCATTTCCAAACCGATAACATTCCAAGTGGATTCATGGAAGAATTTAAGGACGTCCCTATTCTGCAAGGAGGTTCCCAAAACGGTTACCATTGCTCCCTGAAGTACCTTAAGTCCGTTGCCTTCAAAGTCTTCCTTACTTAATTCATTTACAAAGGGATAATTATCAGCGGTTCCTTCAAAAATATGGGCATCCGGAATCATGATATCCCCTTTTCCGCCCTCCAAAATTCCAGCTTTCCCCATTATTGTGATTGACGTTACATTCAAAAATACCTCTTGGTTTTTTTTGACTCTATAGGGTTTTAATAATTCATCTATGGTTTCATAGGCCTGTTCCCCAAAGGCGTAATCCATTACAAAGATAACAGGTTTTTCACTTTCCGGGCAATTCGTGGCCAATTCATAGCAACATGTTCCTATACCCAATCTCGACATGTCAAAAATTTGGACATCTATATTGGTTCCGGAAACGTCATCAATAGAGATCATCCCATTCTTTTTAGCATGGGCACCGACCTTTTCCCTTAAACTAGAATTTTTGGGGATACTTAAAGCTTCAAATAAGTCTAGTTTTGTTTTGCTCTTTAAAGATTTTGATAGTGCCTTTTGAGCAAACAATGAATTCATGACACTGTGCATATTGGCACTTATAATGTGGATGGGACGGTCTAAAAGGCCATTCTCCTTCAAGGTTTCCTTTATCCTATTGGCCCAACGTTCCCCATGTATATGATGTCCCAAACGTTCACGTAACATGGGACTAAAAGTAATGGCCCTTTTATTTCCCGTTGTTTCTTCCTCAATGGCCAGCTTGCCCAACCAATAGATGATTTTTAAAAAGCGTTCTGGTTGAGTGGTGGTGGATAACTGCTTGTGAACCGCCATAATTTCTATGAACGGCCTTCCCAATATATTAGCTACATGAATCAAAGCAACTTCTCTTTCTAGTTGGGTAAGTTCTTCTTTTTGGGCAGCCTCAACTAATTTCACCCAGTCCCTAACCGTTTTATCCGTATCTTCTATAAGAACTTTTTTACTGAGCTTTTCCGATTCAATAAATAAAAAAGTGAGATGGGTAAGTATGTCATAAATATCGGATCTGCCTCGTGTGATTTCAATATTCATCTGTTCATCATCGATCCTATAACAGTTTCTGCGTCTTTTTGGTGGAATAATGGGTTTAAATTGGGAACCGGCATATCCTTCATCCGAAGTTAAGTTTATAAACCGGCATTGTTCAATGCCTTCCGGCAATCTTTCCAAAACATACATTAGCCCGTTTAGCTCGGCTTTTTCATCGGCAATGGAGCCATAGATTTCTGGACGTAGTTGTAATAGGGACTGTCTTAGTGCAGCTCCGGAAACACCAGAAGGCTTGTAAAAACCACGATTGAAGAGATGTCGCATTGTAATATACAAGCGCTCAATGGCATTGGTGGAATCTTGTGCCCTAGTCGTGTTAACGGATTTACTCATAAGCAGATTTCGTGCAAAACTACAATTTAAATTGTTTATTTTCTCCGTGAGGGATTTTTCTCTATTACCTTTTAGGAGCTTATGTATTAAAATTAGACTTTTTTGTCGAATGCAATCTCTAATTTATTTCATGAACTTACTTCTTAAGATATCCGCTACTTTTCGATCATTGGATAATCTTTGAAATTTATTCTGACCTCCTAATTTTCCGATGGAATGCATATAATCCTGAAAACCTCCAGTTTTAATTTGCGAAATCTTGAGTGTTTGAAGTATTTTTCCTTCGATTAAGTCTAAATAGTAACTGTTCTGCCTCTGAAGGGAGTTGTCCAATATGTGGATAAACTTTTTGATATCCGAAGGGGGTTTTTCAAATTCAATTAGCCATTCGTGATATGGAAGTTCGTTAACCTCCGGATTAATCTGTGGGGCTACGGTGAATTCGTTTATCCTGGCATCGGTGCCCTCTATGGCCTGTTGCATAGCTTCTTCCACTTCTTTTCCAATAACGTGCTCCCCAAATGCGGAAATAAAATGTTTTATTCTACCGGAGACGATGATTTTAAAGGGTTTTAATGAAATAAACTGAACGGTATCTCCTAAATTATATCCCCATAATCCTGCATTGGTAGAAATGATCAAAACATAATTAACTCCTAGTTCTACCTCCTTTAGGGTAATCCGTTTGGGGTTTTTGACAAAGAATTCATCAGCCTTGACAAACTCATAAAAGATACCGGAATTCAATAATAGGAGCATTCCCTTTTCTTTTTGCGAATTTTGGTAGGCGAAAAAGCCCTCACTTGCCGGGAATAGTTCTATGCTGTCTACCCTTCGCCCGATGAGGTTTTCAAACTTTGCCCGATAAGGTTCATAATTGACCCCACCATAAATAAAAAGTTGGAAATCTTTGAATAGATCTCCAATTTTTTTATCTGTTTTAATGTTTAGCTTCTCAAAATACATTTGGACCCATGAAGGTATTCCCGCAATAACCGTCATGTTTTCGTTGACCGTTTCAGTCACAATTTTATTCACTTTCGTGTCCCAATCTTCCAAACAATTGGTTTCCCAACTGGGTAATCGGTTTTTTTGGAGGTAGTTGGGGACATAATGGGCAGATATTCCTGATAATCTACCAATTTTGATCCCGTTTTTTTCCTTCATTTCAGGACTTCCTTGAAGAAATATCATTTTCCCATCTACAAAATCAGCATTTCCCGTTTCGTGAATGTAATTAAGAATGGCATTTCGCGAAGCTTCTATTTGGTATTTTATGGATTCATGTGTAATTGGTATATATTTTACGCCAGATGTAGTACCCGAAGTTTTGGCAAAATAGGCAGGCTTACCCGGCCAAAGTATATCTTTTTCACCAGCAACCACTTTCTCTACATATCCTTTTAATTCCTCATAATCCCTAATGGGAACATTTTCTACAAAGTCGCTATGGGTCTGTATCTTCGAGAAATGGTGGTCCTTGCCAAAGTTGGTATGTTTTGCTCTAGCGATTAGCGAATTGAAGACTGCTTCTTGCGTTTCAATGGGTTTATTAACCCACTTAGCAGTTTGTCTGGCGATATTCTGGGCAAATATTTTTGCTGCAAATGATTTTAAACTCATCTAATTTTATTTAAAATCTATAAAATCCAGTGGATTGATAGGGCTGCCGTTGCTCCAAAGCTCAAAGTGTAGATGGGGCCCTGTGGTTAACTCACCGGTATTCCCGACCGATGCAATCACCTCTCCAGATCTAACTACATCGCCTTGGCTTTTGTTTAGTGCTCCGTTATGCTTGTAAACACTTAAAAGGCCATCCACATGTTCAAGGATAATAACGTTACCTGTTTCTGCAGTCCATTCCGCAAAAACTACAGTACCATTGGCTACAGCTTTGATCGGGCTGTCCTTAGGTGCCACGACATCTACGGCAAAATGTTTGTTTTGCGCATCAAATCCCTGGGACAAGGTACCGCTTAAAGGAGAAAAAAGTACTTGGCCAGGATTATTAATGTTTCTTTCGAATAAATTATATTTATCTTCTAAAGCCACTTGTGCCCTTAATAGGGAATCCTCTTTTATTGGGGTTAAATCTATAGTGGATGGATCTAGTTTATATTGCTCGAATAGGGAATCCCTGTTGATTTCGTTATTTTCTATATCGCCCCGCAAAACCTTTCTTATGTTATCTAGATACCTGTTGGTATAATTTAGGGTTGCAACAAGGGAATCTGTCCTATAGGTGAGTTCGGTAGCCTGTCGCTTTAGTTTAGTGGAAGAATATCCAGGAATATATTCCCTTAAAGGTGTAAATGCTATTAGTAATATGGTGAAACCTATCAATGCAATTATGAAAAGGGATCCTGTGACAAAAACATTCATTCTGCTTAATTTAAATGAAAGTTTTTCCTCAAAAGTACTTTCGTTCAAAATCACCAGGCGATACTTATTTAAAAGTTTCTGCTTAATTTCTTTTCTTTTCTTTACCTTTTTGGCCATAATAAACAAAGATAAGGTTAGTATTTAAATTTAATTCCTTTATTATTAAATTTGATTTTCAACACTTATTTCACTGCAAAAGTATCTATTAGCAAAATATATTCTAATTTAGAATAATTAAAATATATTTTAGAGGTCAAAATTAACAGCATTCTAACATCTTTTTTAGTACCTTTGTTACTCTTAAATCATCATACTATGATAACTTTAAACACATTTTTAGTAATTGGTCCAATGCAAATAGCCTTGGTTGTGGCGATAGTCTTATTATTATTTGGAGGAAAGAAAATTCCTGAATTGATGCGTGGATTGGGAAGCGGCATCAAAGAATTTAAAGATGCTTCCAAGGAAGACGATAAATTAGAGGAGAAAAAGGAAAAATAGAATAGTTACGATATATACAAAAGACATCTACCACTGTGTAGATGTTTTTTGGTTTATACCCGTTCTATATTTTAGGAGGCTATTATCTTTACTATTTATACATAGGCCGGAAGTTGTAATAACTACATCTCACTTTTACTTTTTTAATAAGATTAAAACAATACGATATAGAGACATCTGCCAATTGGCATTTTAATTATATTGAAAACATTTAAATCCATTTTCACTGGTTCAAAATGGCTTTGTTGTGTGCCTTCTAAAAGAATATTTGAGAATGGAATTATTTAAATTCACCGCGATTTCTTTGGGGATATCACTTCACTTTACACAACGTCCTTTCATGCTAAATGGTTAATACATTGTTTTTTATTGGGGTTACACCAATAAAAACAGTGCATTCACAACAAATAATTTTTTTACGGCACTAACAGATCTAGTTTTAGCGTTGGTAATAAAATATAAGGTATTTGTGGATTTTATTAGGAAGTTAATTCTTGACCTTTGCAGATACTGGGAACTATGGAAAATAGAGCCCTAGATTTTTTTAATTATACAACAATGAAACAACTTCTAACAGCCTGCTTGCTCTTTCTTGCTATTATTGGCAGTGCCCACGGAATTAGGAAAAACGTTCCCTCCAATATGGATGAACGATTTTCGGATATAGATATAAGTGCTAATAGCAAGTCCAGTTCCACATGGACCTTTGGCAATACCATTACCCCGGAAACCTTTAAAAAGAAGGCTACGGCCAACCGTATTAAAAGTAGGACCTTTAAAAATCTTAAGGGGGCGGATGAAGGTTTTTATATAGTTTCAGGTGTATTTTCCGATTTAGACAATGCTCAAAAGCTGGCCCAAAAATTAAAGGGGGAGGGTTTTGCTGCTGGTTATATAAGCAATGCAAGTAATGGTCTCAATTATGTTTATTTGGGGATGTATGATGACTTGGATAAGGCTATTGCCGCCTGTAATTCTAAATTGAACGGTACCTATACGGATTCTATTTGGCTAATGAATATAGATAATGGCGGTAAAACAAAAAAAATTGAGATAGAAGGAAATAGCTCTGCTTCAAATTTTTCGACTCCTATCTCTAATAATGACAACTTCTCCACTAAAGACCTAAAAGATTATCCGAAAGCTATTCAACAGCCAGAACAGGAGGAAAGGCCCTCCACTAAGGACAAGGAGTCTTCGCTCAAGGAAGGGTTATCTATTGATGAGGTTACCTATGATATGCTTAGTCCTGTAGAGGAAAGTGCACTGAAAAGTACTAGCCAAAAGGAAAATAGATCAAAGGAAAAGGGAAACCCCAATGCGGCAAGACTCATTCAAAAAGCAGATCAATATTTTGACAAAATGTGGTATGCGGAGGCCGCTGAATTATATGAAGAAGCCATAAAAAAGGATGCCAACAATTATTCCTTGGAAATTCTTCAAAAAGCAGGAGATGCCTATTATTACAATACGAACATGGCGAAAGCCTATTACTATTACAATATTGTATTTGAAAGATATGAGAACGAAGTTTCCCCTGATCAAATTTTTAAATATGCCCATACCCTGAAGGGCACTGGCAAGTATGCCAAATCTAAAAGAATGATGCGTCTTTATGATAAAGAGGTCAAGAATGGTAATGTAGGTTCTAAAGTGGATTTCAATCCGGGCAAAAAAGAGTCGGTGTTGGATAAGATCCTTAGCGCTGAGCTTAAATTTGGACTTAAAAATCTAGCTATAAATACCAAGTATTCAGAATTTTCACCAATGTTTTACAATGAGGATGAGATAGTATTTGCATCCGCAAAAGACTCATCTATATTTAATACCAGACGGTATAAGTGGAATAATCAACCCTATCTGGACCTTTACGTGTCAAAGATCAATAAGGAATCCCATGACCTTAAAGAGGCAATCAGGTTTTCAAAAAAAATAAATTCTAAGTATCATGAAGCATCGGTGGCTTTTACTCCAGACAATTCAACCATGTTTTTCACTAGAAACAATTATGGCAAAAAATTAAAGAGGTCTAAGAACGGTGTTAATCACTTAAAAATTTATACCTCAAATAGAATTGATGGTGAATGGACTGATGCTGAGGAAGTCCCTTTTAATAGTGATGAATATTCCACGGGGCATCCCGCTTTGAGCCCAGATGGTAAGAAGTTGTATTTTGTATCAGATATGCCTGGAACAATAGGCGAGACTGATATTTTTGTTGTTGATGTTTTGGGAGATGGAAATTATTCCGAGCCTAAGAACCTGGGACCAGAAATAAATACGGAACAAAAGGAAATGTTTCCATTTATTAATGATAAGAAGTTGTACTTCGCTTCCAATGGCCATGTAGGACTTGGTGGTTTGGATGTATATGAGGTTGCATATGATGAAAAAGGATTCAAGGAAGTGGTTAATATGGGACAGCCTATTAACAGTAATAAGGATGATTTTTCATATATCGTTAATGAAGAAAACCAAAAAGGATATTTTGCTTCCAACAGACGTGGCGGTAAAGGAGATGATGATATTTATTCGTTTGAAAGGCTAGTATTGGAAGAGGTGGTAAAGAATGCCATTTCTGGGGTAGTTACGGAATTGATTACAGGGGACCTAATGCCGAAATCATTGGTGACCCTATTGGATGAAAATAATATTAAATTGAAGGAAATGGTTACGGAAGATGACGGTTCCTTTGTGTTTGAAGATTTGGATTCTAACACCAAATACGCTATTAAGACCACTAAGAACGAATTCTTTGAAAACTTGGTAACGGCTGAAACCAAAGAAAATGAGGTAGTTAATGTGGATATTACCATGAAGAAGCTAAAAGAGCTCATAGTGATTGAGGACGGTATAAAAAAGCTTAAAACAGATATGATTTTCTTCGATTTTGATAAATCGTACATAAGGAAGGACGCATCTTTAGAGCTTGATAAATTGGTACAAGTGATGACGGAGTACCATGATATGGTAATTAAAATTGAGTCCCATACCGATTCCCGAGGTCCAGACGTTTACAACAAATATTTATCGGACAAAAGGGCAAAGTCCTCAAGAGCATATCTTATTTCTAAAGGTATTTCTGCAGACCGCATTGAAAGTGCCATCGGATATGGTGAAGAACGTTTGATTAATGAATGTGGAAATGGCGTGCGTTGTAGTAGGGAAAAACACGAACTTAACAGACGATCAGAGTTTATTATTGTAAAGATGTAATATTATAATATACACATAATTACTAAAGTTAAAACCGCCTTTCTTATAATGAAAGGGCGGTTTTTTTTATGCCAGAACGGGTTCATCTAATATACCCTTAAGAGAATAATTCAGTTGGGCAGGGTGGGAGGTTACATGATAACCATTCAATATAATAAGAAGTAACCTTTAGGATCCTTGAACAAAATATTGGTCATAAGGTTAGGTCTATAAGGTTATTGGTATCCAAATTATCACTTATGATTATTGGCCAAACTAATTTTCACAACATGCTAAGGCCTATTTACAACAAAAAAGTCCGATGAAATACCTAACCATCAGATTTTGAGTTATATAAGTATTATAACCTACGAAATAACCAAACCAAAAATCATGAAAAACGTTCAATTAATTCGAGAGATTTATTTAGAAGCATTTAGAAACATGGGCCATGCATTTGTTAAATCATATTTTAAGGCAATGAGCTGGTTTTGTTTTGCCAGTATCTTGATTGTACTCTATGCTTTTGTATTCAGAATTACCACAGGCTACGCCTTTGATTAAACCAAAAACCAACCAAAACTAAAAAACGCCCAATTGGGCGTTTTTTTATTGTCTTTCATTTTTTGCTATTGATAATTCTTAGAAATTTTTATTTCCTAAAAGTGATAGTTGAATCTTCCCAATGGTTATAAAATATATAATGTCTTAATCACTGATTTTTGAAATTTTGGTTAACATGATATTAAATATGACAATATAATAATGATAGGGTAGCCAGGGCTGTTATTTTAAAGTTTAACGCGCATTTATCCATTTAACTACGGTATCGTTAGGGTCAAAAAAAATAGGGCCCGTAGTGGCCCTATCTGTAATTTTTATTTTCGTGGATGATATTATTTAATATCCTTGAACTTCACTGTTTTTAAAATGGCTTCTAACTGGAACATATCGTCTCTTTTTTCAGTAGCAGGAGCAAATACAAACCCTTCTATGATTACCTTCCTGTTATTTTTATCGTCATTTATAATATAGGTAAGAAATGGTCCCGCCATAGGATAACCACTTATTTCCCATATTCCTCTAACTTCAACCGCCTTTCTGTCCGAAATATCCACAGGAAAAACATAAGGGGCAAAGGCTTTTTCGGTCATCATATAAGTTGTTTTCCCAGGGACATCAGGACCTGGAATATATTGTTTTCCAATAGAATCCCTCATAGTAACTATATTCTTAACAAAGGTAGAGTCGTTTTTAAAATAGTCATTTGGGATATCGTAGGCAATAATATTCATACTACCTTTTTGAATTTGTCTATCGATCCAAATAAAATTATTTTCCTGTTTTCCTACCTTGTAAATGGAGGGCAACGACAAGGTAATGCCCAATTTGTCGTTCAATACAGTTTCCTTGCTCAGCGATTTTAAAAAGCGCTTTTGAGATTCTTGGATTTCAACCTCCTTAAAAGCTTCAATAATTTCCTCGGCCTTGGCATCCAAATTTGAAATAATTTCCTCGTCTGTAGTTCCTTTAATAACACCCACTTTTTGAGGAGTGGCGTAGACATCCGTCTTAATATGGGCAAGACTCAAAGTATCCTTGGCAACAAAAAGAACAGATCGTGTTTGTAAAACTGATCCGGAAAAGACTTTTGGGGGCATTTGGTTAATGGTAAAGAGGGGCTCTTCCCAGGAAAGACCTAAAACAGGTGCCGCAAAATACTGTCTTACTTGGTCTCCAACTTTTCCTTCCCACAACTCATTTTCCATTACAACGGATAATGAATTTATTGCACCAATGGATTCTGGAACGTATTTCTTTTTCTCATTTTCTCCACAGGAGACAATAATCAAAGAAATAAATAATGCTATTGCGACAATTTTTTTCATATAGTTATTTATTTACGAAGAACAATCGCACAATTTTAACTTTGTGCCCGGTTTTATGTCATTACCACTAATACCGTTCCATTTTCGTAAATTATCTATACTAATTCCAGGATATTTTTTAGAAATGGTCCAAAGGGAGTCTCCGCTTTTAACCGTATGCACCTTGGTACCTGCTGCAGCTACTGAATTTGTTGAGGTGGTACTTGTCTTTGTTGAGGTTGTCGTTGAAGGAATTTTTCTTGGATAAATAGTCAACCTTTGTCCAATTCTAAGGTTATTGCTTCTTAGTCCGTTCCAACTTTTAATCTGACTAACACCAACGCCATATCTTTCGGCAATTTTTCCTAGAAAATCGCCACTCCGAACCTTGTATCTAATCTGATCTTGCGACTGTACAATTTGTGGTAAGGGCTCTTCCTTGGATTCTAATTGATTTTCCACATGGGCATATATAGCGGCCTCGTTGGCGACAAATTTGCCCAATGCATCTACAGGAAGGCGAAGTGCATAATTCTTATTCTTAACATAAGGTATTACCTTTAATTTATATGCCGGATTCAAAAACTGCAACTCTTCCTCGCTAACATCTACCAATTCCGAAATTTGATTAAAAGTAATCGTGCTCTTCACGTGTACAGTATCCGTCTCAAAGTAAGGACGTTCCGCAACTTGAGTAGTAAATCCATGTTCTTCCGCATATTCAAAAATATACATGGTAGCTAAAAATGCAGGGACATATCCGGCAGTCTCCCTTGGCAGGTTTCTTCTAATATTCCAGTAGTTTTTGTATCCGCCCGATCTTCTAATAGCCTTGTTAACGTTTCCAGGCCCGGAATTATATGCCGCTAAGGCCAAATCCCAATCATTAAAAATGCCGTGGAGTTTTTTAAGGTACATACTTGCGGCCTTGGTCGAATTTATTGGATCACTTCGTTCGTCTACATAACTGCTCACATCCAAGTCGTACATTTTACCGGTACTGTACATAAATTGCCAAAGACCGGTAGCTCCTACCCTAGAACGTGCCCTTGGATTCAGGGCCGATTCAACAATTGCCAAATATTTAAGTTCCAAGGGTACATTTTGGTTGTCCAGTTCCTGTTCAAACAAAGGGAAATAGAATTGGCTTATGGTCAACATCCTGCTCATCATATCCCTTTTTCGGGTTAGAAAATAGCGTATTACATTCTCCAAAGAAGGATTGTAAACAATATTAAAGGGTGTTTTTTGGTTCAAGATTTCCAATCTCGCCTTTAAGGTATCTGTGTCTACATTAAAACGATAAACCGAATCTATTTCAAGAGCAGTAATGTCCTGATAAATGGAATCAAAAAGTGAGGAGCTGTCGTACAATTCCTTCATCCATAGACTGTCAAACTTGGCAACCTCTGGATAATCTTTTAAATCATATTTCTTTTGACCTTTTATTAATACCAAGGGATTGTCCTGAATATCATCCACGGCTTCCATGGATTCCATCTGCTCCGCACCCTCCATATCCATAGCAGTGGTATCCGCCGGAATTTCCTTTGCTTTTATAATGTCAAGGCCAAGTTTATTGGCGGGAATTGAATCTATTTCCTGTGCTACGCCTGTAACCAAGAAACCTATAGATAAAACGCCCAATAATATATTTTTGGATGTATTCATAAGGTTTGTTTTTTTAAGCGGGGCAAACGAAAATCGTGATTTTTTTCTAAAACTTAAAACTTAATTTTTACAAGCCAATCAAAATTAAATAACCCATACTATGTAACGGTATTTTTATGCCAATATTGCTGCTATTCCCGGCAGTGTTTTGCCCTCGAGGCTTTCTAACATGGCCCCTCCACCAGTGGAAACATAACTTACTTTATTTTCGAAACCGAATTGCTTAACGGCGGCTACCGAATCACCACCACCCACTAATGAAAAGGCTCCTTTTTGAGTTGCTTCATCAATAAAATTGCCAATTGCAATAGTTCCCTTTGCAAAGTTTTCCATTTCAAAAACTCCTATTGGGCCATTCCATAGAATGGTTTTCGATTTTAAAATTACTTCCTTAAAGATTTCCAAGGTTTTAGGACCTGCATCCAAACCTTGCCAACCATCTGGAATTTCGTCTGAATTGACCACCTTGGTTTTTGCATTGTTGCTAAAATCGTCAGCAGCCAAAACGTCCACAGGGATATGTACTTCTACTCCTTTTTTCTTGGCTAAGGTAAGTATTTCCAAGGCTAACTCCATTTTGTCATCTTCACAGATAGAATCCCCAACCTTACCGCCTTTGGCTTTTACAAAGGTATATGTCATTCCGCCACCAATAATAAGATGGTCTACCTTATCAAGAATATTTTCGATAATCGTAATTTTTGAGGAGACTTTTGCCCCTCCCAAGATAGCGGTCACAGGTTTTTCACCTGTTCGCATAACTTTCTCTATAGCTTCTATTTCTTTGGCCAACAAGAATCCAAAACATTTTTTTTCTGGAAAAAATTGAGCAACTATGGTTGTGGAGGCATGTGCTCTGTGCGCGGTTCCAAAGGCATCATTTACATAAATGTCCCCTAATTTGGATAATTGCTCTGCGAAATTTTTATCTCCTTTTTCTTCTTCAGCGTGAAATCTGAGGTTTTCTAATAATAGCACTTCGCCACTCTTTAATTCGGCCACTGCTTTTTCCGCAATGGGGCCAGTACTTTCCTCAATAAATTTTACCCTTATGCCAAGCACTTCCGATGCCTTGTTACAGATATGTTTTAAAGATAGATTGGGATTTACTTTTCCGTCTGGCCTTCCTAAATGGCTCATTAACACGGCACTTCCGCCATCTTCCAATATTTTTATTATGGTGGGTTTTGCAGCTTCAATTCTATTATCGTCGGTTACATTAAAATCCGCGTCCAATGGAACATTAAAATCTACTCTTATTAATGCTTTTTTACCTTTAAAATTAAAATCGTTGATGGTTTTCATTAGCCCTTTGGTTTTAGAGAATGACAAATGTAAAGATTTATAGGTAGTGAATAAAGAGACTGTTCCAATTATTTACGTGGTTCATATTATGAATTGGAATTTTATTTTATAAATGGATGAAAGTCAGATTGAATATAATGTTGCTATTGGTAAAGAAAACGATGTTGATCTATATATTTTCCAATGCCTTTTCAACAATTAGTTTTAGATAAAAACCGCTATATTTGGACCATGTTATTCAAGGATATTTTAGGACTTTCCCATATAAAAAATCATTTAGTTTCCAGTGCGGATGCGGGTCGTATTCCTCATGCACAACTATTTGTAGGGCCGGAAGGCTGTGGTACATTGCCTATGGCCTTGTGTTATGTTCAGTACTTGCTTTGTGGGAACAGTGATGGTGAAAACATTAATGGTAATGCTGCCTGCAATACAAAATTTAACTCTTTGGCACATCCAGACGTTCATTTTGCATTTCCGGTAGCCAATTCGGACAAAGTTAAAAGTCACGCTGTAAGTGATCATTATTTGGAAGAATGGCGCCTATTTATAAAGGAACAACCCTATGGGAATCTTTTCGATTGGTATAAATTACTAGGGATTGATAATAAACAAGGGCAGATTGGTGTGGACGAAGCATTGGAGGTTGTTAAAAAGCTTTCTTTAAAATCGTATGAAGGAGGGTATAAGGCCCTGATAATTTGGATGGCCGAAAAAATGAATACGGCTACAGCCAATAAACTTTTAAAGTTGATAGAGGAACCGCCGGATAAAACGGTATTGATTTTAATTGCAGAAGACGAGGAACAAATAATACAGACTATTAGATCCCGTTGCCAAATATTGCATTTCCCTCCCTTGGCAGAAGAAGCTATTTCAAAGGCACTAATAGAGAAGGGGGTATCCCAGGAGGATGCCCTTAGGATATCACATGAAGCCAATGGTAATTTCAATAAGGCGTTGGATTTCATGAATAACGATTCTGAGGATTTGGTATTTGAGAAGTGGTTTGTGCAATGGGTACGAAGTGCCTTTAAAGCCAAGGGTAACAAAGCAGCAATTCATGATCTTATTTCTTGGAGTGAAGTGGTGGCCAAAACGGGTAGGGAAACACAAAAAAAATTCTTGAATTATTGTATGTCTGTCATGAGGCAAGCCCTTTTAATTAACTACAACACGCGCGAATTGGCATTTATGAGGATTCATGTCGAGGGTTTTCAATTGGAAAAATTTGCACCTTTCGTGCATGAGAACAATATTGTTTTAATAGTGAAAGAATTGGAGGATGCCATTTATCATATTGAAAGAAATGGTAATTCCAAACTTATACTGATGGATCTATCCATTAAATTAACGCGCTTACTGCATAAAAAAGCAGCCTAAAGACACTAACTTAAAATATATACTATGGTCCACTTATCGACATATCCCACGGAATTACTTTTACTTCTATTTGTAATAATAACTTTTCTTCAAAGTGCATTGGATAAAATCCTGGATTGGAAGGGTAATTTGGAATGGCTAAAAGGGCATTTTTCCCAAACTCCTTTTAAGAATATGGTACCTCTGTTATTGGGAACTGTGTTGGTCACGGAAACAATTGCAGGTATACTTTGTTCCATAGGGTTTTATATGCTTTGCGTCTCCGGGGATAGTACAATAGCCATGGCGGGAGCTATTTTGGCTTGTCTTGCGTTATTAATGTTGCTCCTAGGACAGCGAATAGCCAAAGATTATGACGGAGCAAGAACCATAGCCATTTATTTTATTCCGGTTATTTTTCTAGTTTTTTTGTTACAATCTTAAAAACTAATCTCGCGGGAAGTTTTAGTTGTATTGCTTTTCTAGCTAATAGTTAATGGAAACCAGCGGGATAAAAATATTAAAAAGACATCCTTTTTTTACTTTTAATACTATATTCTTATAACATCTTCCTGTTTAAAAAATTACTGAGAAGTAAGACGAAATATACTGCTTAGTCGGTTTTTTACCCATTATTAAAAGGGTTGGGGTTTAGAAAGTCGGGCCAATGGAAATATGGGATCGATGAGAAGCTATCGAAAGACCATTTCTACAGGACAAAATGGAGTTTACCAACTAGGTAGTTTGTAAACCAATGTGTTTTTCTGAATTAATCTTCAAAGTTCGATGGGTTATGGGTAATTTTGAGTTTATATCCTAACGGATATTTGTATGTAATTAATCAAATCTGATAAACTTAGACTTTAATGAATTTATCGGAATTTAAATCAAAATCGGTTGGGCTGGTATTGTCCGGAGGCGGAGTAAAAGGAATGGCGCACATTGGAATGATTCAAGCGCTGAATGAATTTGGGATAAATACACATTCTGTATCCGGCTCTAGTGTTGGGGCTCTGATAGGAGCCTTATACGCTAATGGCAACTCGGTCGCAGAAATGCTACAGTTTTTTAAGGAAACACCTCTTTTCCGTTATCATTTTATGACGATTTTAAAACCCGGACTCTTGGATACTGAAAGGTATTTTGACCTCTTAGCGAGATATTTTCCGGATAATTCTTTTGAGTCCTTGCAACGCAAGCTCTATGTGGTAGCTACTGATCTCCAAAAAGGGGAGGAAAGAATATTTTCTGAAGGGGAATTAATTAAACCGCTGTTGGCCTCTGCTGCATTACCTCCAGTTTTTAGTCCTGTAGAAATTAAGGGACGGTTATATGCGGATGGCGGTATTATGAACAACTTTCCTTATGACGAGGTTGCCAATACTTCAGACTATATAATTGGAAGTAACGTTTCCGGAATAAAGGAAATATCCAGAGAGAGTATAAAATCATCTTATCAATTGGCAAACCGGACCACCTCTTTGATGATTTACGCCAATAATAGAAACAAAGTTGAGCAATGCGACCTAATATTTGAACCCAAAGCCCTTGAACTTATTGGTATATTGGATAAAAAGGGAATTGAAAAAGCGTATATAATCGGCTATAAGCATGCGGTAAGAGTAATCCAGCAAACTTTTGGTGTATCTTAAATTTGTAAGAACTTGTATTTATTTTTCTTTTGTAGGTATTTAAGTAAAGCGTTAAGCGAAGGTCTGTTAATACCACACGGCTTTTAATTGAACAGCTCTTTAAAAACTTTTATAATTTACTGACGTCGAGATTGTATAATTTTTAATTTTGCCCACTGCCCACTGCCCACTGCCCACTGCCCACTTCAAGTTCCGAGTTCTAATGTGAGAAGTTTTCTCTATTTACACATCGTCATAATCCACCGTTAGGGTAGGTGTGGTTGGGTGCGCCTGACAAGTTAAGATCAAGCCTTCGGCTATTTCACTATCCGTCAGTATCTGGTTTTTTACCATATCTGCTTTTCCTTCCTTAATCCGGGCGATACAACTGCTACATACTCCACCTTGGCACGAATAGGGGGCATCTATGTTTTCCTTTAAAACGGCATCAAGCACCAAGGTACCTTTGTCCATGGATATAGAAAATTCTTCATCATCCACAATTACCTTTAGTTGGGTTTTCCCCTCCAGTTTTTCTGGAAGTTCATCTTTGATCTCCGTTGAGGTGAATAGTTCGAAATGGATTCTATCTTCTGGGATGCCCTTGTCTTTTAAGTTTTCGGTTACTAACTGGATCATTGCCTCGGGACCACATAAATAGTAATCGTTAAAATCAAGATTTTTATGTTTGTTTTTTAGCACATAATTTATCGTTGAAGCCTCAATACGTCCAAAAATAGATTCGTCTTCTTGGATCTGACTCAAAATAAAATAGACATGAAATCTATTGGTGTATTCCAATTGAAGCTTCACCAAATCTGTATAGAACATGGTCTCCTTATAGGATTTATTCCCATAAACCAGTACAAAATTGTTCTTGGAATTGGACTCCAATACGGTTTTTGCAATACTCATAATCGGAGTAATACCACTACCAGCAGCAAAGGCCACCACATTTTTGGCGCTTGGAGAAGGTTTAAAAACAAATCGGCCTTCTGGCGGCATTACGTCTAATACATCCCCTGCCTTTAGTTTGTTGTGTGCAAAATCTGAAAAGCCACCCTTATCTACTTTTTTAACCCCAATGGTGATACCATCACATTTGGGAGAGGAACTTATAGAATAGGCCCTGCGCAATTCCTTACCCTTTATTTCCTTTTTAATGGTGATATATTGCCCTGCTGTAAATGCAAAGGTCTGTATCAATTCTTTCGGAATGGCAAAAGTAATTGCAACTGAGCTCGGTGTAAGCGGCTTAATTTTTTGAACCGTAAGGGAATGAAAATGGGACATATTAAATCTTTGGTGCAAAATTAAACAAAGCAAGCAGGATTTAAAACGGGAATCGAAAAAAATACAAGGGGTTTGTAACAAATACCCTAATTTCGGGACTAATTCAAGAGAAATAACTATCTAATAGCATGTTAAAGCACTTTCTAACGCTTGAATGGAAATCTTTTTTTAGGTCAGCCTCTTTTAAAGCCAATCTTGCCATTAAAATTTTTATGATTTTTGGGGCCCTCTATTTTATGGCTGTATTCCTTGGCTTAGGAATAGGGGCTTTTTATATCATTGAAAAGCAAGGTTGGGGAGATCCACTTACCGTCGTTAATCAGTTTATGATTTATTATTTGATGGGGGATCTATACATAAGGTACATGTTGCAGAAAATGCCGATTACCAATATTAAGCCCTTGCTGTATCTCCCTGTAAAAAAAAGTCAGGTGGTGGCTTACTCCTTGGGGAAAACGGTAGTTTCCTTTTTTAATTGGTCGCATGCTTTTTTCTTTGTACCCTTTTCTATAGTCCTTTTGGTAGAGGGTTACTCGCCCATAGGAGTCATTGGTTGGCATTTGGGCATCATGGCACTGTTTTATTGTAATAATTTCATAAATGTATTGGTCAACAATAAGGACAATGTTTTTTATGCCCTTCTTGGAGTAGTTCTAGTTTTGGGCGTATGTCAGTATTATGAACTTTTCAATATCACCGTGTATACCTCCCCATTATTTTATGCGCTTTATGAGCTGCCTTGGATAGCTTTTTTGACATGGGGATTGTTGATAGCACTTGCTTCATCGGCCTATATTTATTTTAAAAGACATATGTATCTGGATGCCGGACTGGCCGGAAAGAAATCTTTGGCCAAGACAGAGGACTATGCCTGGCTGAACCGTTTTGGAAATTTGGGAACATTTTTAAAGAACGATATGAAATTAATTAGAAGGAACAAGCGATCCAATACCTCCGTAATCATGAGCTTTTTCTTTATTTTCTATGGATTTCTCTTCTTTACGGGTGGTATAGAGGCCTATGATGGACCGGTATGGAAGGTATTTGCGGGGATTTTTATTTCTGGAGGGTTCTTGTTTAGTTTCGGTCAGTTTGTACCTAGTTGGGATAGCGCGTACTATCCTCTAATGATGAGCCAAAATATTAGGTATAGGGAATACTTAAACTCCAAATGGTATTTGATAATCATAGCTACTGTCCTAAGTACCATTTTGGCTTCCTTTTATATTTATTTTGGATGGGATGCTTATTTGGCGGTCATAGTAGGGGCTATTTACAATATTGGGGTTAATTCCTATTTGGTTTTATGGGGCGGGGCCTATATTAAAACACCCATCGATTTATCATCCAATAAAAAGGCGTTTGGGGATAAGCAGGCGTTTAATTCAAAAACCTTATTGTTGACCTTGCCCAAATTAATTTTACCCATGGGGGTTTATGCCCTTGGGCATTATTTAATTAGTCCAACCGCGGGTTATATTTTTGTGGGGATGGCAGGTATTATTGGATTCGGATTTAGGAATAAAGTGTTTGCTATGATAGAGGCCATCTACAAGAAGGAAAAATATAAGACCATTGCTGCCTATAAACAAAAATCATAAAAATAAAAATAACTATGATTACAGTCCAAAATTTAACAAAAAAGTACGGTGAATCCATAGTACTGAATATAGAAAATTTGGAAATTCCCAAAGGACAGAGCTTTGGTTTAGTAGGAAATAATGGGGCGGGTAAGACGACATTCTTTAGTCTCTTGCTCGACTTAATCCAGCCAAGTACTGGGCATATCATTAATAACGGGGTGCAGGTAGATGCGAGCGAGGCTTGGAAACCTTTTACCTCGGCCTTTATTGATGAGACCTTTTTGATCGGGTATTTGACGCCTGAGGAATACTTTTATTTTATTGGGGAACTACGTGGCCAGAACAAGGCGGATGTAGACAATATGTTGGCTGGGTTCGAAGATTTTTTTCATGGGGAAATCTTGGGCCAGAAAAAATACCTG
>Ga0105055_10003864_pt1 | contig 22365 bp, 15 predicted proteins | sample BON03_FD_78090 | JGI IMG/M metagenome (GOLD analysis project Ga0105055, IMG submission 78090) | Freshwater microbial communities from Lake Bonney liftoff mats and glacier meltwater in Antarctica - BON-03 | ecosystem: Environmental > Aquatic > Freshwater > Ice > Glacier meltwater | place: Lake...
GAATCCAGTTGCGTCTTGCTGCGCTGCTGAGGCGAACTGCGGAGCCATGAGCTGCGCCATCGCCGCCGTGCCCACGCCCAGAGCAGCGCGGCCAAAAAGCTGGCGACGGGTCATCATCAGTTCAAATTCACGTCTTGGGTCTGTGCAATGCATATAAAAAACCTTCAGTGAAATCAGTACCGTCAGCAATCAAATTAGTAAAGCAAAATCGCCGCATCACTGGCGAGCACAATCGTCGTCACCTGCGTCCATGCCGCATGCAGCGAAGCATCCAGTGATTCATCACGTTTGGAATCGCCGATGGTCAGCAGCGCGACTGCGTCCTTGGGGGCGGCTTCGTATCGTTTTCGCATCTGAGCGAGCAGCGATTCGCAAGTAGCACGCTCACGTTCGCTGGGCTTGCGCGAAGCGAGAAGTTCATAAAGCAGATTCAGCCGCGCCCCATCATCTGTCGCTTCCTTGATCAGTCGCTGCGCCAGCGTGCGGGCCATCTCCACGCGCTGCGTCTCATTGAGCAGACCCAGTGATTGCAACGGCGTACTCGAACGCGACCTGCGAATGCAGCTCGTCTCACGGCTGGGCGCATCAAAGAGCGTCATCATCGGATGCGGGCTTGTCCGCTTCCAATAAACATAAAGACTGCGCTGATACAACTTCTCACCTTTGTCCGCCTCATATTTCTTCGTGTTGCTGCCCGGATGCGCCAGCGCTAGCCACATGCCCGGCGGTTGATAAGGCTTCACGCCTTCGCCGCCCATGCGCAATTGAAGCAACCCGCTGGACCACAAGCCAACATCACGCAAAACCTCAGCATCAAGGCGATGACTTGGGCCGCGAGCCAGAAGCCGATTGGAAGGGTCGGCGATCTGTTTGCGCCAGTTGGATTGTTGTTTAAAGGTTTGACTGGTCACCATCAGGCGCAGCATCTGCTTCATGTTCCAGCCGCTGTCGTGCAACTCGACAGCAAGCCAGTCGAGCAATTGCGGATGCGTGGACTGCTCACCCTGCATGCCAAAATCCTCGGGCGTGCGCACCAGGCCTTCGCCAAAGACGTGGAGCCAAAGCTGATTGATGAGAACGCGTGAGACAAGAGGATGCTCACGACTGACCAGCCACTGCGCCAGGCCCAGGCGATTGCGCGGCGCATCTTTGGGGAAGTGCCCCATCACGGCTGGCACATCGGGCCTCAGCGCATCGCCGATGGGCTGGTCGTATTCACCGCGGCGAAGCACACGAGTCTCGCGCGGCTTGGGCAGTTCCGTCGCAACAAGCGTCGTCGTGAAAGTCGCCTCCATCGCAGCCCGCTTGTCGAGAAGAGCCTTCGCTTGATCCTTAAGCCCCATCGCTGACATGGGCGATTTGTCATCGGTCAACAGCTTGAGTTTCGCATCCGCATTTGCAGCTTCCCACTGCTTCGCTGCGCCATCAGTGATGTCCATCACCGCAAGCTTCTGCTGCGCCTCTTTCAAGAGTGCATCGCGCTGACCGCTCCAATCATCCCACGCCTGCCAACCTGTCTGATCCTGCGGCGCTTTGACGATCGGGCCATAGATGTAGGCGTTGCCATCCATCGATGATTCAGCGGTGCTATTGAAAAACGCCAGCAGGCTGTAGTACTCGTCGTGCGTGATCGGATCGTATTTATGCGTGTGGCAGCGGGCACAGCTAAACGTCATGCCCAGCAGCACCGTGCCCATTGTCTCGGTGCGATCGAAACTGTTTTTCGCCTGAAACTCCGCAGGAATCGCCCCGCCCTCGGCTGTCGTGGGATTCATGCGCACAAAACCCGTGGCCACGATTTGATCGAGCGTTGGATCAGGGAGCAGATCACCCGCCAGTTGCCAAGTGATGAAATTATTCAAAGGCAGATTGCGATTGAAAGCGCGCACGACCCAGTCGCGATAAGGATAGATGCCGCGCTTGTTGTCTAGGTGCAAGCCATGCGTGTCGCCATAGCGCACCGCATCGAGCCAGTAGCGAGCCTGATGCTCACCATAGCGCGGGCTTTGCAGCAGTTCATCAACAAGGTGCTCGTAAGCATCGGGCCTGGTGTCGGCGAGATATCGCTCAAGCTGCTCGCGCTCAGGCGGCAACCCTGTCAGCACCAGCGCAGCGCGGCGCGCCAGTGTGGCGCGATCAGCCTGCGGCGCGAGCTTCAAATCACGATCGCTCAACTGAGCCTCGATGAATGCATCAATCACCTGCGATTTGTTCGTGATGTTCTGCTCCGCCGGCTGCGGCTTAACAGGCAGCTGCGCCTTCACCGGCGGCACAAACGCCCAGTGCTTGGTGTACTTGCCCCCCTGCTTCACCCAGCGCGTCAGTAGCTCACGCTCTTCATCGGTGAGTTTCTTCTCCGCTTTGTGCGGCGGCATCGGATCGTCCTTCGAGTGAATGCGCTCCAGAATCGCGCTCTCGCTGATGTTCGCCGGATCGATGCCGCGAGAGCCATCACGATCGAGCGTGGCCCCTTCGTAGGAGTCGAGCCGTAGGTCGCCTTGCTTCGTATCAGGCCCGTGACAGACAAAACATTTATTAGAAAGCACCGGCAGAACATGCCTCGCAAAATCGACAGGCTTGTCAGCGCTCTGCGCATAAGCAGAGGGCGTCATCCACGCGATGACGCAGAACGTCACGAGAAGTACCCAAAAGTTTCGAACCATGATTGACATTGAAAGCATTGGCGTCGTCCCTGCTGCAAATGAAATATCCACATCATACGCGGATGATGCTAGTTAACATTGCTTGAGATGAGATGACTGAAGCAATTTCGCTGGCGCGCGCCGTGGCGATCATTTCGATTCTGATTCCGGGCCAGCCGCGTCTTCTTTCTTCACACCTTTGGACTGATCAGCGGGTACGAACTTGAGGCTGACCGAGTTGATGCAGAAACGCTGGCCGGTGGGCACGAGGTCTTTGGAGTAGCCTTCGTTTTCAAAGACGTGGCCCAGGTGACCATCGCAGCGGGCGCAGGTCACTTCGGTGCGGTCCATGCCGCCGGAAATGTCGCGGGTGAGTTTGACGCGATCGCCAGCCTTGGCGGCAAAGAATGCGGGCCAGCCGCAGCCGGAGTCGAACTTGGTGTCAGAGGTGAACAGCTCCAGGCCACATGCCGCACAGAGATATTTGCCAGGCTTGTAGAATTTGTCGTACTTGCCGGTGTAGGCTCGCTCCGTGCCCTTGCGGCGAAGGACGTAATACTCTTCATCCGACAGCTTCTTAGACCATTCGGCTTCGCTCAGTTCCATGCGGCCAACTTTCTCCGGCTCATCGCCGGCCTTGGACTTTTCAACCTTGTTGCCATCATTCTCCTTCGCCTTCTCGCCATCCTTGGTGCTCATCGCCACAGGCTGAGTTGCCGCACCCTCTTTCTTCGAGGAGGCAGCCGCACCACCGCCGCCAGGTGGCTGCGAGGCGACATGCTGTTCGCAGGCGATCAGGAGCAGGCACGACAGGAAGAGGAGTGTCTGTTTCATCATTGAATCCTAGGCATGGAGAACGGGCAAAGCACCAAAGAGAAGAACCCATACAAACCGATGTTCATTTCAATCTGCAAGGTACCCACTGCATTATGTCATGAACACTGAATAACATCAGCAAGACATTTTTTAAGGAAGGAAGGAAAGCGAGCAAGGCAGGAAAATACCAGAATTCAGGCATCTTTTCCTTGTTTGTCACTTTCCTGCTTTCCTCAAAAAATCGATAACCTGCGGGAGTCAGCGCATTCTAGGAGTTCTTCATGTCATCGAGCACTGCTGCCGCGATCTGCTTTGGTGTCATAGCATCGGCTTCAAACCAGCGCACCCCGCGATAGCGCCTGAGCCAGGTGCGCTGTGTTTTGGCGAATCGCCTTGTCAGGATTTTCGTCTGTTCCATCGCATCGTCAAGAGAAATTTTGCTGGGGCTTTGCAGATGATCGAGCACCTGCTGATAGCCCAGTGCTTTTCGCGCCTGTGGCCCGAGGAGGGCCAGCGATTCAAGGCGAGCAGTTTCTGCCGGTAGCGATTCAGGCGCTGAGGGCGCCACGCCGCAAGCGGCGGGGAAAAACATTTCCTTAACGCGCGCATTGATTCGCGCGTTGATCTTTTCCACCGGCCAGGTCATGCCCACAAGGATGGGATCGTGACGATAGGTGGAGAAACGGGTGTCGGGTGTCGGGTGTCGGGTATCGGAGAAAGGAGGTTCATCTTCTGACTTCTGATGACTGGCACCATTTTGGATAGAGGTCAACTTTGCCTCTCCGACACCCGACACCCGATCCCCGGCATCCGGTTTTTCCCATTGCGTTTGCAGTTCGCTGATTCGCTTGCCGGTCTGTTCAAAAACTTCGATGGCGCGCACCATGCGTTTGCGATCGTTGGCGTGAATGCGAGTGGCGGCAACAGGATCGATCGCTTCAAATCGCTGACGAAGTTTGGCGATGTCCAGAACGCCCAGTTCATCGCGCAAAGCTTCGTTGATGGCGGGGCCATCGAACATGCCTTCGAGCAGTGCTTTGAGGTAGAGGTTGGTCCCGCCGACGATGATGGGCGTGATCGATTGCGATTGCAGCGAGACGATAAGTTCATCAGCCAGAGCGATCCAATTGGCGACTGTGAACCTTTGCGTTGGTTCAACGATATCGATCAGGTGATGCACTGCACGAGCGCGCTGCGCCGCATCAGGCTTGGCGGTGCCTGCTTCCATGTGGCGATAGACCTGCATCGAATCAGCGCCCAGAATCTGCCCGGGGGTGCCGGTCTTCGCGGCCAGTTGCTGCGCCAATTCGACAGCCAACTCGCTCTTGCCACCAGCGGTCGGGCCGAGGATCACGATGGGTCTGGGAAGATGGGCAGCACTTGCGCTCATCGTGTGATTGTAAGAAATTCAGAGGAGCCGCGAGTCAAGCGCCAAGCCCTCAACGGAACTCTTTCAGTAGAAGAACCAAGCGGGCGCAACATCCGCTTTTTTATAGTCTTACAACGAATATTTATATCGCTACTCAACTGCGACATCAAAGGAGTCCTGTCCTCTAGCCGAAGATGTAACTTACGATTACTACAATATTTCAGAACATATCATTGAGTAGCCCGGAAGCGGCTGGTACAATTCACCCGACGAGCAATGACGATTTATCTTTGAGGTACAGCAACATGACAACCCGCCAAAAAAACAGATCTGCACAGGGTTTTACGCTGATCGAGATGTTGCTCGTCGTTTCGCTGATCGCTTTGCTGATTGCGTTGCTGTTGCCATCTCTGAGCAAGGCCAGGGAAGCCACCAGGCGGGCGATGTGCATGAGCAACATGCGACAGATGGGCAATGCGGTTTTTGTCTACTCCAGGGATTTCGATAACTGGACCCCGAATCAGCCTCGCACCGCCTCAAACACTCCTGGGTCGATCAATGATGGGACCCGCAACGTTTCGCATGGTCAAAATAAAACCAATACAAATACAACGGACAAGGCGGCTCAGGAGGTCGTGGGTAAAGTAATGAAGAATGGCTACATGCCTGAGAAATCTGAAATCGTGTACTGCCCCAGTCGTGTTCGCAACGCCCGCTATGGACCTGATTCCCTGGTTTACGGCTGGGTCAACTGGTCTGAAAGTACCGTCGAATACTCCTATCAACACAGGCTTCAACGACGGCTCAACAAAGCGAACTCCAGTCAAATTTACGGATCCGAACTGGGCATAACGGACAACTACTACATCGGATCCACGCCAATCGCCGCCATGTCCGTTGGCGCGGAGGTCAGTCACGGCGACGATTACTACAACCTGTTCTACTTCGACCTGTCCAGCAAATCATTCATCGATAAAAACAAAGAGTTCGGAAGCGACAACATGCTCTACTGGAACTCGCCGGGACGTGTCTTGAACAAAATGGAGTCGCTCGATTAGGCATGGCTCGTTACGGCTCTTCCTCAATTCTGGCCGCGTTCTACCCACCCAAAATTTCAATCGCAGGCGCAGGCAGCTCGCGCTCAATCTCATCGAGGCGATACCCAAAGCCCGGGCCTTCAATCGTGGAAAGATCAACCTGGCCATTGCGTCTGCGATAGAGGCCGGGGTGTACCGCTTCCTCTGGCTTGGAGGCGTCGGGGTAGAACTGCATGCCGTTGGTTTCTACGCCCATGATCGTGCCGACATGTGCAGCGAGAAGGACGTGCGGAATCTGCGCGAGCATCGGGTTGGTCAGGTCCTGCACCATGAGCGTCATGCCATGCGCCTTGGCCCAGCAGGCGGAGAGGATCGCGCCGGTTTGCGTCTTGCAGGTCTTGAGCGCGACGCCGGTCCATCCCAGAGACCGACCGAGTTTCACGAGCTGCCAATCATGAGCGCTCTCATCCATGAAGAGCGGCTTGCGAGCGGAAACACTGTGCACATCAATGCGATGTTTTTCCAGGTCATAAGGAAACGGCTGCTCCACGTAAAGCAGTCGCTGATAAGCGCGTGGCTGCTCATCGCGCAGATGGTCGAGAATCGCATTGACGTAAATAGGATCGGTGACGGTGCAATTGAAATCCGCCGTGAGCCAGCCGTCATCACGGCAGCCGCTTGCGGCGTAGCGCCGCTCAGCGCAGCGATCAAGCAAGTCAGCCACGGCGACAATGCGCTGATAATCCCAGGCCGCATCGTTGCCGCGTAATTTAATTTTCAAGCACGAAAGCCCATCGCGCTCCAGCCACTGTTCGAGTGTGACGGGATAACCATCATCAGGTTCGCTGCCTGTGCGATCTGCATCACTGAGCAGATCGAGGCCGCCCACGAGGTGCCAGGCTTTTAATTTTGCTGGCGGTTTGGCGATGAGAAAATCACTGGGAAACAAGCCGGCGAACGATACATCGCTGCCTTGGGCAGGTTCAAGAAACGATGCCAGATCGCGCGACATGAACTGCTTGTTGTATGTCTGATAGGTCGGCAAGCTGTGCAATTTTCCATACGCATCATGCAGCGCAAGATCGAAAGGCGAGCAGCAGACCAGCGCCGCCAGATGCGGCATGGCCTGGGTGGTCTCCTGCATATCAGATTCGAGATTTGAAATCTGAGATACCGATCCCGCCATGAGCACCGGCAGCATCTCTTCGATGAAATCGTGGCCGACTTCCAGAGCGTGACCATACGAATCAAACTGCGCCCAGGCTTTGGCGAGATCGAGCACGAATCGCTTCATCACATCGAGGCGGTGCTGCGTCGAAAGCGTCGTGCTGGGCCAGACCCATTGCACGGAGAGAGGCGTCTCGCCCCAGCCGACGGCGGTGTTGCCCTGCCGATCCTGCACGGTCAGTTTCACGCGGGCCACGGTGACGTGTGTGAGAGTTTCACTGCCGAACTTGAGCGGCACTCGCGTGGCGACAGGAATGAAATAGACGGAGGCGGCAACAGGGCGAATGTCGGTGGGCATGCTCATGGATTGGCAAGTGTAACAATCGAGACAGTGACCAACGAAAACACAGGCGCAAGAAAAACCCCGGCTTTCGCCGGGGCTAACGAATACTTTCTCCAACTCACGAACTCTCTCCGACTCACGATGCAAGGATCAATCAGGCTCGACGGCGACTGCGACGAATCGCGAGCAGACCAGCGAAGCCGAGCAGGCTCATGGTGGCGGGCTCGGGGATCGAGGCATCGATCACGAGGAGGCGATCCACGCCACTGCTGGGATGCTGAATGTTGACGTAGGCGAGGTTGGGATTGAACCTGTCAAAGTAGAGGCCGGTGAACTCGGAGCCTTGGGTTCCGTTGGAAGCCCAGCGAGCGATGCCTTCGCCTGCATCGAGCAGATCACCATCTTTGTTGATGTCATTGGCGAACCAGATGTCGTCATCGACGCCGCCGTTGCGATCTTCGATGATGTAGATATTGTTTTCGCTATCGATGGCGATGTTGTCGGGGCTGAGCAATCCCGATCCAACAGGAAGACCAGTGGCCAGATCAATGGTGCTCTGATTGGCGAAGACGCTAATTTCATTGGTCAGCAGGTTGAGCGCGTAAACCTCATTGGTGGTCGTCGTTGCGATGTAGAGGAGTTCGACACCGTTAATGACCTGAATTTCCATGTCTTCGGGGCGCTGGTAGTCAGTGCCTTTGTATGCTGCGACATTGGTGGTCAGGCGGCCGTCGGCACTGCCATCGGTCGTGATGCCGCCGGCGAACACGCCTAATTCGTCGGCGAAGGCGATCCACTGATAAGCACCAACAGCGTTGGGAGTGTTGCCATCGCCAACGCGAAGGACGGAGTTGGTGCCCGCAGCAAAGAAGTCGTTGCCGCTAGTGGCGTTGGGAGTGTCGGATGTGAATTTGTAGATAGAGCCGCCGTTGAGTTCATCAATGTAGTAAAGGTTGTTGGAGGAATCGAAAGCAAGGCCTTCGTGGGAGACACGGGCAACAGTGCTTCGGTGAATGAACGTGCCACCATTGACCGTCGCAGTGACGGGATTGGTTACTTCGAAGAGCCGGCCCTTGGTGCTGTTGGTTCCCCATGATTCCTCGGCAGTGAGATAGGAGCCCCACGGAGTCCAGCGGGAAGCATCACCGACGACGAATGCTTGCGTGCCGGGGGCGACGATGTTGACGGTGCGGGTGTTGTAGTTGGGGTCCTTCAGATCGACGCGCTGCACGCCGGCGGTGCCGGTCTCAAACGGCATGAACAGATAACGGCCGGCATCAGGGCCGGTTTCGTTCGCGGCGATCATGTCCCAGTTCCCGGAGTTGGAGCCGGGGACCAAGGTGTTCTGAGTCGCACGGTCAGCAATGGACTGCTGCACCCACGACTTGTTGCCCAGCGTGATGGGTGTTGCTTCGCCAGCGCCGCCCACCGGGATGGGACCGGCTGAGTTTGCGAGCGGGGTGAAGTTGTCAAAGTTCGTGAGCGTAATTGCCTTGACCTGAGTGGCAGCCATGAGCACGGCACCGCTGACCATCAATCCACGATTCCAATTAAACATGATGAATCTCCTGTTCCGATGAAAAAGGTGTACAGATGCGAAACACTCGCATCCACTTGACCTCGCGACCACCGTCAGACACAACGCCGACTTGCTGGCCGCGAGTTCGACAGGATTAGACAACACGACTATTCAAGGAGTGCAATCGCTCCGCTAGAAAAACAATGAAGGCGAATGAGTTTTACGCTTGGACCGGCGAGCAGCCAATCCAAGTTGAGCGCATGAATGCCGCTCCGGCAATTCGTTTCTTCAAAGAAGTGAAGGCTGGTGAGAAGAAAAAAAAGTGACGCCACTGATCGAAGTCAGCGGCATCACCTTGCGTCATTCTGCAAATGTTTTCGCCGGTGACACGGTGTCCTGCTGACTTATCAGAGCCGCAGTCTCCATGAGGATGCGTCGAGATGTGTAAAAGGGAAAGCTCACAGACTCCGGCTCTGAAAAAGGCAGTGAAGCGACAGCTTCGCAGTTGTGGGCAACAAGCTCGACAGGAGCCTCGCTCTCCCAGTGATGCCTGCCTGCGATTTTTCTGGCTTGATGCACCTTTCTCTTGCCTGATTCGCTCCTGCGCGATACTCTATTTATAGGACGAACATCAGATTCCGTTTTGCTCCGGACCGGCCGGGGCTGCCGGTACTGTCGGCACGGGTTGATCGTTCGCTGCGAATGCGCACGGGTCAGGCGCTTCGCAGCAGCTTCTTTTGTTGACCCGCAGGAGTAACGGCCATCAACAGACGTTTCATACCGACCACTCGGGAAACCGGCAAGCGCCTTCGCATCAACGATGCCATTCGCACCACGCCGATCCGACTCATCGACGACAATAACGAACAGATCGGCGTCATTGAAGTGACCGAAGCCAAGCGCCTCGCTAAAGAAGCAGGCCTTGATCTCGTTGAAGTTTCGCCGCAATCTTCGCCGCCCGTTTGCCGCGTCATGGACTACGGCAAGTGGAAATACTCGCAGAAAAAGAAAGACCAGAAAGCCCGCAGCCACAGCAAGCAAAGCGAGCTCAAGGAAGTTCGACTGCGCCCCCAAATTGATCCGCACGATCTGGACATCAAGACATCGCGCTCGCGCGGGTTCCTCGATGAAGGTCACAAAGTGCAGTTCACGATTCAGTTCAAAGGCCGTGAAATGGCGCACCGCGAACTGGGCATGGACCTGATGCGCGAGGTGGCCAAATGCCTGGAAGACATCAGCCGTGTTGAAGCGGCCCCGCGCAACATGGGCCGTCGCATGACGATGATCCTGATCCCTGAGCGCAAGACAGTGCCCAAGCCCGGCGAAAAACCCGCCAAGGCTGATGGCCCCGCTGCACCCGCATCGGCCGCCGCTGCGCCCAAATTAGCGCCCAGACCAGCGCCCAGACCAGTGCTCAAGGCTGCACCCAATGCTGCGCCCAAAGCCGCGCCCAAAGAGCCCAAGCCGGCAGCGAAAGCTGCGCCCGATGCAGCCCCCAAAGCTGCACCCGAGGCCGCCAAATCGGGTGCGTGAGTCACGCAGCAGCACACCAACAAACAGAACGCAAACCCCGATCAGACGATCGGGGTTTTTTGTTTTGCAACGACGTGTATGCCACACCACCCCATCGCGTTATCATGCCATCATCATCCATCATTTTGAACCCCTGAGGCCTTTGAACATGAGCTCTAACATCCACGTCCTGCGAATCGCCTTGGAACGAGCCAAGCCACCGATCTGGCGCAAGGTTGCCGTGCCCGGCGACACCACGCTGGGCGAGCTGCACGTCATCATTCAGATCGCCATGGGCTGGGAGGATGATCATCTCCATCAGTTCGAGCTTCACGATCCGAGTCGCAAGCTTCCGCGTGATGAGATCATGAGGATGCTTCGTCAGGGCATCGGGATGGACTATAACGCCGCCACACGCGGCATCCAGTATTTCGCCTCCAGCTACGACCCCATGGGAGGCCCCATCGAGATGGAAGGCGACGATGAGGATGCCCACACCATCGCCCAGGTCTGCGCGAAACCCAAGACCAAACTGATCTACGAATACGACTTCGGCGACGGCTGGCGACACAAGATCACCGTGCAAAAAGTCCACCCGCCCGAGCCTGATGTCACCTACCCCCTCTGCCTCACCGGCAAAGGCGCCTGCCCGCCCGAAGACTGCGGCGGCATCCCCGGCTACCAGCGAATGCTCGACATCCTCACCCGCCCCGATAGCGGCGAACGCGAAGAAATCCTCGAATGGCTCGGCGGCGACTTCGACCCCGAACACTTCGACATCGAAACAGTCAACCGCAATCTGCAAAGCGCCTGGCAGGCCATGAGAAAACCCAGCAAGAAGCGGAAAGAGAAATGAGCCGCGGGAATGGCTGGACTTCACCCGGCTAATTAAAAGGTGTCCGCGGATGTCAAAAGGAAGAATGTCCCCGTTTCGCCCCCCAGCAAGCCTGCCCCGTCGTCGTCGTCGGTCATCGAACGGTGAGCTTTGAAGACTCAGTACGCCCTACTTGCTGCTTACTTCCGATGGATTGCCGCTACCCACCGAAGCCGCGTCCTCAAACATAGGCGTGAGGATGTTCTGATCCATCCAACGAATTACCGGCACGCAAACGCCGTCACCAAACCCAAACAGAGATTGGATTGTATTTTCGGCTAGTTTGAAGTCGGGGGCACCTTGGAGTCTTGCATACTCTCGTGGAGACATCCAACGGAATCGGATACGTCCATCGTCGATTACCATGACAATCTGCCGAGCACTCCCCCCTTTGGGCGTACGCAGACACCCCGCGACATTATCAAATCGTACTTCTGCTCGCATTTCATTATGACGACAGCGTCGGTACACCGTACCGACATGGAGTCCGCCCGCCTTGCGCCGCCGCTCGACTTCAATTCGGTGCAAATCTGAGAGCATTGCGTAATGCTTGTCGGTGGCAGCCTGTTCCCACCATTCTTGGGCGTCGTCGGTGTCGATCACCGCCTCCAACATGTACTTGACTTGCCTAGGTGGACGAAGGGCCAATGTGGCCCATCCGGTGGACAGTTGAGTCTTGGCTATCAGTCGCAGAAGTGAGTTCGGTCTTAACGATCCACCATCATCGATTGCGGATTGCCAGTCATCGCCAAAAAGCGCACCATGATTTGACTGGCGGATAATTCGCTCAGAATGCAGCGATTCGTGAAAACCGACGACAAAAACGCGCGGACGACTTTGAGGTACGAATGCCTTCGCGTCCAGCACGATGCAATCGATCCAGTAACCTTCCTCCGCAAGGGTCGTCACGGCTCGTACAAAATCGGCACCGTCTTTCGACGTTAGAAAACCTGTGACATTTTCAAGCATGACTAATTTCGGCTTGTTCGGCCCAAGCGCATGAAGGGCACGAATGAATCCGAAGTAAGTGGACGAATGCTCTCCGTCGAAACCCCGCCAGTGGCCAGCTAACGAAAGGTCCGTACAGGGAAATGATGCTGTCGCTAGAAAGGGCGCGCCAGGAATCTCGTTAACGATTTTCTCTGTCTCCCACACATCTTCGCGGTGGAAGTACGAACTTACGCCAAAATGCCCTTTGTACATAGCCTCTTTTTTGGGGTCGATGTCGTTTGCGTACACGCATTGCCAACCAGACTCCTTCAACGCCTCGTGGATCAAGCCGATCCCGGCGAAGAATTCTGCGAAGCGTTTGGTTGGCACATGTATATGCATTGCTTTCATCTTCACTTGATAGGTACCGGATTGTAACGTGGAAATTGGAGCAGGTGATGTCGTAGTCAGCATGGTACTCATAGTCCGTGGACGGATCGGCGTTATAGGCGACAATTTCCCACATGGCGAAACGTGATGTCCTCAAAGCGTTCGGCGATCGAGTGCGCACGCTCCGTGCACTGAAAGGTGTGACCCAAGAGGGACTCGCGCAACTCGCAAAAATCGACCGTACCTATATCGGTGGCATTGAGCGTGGCGAGCGGAATGTCGGCATCAAAAACGTGTGGCGAATTGCGAATGCACTTGGTGTTTCTCCTGCCGAGTTGTTCCGTGAAGGAGGCACGAATGGCTGACGTTGATCCGTTGTCACATGTGTTAGCACAACTCGAATCGGCAAGACCGGAATTGGATAAATATCCGCCTAGTGGGTTCGGCTGGTATTCCCGCGCAATCTCTGCCGCAAAGTCGTTGGTACCATGGTTGGCGACAGAAGCGCAGGGCTTACGTCTCTATGTTGAAGAAGTATTGAATTCTCCAGCGTTGCTTCGAACTGCGTGGGCGGCAATTAAGTCGCAGATCGACGCGCCAGCCGAAATCGCGCGCATTCATGAACTCTTTGCGATGGAGGGCGTACTGCTCGAATTTGTTGCTGGCGATACGGTGAGTATCGTTGTGACAGGACATTTGCTATCCCGGTTCCCCGGCCAGAATCTTGCAGGGAACAGCAAGAGCGACTACCCAGATATTTTCCTCAAATCTAATGACTATTCTCAATTACCCGTAAGATCCAAGCGAGAATCCGTCATAGGTGCTGCGGTACGCGGCAAGGAGAAGAAGCCGGTGCGCATTCCAGATGGGCTCGAAATCAAAACATCACGGAACGGTGCTAGTATCGATTGCCATTATCCCCATGTCGGTCTGCACCTGATGGTTTGCTTTCAGACGACGGGCGAAAGAGTGGTGGTTGATGATGTCCTTGTGGCATTCTTACAAAACGCGGATTACAGAATAACTCAGCCGAAGACCAAAGCGACTACATTGAAAGCATCGTTTTCACGCGCCCCGTTTGTTTCATTGTTGCCCAGAGATTAAACGCCCAACCAGAATCGGGGGGGGGGGAAGAAACGCGGACATTCTTCTTTTTTGTCCCCTCATCTCTCATTGTATCGTCTTAATCTCCTTCCTCGCGGGGCTTGCCCACCGGGTTCAACACGCGGCAGTCATTCGTGGTGGACCGTGGCCACCCTGCTCGCTTGTCACGCCCGATGCCCATTCGCTTTTACCACGAAGGCACGAAGACCCGAAACTCGGAATTCATGAGGCGATGACTGCTTTGCGTCGTACATTTCTTCGTGCCTTCGTGCCTTCTTGGTCAAGCAAGTAGGGTAGGCTGAGTCCGCGAAGCCCACCAATTTTTCGACCGGCAGCAAGCCTGCCTCGTCGTCGTCGTCGGTCATCGAACGGTGAGCTTCTTAAAAGACTCAGCCCAACCTACTTGCTTGCGATCTTGGCGAGGCGATCATTCAGGTGTTCCCCTACAGTGAGTCTACATCTGAGCGGACTATCATGGATAATGGTCAGGTGCAGAGACAGAATTTCGCACAGGCGTCGTAATTGAATTGGTCGAGTTCCTGTGCAACCTTTGCCCATTCCGGGCCGACTATGCGTTTCAATATTACAATTTCTTTAACGACGTTCTCCTCATAGGTGAACGCCTACTGCGTGTCCATGCGATCTGTGTTCAAGTGGGTCCACCTCATCAGGGAGCAATCAGCGTGAAAAAGCCTTCATCATCTTCGAATCGAAAAAGCCGGCGCCGCGATCGATCGACTTTTCTCGAATCGATCTTTGGCCCCAGACTTGAGCCGATGGAATCTCGCACGCTTCTCTCGGCCACCATTCTCGACGGGCAGCTCACCATTGACGGCACTACGGGAAATGATGCGATCACCGTTGTTGCCGGCGGCGCATTGGGCGAGGTGGTGGTCAACGGCCCAGGCATCGGCGCTGACACTCTTTTTAGCGATGTGACCGGCATCGTCATCAACGGACTGGCTGGCGACGACACCATCACCGTCGGAGCCAATATCAAGAACACATCCAATCGAAACATTGCTGTGGAAATCAACGGCGGCGATGACGATGACACGATCGCCGGCGGCTCAGGCAGTGACATCATCGACGGCGGCGCAGGCAACGACACCATCGACTACTCCGCTGCAACCAAGGGCGTCGATGTTCGGCTCGATCGCAATGAAGCACGACGCGATGGCCTGGGCGGCAAGGACACGCTCAACAACATCGAAAACGTCATCGGCTCGAATTTCAACGACTCCATCCGTGGTGATGCCAACGACAACATCATCACCGGCGGTGACGGTAACGACCGCTTGCGCGGCCAAGGTGGCGACGACACCCTCAACGGCGGAGAAGGCAACGACAATATCGACGATGCTGAGGGCGACAACACCATTCATGCAGGCGAAGGCAACAACAAAATCAGCACCGGCGAAGGTAACGACAATATCACCGCAGGCTCCGGCAATGACAGCATCAAAGATAAAGGCGGCGACAACACCATCGACGCTGGTGACGGAGACAACAAAGTCACGACAGGCGATGGCGATGACAACATCAACACAGGCTCGGGACGCGACTCCATTAGCAGCAAAGATGGCGATGACGACATCAGCACTGGCGCTGGCAATGACAGAATCAAGAGCGGCGACGGCGATGACACGATCGATGGCGGCGATGACGATGACACCATTGACAGCGGCGATGATGATGACGACATCGATGGCGGCCAAGGTGATGACAAAATCAAAGCGGGCAATGGCTTTGACAGCATTAGTGGCGGCAGCGGCAACGACCGCATCGATGGCGGCCGAGACGATGATTCAATTGACGGCGGCGAGGGCGATGACGACATCAACGGCGGCGACGGCGATGATGACATCGACGGTGGTGAAGGCGATGACGACATCGATGGCGGCAATGATGATGACGACATCAACGGCGGCGACGGCGATGATGACATCGATGGCGGCGATGATGATGACGACATCAACGGCGGCGATGGCGATGATGACATCGATGGCGGCGCCGGCGATGACGACATCGATGGCGGCAATGATGATGACGACATCGAAGGTGGTGAAGGCGATGACGACATCGATGGTGGTGAAGGCGATGACGACGTCGATGGCGATGTGGAAGATGACGATGACGGTGAAGACGAAGATGACGACGAGAACGATCCCACAAGCGGCCCCAATGCTGGTGCCACAACCATCGATTTTGATGGCGATGGTAATGCCACGCTCACCGGGACATCCCTGAACAAGGAAGATCGCGATATCTTCAAATTCACGGCTTTGACCGACGGCGTGCTCACGGTGACCGCTCAAACAACCAACGACAACATGCCGAAGGTGGAAGTCGAATCTTCTGGCGAGGACGAACAAGAGGCCGAGACAGAGCCCCATCACGGTGTAAATTCATTCCAACTCGCCTTGGTCGAAGGTCGAACATACTTCCTCAAGATCAAGTCATCCAACACCAGCCCCTCACAGTACAGCGTGTCAGTCAGTGTTGGTGAAGGAACCATCGAGAGTGGCGGAGGTAACATCGACGATGCGCCAGCTGCCCCGTCCGATGTCTTCAATGAGGTCGAGCCCAACGATCTGAGGGCCAATGCGCTGGACTTCGCCTTCCCCGTTGCTAACCTCGTTCGAATCACCGGCACCAGCCTAAGTAGCACGGACAAAGACTTCTTCAGATTCACCGCGACTGCCAATGGCACCCTGTCGGCCCATTTGTTCACCGGCGACGGACAGCAAGCCAACGTCGAAATTGAAAGTCTGATCAATGACGATGACAGCCTTGAGATCGAACAGAGCGACGGACAGAATCAGGCGTCCATGCAGATCGTCGCAGGCGTCTCCTACTCCATCCGTGTCCGCAGCGAGACCAGCGGGCCTGCCGACTACCTTCTCGATCTGTCGATTGCATGATCCTAGATCCAGGACAAGTTCATATCCGCAAATAAGACGAGCCCCGACCATTGGTCGGGGCTCGTTCAGTAGGATGGGCTGAGTCCGCGAAGCCCACCAATTTTGCGACCGGCAGCAAGCCTGCCCCGTCGTCGTCGGTCATCAAACGGTGAGCTTCTTAGAAGACGCAGCCCACCCTACTTGCTTTCCGGAAACTCCATCCGAGCCGCAAGGCGTAAGCCTGCGGAGTTCGGAGACGCCTTGCATGACCAAGCACATCCTCGACATCGAAGCAATCAACCATGAAGTGCAACGCGCCTGGAAAGCCATGACAAAACCCAGCAAGAAGCGGAAAGCGAAATGAGAAGTGGCAAGTGTTTGCGCTACCGGATAAGTAAAGTTGTCCCGGCCGTCATAAAGAAGAATGCCCCCCTTCCCCCCTTTCCGCCCCCGCTGCGCAAAAGTTTCCACGATCAGGTACCGTAATTGCACCTGAAAGGCTACTACTCCCATGAAACTCGAATCGATCAAACTCAAAAACTTCAAGGCATTCAAAGACGCCGAGTTCAGGAATATTCCACGCATGTGCGTGCTCGTCGGAGCGAATGGAACTGGTAAATCTACGCTCTTCAGTGTATTCGGCTTTCTCAAAGATGCGTTAACAGAAGATCTTCACATAGCGCTGACTAAACTTGGTGGGAGTCGAGGTTTTCAGGAGGCGCGGAGCCGAAATACGAGTGGCCCGATTGAAATTGAACTCAAGTTTCGAGAAAAGGACAGCTCGCCTCTGATTACCTATTTTGTTTCGATCGACGAGGACGACGACGGTCCATTCATCGCGCGCGAGCTTCTTAAATACAGGCGAGGGAGCAGAGGCCAACCATGGCATTTCCTCGATTTTAGTAAAGGAGAAGGCCAAGCTGTCACGAATGAACCCGATCAAGTTACAGATGAGCAGGAATTGGAGCGCGAGCAACAGAGCCTCAAGTCACGGGATACTTTGGCCGTCAAGGGGTTAGCACAATTCAAGAAATTCCCCGCGGCTATGGCATTGGGTGAGTTGATATCCAACTGGCACATTTCAGACTTCCACATCCAACGCGCGCGTCCTGAACAAGAAGCTGGACATGCTGAACATCTTTCCAAAGAAGGCGAAAACCTCGCACTTGTTACGGAGTTTCTTTACAAACGTCATAAGGATTTGTTTGACAAGATTATTGATCGCCTAAAACATCGAGTGCCTGGCATCACGCACGTCGAGGCTAAAACCACTGAGGAAGGCCGTGTCTTGCTTCGATTTCAAGATGGTTCATTTACCGACCCCTTTCTTGCGCGCCATGTTTCCGACGGCACAATCAAGATGTTTGCTTATCTCACACTGCTTTACGACCCACACCCGCACCCGCTTCTATGCATAGAAGAACCTGAAAACCAGCTATACCCTAAGTTGCTTGCCGAATTGGCAGAGGAATTCCGCTCATATGCGCTACGTGGTGGGCAAGTCTTTATATCAACTCATTCACCGGATTTCCTCAACGCATGCAAGCTTGACGAAGTATTCTGGCTAGTCAAGGAAAATGGTTATACCGTTGTCAAGCGAGCCTCCGACGACGATCAAGTTCGTGAATACATGGAACATGGCGACCATCTTGGGTATCTATGGAAGCATGGATTCTTTGGGGGCGTAGACCCACAATGAGTGAACTCGTCTTCCTATTAGAAGAGGAATCTGCACGCGCGATGCTCGAAGGACTTCTGCCACGGTTGCTGCCAGACGGTCTGCCTGTACGATTTATCGTTTTTGAGGGCAAGAGTGATCTTGAGAAGCATATTGTTCAGCGACTCCGGTATTACCGAACGCCTGGCGCTCGTTTCGTCGTCTTGCGCGATAAGGATGCGGGAGATTGCCATTTGATCAAGGCTGGTCTTGTCGCGAAATGTCGGCAGGCAAACAAACCTGACACACTTGTGCGCATTGCCTGTCACGAACTTGAAAGCTGGTATCTCGCTGATTTGGAGGCTGTCAAACAAGCGCTGAATATTCATGGCCTTGAAGCGAAACAAGGAAAAAACAAATTTCGACAACCAGACGCGCTTTCTAACGCAGTTGAAGAGTTCACGAAATTGACGCAGAATAAATATCAGAAGGTCTCGGGTTCTCGGGCGATTGGCCCTTATCTCAATCTTGCTAACAATCGTTCCCAGAGTTTTGCCACCTTTATTGCTGGTGTCCGACGCCTCATCATAGCCGCCCAAAGTGATTAATTCTGGCTAGCAAGTTGGTGAACTGAGTCCTCGAAGCCCAACATGCTTGGGCTATCGCAGCAAGCCTGCCCCGTCTTCATCGATCGCCATCGAACGGTAGGCTTCACTGACTCAGTACACGCGACTTACGACAGAAGTTTCTGACAATTTTGATTCCCGCCATAAAAATGCCCCATTAACTCACCTTCGCGCCATTTTTCCTAGAATGTGCTCTTATCTTCCCTCGACGTATGATGTGCTAGCAAGGGGCGACACCCCAAGCAGCGACGACTTGCCATGACACAACTTGAACTCAACTTTGATCCGCCGACACGCTTCGAACTCATGACTCCGGACGAAATGTTCGAGTCTATGGACGAAGACTTGCTTCGAAAGGCAGTTGAAGATCGGCGTGTTGAGCGCAAACCAGCAACGTTTGGACCTCGCCATGCTGGGATGTATGTTTGTATGTGGGCGAATACCGCCCCATATGGAGGCATTCTCGTACTTGGAATCAGGAACGACACTGCCTTCGAAGGTTGCACCAAACTGAGTCAAGATCAACTCAATAAACTTGAAAAGGCAGCTTACGACTATTGTCCGCATGCCGTAGCCGATTCGAAGCGGGTTCGAATCCACCGTGATAACGATGGTGGCGAGGATTTTGTGGTCGTTTTCTATGTTGAGTACGACAAAACTCGAGTCGTGATGACTGCTGACCACAAGGTATTTCGGAGGATTGCCGATTCGTGCATTGAGGTGAAAGACTCCAGCGCCATCAGACGGATGCAGGCGGATAAGGGGGAGATCAATTTCGAAGCCGAGCCGGCGTCGCTTGCGTACCCAGATGAATACGACGAATCTGCTATTGCTTCATTCGTCTCTACTGTGCGCGAGCGGAAGGGGTGGAGCGGCGATCACTCGATCGAAAAGATTCTTGAATTAATTCACCTCGGCCACATTGGCCGCGATGGATTCGTCCCAAACATCGCTTGCCTTCTCCTCTTTGCAAAAGATCCTCGGAAACAAATCGCTGGTTGCCGAATGCGCTTCATGCGATTTGAAGGCGAGGAGGAGCGGTCCGGAACTAAGTGGAACAACGTTAAGGACGAATGGATCGACGGTACGATTCCTGAGCAAATCCAGTTTGCTGAAACTATCCTCCGGTCTCAGCTTCGAAGCTTTTCGCGGCTCGGACCAAAAGCAAAGTTCGTGTCGTCCCCTGAGTACCCCCCCGAAGCGTGGTACGAGGCTATCGTCAACGCTGCTGTTCACAGGTCGTACGTCAATGGCATGGGAAACATGTATGTTGTAATCAAGATGTTCGATGACCATATCGACATTGAGAGTCCAGGCCCATTTCCCCCCGTTGTCAACCCGAGGAACATCTATGATGTTCAATACTCTCGTAACCCATATCTGATGGATGCGATGTACTACCTCAAATATGTGCGCGTTGCCAACGAAGGTGTCAAGCGAATGCGTGACACGATGGTTCAAATGGATCTTCCAGAACCTGAGTTTCGTGAGAACGAACAGGAAGAAGTCGGCGGCGCAAAAGTCAGGGTTACGCTTCGAAACAAGATCAAGCACCGGCGTGCATGGGTTGATACTGACGTTGCCGAACTGATCGGTACACAAATCGCTGCAACGTTAAGCGAAGACGAAAAGCGGTTTTTGAATCACGCTGCCGAGTATGGAGAAATCACCGTCAGCGATGCGGCCAGAATTATGGTTCGCTCTTGGCAATACGCCAAGAAGACGCTAATGGGTCTTGTTCAACGTGGGATTCTTGACCATCGTGTTCGAAAGCATAAAGAAAGAGACCCAAAGGCGCGGTTCTACCTCAAAGGGATGGCCCCCAAAGACGACGCAGAATGACGAAAAGGAGAACGGGATAAATACATTCAATTCTCCCTCGCCTTGTCTAGCAACCGATTAACCATTGATTTTTAGTTCATTACCTGCTATACTATGGCCGGATCGATCCTCTCTTTTCTTCCGGGGTATGGACATGCTTATTGCCGAAATTGCCGCGTATCCCGTTGCTGTTTTGACTGTAACACGCTCTATTCGCACATGTTGTGCACCAAGACTAAGGGTTTCCGGGTAGATGTCTAGGAGTTTACACCTAGACACGACTTAACCTTAGCAACAGTAATAGATTACGACGGTGGACACAAATGAAAAAAGCGCAAGGTAGACAAATTCAAGTGCCGGTGCTTCCTGCTGCTACTGCCTCTGCCAGTGCTCCGCTGCCACTGCCGCTGCTACCGGGTTCACACCGTCTTCAAACTTGCCTTGTCGAATGCGACGCCGCCCTGCTTGGCAAGCTCGGCGAACTCTTCGATCTCGGCGGCGGTCAGTACGATGCCGCCAGCCTTCTCGCTTCGTACGGCTCCGTTGTGTTCCATTTCACCAGGCAACATGCAGCGGCCGGTGTCTTTATTTCCGTGGCCCAGGATGTCATCGAGTACCGCTTTGAGGTTGCTCTTTTGATCGCGGCCCACGGCGAAGTGGCCGCAGTTGATTGCATCAGGATGAATGACCTGAAAGAAAAAGTTCGGCGTCGTTTTTTCAACACTACCAACTCCCAGTTTCGCAGCAGCTTCGGGGCGCGAGCGGAGAGTGGGCAGCGAGCCGCCGATCATCGCGCCGACGATTTCGTTGATGAGCGACATGCCGTAGCCTTTGTGGGCACCAAAGGGGAGCAAGGCGACGACGGCGTTGGGGTCGGTGGTTTCCTTGCCATCCTTATCGACGGCGCAGCCGGGCGGGAGTTGTTTGCCTTCGCGTTTGAACTGTTGGACACGGCCCATGGCGACGGTGGAGGTGGCCCAGTCGATGACGATGGGGTAGCCGATGGCGTCCATGGTAGGGAAGCCCCAGGAGTGCGGGTTGGTGCCCAGCGTGGGGAACTTGCCGCCGAAGGGGACGACCTCGGCGAGCGCTGCGGTGCAGTTGGTGTAAGCGATGTAGCCTTTTTTCGCAGCATCCATCACATAGCCACCGCCCCAGAGATAGTGGAAGGCCTGATCGACGCTGACGATGCCCACGCCGTATTTGTCAGCGAGTTTCATGCAGGTGTCCATCGCTTCATAGGCGACGGCTTGGCCGAGCTTTTTCTGCGAGTTCCACTTTTGCGCGGCTTCGAATTTGGAGGGTTTCTTGATGATCGCAGCACCGGGAACGCAGCCTGGGCTGGTCTTGTTGCCGGAACCGAAGTGATCGTCGAGGTGCAGGGCTTTGATGCCGTTGTGAGTTTTGATGCCGTGCCAGGCGGCTTGTTCACAGGCTTTGGTGGCGAGTTTGGATTCCTCGGCGTGGAAGCCACGCTTGCGGTAGGCGGATTCGATGATGTTGTTATGAAGAGCAACGGGCAGGACGTATTCCATGGCGAACTTTCTGGCTGGGATGGGGTGAAAGGCGAGGAGAAACGGGCTGACAGGATAGCGAGAATGGGAGGGAAAGGCGCGGAAGGATGGCGGCGAGGTGGACGGCTGGCGCGCAGTTGC
>Ga0105055_10003865_pt1 | contig 22357 bp, 18 predicted proteins | sample BON03_FD_78090 | JGI IMG/M metagenome (GOLD analysis project Ga0105055, IMG submission 78090) | Freshwater microbial communities from Lake Bonney liftoff mats and glacier meltwater in Antarctica - BON-03 | ecosystem: Environmental > Aquatic > Freshwater > Ice > Glacier meltwater | place: Lake...
TTAAAATGGGCTAAGGAGTTAAAAAAAGAAAAATTAGGTCTTAGATCCCTCGCTGAGCGTCAGACTAAAGGCCTTTTCGGGAAGATTTTAATTTGAACAAGTCTTTCAATAGGTCCAAATAGATCTACCAACACATACTTTCGAATTAAGCTTTTGTAAGTTTTAACTTTTCACCAGATCGGAATGTTGAAGTAAATATTTTATATATATATATATCCGCAATTACACCGGTAGCCTAATTTTCTTATAAATTCTAGCCGTAGGGCAGTAAGTTATTTGCTGCACTGCACACGGGGTTCCACCTCGGCGGACAGGTATGAATGGTTGAGCTTCTTCATAGCCACTTAAAGGCTCGGTTTTGAGTTCTTAACTAAAATCAAGTTTTACCAAATTTTATACCGATTTCATTATTCTACCAGGGCAATTGTGGATACTTATATTGGTGATTTTTGATTCAAATCTTCGAAAGGGCATTCGACAAATCATTTTTCAAATCCTCAGCATCCTCGACTCCGACACTTAATCGAATCAGGGAATCAACTATTCCGAGTTTTTCACGCTCCACTTTCGGAATGCTGGCATGTGTCATAGTCGCAGGGTGTCCACAGAGTGACTCTACTCCACCGAGTGATTCTGCCAGTGCAAAAATGGAGAAACTCTCCATTACTTTTTTTGCATCTTCCATTCGGTCACCCTTCAAAGAAAATGAAATCATCCCCCCAAAATCCCGCATTTGGCTTCTAGCTACTTCGTGATTAGGATGATCTTCAAATCCTGGCCAGTATACTTTCTCGATTTTTGGATGATTTTTGAGAAAAGCTGCAATCGTCTTTCCGTTCTGAGAATGACGCTCCATACGAAGATGAAGCGTCTTGATACCTCTGAGAACCAAGAAACAGTCTTGAGGTCCAGGAATAGCACCACAAGCATTCTGAATAAATCCCAATTGAGATGCAAGCTCATCGTCATTCACTACCAATGCACCCATCACTACATCAGAGTGACCTCCTATATACTTGGTCACGGAATGCATCACGATATCAGCTCCGAAGTCCAGAGGATTCTGTAAATACGGCGAGGCGAATGTATTGTCAGCTGCAAGAATCAAGTTATTGGCTTTGCTTACTATAGCCATCACTTTGAGATCGATGATATTCATCATCGGATTAGTCGGAGTTTCTACCCAAATCATTTTGGTATTCGCATTGATTTTAGCTTCGACTTCCTTGGTATCTTTCATCGACACAAAATGGAACTTGATACCATAGCGCTGAAGTACTTTGGTAAAAAGTCGATAAGTACCTCCATAGAGATCGTTGGTGCTGATGATTTCATCACCCGGATTGAAGAGCTTTATCACCGCATCGATCGCAGCTAATCCCGAGGAAAAGCAAATGCCATGCTTTCCATTCTCCAAGGCTGCCAAATTGTTCTGTAGAGCTGTGCGAGTAGGGTTGTGTGTTCTCGAATATTCGTAACCTTTGTGTTCACCAAAAGAGGGCTGCACGTAGGTAGAGGTCTGATAAATTGGAGTCATAATGGCTCCTGTGGTAGGATCAGGTTCTACACCCGCATGAATAGCTTTTGTTCCAAATTTCATTGTAAATGAGTTTCTGATTAGTAAAGAGTTCCTCGAGTCAGCTTTGTAGGGTAGTGCTTAAGCGAATCCTGCTATACTTACACTTGAAATCAATTCGAGTTCACCGATTATCAAAGATGACAAAAAAGAGTAGTATTTTCAAAGTAATCCGTAGTTACTTCGCTATGAGACTTAGTAGCGTCTTGGCATGGCTTTGGGTAGGTCTGATGCCAATTCTGGGATCAACATTGTTAATCTTAAATTATGAGCTAATCAGTTCCTGGGAATTGAATTCAGCTATTGATTTCACTAGTTATACTTTACTCGCTGCCTTGTTGATGGGATTTGCATTACTCCCAACCACACTGACTTCCTTAGCTTCTGGTTTCTTTTTAAGTTGGATAGCACTGCCTTTTCTGATTATCGCTTACTCTGTGGCTTCTGTAATTGGTTACTTTTTTGGAAGAAGCATCAATACTGGTCTTCTCGAAATCTTATACGCTAAAAATCCCAATTTAAAAACTGAGCTAGAATCACGAAAGTCAAAGGAAGGATCATTGGTTTTCTTTGTACGGATCAGTCCAATCATTCCTTTTGCTGTTTCCAGTTTCATTTTTGCTTCGATGCATATTTCGCTTCGCAAAGTTTTGGTCTACGGCATTCCCGGAATGCTTCCGAGAACACTACTGTCATTCAGTACAGGAGTTCTAGCCAGTTCATTTTTGCTTGCACAAAAGTCTATGAATTCACCACTACAGTGGGGAATCGGAGCTATTTTATTGATTTTTGGAGGATTGGGAATTTATAAGTACCTGAAAAAATAATCCTGACCCAAGGCTGATTACCTCAAAAGATACATCTTCCCATAGCCTTTTTTGAAGGCCTTATCTCCTGCAGTTGGTCGATGTTCCATGAATTGGCCATTTTTTCTAATCAATACGCGATAGATGTAAACGCCATTTGCCAGTTGATCACCAAACTCATCTCGACCATCCCAAGCATATTCGCTGAGATTGTTTCCGATTCGGATCGGTCCGAGTTCATTTTGCAGAATTTCCCGAACCACTTTTCCGGTCACGGTCATAATTTGAATCTTGATTTCATCGGGCACTTCCATTCCGGTCACTGTGAACACAAATCTCACGCTCGTACTGAAAGGATTGGGGTAAGGATAGAAATTGGTGATTTGAGATTCATTGATCACCTCAAATTTAATTTCATAGGGTTCCAGTGCGTCCTCATTTGTAACTCGAAGCGTGTATATCCCGTCTTCCAAAGGTCCCGGGATAAGGGAAACTTTAAAGTCAGTTTCCTCAGATGCCGGAGTCCATGTCAAATTTGGATTGGAGAAATTCACTCTGGAATATTGACAGCTTTCACAATTTTGCTTCAAAAAAAGCTCCATACCAAGTGTATCTTTTTTGTGAAGCAACGTTTGATTATTCTTCAAGAGTGCTGTAATCATCACATTCGGAGAGACAATATCGCCATCCATAATGTAGATCCCGTCAAAATTCACGTCTAAAAGAGAAGTAGTATTATCTCCTTCTACCAAGAAGTAGGGACCCAAATCAGCCTGATTATTTCGGAAAGTCTGCTCTTGTTGGATTCTAGGATTTGCAAATACAGAGATCTCATTTGCTCCGGCATTTCCCACAGAATTAAACTCTAAAGTAAATTCAAAGGCCTCTCCAGCTTTCAAAGCTGGAAATTTCTTGATAAAATTCTCCACCTTTTTACTACTTGTGTTGGTGGATGTCCAATTTACCTGGATAGAATCCAGAAAGTTATAGCGCGAGACATTCTTAAATTGAAGTTCCAAATGTCCAGTTTCACCCTCCATAAGACTTACCTGATCCTTTGCAGATGTAAGTGTCAATGCTCCTTCTGGCACTCCGCTGTAGTTGACTTGCCATCTAGCTAGCTGGGCTGGAGCGGTAGAATTCACATCATTCATATCGTATTTCAGACGTAGGTAAGGGTAAGTATTTGAGTCAATAAAGGAAAGATCAATTTCTAAATCTCGGACGGAAGGAATTAGAGTCACCTCTTCTCCATCTTCTTTAACACCTAAAATATCAAAACCAGTCAGCTCCTCATCGATCCAATCTCGTGCATTTACCTGCTGAAAAAATCGCTCCCAATTAGCAGCAGGTCCCACTAGCGGGGTGATAATTGTCCCTTTGGTCATGTATCCAACTAAGTCTGTATCGAAGGAAAGTGTCTGCTTATTCGCCGGCACTTCGAGATTCTTGGTCCCGATGATCTCAATGGCATTACCTGATTTCATCCCTTTTCGACCATAGAGAATATATGGATCTCCATTTTTCAATGAACGAAGTACCGTTTCATTTGCGCCAAATTCTTTTAGCTTGGCAATAGCAATGTCTGGCCAAGCCTCGAAGGTTACTTTGCCCACAGAGAAAATGACCACATAATCTCCTGGTTTTACGTTTTTCACGTAATCCAACAACAGCGTCTGCCCCGGAACGGTAATCCCGGCATTTTGGATACTTTGAATCATCTGAGGCACTCGCCCACAAGCTCTAGAATCCAGAATATCAAAACCAGGTACTGGAATCGCTAAGTATGGCATTAGCGTTTTTTGGTCAAAGGCTACCAGTCCCAGAGAGCCATTTGGGCAGAGCCGACTATTGGCATTGTTTACATTATCAATAATCTGGGGAATCTGATTCAAGTAAAACTGGGTGTTGCGGAACGAGAGCGAATCCACTGCGTCTCCAATGGTGAATACCTCAAACTCTAATTTTTGCTCCAGGTAGTTCCAAGACTTTTTAGTAGCGTTGAACTCCAGATTAGTCAACTGACTTTTTTCCAGCTGGGCTGCAGTCCGCTGCGTCCAGCCATTTGGCCCAGCGGGTATGTACGAAAACGAGGAATTAGACCAGGCATCAGTCTCTCCGGGGTTTACATCCTGAAATCGTGACCTCCAATACAGGGTCAAGCTATCGGTACTTGATGGAAGTGTGACAGGCCATTCGGCAAGGCCACGTGTGGTTATTCGAATTTCCTTACGAAAAGATGATGTGAAGTTCGCCGCACTATCGAGTTGAAGAATCAAGGTTCGCTCCGCTGTAGTTCTCAGAGGAGTCTGAGTTACCAGTGACACTGTGGTGGATGATGCAATCCCAAAGTCAACCGGACTTAAATTAATCGGACCACTGCGCGGAATAAACTTGGAAACAGTAATTGAATTATTGGCAAAGGTTAATTCATCGACATTTTTGGCAGAATTCACTTCGATGAAAAAAAGATTTTCACCCGCGGATGCCAGTTCTGTGTTTGGGATAGAAAAGACGATGGTGTCAGCGCGAGAAATTGATGGAATATTCACCACTGGAAATGGAATGGAAGTCCCATTGGGAAGTTGTCGACTAATTTTAAAATCGATCGAATCCTGATCTACCCGCCCAATATTCCGAATAACAAAACTCAATTTTAAACTATCCGAAAGTACAGTGAGCGGATCATTTTCATCAAAACTGGTCAAGGATGCCTCGACTGCATTCAAGCTATAATCAGCCTTATTTGCTGGAAACATTCGAATCCCTGGATCACCAAAGTTGATCATCTGTTCCATATGAGACACGTTTAATGGCGACAAACCATAGCGTTGAATGTAGTTTTTCTCTGCTTCCATTTTGACTTCGCCGAGTGTACGATAGATTAATGAGCTATCTGCAAATGCAGCCTGATAAAAGGCCTCTGAGTACCGTCTCAAATATACATCCACACCGATCGAAGAGTTCGCTAATACAGCTACTGCTCCTTTTTGAGGTGTCATCACCCAATCTTCCCCCTGTGTATAGCTAGCCCCAAACGCACTTCCATAGTCACAGCCATTGAAAAGCATAACAGGGTACTTCCCTCGATTCTGATAATTCAACGTAGGGTCCGAGGCGAATCCGATCTCGATATCAATAATGGTCGGAGCTCCATGACCAAAAAAGGTCACCAAAGATTTCCCTTTATTGAGATCGCCTGCAATGTCAATTACCTCAACTGAGGAGTTGGAGCGCTTTCGGTAGGTCTTTACATTTCCACCTAGAAATGGTCCCTCTGCTATGCTTTTAAAACTATTTAACCATGAAAAATAACGCTCCAATTCAAACTCAGAAATTCCGCCACTGAGATGAATTAATTCTTTTTGCCAGGGCGCTGACACAGCGACCAAATCCTTCTCGATTACTTTATCCAGGTAATCTGACAGCTGCTGGGAATTCCGTGCTGGAATTCTTCCTATGGCTATTCCAGGAGTATTCGGATTTGCCGAATCCAAATTCAAGGCATAGACATTGTCTGAAAACGGATAACCTCCAACTGGAATCAAGTCTTGAAAATCGAATGCGGCCTGATTATTTCGATAGAAGTAGGTTACTCCGCCAAGCCTTCCTGTAGAATAAATCGCCAAAGATCTACCGGAAAGCAACAAGTGAGTAGGCTTATGAATTGGATAGTAAGCCTTTAAAAATTCAAAAATCCCCAGCGGAGATTTTTCTCCATATGCAAACTGATTATACAGATCTTCTACCCGCACCACCAACGTATCAAATCCACCACCGGTCGGTGAGGAGCGATGGCTTGCATAAGTTGTCACGGGATTGGGATATTGTCTGGAGGGTTTCTCTAATTCACGATGACTTACGATGATGTAATTCGCCGGTTGAGCAAGCAAATTCCTAAATCGGACTGGATCCATTTTAGTTACAAGAGTTACTTTCTCTTCACGCTGAATCCAGATTCGACTGGTATCAGAAACAACAGCTGCCCGGAATGATGTCGACTGGCTAGTATTGGAAAATTGAATGCGCTCTGGATTCTCTGGATTTCTGAGATTGAATCCCAAATAATTGCCGCTTATTGAATTCAGCTGAATCCGTTGATTACCCGGAGGTAATATGAAAAGCTCAGAGTCAAAATCTCCTGAACCTACATTTTTCAAAAAAATCAGCGTTGCATAGGCCACCGAGACGTTGTCAGTAGCATCGGGCCCAGCAGATCGGATTCCGACGACACTACTTCCATCGGGATTAAAGTCGCTCATCTGAAGGTTGAGCGCTAGGGATGGATAGTTGAAAAACTGATAGGCGAACGATCCCACCACTCGCTGAGTTGCAGCGGTCCTTCCAGCCAAGATTCGAGTCACATGATTATTACCAGATCTACCTACCAATCCAATTTCTAATTTGGCAATGCCTGAACGTGGGACCGTTCCTACACTTGGAAAAATCAATTGCCTGGTATTTCCCTTGGTAATGACCGAACTGACCCACCCTTGACCTACGTCATATTTAGACAATCGGAATTCAAAAGCATAGCCTTTTCCAAGGGAATATTGTTCTGAAAATACCTGAAGCTTTTCGCTCCGATATTGATTTACCAATGGGATAGATACCTCAGGCGCAGCCCGTTCGATCATTCTTTTGCCCAGTTGTCCCGGAGCTACACTAAGGAAAAATGCTGTGGTATCAGAATGAGTGTTGAAATAGGGATTGGGAATAGAATCAAATTCAGAATAAAGCAATCGATCCAAGGTCGCATCATTGCGAAGCCCAAAGAAATCTATGTAATCTCCTGAATCAAAACTTCCATCATCCCCTCCCTGTACATGAATTGCTATTTCTTTTCCACGATGAAATAAGCGAAGTGCTGCTGGATCCAACGTTGAAACAGCAACACCTGAACTACTGAGTGCTTGAGCTGAAATTCGATGAATTCCGTCTGCCGAAGTCGGGATCTTATAATAGGTCTGATCATAGGAATACCAGGGAACTTGCTGCGCAAAAACCATTGAAGTAAGGAAAACCAAGAAACTTACAATTAAGATGACTTTAGACTTCATCAATTTTCTCCGTATTTAAATTTCCTAAAATCCGGAGCCAATCGCTCCAAACTAACTCGAACACTGAACACATGTGAATACGGAGTCTCCGATACATTGCCAATATCCGATAAGGCATAATCAATCTGAAATCGCTCACTTAGAAATACGCCAATTCCCATACTGGGCTGAAAATTTATACTTTCGTTGCCCTCAAAATCCTTTATGTATTGAAAATTACCGACACCAGTTCTCAAAAATGCAAGTTTTTGGAAACTTACCTCCAATCCAAAACGCGGGTCGATGCTGATCAATTTCGTACTGACAACCGTATTTCGATTGCCATCAAATGTCATATCCAAATCCAAAGCAGTCAGTAAACCAAAATCGCTTCCTATTTTCCATTGGTAGGAAATGCTTGAAATGGCCCGAGGCAAAGTCAGCTCAACTGAATTGATCGGAACTTCATTATTCGTCTGAGAATAGATATCCCGAACAAGCTCCGAATTGTGTGACCAGGCATTGAATGTGGTCGTAATATCACGAACCATCAGGCCCACAGTTAATCGATTTTTAATATAAATCCCGCCTAGATCCAATCCAAAACCCCAGGCCTGTGCAAATTTTCCAACATTCCGATGAATAACTTTAGCGTTCACCCCTAACTTAAAATGATCTGACAAATCACGTGCATAGCTTAAAAGCAAGGCATAATCAGCCGCGTTGAAGAATTGGATATTGTTATAATTCAATGCGCCATTGGCATCATAGAGAAAGCGTGTATCCGGAATATCATCGACTCCAAATCGAATGAGTGATACAGCCACTTGACTCTCCGACTTGATCGGGGTAGAGAAAGCCAAATAATCATATTGAGCAATACCGGCAAAATACTCCGCATGCATCAAACTGAAATCATATTTATGCTGAATGCCCATCAAGGCTGCGGGATTCCAATAAGCCGCAGTCACATCCCGAGCGGCTGATACTTGCGCACCCCCCATTCCCAGCGCTCGAGCACCAACCCCAATACTCAGAAATTCATTGGAATATTTCGGGGTTATGTCCTGAGCGTAGCCATCGGATAGCCCTAAGCTGAAAAAGCTTACTAGAATAAAAAATGTCCTTTTTCCCGAAATTCCCTTTTTCACTTTCCAAAATAAATCAAAATCCACAGGTTACATAAATCAGGGCTAAAAATCTTACTTCTCGCCAAAGCATCTGTACACTTTCGTACATTCCATCGTACACATCTTAACATTTTTATAGCTGGGGCTAAGGAATCTAACTTAAAGAGAAAAATAAACTAAGCTTGATACCTTTTCTAAAAAACAGGCTTTAAAGCAAATCAAGTTATTTTTCTCTTTCCTAATTGTCCCAAAATGACTAGTTGTAGCAAGGAATTAGGTTATACACGGTAGTCTGAAAAAGAGTTGGTATCATTTTTCTTTCATAGCTCTCAAAAGGAATTCAATTTCCTGTCAAAAAAGAAAATTTAATTACCTCAAAATGAATGTAGCCAACACACAGATCCAAATGCGCAAAGGACTCTTGGAGTTCTGCGTTTTGCATATCATATCCAGAGGCGAAGTTTACACCTCAGACTTAGTCGAAGAACTCACCCAGGCTAAGATGATCGTAGTGGAGGGAACTCTGTATCCGCTTCTCAATCGTATCAAAACAGCTGGACTGGCAGAATATCGCTGGGTGGAATCAGAATCAGGACCACCAAGGAAATATTATTCAATCACAGAATCAGGTAAGGAATTTAAAGCAAGCCTCTCCGAGACCTGGTCCGCATTGGTCAGTTCTACCATAGCCATTACTACAAATTAATTGCTAGTATACAAGTCTTAGTGAAATTACAATGGGAACCAGACACCAAAAAAACGGAACAGAAAATAGTTAACAGTATGAAAAAAAATTATTTCTTAATCATAGCCTCCCTAATTATTGCTTCTATGGTGGAGTCCTGTAAAAATGAGGCTACTGATCCAACCGTCACCTATGAGGTCACCACAGAAAATGAAAATAGTGACATTTTTTATTTAGATGGAAATGGAGAATACATCCACGAGACAATCACTTCAAATTATTGGACCACATCCTTTATTGGGAAAGAAGGAGATTCTGTTTCCATATCAATCAAGGCTAACACAGTAAATGATAAGATAGCAGCAAAAATAATTTATGACGGCAAAATAATTCAAGACGTGGTCACTTATGGACAGTCAAGTGGTGATACTGTTTCAGCTGACATCTCGACTAAACTTCCCTATTAACTCGGGTGCTGATGATGGACAAAAACAATACATAATCATTTTCGAATTGAAAATCAGCTCGCTCTAGTTAAGACCGATCTTCCTGTCTGGGAAACAGCTTTACCATCTTGCCCGGTTTTTAAACTAAATGACTTGAATCTAAAAAATCGAATGCTGCAAAGCGCTCCCCAAAAGTACCGGACAGTGAAGGATTTGCGCTCGAATCTAAATTGATATACACATGAAAAAGACGATAAGCATCAACATCAGTGGAATTCTCTTCCACATCGAAGAAGACGGATATGATAGCCTCAGGAAATATCTGGATGCAATCAATACCCACTTTTCTTCCTATTCGGATAATCAGGAGATCATCTCGGATATTGAAAATCGGATTGCAGAGATTTTCCTCAGCAACCTGAAAAACAACAAACAAGTAATCACTGCTGAAAACGTAGAGAAACTCGTTGAAAAAATGGGAACTATAGCTGATTTTGTAGCTGGTGAGCAGGATAAATCCGAAGGAAAAATTGATTTGGATGCTGAAGAAAAGGAGGAAGATCCTTATAAATATGTGACCCCTCCCAATGCAGAATCGGGCGGTTACAAAAAACTCGTCAGATTAGAGAATAAAAAAATACTGGGAGGCGTATGTGCTGGATTTGCACATTATTTTGCCATCGATCCACTTTGGACTCGTTTGATAGCAATCCTCCTCCTGTTCAGCGGTAATTTTAAGCTCAACTTTGGGTCATTTGATATTTTTCCTTTTGATAGTTTCACCTTAAGTCTAAGCTTTGGGATTTTTGCTGCGATTGCCTACATCGTACTTTGGGTTATTTTGCCGGTTTCTTATGACCTTGCAGAGGACAAAAACATCAAAAAACTCTATCGGAATCCAGATGATAAAGTCCTTGGTGGGGTTTCGAGTGGACTTTCAGCCTATTTCAATTTTGAAGTGCTTTATGTCCGTTTGGCTTTCGTCCTATTGATTGTAGCTGGAGGGTCAGGAATATTAATTTATCTGATCCTTTGGATTATCACACCGGTGGCGAGTTCGATTACCGAGCGAATCAGAATGAAAGGAGGAGAAATCACGCTGGATAATATTGATTCAACCCTTAAGGAGAATCGTAATCCTAGCCCTTCCATACCAGAATCCCGGACTAAGACGATTCTTTTGACTCCCTTCCGGATATTGGGTCAGGTGATCGAAGCAATAGGAAATGCGCTGGGACCATTAGGTGAATTTTTCTTAACTGTCATTCGAGTGATCTTTGGATTGATCGTCTTTTTGATTGGTCTAGTATGTACCATCACGCCGGTTATCGGTCTGTTTATTTACCTCGGCCTTTTCACCAATGATGATTTTGTACTCTTGATGTCTGAGTTTCCTTTTGAGCTCTTCAGCAACTTAGTACCGGTATGGCTTATAATAGCTGCTTCATTCCTGATGATCATCCCAGGAATCATTATCATCCTTCTTGGACTTAGCGTGTTAGCACAGAAGAACTTGATAGGCGGTCGATTCGGGCTCGTAGCTTTAGGGCTATGGTTGCTATGTGTTGGTATTTCCGCATTTCAGATTCCAAAAATAGTGGTGCAATTCAAAGAAGAGAACCAGTTTAAGACCGAAGAGGTCATTCCGATACTAGGAAGAACAATGGTCCTTCAGCTCAATCCGATCGGGGAAGAATCGAGTTTCAATCAGGTGAACTTAAAAATTGAAGGTACGTCTGACAGCCTAGTGACCTTAAAGCAGGAATATTTCTCCAGAGGAAGAACCAAAGCAGAGGCGATGAATAACGCCAAGGTGATTACTTACAGATATGACCTACTGGATTCGATTGTAACCTTTGATGAAGGTTTTGACATCAGTTCAATTGATACCTTTCGGGATCAGAAACTCAGTTTGATCCTGAGTATTCCTTACGAAAAGCCTTTTATCATGGAGCGTTCACTGCTGGAAGTATTACGGAACACCATCTATCGACACGGATACCGATCCTCAGATCTTTCTCCTAATACCGTATGGACTTTCAATCAGAAGGGACTTGTCTGCCTTACCTGCGAAGATGAAAAGTCCGAGCAAGAGTCAGATGAAGAAATTGTGAGCTCTGACTCCAGCGAAATGTCCAAACAAACACGCGACAGTCTAAGTAGAGTTAGGTACAAAGATCCGACTGCCGTTATTCTGTAACCAAAAGTACCCAGTCAGGTGCTTTTTTTGTACCTTCTAAATGAAATTAACCAGTATGGATGTAACGGTAAAATTTTTGGGAAGTGCTGGATCCGTAACAGGATCTCGCTATTTGATTGATCTAGGGGAATTTGAATTCCTTGTGGATTGTGGTTTATTCCAGGGTCGGCGAGATCTGCGAGAGAGGAATTGGGAAAAATTCCCTATGCCTCTTGGCGAAATGGAAGCGATCATACTGACTCATGCCCACTTGGATCATATAGGCAGCCTACCGCGAATCGTGAAAAAAGGATTCAAAGGTCCGATCTATTGTACCGAAGCATCTGCTGAGTTGGCTAAAATACTTTTATTGGATTCCGGAAAATTACAGGCAGAAGAAGCCGATTATGCCAAAAAGAAAGGCTATTCTCGTCATGATGACCCTCAGCCACTATATACTCAGGAAGATGCCGAGGCGGTTTTCCCAATGCTTGTGCCAAAGCCATTTGGCAAATCTTTTTCCATTCATGATTCGGTAGAAGTTGCTTTTTACCATGCTGGCCATATTTTGGGTGCACCCATAGTTAAGATTAAAGTAAAAGGAGACTCTCAGACCAAAACACTGGTTTTTTCAGGAGATCTAGGAAAGTCCCATGATCCGATCCCATTTCCTCCTACGTTGATCCCAAAAACCGATGTCATATGGATAGAATCTACCTATGGCGATCGAATTCAACCATCTGTAAGACCATCTGAAGCACTAGCATCAGCAATTTTAGACACATTTGATCGAGGCGGACTGGTGATTATCCCAGCATCTTCTGTAGGTAGGACACAGTTGGTGATGTATTATTTATTCCAGCTCATGGAGAAAGGAAAAATTCCAAAAGTGCCGATTTTCCTAGATTCTCCTATGGCTATCAATGCGACTAGCCTATATCAGGATTTCTATAGCGATCATAAATTAAGTGCTGTGTTAGATGAACCAGATCATAATCCTTTTAAACATTCTCAGCTTCATTATTACCAAAAGCAAGAGCAATCCAAATCTTTAAATGAATACAGAGGAAATGCCATTATTCTCTCAGCAAGTGGTATGGCGACCGGAGGCCGAGTGGTTCATCACTTGTATAATCGTTTGCCCTACAAGCAAAATGGGGTGATTTTTGTAGGATACCAAGCTGAAGGAACTCGAGGTAGACGATTGGTAGACGGTGAGCCTCAAATTCAGATTATGGAAATGCTGTCCAGGTAAAAGCTAAAATCTATAGTATAGATGGGCTTTCTGCCCATGCAGATCAAGATGAACTTATGGAATGGGCTGAAGGATTTACTGAGAAACCGAAACTTGCATTTGTGATTCACGGAGAAGAGAGGGCCTCTGCTATATTGGCCAAAAAGCTCCATGAAGAATTAGGATGGAACACAATAATTCCAAATCAGCTAGAATCAGTGATACTTTTCGACAACATATGAAAATCAATCTATCTTCCACCTATACCCTACTCTCGACCTTTTCGGTTCTATTATTATTACTCACTCAATGCAAAGCAATGAAAACTGAAGATCAAGGTATAAGTGGAAAAGTAACTTGGTTGGAAGGAAATCAAATGCCTACCATTAGAGCTGACGATCAAAAATCGAATCCTACTGAGCGGACCAAAGGCAAGCCAGTAGTGCGAGTGATTAAAGTTTACTCACTTGTAAATATGGCAGACGCTAGGCTAGAGGATGGACTATTCCAAGCTATAGCTGGCGATCCCATCGCTGAAGTGACCAGTGATGAAAACGGAGACTATTCACTGTTCCTTCCTCCTGGGAAATATTCCCTATTTACCGTAGAAGAGGAAGGCTTATTTGCCAATAGCTTTGATGGAAATGGAAACATTGAACCCCTTGTTATCAAAAAAGGAGAATGGGTAAAGCGGAATCTGGTGATCAATTACAAAGCTTATTTTTAAAAGGAAATCATTTTTTTTCAGCACATATCCATTGATTTTTAACTGATTACACTCCAATTAGATAAATACTCCCAAAATATTTTAACTTTTTTTCACTTCCCGTGCAACCATTTTTTCAAGCCTTGCATCTACTTAATTGAAAACAACAACTAATGTTCAGCAGAACTAATTTTTCAACAGAGTCAGGTTTAATACAGGGTTGCCTTCGAGGCGAACGGGCTGCACAGCGGCACCTGTATGATACTTACTCGGGGAAATTTCTAGCGATCTGCATCCGATATTTAAAAGATCGGGAACACGCAGAAGATGTGATGATCGAGGCTTTCATGAAGATTTTTGACAAGCTCTCACAGTATCAAGCTACAGGCAGTTTCGAAGGTTGGATGAAGCGAATCATTGTCACACAGGCACTGATGACGCTGAGAAGTCACCGTCATCTGATGATGGAGATTAATGTGGAAAATGAAACTCACTTTAAAGATCATTCCTACGAACTCAATCAGCTTGAAGTAGCAGATTTAAGAGAAATGGTCGAAAGCCTTCCGGTAGGATATCGGACTGTATTCAACCTCTTCGCAATTGAAGGGTACTCTCACCAAGAAATTGCCGATCTACTCGGAATCACAGCGAGTACTTCTAAGTCTCAACTCAATCGAGCAAGAAATACGTTGAAAGAAAAAATTGCCAGTCAAAATATTACTAAAGCGACAATCAATGGCTAATAAAAATATTAATCTGGATCAGTTTTTCAAAGAAAAACTTAGGCAGGACAGTATCAAACCAAGTAAACTAGCTTGGGAGCGGCTGGAAAGTCAGCTTCCTCAGCAAGAGAAAATACGGACTCCTTTCATCTGGTGGTCGGTAGCAGCATCTGTTGCAGCAGTCTTCGTAGCAGGATATTTTGCTTTTACCCTTTCTACTGATACAACTGTAGAACCAACATTAGCCGCCACAACCGGAAATCAGATCGAAGAAGTAATCGAACAACCTGAAGAAACTTCAAGCGCAACTATTCAGGAAATCCAAACTCAACCTGAAGAAAAAATTACTACCCAACAAGGAAAAAAGACTAAACCAACAAATTCAACTACCCAGAAACCTGCTTCCAATAAGGTTAATCCGCCAGTTCGCAACTTGGTCGCGGTAGCAGCAGATAAGTCTGAAGTGAAGAATCCGAACCGGGAAGTAGTCCTTACACCTATTGTGGAAAAACTTGAACTGCCAGCTTTGGCACTTCCAACTCTCCAAGTCAATCAGACTGTAGCCGAGGTGATTGAAAAGCCTCAAATAGAAGAACAAGCCTATCGTGTCAAAATCTATTCCAATGGAATAAAAGAAGATAAGTCACTGATCGAAGGGATCAGCAAAAAAGTAGAAAAAGTCGAAGGATTACTCGGAAAAGTAGATCAGGGCTTTGCAGACCTGCAGGATGCAAAAAACAATCTCTTTACCACCTTGCTCACTAGAAAAGAAAAAGCGGCTCAAAAGCCCTAAACCAAGCTTACCCCACCAGTATAATTTGAATAAACCATGAAAAAATACCTGCTATTGTTCTGCCTAATGGCCATCGTACAGATCGGATTTGCATCCAGTAATCTGCCAATACTTGAACACAAAATAAATTCCGACTCGGTAATCGTGGAATTCGGGAAATCCGGGAAAGTGGTCATCATCATCAACAACAAGGAAGACTTTGAAAAATTAAAGTCAATGAACATCAATGAGATCATTCGGGAACTTGACCTGAAGCAAAACGGCGACAATGGCGAGTTGACCATCGTACAGATTCAGAAAAAAGACGGCACATCTAAGGATATCGTCCGAGTGAATGAAAATGGAATGGAAACTGAGGTTCAAATTGGAGGAATTCGTGTACTCGTAGATGAAAGTGGCCTAAATACCAAAGTCAAAATCGAATCGGGGTTAAAGAAAAAAGCTGATCCACCATTTCGTACATTTTTCAACGTAGATCTTGGTGTGAGTAACTACCTGGATGCAGCTGGCGGAATACCATCATCCGATAATCCGTATGCGGTAAAAGGCTGGGGAAGCTGGAATGTAGGCCTCAACTGGATGGCTGCACAGCGAATTTCCAAAGGCGTTTATTGGAATTTCGGAGTTGGCTTTCAGTTCTACAATTTCAAATTTGAAAACCGGGATTTCCAAGCGGTTAGAGGTGGTGATCAGATTGAGTTTTTACAGCGAAATGATGTAGATGGCTTCAAAAGCAAGATTTCTGCTTCCTACATCACTGCCATGACCATGCTTGAGTTAGACTTTGGGAAGATGAATGACAATGGAGGAAATGGACTTCGTGTAGCAGTTGGACCTTATCTAGGCTACCGACTTGGCGGTCAATCAAAGTATGTCTATGAAGAGTTGGGAGGCTCAGGCCGCAGAAAAGACAAGCAAAACACTGGGCTTTATCTACAAAACTTCCGCTACGGACTTCGTGGAGAAGTCGGCGTAGGTCGGGTGACATTCTTCTCTACTTATGACTTGAATGAGCTCTTTCAAGAAGGACAAGGTCCAGCCTTGAATCCAATCACATTTGGAATAGTATTTTAATCCCATAGAGAATTAAACTCTTTTTTTAACAGCTAATTAAAACCAACTATCATGAAAATTTTACCGCTTATCGCAGCTTTCTTTTTGCTCAGTTTCCAGGGAATATTAGCTCAGGAAACAGATAGTGCCAAAGTGGAGAAAAAGAGGATTTATTCCATATTTGGCAAAACTTGGAATTATCAGAAATACGAGGATGGAACCTCCTCATTTGAAATGGAATCAGAGGATTACAACAAGTACCAGTCAAGCGAAAAGCTATCTAAGTTCTCCTCCAACTTGGAAGTAGATCTTGGACTGAACCTCTGGACACCGACAGATAATGAACCTCAAATAAAACCTTGGGGCTCTTGGAATGTCAATCTGAATATGGTAGGTACTTACGAAGCCTCTAAAAATTTCCATTTGAAAACAGGACTTGGAGTTAGCTGGTACAATTTCAAATTGGAAAATACTGATCTGATCGCAGTGAAAAACCCGGAAGGAATCTCTTTTGAAGAATTTATGGAGGGCGATGGTACGAAGTCTAAAATCACTGCATCCTATGTTAACCTAACTTTGGTACCTACATTCTTGACTAACAGTGGGAAACTTCGACTCGGTGTCGGTGGCTACGCCGGCATTCGATTGGGTGGTCGTGGCAAATTCGTATACGATGATGTCAATGGAGACAAGCAAAAAGTCTACGAAAAGTCAAATATGTACGCCAACAACTTCCGATACGGAGGAAGAGTGGAAATCGGGATTGCGGATTTCAATATGTTCTTCAATTATGACCTAAATGATGTGTTTGAGTCCGGCAAAGGCCCAGAACTCAATGCAATCAGCTTCGGTCTAATCTTTTAATAATCAAAACCTACCATGAAAAACTTGACTAAAATAATAGCCCTGGGGCTGAGTCTGCTAGTAATTGCCACTATCTCGAATGCACAGAATGTCATCGTCGATGCAAAAAAATCCTACTCCAATATCAAAACAGTCGAGGTCAATGGCGGTTGGCTGGATGTGACCTATGAGGGCGGCTCAGGAACCGAGGTGAATGTGGAGGCCTATCTTGAGTCCAATGAATCGAATCAGGATGTCGTATTTGTGACGCTAGGTGACGTGCTGAAAATCTCCTACGAGCGAAACAGCAATAACAGCTCAATGAACAATAAGAGCAAAGGCTACATCAAAATCACCGGTCCAAAAGCCGTTGCGCTTCAGCTACGCAATAGCTCAGGATCGTTAATGGTTGATAATGTCGCAAATGAAGAAACCATTTTGAAAGTTTCCTCCGGCAGAATCAGCGCTTCGGGCATAGATGGGAATTTGGACATACAAGCTACCTCCGGATCGTTGCAAGTCGATCGTGTAAGCGGTAATGTCATAGCAGGTGTCACAAGTGGAAACGCGGACCTTATGGACATAGATGGCGATGTAAAATACAAATCAACCAGTGGATCGCTGAACGCTGCTAATATAGGTGGGGAGATCGATGTTGCCTTGACTTCCGGAAATGCTAAACTTAGCAATATCGGATCCTTGGGTTCGCTGAAATTCACCTCAGGAAATATCAAAGCTGAAAATGCAGGCTTGGGTGACAATACCTCTTTTACCGGGACTTCGGGAAACTTCAAAGTACAGACGCCTTCTAATTTGAAAGCCTATAATTTTTCGCTAAAAGCTTCTTCAGGCAATGTTAAAGTTGGAAATGTGAGTACGGGCAAATCCTTGGAAATGGACAACGGTTCAGGTCCTTGGGTGAAAGGGACGATTTCTTCAGGAAATATTACCATAGAGAATTAAAAAATCACCGGCACTACAAAGCGAAAACGGCAAGTTGAATCAACTTGCCGTTTTTTTTGCGGCATAGTTAAGTACAACGTTTTCCAAGGTTTTGCAAAAAAACCACAAGGTAAAAAATTGATGATCAACTGGTTCAAACTTTTATTTGGTTCAAGTCTTCAGATTTGGACTGTTTCATTTAAAGTACCATGCATAATCTAAAAACCAAGCTGGTATATGCTACAGTCTGAATCCTACTTTGGATATGGTTCAAGACTGAAGTCTTGAACTGAGGAATGACCGGTTGAGCTCACCTAAAGCAAATCAATATTTAAACTTACTAACTGGAGACAGTATTAGACTTTTTTGTGATTCCTGATTATTGAAATGACAATTCAATTGAATGATAAGGTAAGCCAAGAAACTTCACATAGCCTCCTATAGTATCAAACACCATTCAACGGAAACTTATCCCCTTAATTTAGTCTGGCCTTGAAGCCAAGCGAATTTGTTCCTTCTGCTCTTTGTCAAGCTTAAGAATCCTACTGATTCGATCTGGTGTAGGCTTTCCCGCAGAGAAGAAAATTAATGTGACTGCAAAAATCACAATGAAGACAGCATTCTCGAAAAACAGCAATCCAACAGAACTTATTAAAGAAATAAAGAACAGGAGAATGTATCGCTCTTTAGTCGCATTGGTATACGATTTCAGTTTAAGGATCAATTCTCCTGTTAAAAAACTGGATTTAATACGCTTTCGGAAAAGCAAAAACTGAACAAGCAAAAGTCCTACTCCAAATCCTATTAACCCCTCCTCTACTATTGCTGGAACCTCAGGGAGATCCCAATTGAGATTACCTGAATTGTGATAAAGATAAATCATCCCAAAAATTGGTAAAACAATAGCCATCAAAACTAAAATTAACAGCTCAGTACTTTTATATATTTTTCTTAATTCTGATACTTCCAATTTTTTTAGGTTTATTTTTCAATGCTCTGCGATACCACTAGCTATGGCAGATACTCGATAAATAAACCTTCGAGGTCAAAAAAAGACCTCAAAGGTTAGCTACTGCCAACTGCCCATGAAGACTGATTACTCTATCCTCAGCCGCACATCACTACTCATCGGTCGAGCGACACAGCAAAGTATATAGCCAGCTGCAATTTCATTTTCAGTTAAGCCGTCTTCCTCATCCATTTTCACTTCTCCACTAATCAATTTACCGCGACAAGCGGTACAAAGTCCGCTTTGGCAACTATAAGGCATATTCAAATCTTGGGCAAGACCAGATTCCAGAATGGTTTTGTCTGGCGATACCGTGATCAAATATTCCTCACCTTCAAGCTCTATAGTCACTTCTCGGGTTAGTACTCCAGTATCACCACTCACAGCAGCGTCATGTGCTTTGTCTGCCGCTGCGGAATAGAAACTTTCACGATAGATGTTAGCTTTGGCTACACCAAACTGACCCAACACCTCCACTGTGGAATCCATAATTCCATCAGGGCCACAGATGAAGAATTTGGTTTCAAAATCGGTTTCTTTTTGTGCTTTTTCTACTAAAGGCTGAATAGTTTCTTTTGTCAATCGACCGCTTAATCCTGTCCAAGTAACCGAAGGCTGACTCAGATTATGGATAACTTCCAGACTTCCGGGGTTTGCAGCACTCAGCTTTTCTAATTCCTTTTTGAAAATGATTTGCTCCTCATTGCGGCTGCAATAGAGCAGAGTCACTTTTGACTTAGGCTCATTGACCAAGACAGATTTCAAAATCCCCATGATTGGGGTGATTCCACTTCCTCCAGCTACCAAGAAGAAATGACGTTGATTTTTAGAGTGAAAATCAGAAGTAAAATTCCCCATTGGAGCCAACATATTGATGGTTTTCCCCGGGAAAATTTTTTCATTGAGAAAGTTCGAAAATAACCCTCCCGCTACTCGCTTCACCGCGATTCCAGGATAGGGATCTACAAACGGGGATGTACAAAGACTATAAGATCGACGATGTTCTTTGCCTTCAAAGTCAAGAATCAATGTCAAAAACTGTCCAGGCTTGTACTCTAAAAACGGCTCCGGCTGCTCAAAATACAGGGTTACTGTATCTGCTGTTTCTTTGACTACCTCCCTCACTTTCAGTGGTAAATATGAATTGGTCTTTACCTCCTCCTTCTTTTTCTTGAATAAATTGAACATTCGGAATTTGCGCTTTATCTTTTTAAATCGTTTGCAAAATTAACCCCCAAGCTGATATAATTGATCTTGAGCTTAATTATTTGACACTCTTAACTACTGGAAGTCCAAGGTAGTTCGGAATAATCCGGTTAAAAACCGTGATTTAATAAATTTTCTCCCAAGTTTCAGCTTCAAAAATTTAACTTTGAAATCCTATAACTAATAGAACCAATCAAATGGAATTAAATGCTTTGACGGCAGTCACTTCTGTAGACGGTCGATACGCTGGCAAAACTGCCCACTTCGCGCTTATTTTTCTGAGTTTGCCTTGATCAGATACCGCATGCAAGTGGAAGTTGAATACTTTGTTGCCTTGTGTGAACTGCCACTCCCCCAGCTCAAAGCGTTTGATAATTCACTTTTTCCTACCCTTCGATCTTGGGTAACGGATTTTTCTCCGGAAGATGCACAGCAGATCAAGGACACTGAAAAGGTGACTAATCACGATGTGAAAGCTGTTGAATATTTCCTGAAAGAAAAATTTGAGTCATTGGGATTGGATGCTTTCAAAGAATTCATTCATTTTGGTCTTACCTCGCAGGACATCAATAATACGGCAACACCATTGATGCTGAAGACAGGTCTTGATGAGGAAATATTCCCAGTTATCCAGGAAGTGATGGGAATCTTGCACGATCTCGCTGAAGATTGGAAAGACATTCCAATGCTGGCAAAAACACACGGGCAACCAGCCTCTCCTACTCGTCTAGGGAAAGAAATCAATGTATTCGTAGCTCGGCTCAAAGGTCAGATGGAATTGCTGGAGCAAGTTCCGTTTTCCGCAAAGTTTGGTGGAGCCACCGGGAATATGAATGCGCATCATGTAGCTTATCCAACTATCGATTGGAATGGATTTGCTTTCAATTTCGTGGACAACTACTTGGGATTGGAAAGAAGCTATCCAACCACTCAGATTGAGCATTACGATAATATGGCAGCAATTTTTGATGGATTAAAGCGAATCAATACGATTTTCCTAGACCTTTCGAAAGACGTCTGGCAGTATGTGTCGATGAGTTACTTCAAGCAGAAAATTAAGGAAGGTGAAATCGGCTCTTCCGCCATGCCGCATAAAGTCAATCCAATCGACTTCGAAAATGCAGAAGGGAATCTTGGAATAGCTAATGCCTTGTTGGAGCATTTAGCAGCCAAGCTTCCTATTTCCAGATTACAGCGCGATCTGACGGATAGCACAGTTCTCCGAATCATCGGCGTGCCGCTGGGACATATGTTGATTTCATTGGAATCGCTGAAGAAAGGTCTTGGGAAACTCGAACTCAACGAAGCAGCAATTCATGCAGACCTAGAAGATAACTGGGCAGTAGTAGCGGAAGCAATTCAGACGATTTTACGAAGAGAGGCATTTCCAAAGCCTTATGAAGCACTGAAAGATCTCACCCGAACCAATACCAAAATCACAGCTGAATCGATTGCTACCTTTATTTCAGGATTGGCGGTTTCTGATGCCATCAAAGAAGAGCTTCACAAAATCACCCCTTGGAATTATACAGGAATTTAAAATACGCCCGAGGAAACGATAATATTCTGCAACACACGCCACCGTTCGTGTCTTCAAGAACGGTAATAGTACGATGAAATAGAACGTAAGTGAAGACACTCACGTTGGCATCAGGTGTTGGTATTCTAGGAATTCTATAGCCATCGTTCATGTCTTTACGAACGATAAAATCAAGAGTTTAACCTAACTGTTCGCCTATGTGACTTAAAAATCCAAAATTATCCATACCTGTCTCATAGAAATTGTAAGAAGAGAAAGGATAATCTAAATGGTCATTTGAAAGCATCCATTTTTTGGATACACCCAGGTTGGTGATAGGCTCCGCCGCCGCCGTTCCTGTCTTCACGAAGGGTAACCTTATTCGATCAATGCAAATCGTGATTGGATACACTCACATTGCCGATAGGTTTTAAGCTACTGTTCGCTATGTGAACTATGCTGTTTGAAA